>Ga0126374_10000102_pt1 | contig 15607 bp, 21 predicted proteins | sample PanSoiMetPlot_12_FD_89874 | JGI IMG/M metagenome (GOLD analysis project Ga0126374, IMG submission 89874) | Tropical forest soil microbial communities from Panama - MetaG Plot_12 | ecosystem: Environmental > Terrestrial > Soil > Tropical forest > Bulk soil | place: Panama | collected 2016-02-17
AATTCGCCATCAAGCCAATATGGGCGCTGAAGTACTTCACCCACGAAAGGTTCCGTCTGCCGCAGCTGGACGAGCATGTCGATATGGGCGGCGGGACGACATCCATCGGTGACTACTTCACCAACATGCTGGACCCATCGATGAGCTGGGCCGACGTGGCTGAGATGGTCAAGCTGTGGAACGGCAAGTTCTGTCTGAAAGGCATCATGAGCGTCGATGATGCCAGAAAAGCGGTCGATATCGGCTGCGCGGGGATCGTGATTTCCAATCATGGCGGGCGCCAGCTCGATGGATCGCGGAGCAGTTTTGACCAGCTGGCGGAGATCGTCGACGCCGTCGGCGACCGAATCGACGTGCTCGCCGATGGTGGCGTCCGCCGCGGCACGCACGTGCTCAAGGCTTTGTCTGTCGGGGCGAAGGCGGTGGGAGTGGGTCGCTATTATCTCTTCGCGCTTGCCGCTGCCGGCGAAGCGGGCGTGGCGCGTGCTTTGCAGCTGATGCGGCTTGAACTTGCGCGCGACATGAGACTGATGGGCTGTACGTCCGTCGGTCAGTTATCTCGGCGCAACCTCAGATTTCGCAATTCCGCACGCTGACAGAGTCCCCTCAGGGTCCGCCATAGAGCCAAGCGATGCTCTCATAAGTTTCATCCGCTGTCCGCGGAGAAAGCGCGAGCTCGCGCAGCTCTGCCGCAACACCGTGCGCGTGATAAAATTCTCCATAGACTCGCGCCATGATCTGCGTGCGGGCTGTGCGGAGATAACGTTCCTGCTGATAGGCTTGGAACGCTTTTTCCGGGTCGTCGGGGGAGAGCGCCACCTTGTCTGCAAGGATAATCGCGTCCTCGGTCGCCATGCAGGCGCCTTGTGCGAGGTATTGCAGCATCGGATGCGCTGCGTCGCCCAGCAGCGTAATGCGGCCGGATGTCCAATTCTTCACAGGTTCACGATCGCACAGCACCCACATGCGCCAGGTCTCGATACGCTCAAGCATGCGCAGGACCTGCGGCACCTGCATCTTGAAGTGTTGCCACATCACATCCTTGCTGCCTTCAGCGTTCCAGCCTTCCTCGTAATGATCTGAGTGGAAGACGGCGACGAGATTGTACAGTTCGCCGCGGCGCAAAGGATAATGGACGAAATGGGTGCGCGGCCCGGCCCAGAGAACGACGTCCGGGCGCCAGAGATCCTTGGGAACATCCTCGCGCTTGAGAACGGCACGGTAGGCGATGTGACCGGATACGCGCGGCTTGCCGTCGCCGACGATGCTTTCACGGATACTTGACCACATTCCGTCGCAGCCGATCAGGGCCCGGCCTTCGACCGTTTCGCCTTTGTTGAGCGTGATCGAGACGCGGTCGCCATGGTCCTTGAACGAATCCACGCGCCGGCTGGTTTCGAGAGTAATGAGATTGCTGCCCTGACATGCCTTCAGAAACGTCGCGTGGATATCCGCGCGATGGGTCACGCCATAAGGTTGCCCGAACCTGTTCATGAACGCATCGCCCAGCGGGACATTTGTAATCAGCTTGCCGGTCAGCGCGTCGCGCATTTCCTGGGCAGGGGGTCGGTGAGCGTCGGCGAGGACCGCGTCCTTCAGCCCGACCTTCTCCAGAACCCGGAAAATATTCGGCCCAAGCTGGATGCCGGCCCCGACCTCGCGAAATTCCGGCGCCTGCTCGAAGACCCTGACTGGAAAGCCCTGATGGGCGAGCGCGTAGGCCGTGATGAGCCCGCCGATGCCTCCACCGGAAATGAGAAACGGGGCGGAGCCGCCATTCGCACGAGCCATGGACATAACCTCACTTCACTTGGAACGACCGATCAGGACCATAAAACTTGGAAGGCAAGACGCAAAGCGCGTTTCCGCATGAAAAAATCCGCCGGCTGCACCGGCGGATTTTCGATTGGATACAGGATTTGACCGGTGATTATTTGGTCACCTGACCACGGACTTCGCCGCCTTTGTTGGCCGCGGTGTGGACATTGACGTACCACTTGCCGGCCAGCAACTCGTCCGCCTGGGCATCGGTGAGTGTCGCTGAGCCCTCGAATGAGCCCTTATCAGCGCCAGCAATCGGCACCACGACGCCGCCGTTTTTCCCGGGTTCCCCGGAATGGAAATGCGCGGCCGTCGCCGGGCCACTGAGGCCGGACACGGTGCCCTTCCAGGACAATTTCTTGCTGGCTGTATCATAGGTCGCGGTCACTGAACCTGCCCCCTTGCTGTCAGTCGGCGGGACCTCGCTTGACGCCTTCAAGTCGGCCTTGAGGTTGACGTTCGAGGCCAGGGACGGGCCGGCGACCACAAGGGCGGCAGTGCAGGCGAAGGCGGCCAAGGCGGACCGCAGAGTCGTAGCTTTCATATGAGCCCTCCGTGGAGTGCTGGTGGTGCACTCATGCGTGCCAACACCGCACCCTAGCGCCTATTCCGGATGTGCAGAAGTGCTGCCTAGTGAAAGGCGCCGGGAATCGACGTGCTGGAGGGCTCGCCGCAGGAATCGCATTCCCAGTGGTGGCGGATTTCGCCGCCCTCGACGAATTCGGATGAGACCGGAGCGACCATCAGGTCACCGCAGTGAGGACAGCGCGTGGGAGCAGTAAAGGCGCGGGAGAGTTTCGCCCTGTAGTGATGAAGGTGCATGTCACGGCTTCCTTTTTCTTCCCCTGTCCGGGCCGGTGAGTAGCGGCGCATCGTGGCAACGGCGAGACGGTTTAATGAAACTGTGGTGGCCGGAGCACTAAGCTTTTGCGACACATGATCGCGCGCGCCGTAAACAATTTTACGTCTGAAATGTGTTGGATTGATTCGAAACCGCTGCCAACAGCGCGTTCGTCGCACTGCAGCAGACAAGGTTTTGACTATTTCTGCGAATGCAAATCGCCATCGTAAACGCAGCATTAACATCACGTCTTCGCGAGCAACATTTTAACGGCCGACGATCAGACACCAGTAGCGATCGCGGCCACCACTCGCTGATGCAAGGCCGTAACTCTTGACGTCAGAGAGCAACATGTTGGCGCGGTGTCCGCCGGAATTCTCCCACATGCGCATCGCGCAGCTTTCGGTTGTGCATCCATAGGCCACATTTTCAACTCGCGCGCCGAGCGGACCTCGCTGCGAGTGAAATCTGTCATGATCCATCGAACGGCGCGCCGCCATGCTATTGGCGTGACGCTGCGCCATGGCCTGAAGATTGCCGCTGCGGTGGAGCGCCGAAAGTCCGTGTGTTTTGCGAAAGGAATTAAGTGTGTCGGCGAGTGTCGGTGATACCCCGCCCATAAATATCGCGAGCGCAATCAAAATATGACGGCCGCGCATAATTTTGCCTCCATAAGATAAAGGGACCGCTGTGCCAAGTTTCAGCGGTCCCTACGGGTTTGCCGAAACAGGGGACACCCGGGTTAGGCGATTGTTCGGCATTCCGTGAACTACATCCTTGTCCTGAAATTTCATTCCGGTCTGTGAACTAAATCACAGTCATGGCGAAATTTCACAAAAAGGCTGAATAGTCGGTGAACGGAGTGTGCGCCTTGAGGTTTCGCTACTTCGATTCATTCCTCTTGTGGGAAAGCCTCGACCAATTTCGCTTCGCACGGCAGCCAGAAATGTTGCGTTTTGCAATAGGGACAACGGGTATAGGTAAACTCCTGCGGCACCCGGGCCAATGTTTCAGCATCGACATGAATACCGGTGGAAAAATCGCGACCAGTCTTGGGACATCTTATGAGTAACACGCCCACGACTCGTCTCCCGTCACGCGTCAGATTTTCCCCACCTCGGCTCTGGCGGTTTCGAGCAGCCAACCGAACTGTGTCGCGGTGAATAAGATCGCCACCAGGTTCAAGGTAACGATTTCGAGGACAAACATGTTGTTCTCCCGTACGCATTCAAGTGTTCGATTCTCACGGTAGTGGGCGCTTCGACCATCGACTGTGTTCGCGATCACAAAAATGCGGATTTGCCGGCCTCCGTTCCCGTCATCGGCTGCCGGGCCTGCAAAATCGAGAACTCCTCAAGGGAAAATCAAGGGTTACTCAAGGACTGGCCGCCCTGCGGCCACTATAGCCAGCCCAGATGAGAGCAACCCTTAACGCCGCAATTTGGGAAATCGACGATGTCCATACAATCGCACCACGTTGAAACGATGCTCCTCCACGCCGGTTGGCGAGCTGATCCTGCGACAGGCGCCGTCGCCGTGCCGATCTATCAGACCACGTCCTATCAATTCCGCGACACAGAACACGCGACGAATCTTTTCGCCCTCAAGGAGCTCGGAAATATCTATTCGCGCATCATGAACCCCACCAACGACGTGCTCGAGAAGCGGATGGCGGCTCTCGAGGGCGGCGTTGCCGCGCTGGCTCTGGCGTCCGGCCAGGCAGCCTCGGCATTTGCGATCCAGAACCTGGCGCGGGCCGGCGATAACGTTGTGAGCTCGACAGACCTTTATGGGGGGACGTGGAATCTGTTTGCCCACACCCTCAAGGATCAGGGAATCGAAGTTCGCTTTGTCGATCCGCTCGATCCGGAGAATTTTCGGCGCGCGACCGATGAGAAGACCAGGGCCTATTATGCGGAAACCCTGCCAAATCCAAAACTGACGGTGTTCCCGATTTCCGAGGTTGCGGCGATCGGCCGTCCACTCGGAATTCCGCTGATCATGGACAATACAGCGGCGCCGTTCCTTACCAAGCCGATCGAGCACGGTGCTGCCGTTGTCGTGTACTCAATGACCAAATACCTGGGCGGGCATGGAAACTCGATCGGCGGTCTTATAGTCGATGGCGGCAACCTCGATTGGGCCGCTCACCCGCAACGTCAGCCGGCTTTGAATACGCCTGATCCCAGTTATCACGGGGCCGTCTGGACTGAAGCGGTTAAGCCGCTCGGCCCGATCGCCTATGCGATTAAGGCGCGCGTTACACTGCAGCGGGACATCGGTGCCGCGCTGTCACCGTTCAATGCCTTCCTTACAATACAGGGCCTCGAGACCCTTGCCTTGCGCATGAGAGAGCACTGCAAAAACGCGCAAGCGGTCGTGGAGTTCTTGCGCACCCGCAAGGAAGTGAAGCGCATTATTCACCCGTCGCAACAACAGGGCATTCATCGCGAAAGGGCAGACCGCTATCTTGGCGGCCAATATGGCGGGCTTGTCGGCTTCGAGCTGGCCGGTGGAAAGGACGCGGGGCGGAAGTTCATCGATGCCTTGCAGTTGCACTACCACGTCGCCAACATCGGCGATGCGAGAAGCCTTGCGATCCAACCCGCAACGACGACGCATTCACAGCTGACCGCCGAAGAGCAGCTGGCGACCGGTGTCTCCGATGGCTATGTGCGGCTATCAGTCGGCATCGAGCACATCAACGACATCGTTTCCGACATTAAGCATGGTCTGGAGGCGGCTTCGCGGGCGTCAATTCGCGCGGCCTGATCGAACGGAGGAGCAGGACATGGGCATCACTAGCATCGACGTCGGGGGCATCACTTGCCAGTACTTCGCCGTCGGTGCTGGCGAGCCGATTGTGCTTCTGCATTGTACGGGTCACTCGGGTCGCCAATGGGCCGAGCTCGCCGCAGCTCTTCAGACGGACTTTGAAGTGATCGCGCCCGACCTCTGCGGCTATGGCGGCACCGCGCATTGGCCGGGCTCGGGCACGTTTAACCTGGGCGTCGAGGCCGACCTCGTCGATGCACTGGTGGACAAACTCAAGCGCCCTGCGCATCTCGTCGGTCATTCATTCGGCGGCGCGGTCGCATTGCAACTGGCGTTGCGCCATCCGAACCATCTCAAGAGCGTGACGCTTATCGAGCCGGCTGCATTTCACTTGCTGTGCGACGGCGACGATGAGGACAAGCGCGCCCTCAGGCAGATCACCGAAATCGCAACGACTGTCGCAAGCGCCGTCAATTGCGGCGACTACGTCGGAGCAATGCGGCGCTTTGTCGACTACTGGACCGGCGACGGTACGTGGGATGCCCTGCCAAATCCGCAACGAATCGCGCTTGCAAGCAGGATCAACAAAGTGACGCTTGATTTCTGGGCAACGCTCAATGACCCAACGCGACTCGGCGATCTCGTCGATCTTGACGTGCCCGCACTGATCATATCGGGAGGGCACTCGCCATTTCCGACGCGGCGTATCTGTTATCACCTCGTGCGCACGTTGCCCGATGTGAAGTTGCGGACGTTCGATGACGCGGGCCACATGCTTCCTCTGAGTCACTTCAGGGAAATACATCCGCTCATCAAGGCGCATTGCGATGCCCAGCATGACCGCAAACGGCGCGTACAAAACGACTCACGCGCACGTGCGTACGCCTGACAGAGTCGACTGTACGAATTTACCACAGCGGCCATTGCGATTTTGACGGCGTGAATGTGACTGACGTCACATTCACGAGTGGAAGCCGGTCTCAATATTCGTTGTGAAAAGAAATGCAATTGGGAGGCAGTCATGACCACCCGATCACTTTGCATATCCGCAGCGGTGCTGCTTTTGGCAATGACTTTGGCCTGGCCGGCGTTCCCCGGTCGAAGCGACACGAACCGCATCGCCAGCCAAAGCTCAGGAGTAGGTGCAGGAAAAGTCACCTTCAATGCATTCTCGGTGACGAAGAAGACAGACAAGTCCTCGCCCGTCTTTACGCGCGACAGCGACGAGAAATTGCATGGCGCTGACGTAAAAGGTCATCCGACGGGCAACCGACCGTAATGGTGTCCGCTTCTATCACGACGGATATGCAGGCCGAGAGGCGTCTGCTAGGCGAGTGACTCGGTGGCGTCGGCCGCCTGTTCAGGCACAATACTGATCCGTTCTCCGCAAGCGCACGGCTGCGCCTTGCGGGTCGACAACGGAATCTTGCGCCCGTTTGGCAATTCGACGAAACGGCGGACAAAATGGCCGGCGCTTTCGACGACGTATTTGGTGCCCTCGGGCAGTCGTTTTGGCAGGCGGTACGTATTACGCACTTTTGGTCCCACTTCAGTTTAGCTGGGTACCACCAAGCGACACTCTTTGTCCGCATAGTGACAAAATTGTAGCTATCCCCAGGTGAGGCCGCCCGGAGCCTCTATTTGCCGTTGTCCCGGTGCCATTTAACGACGGCCACGCCATTTTTGCGGTCAAGGGGTTGGGGGGGTCCTCCCTTGAGCCCGTGGCCGGTCAGCACGTCCTCCGGGGTCTGTTCGGGCACGCCGGGAAAAACCGGCCGACCACCAGGCAACCGCGCACCGGGTGCGCGCGTCAGGTAGAAAAAATCGTAGCGATCAAGAAACATTCCAAAGACATCAGTCCCGCCGATGACACCGAGGCTCGCATCGGGAACGCCGAGCACTGCCAACGCCTGGTCGAGGGAAGCGCCGGCAGGATTCCAGAAAAGCGCGTTATTGTTGTTCGGGTCGCTTGCTATCGCCGCGACTCTCCGGGTTAGAATCAGTCGTTTGCGTAAATCAGATCGCCGTTGGTTTTCATGCGAGTGACGTCCGTGCACAACCACATCGACGCCATCGAGTCCGCGCTCGAAAAAGATCTGATCGGCTTCAAACTTGAGCGAGTCCGGCATGACGCCAGCCGCGTTCGCAAGCATGCCGTCTTCGGAGACTATGGCATATCCTTCGATACGGTGAGGTGTTTTCACGGCGGTCGTAACTTTCAGATGCATCCGAGGCGGGAGGATTTTGCCACGGCCGACTATATCGTTCTCACGGATTAGTCGACTTTAATTTTTCGACTGCTGCAAAGGCCTTCATCGTGGCGCGGTCCGGCGCGAGTAATAAAGATTCGCATCCGCGGCCGGTACAATCATCTTGCCGATCGGCCAAAGCGCGATTCCGGCTAGTTTGAGATGCGCCCACGCAAACGGAATACCGATGATGGTGATGGCAAGGAGGATCGCTGTGAGGACGTGTCCGAGCGCCAGCCACCACCCGGCGAGGACGAGCCAGATCAGATTGCCGATGAATCCCAAAAGCCCTGTGCCAATGTCTTCGGCGCCGGAATAATCCGCGCGCGACACGGCCTTCTGGCCGAACGGAAGCAGCGTATAGAGACCGATGTTGATTGCCGCCCTTGCCCAGGGCAGGCCGATAATCGTGATCGCCATGATGACGGCGGCGATAATCCAGGCGACCGCCATCCAAAGTCCGCCGAACGCGATCCAGAGGATGTTCAGCAACAGCGAGAAAAAGGACATGGGCCCCTCATGGAATACGAATGCCAAAAGCCATCTAGGTATTCTTGACGGCTTTGCCAGCGGGGTGGTGCGGGATTTTCGGGCAAGAGAGCGCCCACTCGGGAACAGAATCTTATTTGCGTGGTTCTCCGGGTGGTTAGGACATGGAGCGCAACATGAACATTCTCTGGCTTATCATTATCGGCTTTGTCGCCGGTATCATTGCCAAGTTCCTCCACCCGGGATCATCGAACGAGCCGTCGGGATTCATCCTGACGACTTTGCTCGGCATCGCGGGATCGTTCGTTGCTACCTATCTTGGCCAAGCGCTCGGCTGGTATCAGGCCGGTGAAGGCGCCGGCCTCATCGGAGCGGTCGTGGGCGCTATTATCGTCCTGGTCATCTGGGGAATCTTTGCCCCGCGGCAGCCGTCAACAATCGCGTGACTTTGCGAGACGACAAATGACATCGACCTTTCTTCATGAGGACAAGAACGTTCCGCCGGACGAGGCCGAGGAGCGTGACGCACCAAAGTGCCCTGTGTGCGGGCACCAGATGTGGATGACCCGCGTCGACACCCAGCTTTCGGACGGCGGAACGCAATCGCGGCGTGAATATGAGTGCAGCCAGTGTGGCGCGAAGCGATCAGTGGAAACGAGCTCTGACCGGATTACTCCGCTGGCTTCCGTAGCGGTCGATACCGAGACCTGACGGCCAGATAAAGTTGAAGCCGCACACGATGGGCGGCTTCCACTTCCATGCGGGCCGCTTGACGCGACTATTCGATGATCTGGATCACCCGACGGTCTGACGGTTCGACCAGGTACACATGGTCGCCCGAATACACATACCGATATTTTGCCAACCTCGGACCCCAAGGGCTGGGAACGGTTCGCAGTTCCACCTCTGCTGGCAACGTTGCACCGACCGAAAGTCGTTCTTTGACTGTCACGACGCAACCCGCTCCTTCACCAAGTAATCCCTGATAACGGTGCGTTGCTCAGGCTCGATAACGACCGTTGGACCAACGCCGATGATCTGCGCAAGCGATTGCGCGCCCCGGCGAGAATAGCTATTGCACTCGCCGCCACTAGTGCGGGTTTCATGAGTTAGCCTCCAGTCTTTTTGACAACCGCGCGGGCCAACGTCCGACTCTACGCGGTTCCGAACCAATTGCCTGCGAACTGAACGGAACTCTGAACGAAGTGCCGAGCGTTGTCGCGAACTCGTACTCATCCAACAGCTACCTAACCTGTTGCAGGTCGGATTAACCCTGTCGTCCGATAGGTGCTGTGGTGTTGTTTTCATTGGCGACTGCGCGGCTTATGAGATCATCTCCTCATTGAGAACCCCTAAAAACTTATCCCCGCGTCGCCCCACGGGGCGGGGATTTTCTTGGGTGCCGCCGTCGCAAGATCGTCGGAGCCCTCGCGTGCCGTCTAAATGCTAGAGTGGGCGGTGGGCGCGGTTCGAAGGTTGAGGAAATATCGTATGAAAGAAGGTCGGTTTGTCCCACCGAAGGGCGCTTTTACGCGCACGGTACCAATTCGGTTCTCTCACTGCGATCCGGCTGGCATCGTCTATTTCCCGCACTACTTTGACATGTTCAACGGCCTCATCGAGGACTGGTACACCGAGCAGCTCGGCGTGAACTATGCGAAGCTCATACTGGACGACCGGCACGGTTTTCCTTTCGTTCACATCGAAACCGATTTCAAATTGCCGAGCCGGATGGGAGAGCAGCTGGATCTTACGCTGTTGCTCGAACGCGTCGGACGCTCTTCGCTGAGCGTCATCATTGTCGGTCATTTGGCTGGCGTCGAGAGATTGCGCGCACGATTGACGACTGCGATGACGTCATTGGAGACACAGCGGTCAGTAGAGTTGCCAAGTACATTGCGTGACAGATTTGCGGCTTACCAGAGGCTGACTGGCGGGGTAGGGTCTGGGCAATTCGGTCTAAAGGGCGGCGCTTAGCGCGCTATTCGGCTTTGATGTGGGCCGCGCGGACAACTCTGCCCCACTTGTCGGTTTCGTCAGAGACGAGTTTTGCGAAGTCATTGGCTGTACCGCCAACCACGCTGCCACCCAGATCCGCGAAGCGCGACTTCAAGCCGGGGTCTGCGAGGGCTGTGTTGATTTCCCTATTCAGCTTGCGGATGATCTCGACGGGAGTGCTCTTGGGCGCGCCAAGGCCGATCCAGTAACTTGTCTCGAAGCCCGGCACAAATTCACTTACGGTCGGTATTTCTGGCAGTGCATCCGAGCGCGTCGTGCCAGTCGTTGCCAGCGCGCGTAGTTTGCCGGCGCGAATGTGCGCAACGGCAATAGCCAAAGGAGAAAAGAAAACGTCGACCTGGCCGCCGAGCAGATTGACGATCGCTGGGCCGCCGCCGCGATAGGGAATATGCGTCATGTCGATGCCGGCCATCTCCTTGAAGAGCTCACCCGCTAACTGAGACGAGCTGCCGATGCCGGCAGACGCCATGTTGATCTTGCCTGGGTTGGCCTTGGCATAGGCGATGAATTCAGGAAGCGTTTTGGCAGCAAGCGACGGATTGATCACGATGACCAGCGGCGTGCGGAAGATGCAAACGATGGGAGCGATGTCGCGAATAAAATTGAAATTCAGTTTTTCATAGAGTGTGGCGTTGATTGCAGCAGACGGATCAAACAAGAGGAGCGTATTTCCGTCGGGCGCTGCGTGTGCGACCGCATCGGTCCCGACATTCGTCCCGGCACCGGGCCGGCTTTCAATGACGAAGGCTTGCGCGAGCCGCTCTGACAACCACGGTCCGATCTGACGCGCCACGGTATCGGTCGTTCCGCCGGGCGCATACGGTACGATCAGACGCACCGGCTGCGACGGATAATCGAGCGCCGATGCGACACGTGAAAAGATCGGGAGGACGGCAACGCCCGCCATGAGACGCAGGAGTTGTCGACGGACAATTTTCATGACGATCTCCCCGGCATCAAGGGCGAACGGATCAGGTCAGCTCTGAAACGTAATGGTCGTCAGTCAACTACGAGGCGCAGTAGCTTCGCTGACTATCGCGTAGACTGAGCGGCATTGTCCAGCAAGCGCATGGGTGCCCCGGAAGGCCGTGACTGGCCTGTCGATTGCGGTGTCTTGCGCGTGCTGGCTGAACGGGGCTGAGCTGAGGCGGACACCTTCTCTTTGAGGTCCTGCTCGGTTGCCTGCAGCGTAGCAATTTCCTGGGCCATGTCTTCTTGTTTGGTAGCGAGCTGCTTTATCGTCGTGGCAAGTTGGTCAACGCCGTGCCGCACGATCGCAAGATCAAGCGCGACAGGTTTAATCTGCAGAGCGAGGTCAGCCGACGTTACCGCCGTGACGCCGGACGCCTGACCGTCGAAGGGTGCGGCCTTTGAGGCTGGAAACAACCAAACCAGAGATGGGGCCCAGGTCCTGATCGTGGCTTTCGCTTCCTCGCCATGAGATTGCCAGGCCAAAGTACCGACGACACCAAGTAGAATCGCAAAGACCAAGCGGAAGGATCCACGCAGCATTCGACGACCGGTCGATCGTTTCGTCGCTGTGGCTTGATCGTTCCTCTGGGCGGGAGGTCGAGACCCGCGAGGCCACTCCGGGACGACATCGCGTTCGCGGTAATGCGGCGAATTCTGCGTGGAATATGAAGCTGGCATTTTGTCCCCCTAGTCCCACCCACTATACAGAGCTGTAGCGGGCCATCGTGATGTGACAGAAGCAAGGCAAGAGAACTCCCTGGCGTGCCGACGACGAGGTTTAAGGCATTCTGCTACCAGCGTGGTATTGTATCGGACCTGAAGTTGGGTGCTGGAATGAAGCGACGCGATTTCATTGCGATTGCTGGAGCGGGGGGTCGCATCGCCATTCACTGCTCGCGCGCGACAACAGCAGCGTTCGCAGAATGTCGGCGGTCTCGAAGAGGCTAAACGCCATTTCGACAAGATCTCTCAGCCCAGTGAGACGGCCCGATCGGACTACATCACCCGTTTTGTTCGGATGCGGGAAAAAGCTGCGCGCCAGAAGACTGACGAATGGAAAGCCATCGATAACGAAGTAAGACAGCATCCCGCGTCAAAAGACTCCGACGGTAAGATCCAGTCCGGCCGTCTGGTTGGCAAATGGTCATCGCCGCGGCACGATTACCAGTACAAGGGCGATGGCAGCTGGACCATGTTGCCGGCCGACGAGGGCACGACCCATGGCACGTGGCGCATCGACGGAAATCAGTTTTTCACAACTGCCAGCATAGGACCGTCTGACCCGGCCAAGTACACAATCATTCTGATCACCAAAAAGGATTTCGTAATCGCCGACCAATCGAGCGTCTTCTATGAGACACGTCTCAAATAGAGCGGACGATAGAGCGCGCATAAAGGAAGAGCCGCAGTCCCAATTCTGCGGCTCTTCCCGCGCTTCCGCCTGATCCCGGATGATCGAGGGGACGTAGGCGAAAGCCTCAAAAGCTTAGCGTCTCGTTATGCTTCGGTCGGCACAAGGATGAGTAAATTTCTGCGCCTGAATGCAAAATTTGCCTAAACAGCCGATATTAAAAGTGGCAGTAAGGCCGACGGTGTGTGATGATCGCAAATACCAAACAAAAGAAGGTTTGGGATTTGGGCTGTCCAATTGAATTCACGCGACCGATAGTTGTACGATTGCACGCAAGGGCGCCATTCAATGAGGCCGCCATGCGAAACTCCACCATTTCCGTCATTCTCGCTGTCATCTTTGGCTTCAGCGTTGGCTCGTCCATGGCAAGCGAGACGACGATGCGAAAATCATCCGCGGAAGAACTCAAAAGCGTTTGCGATAAGGCCGGTGGGTCGTTTTCGCAGGACGCAGGTGGCTACGGTTGCGGAACAAACTGCCAGGGAAAGGCTGGGACCGATTGCGTGCTCGCTTGCAAGAATGCCGAGAAAGGCTGCTTCGCGCAGGTTCCGGGGCGTGCGCGCCCAACAAGCCCTTTGAATGCACTCGTCCGATCGCCGCGAGGATAGAGCGCTACGGATCTAATGGTGCCTTGAGCTGCGGGTCCTACCCGTGGGCCCTGGGTTGTAGAATTGGTTGGGCAAGCAAAATCCGCCGATGCCGCTTATGGTCGCCCTGCATTGCTCAATGGTGAGGAAGCCGCAATTTGTGCCGCCGCCACCATTTCCAGCCGAATAGGCCGCGCACCATGGATCGGGACCGTGGCGGCCGACCGGGCTGACTCTATTTGCCGTCGTTCCAGATATCGGCGGCGAGTTTCCAATCGCCCTGTACTCTCTGCCACAGGACAAGATATTTTCCGGAAATCTCCTTTGGCGAAGATCCCTTGGTCGTCAAGCTGAAGGTGCCGATTTCGCGCGCTGTGGAAGGACTCAGGCGTTTCACTTCCAGGGTGGTCAGCTTTGGGCTCGCGACCTGCTCCGCCATCCCTTTCCACATAGCAGCAATTGCGGTGCGGCCTCTCACCATCGGCGAGCCGGGCGGAAATGCGACCGCGTCAATCGTATATAGCTGAGCTATCCCGTCAAAATCGCCCTTGTTGAACAATTCGATCCATTTCACATTCGCTGCCTCGATCTTGGCTTTTTGAGCGAAGGCCGGCGAAACAAGCGCGAGCGTGAACGCGACCACCAGTGCAATCCGACGCATAACAACCCCCAATTGGAATATTCAAGTCTGCCTTAGAGCAGTCCCCATTTCCAAGCCAAGATTGGGATGACAATAATTATTCCAATCGCGATGCCCAGCATTTTCAATTTTCAGGCGCGTTTCTGCTCGGCGTCCATGTGCGTCATGTCCCTTGAGTAAATCGTTCTAACGAGTTTTCTGAATGTCCGTTCATGGAACGAATAAACTAAGGCACCACCTCGAAACCCGGTGCGAGTTTCAGAAGGATGATACGACGAGCGTACCAATGGCTGCGAGGAAACACATGGCCAGAAGCAAAAAGCATCACTCGAAACACATGAAAAAAATGCGCAGCCTGGTCCGGGCAATTCATCAAATCCTGATGCTTCCACTACGAAGGAAGACGTAACGCCGAAATCGCGATAGCCGACTTCTGGAGGGGCAGGGCTGTCAGAGGCACCAGTGCTGCCTTCTTTTGTTCGTTTTGAAAAGCGTCGTGCCGGTATCCGGCGCAATTGTAAAAAGACATACCGTGAAAATTTTTTCACGCCCAGAAGCGGCCAAAGATCAGTCAAGTTAGCGACCCACCGTTCAGTGCCGGTCGCTGCGTCCGGGTGACATTCAATGGGGACCGAATGCTCACCCGGAGGGGACAATTGGGGATCACAGCTGCCGGCACTTTAGGAATGCTTGATTTTGCATTTTTGATCCAACAATCGAACATAAAAAGGCCGCCACAGCGGGGACCATGGCGGCCGTTGGGACCCGCGGTTTGGGGAAGGGGGCTTCGAACCGCGGCAATGTTGAAACTCGGCAAAGGCGACTTCGTTCCAGTTCCAGGACTGTCTGGTCTGCGGCGCGTCGGCGCACACCTCATTCCGATCTTCCGAAGCTTTGAACGGCAGATGTTAAGGTGTGTCAGTGTCAGAATGAAGTCGAGCGCAATGATGACAAGCGACGGTCATCCGCATGTTTAGATGCGAAACAAGGTCAGGTCCGCTATTAGTGCCTCACTACCAGTAGCGGCGATGCCAGCGGTGATAGCGGTGGAACCTCGGCTGGTAAGCGTACGCTCTATATCCACCACCATATCCGCCATAACCAACGGGTGGATACGTGCCGCTTACTGGCTTCCCGTAGCTGTCGCCGTACCACGGGGCGTTGGGACCGAAATTCGGAAGGCTTTGAGCGAATGACATCGTTGTCGCAGCCCACAGCATCGCGGCAGTGAAAACGAATGCTTTCATGAGTTCCATCTCCCATTTCGCTATTTGTTGGAGAACGGAAAAATGGCTCGTCTGTTCCGCGTGGCGGATTGGACGAAGACGAAATTGTGAACGATCAGACTAGATTAGCGCCGGCACGTTCGGCGTCATCGACGCATCGCGTGCACGCAAACGCTCGGGCGAGCGGCGAACTGGCCCTAATCCAAATGGGCATTGAGCAATCGGCGCAGTGGCCGCGGAGCGATTGCACGAGTGGTGCCGCATTTGTTATGCATTCGCAGATTTCGATTTAGACCACCGTCACAATCCCTGGAGCATCACGCGGCGTAGGCACCTTCCTCAGGGGGCGCGCATGGCTCACAGATCCAAACAACTTCGCGCGAAAAGTCGATTCTAATTGGTGCCCAAACGGTCGCGCGGCAATTGCAGCATTGAGCCATTACTCGGTAACAAACAAACGGGTCGGCATCGAATGCACACGATAACACACACTCGGAAGCTGTTCATATAGAACAGCCTGCCCCCAGATGCGAAGGTAGAATGGTGGTGAAGCGCGTAGCGCTTAAATCAGGATAGT
>Ga0126374_10000104_pt1 | contig 15559 bp, 16 predicted proteins | sample PanSoiMetPlot_12_FD_89874 | JGI IMG/M metagenome (GOLD analysis project Ga0126374, IMG submission 89874) | Tropical forest soil microbial communities from Panama - MetaG Plot_12 | ecosystem: Environmental > Terrestrial > Soil > Tropical forest > Bulk soil | place: Panama | collected 2016-02-17
CCGACCCCGGCCGCTACGCCCAGTGGATGGGCAGCGGTGCGACGCTGGAACCGGTGCCGGGCGGCACCTACCGCATCCGGATGCGCGGCGGCGTCGAGGCGGCCGGTGAGTTCGTCGAGATCACCCCGCCGCACCGGCTGGTGTTCACCTGGGGGTGGACGCACGACCCGGCCGTCCCGCCGGGCGCTACCCGCGTCGTCATCACGCTGCACCCGGAGGGCGGGGGGACCCGCGTCGTGCTGCGCCACCACGACCTGCCCGACGACAAGCAGGGCGAGCATCACCGGCATGGGTGGGAGTTCTACCTCGGCCGGTTGGAGGTCCGGGCCCGGGGCGGGGATCCCGGCCCGGACCCGAACGCCTGACCGTGAGCGGGGTTAGCTTGCCGGGCTCTGCCGCGATCGGCCAGAACAACGCGTGGCTCGCCGATCTGGCCAGCACGCTGACACAGGTGGATGACTTCCTCCGCTCGCCTGCCGGGCATGCCGCCCTGGAGGACTTCTACGCTGCCCGCGGCAGCAGCACTCTCGGGTACAACGCGGGGCTGCTCGTCGACGACGTCAGCTTCCCGTCCCCAACTAGTGAGCGAGCGCCTCCAGCGACTCGCGCTCTGTCACGCAGAGCACAAAGCGCGCTGAGGCGGCCGTCGAAGGTGATCTCAAAGGCGTTGAGGGCGGCCTTCGTGCGCCGTGGGCGCTGCTGATTCGAGTGGATGTGAGAGACCACCGCCGCTGGGCCATCGCCCGCCGCCCTGTCATACGCTGTCCGGCATCCCTGACCGGGCGTCAAGGCCGCGGCCGAGGCTGGTGTAGACGACCCCCGACCGGCGAAGCACCTCGGGATCGAGCAGGTTACGGGTGTCCACGACGACCGGGGTACGCATCACCTTGGCAACTTTCATCCAGTCCAGCATGCGGAACTGCGCCCACTCGGTCAGCACGACGATCGCGTCCGCATCGGCCGCCGCGGCGTAGGCGTCGGCCACGACTCGGATCGCACCCAGGTCGGTATCGGGTGGGACCGCCGGGTCGCACCCGGCAAGCTCCGCTCCTGCCCGGTGCAACCGAGCGGCCACGGCTAGCGCCGGCGACTCCCGCAGGTCGTTGGTGCCCGCCTTGAACGTCAGCCCGAGCAGGCCGATCCGCTTCCCGGACACCGAGCCCCCAGACTTACCCGTGACAGCGGATCGCACCTTCTCGGCCATCCGCCGCTGCTGCCGCATATTGCCCTGGATCGCCGCGCGCAGGAGCCCGAAGCCGAGGCCGGCGGCGTCCGCCATGCGCACCAGGGCTTGGGTGTCCTTGGGAAGGCAGGACCCTCCCCAGCCCGGGCCAGGTGACAGGTATCCCCGGCCGATCCGGCTGTCATAGCCCAGGACTTCGGCGACCTCGCCTATGTCGGCTTCCAGCCGCTCGCACAATTCGGCGATCGCGTTCACGTAAGACAGCTTCATGGCCAGGAAGCAGTTCGCCGCGTACTTCGCCAGTTCCGCGCTGGCCGTGTCGATAAGCACGGCTGGCGCGCCGAGCGGCGCGTACAGCGCGGCGACTTCTTCGGCGATTCCCGGCCTGTCACACCCGACCACGATCCGATCCGGGTGCAAGAAGTCCGCCACAGTGTTGCCTTCGCGGAGGAATTCCGGGTTGCTCACGACCCCGACATCGTCGCGCCCGAGTGATTTCGCGATCCGCTTCGCGGTGCCCACTGGGACGGTGGATTTGGTCACGATGATCCCGCCAGCCGGCAGCAGCCGACGGCACGCGTCGACCACCACCTCCACCGCGGACAGCTCCGGGATCCCATCCGGCCCTGTCGGCGTCGGCAGGCACAGGAACACCATCTCCGCCTCGGTCACCGCCGCCGTTACCCCGGTCACGAACGACAGCCGTCCCGACGTCAGCCCCGCCCGCAACAGCTCCGCCAGGCCCGGCTCACGGATATCCACCTCGCCGCAGGCAAGCCGAGACACCTTGCCGGAGTCCACGTCCGCGCATATCACCCGGTGCCCGAGCGAGCTGAGGCATGCGCCGGTGGTCAGTCCCACGTGGCCGGTACCCACCACCGCGATCCTGCGGGCAGCGGCGGCTCCTGCGGCAATGGCCCGCGGACGCTCAGCCATGATCTTGCCCTCCAGGCCAGTTCCACAGCTGCCGCAGCGGAATCCCGAGTCGCCGCTCCACTCCGGCGACCTCAGCCTCGAGATGCTCCCGGACGAAGGCGGCGTCGGCGGGCGGCATTACCGGCCGACTGTCTCCCAGCGGCTCGTACAGCACCCGCTGGACAACCGCGGACCGCTTGACCCAGCCGACGACGCCGGCGGCACGCTTAGCGACGGTGGCCAGCGGGAGCCACCGTGCGTCGCTGGCAGGCTGCCTGGCGCCAAGCAGTTCTGGGGCCAGGACCAGGCGGTCGATCTGCAGCCAGGCGGTGACGCCGTCGAGGAAGGCCTGCGGGTCGGCGCGCAGGTGGTCGAAGACCGCCACGTGCAGGGCCTGGCGGCCGAAGCAGTCCAGGTAGCGCTGTAGCCGGGTGCAGTAGCGGCTGAAGAAGTAGAGGTCCTTCGCCTCGCTCAGGTAGACCTCGGGATGCAGCGCCAGCGTCTCATGCAGCCAGCTGGAGCCGGACTTGCCCGGCCCGATGTGGAGGAAGGTGGGGAGTCTTGTCACCATGCGCCTCTCCGCCCGAGCACCGCGGGAATCGTCTTCGCGAGGATGATCAGGTCACCGCGCAGGGACCAGTTCTCGATGTAGGCGAGGTCCATCCGGACGCACTCATCGAAGCTCACCTCGGAGCGCCCGCTGACCTGCCAGGCACCAGTAATCCCCGGGCGCACGGCGAGCCGGGCGAGCTGCCAGCTCGCATAGGCCTCGACTTCCGATGCCAGCCCCGGACGCGGCCCGACAAGGCTCATGTCTCCGCACACCACATTCCAGAGCTGGGGCAGCTCGTCCACTGACCACCGTCTGAGCCACCGGCCGACTCCGGTGATGCGCGGGTCGTCCTGGAACTTGTAGAGACGCTTGTCGGCACCACTCTTGTCGAGCAGCCCGGCCACTAGCCGGTCAGCGCCGTCAACCATGGTCCGCAGCTTCAGCATGGTGAACGGCCGCATCCCCCTGCCGATCCGCTCCTGACGGAAAAGCGCGGGCCCAGCCGATGAAACCCTGACCACCACGCCAAGCACGGCGAGCAGCGGCCAGATGATGAGAAGGGCGGCTCCAGCAAGGATCAGATCGATGAGCCGTTTGCCCGGCCCGTTCGCCCCGGTGTGCTTGCCGCGGCCGGGCCACTGGCGCGCCGTCATGACCGACCGGGCATTCGATGTGCCGATGCTGCCAGGCAGTGCCGCACCGCGATCACGACCTGCTCCGCGTCTTCCTCGGTGAGCTCAGAGGACATGGGCAGGGCCAGTACCTCACCGTCCAGCCGCTCGGTGACCGGCAGCGGCTCGCCGTCGCCGGACACCGCCATGTGCAGCGCGCGGAAGTAAGGCTTAGTCTGCACGCCGCAGTCACCAAGGGCCCGTTGCAGACCCTCGCGACCCGGCACACGCGGTATCCTGGCGACCCAATGCACATAGCTGTGGGTGTCGCCCGCGCGCACCTCCTGGGCGGTGAGCTGCGGTAGCTCGGCACGATAAACATCGGCGACGCGGTTGCGCCGCCGCACCAGGTCGTCGAGCATGTCCAGCTGATCGAGCGCATATATCGCGTGCAATTCGTCCAGCAGCTCAGAGCGCCACCAGCCGTGCTGGTCGCTCAGCAACGCGGCGGCCGCATCCGCGGGCAGCACGGCCGCTCCGCCGGCGCCGGCGGCCGACAGCACCTTGGCGAAGCTCATCGAATAGGCATGACCGCGGGCGAATCCGGCGACCGGGCGGCCGGCGTACCGGCTGCCGATCGACGCAGCCGAGTCGGCGATGAGCGGAACGCCGGCCTCGCTGCACACCCGGGACAGCGCCGCGTAGTCACAGGGATTGCCGAACGTGTCGACGCTGACCACGACGCGGGCTGGCTCTGCCGCCACCATCGCGCCGAGCCCCTCTGGATGGATGGTCCAGGTGCGCTCGTCGACATCGGCGTACCTGAGCCGATAGCCGAGCTGTAGCAGGACCTCAGCGGTGGCCGGGAACGTGAAGGAAGGCAGGACGGCGGTGTCACCCGGCCCCGCCGTGCCGACCGTGGCGGCGATCACCAGCCGGAGCGCCGAGGTTCCCGATGCCGTCACCAATAGCGTGTGCTCGTCGCCGATGCCGAGCACCTCGGCCAGCCGGCCGCTCAGCTCCCGGGACCATCTGTTGCCGTGCTTGACCTCGCCACGCCACAGGCTGGCCTGCTGGCGAGCGGCGACCTGGTCAGGGCGGGCCGCGCGGGGCGGGATCACCACAGGAAGCACCGGATCGAAGGCCGGGCAGCCGTCGCTGCGGACGGCTGCCACCATCGCCTCGAGGTGCTGGCGCAACGGCCCGATTCTCCCGCCGACTGCCCTCAGCCGGGACGTATCCATGACAACGCCATCGTCGCCAGCACCGGGCGGGCAGGGCTCGATCTGGGCGGCCGAACCGCACATCTCGCGGATCTCCGCCGCGAGTGCAGGCAGCGAGAGCGGTTCGCCGCCCACGTTGTAGACACCGGGGGGCAGCCCGGACGCGGCGATTCCGGCGAGCTCGCGGACCGGCACGAAGCTGCGCTCGGCGCGCGGTACCCGCAGCGGATGCCCGGTAAGCGCCTGCCTGATGAACCGGGTGATGGCGCAGTCCTGCCCGGTTCCGCAGATGGTCGCGAGCCGCAAAATGGTCAGGCGGTCCGCATCGGCTTCCCGCGCTACCAGGCGCTCCTGTGCCAGCTTGGAGAGCGCGTACGCCCAGCGGCCGGGGGTGTCGGCATCCACCAGGCGCCGCGCGAGGGCAGCGGACCGCCATGGCGGGCACGGCTCGCAGGCGATTCTTATCGCGTCGTCGCACCACTCGTCGACCTGGTCGATGGCCAGCGGCAGCACCGGCGGCGTGTCTTCTTTCGCTGGCGCGCAGGCGCAGCCATAAATCTCCGCGGAGGACATCAGCAGGACCGCTCGTCCCGCCAGCGCCGGCAGGATCCGCGCTGTGGAGATCGCATTACGCACGGGCAGGAGCCATGGCCAGCGCGGACGTGACGCGACCAGGCCGAGCAGGAGCACAACCTCCCCCTCGGGCAGTCGCGGCAGGTCGCCGGTGAGCAGGTCGGCTTCCAGCCACCGAGCCCCGGCCGCCATCAGTCTGCCCGGCGGTGGACGCCCATCGAGCACGGTTACCTGCCTGCCGACATCAAGCAGCGCCTGGGAGATCGACTGGCCGACGGCTCCCGACCCGCCGACCAGGATGCAGTCCTCCATCTACCCCCCCGCTTCCAGGCCGCGGGGATCCCGGTCGCCGGTGCCTGCGGCAGCGCGGCGGCCGGTCGCCAGTAGCTGCTTTCCGATATCGGCTAGCACGGGATACGCCTGAAGCTCACGCTCGATAACCAGGTGGGCATCCCAGTCACGCTCCAGGCGATCCGCGAGCCGGGCCGGCCCCAGCGGAGCCGCGGTGGCGAGCAGCCCGGTCACCTGAATGTCCACCAGGCCCGCGGCCTGAAATGCCCGCCGCAACCGCTCCCGGTCCATGAGGTGCATCTCGGCGGATTGCCCCTCGACGACCCACACGCCGATCCGGGTCCTCAGCCGTTGCATCGCCTCGTCATACTTCTCGTCCCGCAGCAACTCGATTACCAGGGCAACCAGCGAGTCGACGAGCACCATGACCGGACCGCCGGGACGCACCCAGCCGGCGAACCGCCGCACCATCGCTTCTGGATCCGCGCTGTATTGCAGCGATCCAAGGGCGAGGACCATCCCCGCCGACCCGTCGGGCAGCTGCACGGTCTCCATCGGTTCGCCGATGAGCCTGAAGGCCTGACCATGATCCGCGCGCCGCAGTTCGGCGATCATCCCGGGTGCGGGCTCGATTCCGATGACCTCGTAGCCAAGCGCGAGCAGCCGCTCCGCCCAGCGGCCCACCCCGCATCCGACATCTACGATTGGACCGCGACCGGGCAAGAAGTGCCGCACCTGATCCCAGGCCATGGCGTCGTAGGCGCGCCGGTGCGGGCTCTCGAAGTGCTCGCAGTAGCGATGGGCAAGCGCCGTATAGAGCTGCTCGCTCGAATGCATGTCCTCACGTCTCCGTGCTGAGATGACGGCGTCCGATCCGCCACAGCAGGTCGTCCGCATACGTCGTGGGCTGCCACCGCAGGTTCAGGCTGTAGTTGCTCCCACAGCCCACGCAGTCCTTCCGGAACAGCCGGGCGTGCTCTTCGCGGTAGTGGGCAGAGTCGATCACCTCCGCGATCCGACGGGACCGGACGTTGAAGGCTGGATCGTGTGCCCAGCATCCGCCGATCTCGCCCCTGGAATGGATCATCAGCTTGAGCTGGGATTCCGCGCACGGCACGTCGCGCTGCACGACATCGGAGAAGTGCCGTGGTATGTACTTGAGGTCGGTATAGCGGGGGAGCCAGCGCGGGTCCGCCCGTTTCAAGTCCTCAAGGCGGCGTAGCGCGGAGTCGATCTCGTCAGCACTGACCCGCTTCTGTATGGACACTTCGCGGGCGCGGAACAGAAATGTCTGATCAGTAGCGAGATTCAGGTAAAGCTGGACTTGAAGCTGCTGCGCCAGCCGTGCGATATCAGGCAAGTGCTCTACATTGTCCCGCATGATGGTGAAGTTCATGCGGATCTTCAGCCCAAAACGCTGACGCTGGCTGATCAGGTGCCTGAGGTGGCCGATCGTCGTATCAAAAGCGCCGGCCCGGCCGCGGACATGATCGTGGACGCGCTGGTCTGGGCCGTCCACCGATATGTTGAAGCTCTTGACCCCGGCGGCGAGCACCTCTTCGAGTACGCCCGGGGTGAGGCGGATTCCATTCGTGTTCAGATGCATATGCCGGATGCCAGCGGCATGCGCGTAGGTCATAATCTCTAAAGCGTCCGGGCGGATCAACGGCTCACCGCCGGTGAAGTTTGCCTTGATTATGCGCAGCCGCACGAGCTGATCTATGACGTCCTTCCATTCCTGTGTCGTCAGCTCCCCCTTCGTATTCTCCAGCCAGCAGGCACAGCTGATGCATCGCAGGTTGCAATTCTCAGTCAGGAATAGCTCGGCGACTAGCGGCCGGGCATGAATATTGGGCAAGATCCATCGCTTGACTCCGAGCTGGATGAAGAACCTGGCGAGACGAACCTTCTCCGTGGTTCTCATTGCACTTTCCTCGCAGCTACGAAGAGATTCGCCGAAGTAAAGATCACGCCATCCAGATAGATGGCCCGCTCGAGCAGCTCGCGCAGCCGCCCGCCGGTCAGCAAGGCCGGTATCTGCAACCACCGCCAGAACAAGTTGGCCCCGGTAACGATCACTGGGTCGAAGCCATGCTCTCGAAGCAGCGCGAGCAGGTCGCGGCGCCGGTAGTTAGTGTGCTCCTTCTTACCCACCGACATGTCTCCGCACAGTCCGTTGGCCAGGTTCTCGAATCTGTCCGCATAGACCTCACGGCCGAATCGGGCACTATATACCAGCCGGTGCAGCCGCGGGAATCTGAATTTCGCGTTGTCCGGGTCGAGGAAGGAGAAGATATGACGCCCGGGCACGGTCACGATCAGCAGGCCGCCAGGGGCGAGAACACGCCGGATCTCAGCGAGAATGCGAGCTTCATCGCGGACGTGCTCGAGCACGTCGAGTAGCGAGACAGAGGTGAATTCACCGGTGCGAAAGCATAGTTCGCCAGCCACCGGTATGTGCTGAACGGGGATGTCCGGGCTGGCCTTCCTGACCTGAGCGAGGTACCCGGCGTGCGGATCGGCGCCCGTGCACTGAAGCGGGGTCGTCGCGTGCAGCGCCGTGAGGAATTCGCCCTCACCGCAGCCGAGGTCCAGATGGTGACCGTGCTGCCCAGCGAGCTGCTCCCAGCAGAAGGCGTACCGGCGCAGATAATGGCGCGCGAACGGGTTCGGCTCACCGGTCATGGCGCCCGCCGCGGCGAAGTCGCGCGCAGAGTGAGTCAAGGGTGTGGATGACCTGATCGGGGGTGACCGTCGGAGCCAGCGGCCGTTCACGCACCAGCTGGGCTTGCCGGGCGGCGTGCGTCGCGACCGCGGGCTGGAGGTCATCCGGCTCCCATACGGCCACCACCCGACCGGTACGCTCCTCGAGCCGGAGGTAGGCGACCTGGTGATCGTTGCTCATCTCGCCGAGCGAGGCACGCCTGGCTACCGCGATCGGAACCTTGCCTGCCCTCTGCACCAGCCGGACCGTGTTCCCGGCGTGCGTGATGATCACATCAGCGGCCGCGATTCGTTCCTGCAAGTCGCTGAACGGGACAAACTGCTGGTGCGGGCACGATGGCGTCACCATCGAAGCGCCGGTCTGCGCGAAGACCTCGTGCTCGGCACACAACGGGCTGAGGGCCCGGATCAGACGGTCGAAGGGCCAGGGACCCATGCCCACGGTGACCAGGATGCGCGCCATCAGTACAGCTCACCGATGAAGACGGCACGCGGTCGCGATCCGACCAGGGTTGGCCGCTGCACCAGGACCGCGGCGGCGAGCCTGCAGCATATCTTGCTCGCCACCCCGGCCGCGTCCACCAGGTTGAACGTCTCGAGCCACAGGGCCGGAATCCGCAGCACCCGGGCGGCGAGGAATACCCCGACGGCGACGCCTGTTCCCGAGGAGATGATCACGTCGGGCCGTTCCCGGCGCAGCATCCGCAGGCTGCGCGCTGCCGCGGCCAGCACGCCGAGCGGACGGTGCGCCGATTGCTCCCGCTCCCAGTGCACGCGCTGGCCCATCAGTAGCGCGACGGTATCCTCGGCGCGCACCGCGACCCAGGACACATCATGCAAGGACCACCAGGGTTTCAGCGCGAGAAGGTCGAGCAGCACGCCACCGCTGCTTGACACCAGCAAGACCCGGTAACGCGGGACGCTCACGCCTGTTTTGCTGTCCATCAGATGAGCCTGTTCACCCACGTCTGCGGGGTCCGAGCCGAAGGAATCTCGATCTCCGTGTCGTAGCTGAATTCCATCGGCTCCTGAACCGCCATCCATCCGACCATGCGGGTAAGGGCATCGCGCAGGGAGGTTGATGTCTGGTAGCCGAGCAGCTTTCGCGCCTTGTCCGCGCTGCAGGTGGCGTGCTTGACTTCCAGCGGACGGGCAGGAACGAATATCGGATCGAGCTGGAATGACATGATGTCGGCGATTTCTTCGGTGAGCTGCAGGACCGATGTCGTTTCCTCGTCTGGCCCGATGTTTATGACTTCACCTTCGGCTGCTGGCTCCATACCCATGCGCTCCAGGCACGCCAGCACGTCACCGACGAAACTGAAACCGCGCAACTGGCTGCCATCACCATAGATGATCGGCTGCTTGCCCCTGAGCATGCGGTTGATCATGATGGCTGCGACGTTACGGTACGGATCACTGTAGCGCTGCCGTGGGCCGATAATGCTATGTGGTACCGCGATCGCGTACTCGCCGCCATGCGTCCTGAACAGATTCTTGATCATGAGCTCGGACGTATGTTTGGCTAGGCCATATGGTGTTACGGGTTCCGGTTTCATGTCCTCGGTAAAAGGCGGTGTCAGGGCACCGTATCGTGCCATGGAAGAGCAATGGATGAACCGGCCGGCGCCAGCCGAGATAGTGGCGGTGGCCAGGTCCACAGTAGCCTGCGCGGTGTTCTTGAACACGAATGACGGGGCGAAGATGCTCAGGCCGTCATAGGCAGCGCAAGCACAGTGATAGACCAGGTCAGCACCTGATAGCAGATGCGCGTATGATCCACGGTCGCAGCAGTCGGCAACGAGGAAATCGGCCCCGGTAGGGACGTTGCGCTCACTGCCGCCAGACAGGTTGTCGATTCCGCATACACGCCAGCCGCGATCGGAGAAACGGTCAGCCAGATGGCTGCCAAGAAAGCCGGCGATTCCCGAGATAAAGACTTTCTGCGTCATCGTCTTCCCCTCGGCCCACGAACCTGGTCGTCATACGGCTTACCGTCAGCCGGCGGGATCGGCGCGCCACGCGCTGGCGTCAGTGATCCGGGGAACCCTGTGCACCAGACCCTTACGCGCTGAGTTGTAATTGCTACGGCTAGCTACGGTCCGGCCGGCGCGTACTACGTAGCTTGTCGCGCCGCAATCGAAACCGCAAGACCCGGGTGAGACGATCGAACCCGGTCGAGGAGGTGCCATGCGGGCACATCCCATGAGCGGGAAGGCCGCCGTCCTTGGCTGCGCCGCGCTGCTGGCCAGCGGCTGCGCAAGTGGCGGCAGCAGCGGGCAGCCCTCGACGCGGCATCGCGCGCGTCGGTATCAGCGTCGTGGTCGGCTACTTTGATCTCAGCGTGCAACTGCAGCATGTTGGGGCACCCGACGTTCCACCGCTGGTGAAGGTAGGCCCGTGGCGGCACGGCGGCGGGAACGGTTACCCTGGCCGCATTTGCCAGGGAGGGTTCTCATGACGGACGTGGGAAACGTTCAGGCAGGTGGCGGCCCTCATCAACGTCGCCCGCTACTCCGCGCCCGATGGTGATGCCGGATCTCTACCTGACGTACCTCAGCCGGCCTGACGTCGAGGCCGCCGCGCTGGCCGACGAGGAGATCATCGCCGCGATCGAGTCGGGGCTGGCGATGCAGGGGCGCGGCGAGACGGTGATCGAACCGCGCGTCCACCTGGAGCCCAAGTCCGGCGCCGAGGGGCATTTCAACGTCCTGCGCGGCTTCATCGGCGGCCGGATCGGCATGGCAGGCGTCAAGGTGGTCGGGGATTTCGTCGGCAACTACACCCGCGACCTGCCTTCGGAGCTGGGGCTATTGTGCCTGTTCGATCCGAACACCGGCGCGCCGGTCGCGGTCATCGACGCCAGTGGCATCACCGAGATGCGCACCGGGGCGGTCACCGCGGCCGGCGCCAAGTACCTGGCCCCGGAGCGGCCCAGAACGCTGGGCCACATCGGGGCGCGGGGATCCGCCTACTGGAACGTGCGGCTCCTGGACCGGCTGTTCGGCTTCGAGACGATCCGGGTGCATTCGCGCCGGCCCGCCAGCCGCGATGGATTCGCCGAGCGCCTGTCCCGCGAGCTTGGCAAGCAGGTGATCGCGACCGCCGACTGGCGGTCCTGCGTCGAGGGCGCGGACATCGTCGTCGAAGCCTCCCGGCTTAGCGCGCCGGAGCCGCTGCTGCGCACCGAGTGGATCAAGCCGGGCGCCCTGGTGGTCCCGTACGGGACCATGAGCGCCGTTGAGCTGTCCCTCACCGACATCATGTCCAAGATCGTGGTGGACGACTGGGGCCAGTGTGCCAGCGGCAAGTTCGGGGCGCTGCGCGCGCACGTCGAGGCGGGCAAGCTGACCGCGGAAACGCTGCACGCCGAACTGGGGCAGATCGTCGCCGGGCTGCGGCCCGGCCGGGAGACCAGCCGGGAAACCATCCTGTTCTGGCACCGCGGGCTGTCCCTGTCGGACATCGCGCTCGGGCACGCGCTGCTGGCCAAGGCCGTCTCGATCGGCGCGGGACAGCGGCTCCGGTACACCTGACGCCGCCGCCCGGCGGGGTCCTGATTACCGGCCGGCGGGGTCTTGAGCGCAGACTTAAACCCGGTGGCCGCCCCCATGCTGCGGGAGGTGCTGGCCATGGGACTGACTTGGAGAGACCTCGCATCCTCGGCGATCGTCATAGCGATGGTTATGGGGTTTGCGTCGTATTTGTTCGGGACGAGCCTGGTGCTGTTCTCCACCGCCTGGGCGGCCAGCGCCGTGGAACTGGTCCTCGGGGCCGCCTGCGCGGTGATCGCGGCCGCCGACCTGCACACCCAGCCACTGCCATTCCACGGCAGGGTCTTCCGGAGAGTCACCACGGTGCTCGGCACGATCGCGCTGGTGACCGGGCTGATAGGGCTGGCGGCAGACAGCGGGCAGGCACTGGAGACCATGGTGGTGGCGACGGTCTTCTTGTGGCTGACGGCTACCATCTGGCACGTGCTCTCCATTGGAGAGGAGCCGCAGTGAGCCAGCCGGACCCGGGCACACAGGACGCGGACCCGCCCGGCGCGGATCCCCCCCACGCCGTCTCGCCCGACACGGGCATGCCAGGCACGGGCCTGCGCGGCGCGGACGGCACCGTGCAATTGCTTGCCGACGTGGAGCGGCCCGCGGTGTGGACGCTGTTGATCGATGGGATTCTGCAATCCGAGGTTGACCTCGAAGATCCATGGCACCTGGAGATCGAGTACATGCGCCGGCTGGGTCACCTCATCGACCTGGCCGCGCCGGCCGGGGTGCCGCTCCGGGTGCTGCATCTCGGCGGCGGAGGGCTGACGCTGGCCAGGTACGTGGCCGCCACCCGGCCGGGCTCGCGGCAACTGGCGGTGGAATCCAACGCGGTGGTGGCCTCGCTGGTCAGCCGGCGGCTGCCGCTGGACGAGCCTGCGACCGGCGAGGTCGGCGTCCTGGTGGCCGACGCGCGGGCCGCGCTGGAACAGTTGCCCGCCGGTTCGTTCGACGTGCTCGTGGTGGATGTGTTCGCCGGCGCGCAGACGCCCGCCCACCTGACGTCGCTGGAGTTCACGGTCGCCGGAGCCAGGGCGCTGGCGCCATCGGGAATCTACGCGGTCAATGTCGGCGACGGGCCACCGCTGGCCCACGCACGCGGCCGGGTAGCCACGGTGCGCTCGGTGTTCCCGCACGTTTGCGTGCTGGCGGAGCCCCCGGTGCTGGACGGCCGCAGGTTCGGCAACCTGGTGATCGCCGCGTCGGACCGCGAGCTTCCGGTCAGCGGGCTGATCAGGCGGACCGCGGCCGACCCGTTCCCGGCGCGGCTGGTGGACGGTGCCGCGCTGGACCGGTTCGTCGCGGGCTGCGCGCCGATCATGGATGCGCACGCCGAACCGTCGCCGGCCATGCCACCGGAGGTCTACGCCTAGCCTGCGATCGCGCCGAGACCGCGGCGCGCTTGGAGCGCGGCCGATGCCGCTCGGGACATGATGGCTCGGGAACCATTAATGCTCGTCGGCCAGGGCCACGTGCTTGACCGTGCCCAGGCACGTCCACCCCGACGGCAGCACCGGCCGCCGCAGCTGCTCGTCGGACAAGCCGTCCAGGATGCCGGGCACAGGGTGGCGCTGCTGGTCGAGGCAATCCCGCAGTAGCTCGGCCTCTTCGTCCATCGGCCGGTAACCCTCGCAACTGGACCGGCTGCCGAAACGCAGCCGCAGCGTATGGGCACACTAACGCGCCGGCGCCCGGGGCATGCTCAGGCCTCGGCGGGCACGGCGGCCGGCTGGTCTTTCCCGAGCGGGTGGTCCGGCTGACGCCGGTACCGGGCGAACGCCGGCAGCGCAAGGCCGATCACGATGGCACCCGCGATGGTCGCCAGCCCGCCGGACAGCGCGCTGATCACCGGCGTGGTCAGTGATCCCAGGGCACCGGCCTCCAGGTTGCCAAGTTGCGCGCCGCCCGCACCGATGACGTAGTCGGCCGCCATGACCCGGCCGCGAAGCCGATCGGGGGTGGCTGCGGCGACGATGGCCCCGCGGAACACCACGGTGAAGGCGTCCGCGGCGCCGGCGACGGCCAGCAGGGCGAGTGCCAGCCACAGGCGGGGAGCAACCGCGAACCCGGCGAAGGCCCCGCCCCAGACCGCGACCGTGCAGAGCATCGCCCGGCCCTGGCGCGTGATGTGCCCGAGCGGCCCGGAGAAGGCCGCACTGGCCAGGCCGCCGACGCCGATGGCGGTGAGGAACAGGCCGAGCGTGCGCGGGTCGCCGCCGAACCGCTCGGCGTTGATCACCGGGAACAGGGCCACCGGCAGGGCAAAGACCGTGGCGTTGAGGTCGGCGAGAAAGGCACCGGCGATCACCTGGCTGCGCCGGATGAAGCCGATGCCCTCGGCGACCGCGCGCGGGCCCGGCCGGGTCGTGCCGCCCGACGGCCGCATCGTGGGCAGCCTGGCGATCCCGTACAGCGCGGCGGCAAAGCTGACTGTGTCGGTGAGGTAGCACGCGCGCAGCCCCAGGTGCGGCGCGGCCGCGATGAGGCCGGCCAGCGCGGGCCCGGCGGTCAGCGTGATCTGGAAGCTGAGCCGGTCCAACGCCAGCCCGGCGGCAAGCTGGCTGGCCGGCAACAGCCGGGGGATGAACGTGCTGCGCGCCGGGCGGTCGACGGCGTTGAGCGAGGCCTGCAGCGCGACGAGGGCGTAGAGCAGCCAGAGCACCCGCAGCCCGGCGAATGCCTGGATGGCGAGCGCCGCCGACACCACGGCCAGGCCGCCGCTGGTGATCAGCGCGAGCGTGCGCCGGTCCACCGCGTCGGTGACCGGCCCGCCCAGCAGCCCCACGGCGAGGGTCGGCACCATCTGCGCGACTCCGATGGCGCCGACGGCGAACGGTGAGCGGGTGATCTCGTAGACCTGGAGCATGACCGCGAACGCGGTCAGGGCGCTGCCCACCGAGGACAGGGTCGTGCCGGCCCACAGCCGCCGGAACGCGGCAGACTCACGCAGCGGGGTGATGTCCGCCAACAGCCGGTATCTGCCAGGCACGGGTTCAGCCCTCCTCGCGGTGCTGCTCTCCTCGCGGTGCTGCCAGGGCGGGGGTGTGGAGGCGTACCGGATCCCCTGTCCACCACGCAGCATTGTAACATCACTTATATAAGTCCTGTTATAATTAGCGCATGACCGGCGCCGTTCCCGACCCGACCGAGCAGAGCCGATGGCGGCCGTTGCGGCTGCTGCAGGCGGCGATCGACGCAGACATTGCCCGCATCTACGCCGAGGCGCAGATCGGCGGGCTCAAGCCCAGCTTCGTCATGGAATTGCTCCGGCTGCGCGCCCGCGGGCCCATGACGATCACCGAGCTGGCCAGGTCGGTGCAGCTGACCCATTCGGCCGAGAGCCAGAAGGTGGCGGCGATGCGCGCCGCGGGCTGGGTCCGTACCACGGCCGGCCCCGATGCGCGCAGCAAGAAGGTGACGCTGACCGCCAAGGCGGCCCGCGTCGCCGACCGGCTTGCGGGCGAATGGCGGGCCACGGAGGCCGCCCTAGCCGAAATCGAGGCGGAGATCCCCTACCCGCTGAGCCAGGCCGTCACCGACATCGAGGGCGCGCTGCAGCGCAAGAGCTTCCACGACCGGATCGCGGAGAAGCTGGCCGGCGACCCGGCTTGGAACCGAGCGAACGGCGCTGCCGGAGCGGCGCGTAGCCGCCCCGGCAGCGCGTGAGGTCACGTCCCCGGCGTGCCGCCAGAGCCCGTTGATTACTGGTTCTGGTACGCCTGCATGGACAACGGGTGGCCCGGCGGAAGGATCAGCGGGGCGCCAGCGCGTTCCGTTGCACTTTTTTGCTGGGCCAGCTGCGAGCCGGGCGTGGAGTAGAGCACGTGGACGCTGGCGTTGCCGCTGCCGCGCTTGTCCACGGGCGCGACCGCGGCGGGGTTGCCCTGCTGGTCGGTGACCCACAACTGGAAGTCGTCGTACTTGAACAGCTGAATGTC
>Ga0126374_10000105_pt1 | contig 15532 bp, 13 predicted proteins | sample PanSoiMetPlot_12_FD_89874 | JGI IMG/M metagenome (GOLD analysis project Ga0126374, IMG submission 89874) | Tropical forest soil microbial communities from Panama - MetaG Plot_12 | ecosystem: Environmental > Terrestrial > Soil > Tropical forest > Bulk soil | place: Panama | collected 2016-02-17
AGCGGATGTGCGCGTGTGAGGAGAGAAATCCTTCAAGTGCTTGCTGCCTGGGTGAAGTAATGCAAGCTGTGAAGCGTTTGATGAAGGAGGCCGGATGAAACGAAAGTTGATCATTGGCCACGTGGCCATTGTTTTCTGCATCGCGCTTTCACTCATTGTGGGCAATGGACACGCCCGGCCGGCGCCGACGATCGCGCCGGCGGCGGACCTAATTGACTTGAAGAACCTGGACCAGCTCAAGGAGGCGTTCCAGCGCAACCGCGGCGCTGTCCGCCTTGTCTCCCTGCTCTCCCCCGTCTGACCGCACTGTCGTCGGGGGTTCTCCGACCTACAGATGCTGCTCAAAAACGTTCCAGACGACCGTGTGGTTCGCCAAAACCTCATATGTAATTGATTTTGTTGACTTCTACGTCGGACGGCAAGAGACTCTGGGCTATGACGGATTTACTGATTTTGTTGTTGGCGTTCTTCAACTCTATCTTAAAAGAAAGACGCGACCTGGCTCTTGAGAACCTTGCTTTACGGCAACGGCATCATTTGTTTGATAAACTCTTCTACGCGTGTCGGTAGAATATACGGAGTTTTTAGCTGAGTCGAACCAATTCAATTTTTCACGCAGCCGCACGACCTCGCCGATGACGATGATGGCGGGCGCTGTGACGGCGCGCGCTTCGATAAGGCGGCCCAATTCCACGAGCGCAGTGACGTGACATTCCTGATGCTCGTAGGTTCCCCAGCGGATCACCGCCGCCGGAGTCTCTCCGCCGAGTCCATGCGCCATCAACTGCTTCGCGATCTCCGGCGCGCTGCTCAAGCCCATAAAGATCACCAGCGTATCAACTCCACGCGCCAGCCGCTCCCAGTTAACGCTCGACTCTGTTTTGGCCGGGTCTTCGTGGCCGGTGATGAAGGCGACGGAACTGCTCAAGCCGCGATGCGTGACCGGAATGCCCGCGTATGCGGCGACGGCTGCGCCCGCCGACACGCCGGGCACGATCTCCCATGGGACGCCCGCGGGCGCCAGGGCCAGCGCCTCTTCGCCGCCGCGACCGAAAATGAACGGATCGCCGCCCTTGAGGCGCACGACGATGTCGTGTTCAGTCGCTTTGGTCACCAGCAAGGCGTTGATCGTCTCCTGACGCATAGCGCATTTTCCGCGCCGCTTGCCGGCGTAAATCAACTCGGCGCCCGGCGCGGCGTGGCGCAGGATTTCGGGGTTGACAAGATGGTCGTAGACCACGCAGCCAGCCGCCGCAATCAAATCGCGCGCTTTGATCGTCAACAGATCAGGATCTCCCGGCCCGGCTCCGACCAAATAGACTTTGCCAATGTTCATGCGTTACTGCTCCTGCCGGATCGGCAGATGATGAAAGAGATGGAAGCAAAAAAGGCAAAAAGGACAAAAAAGGCAAAAGTCTTGTTGTTTTTGTTCTTTTTGCCTTTTTTACTTCCCCTGATTTTCATCGATTGAGAGGCTTATCTTTCAAATGCTTCCCGACATCAGGCGTCACTCAGAATTTCTGCGTCAATTCGACGTAAAAGAACCGCGCCAGCGGATTGGCGCCGCCGCGCGGATAGATCGCCGATTGGACGCCGCCGCCGCGAACGCCACCGAGGTAAAACGTCATCGCCGTCCGCGCGCTGAGCGTCAGATCGGCGCTGAAGTCATAAAGCCAGCCGAGGTCTTTCCGGTTGTTGCTAGGACGGCCGACGTAACCGAAGGTACTCTTCTGAAACGCGCCGCCGCCGACATACCACAAGTCCTTCCCACTGCTCAGGCGCAGATGATGCGCGTCGAAGCGCAGGTTCAATTTCGCGTGCGGCTTGAGCATCAACTGACCGAACGCGTCTTCGTTGTTCATCAGGTTGTAGAAAGGCGTGCGGGCGTAAGTCCGAGGCGTCGGCAGCATTTGAAAGAACGTGCCGTGCCTGTCGTCGGAAGGATCGCCGTCGCCCGAACTGCGAAAATAGCCGCCTCGGAACCATGGCTTGATCTTCTCGGCGATTCTGCCGCCGGGTCGCCATCCGGCCTCGGCGGCGATCGCGCCGGCACGATGATCGAGGCGGCCCCAACTCCCTAACTGCCCCGCTCCCCACAGCAACACGTCCGCGACTCCGCGCCCCGCCTTGTACGCGCCGATGTAGTGGCCGCCGACCGTCGTGATGCGGATGTTGTCAACCTCGGCGCTGCGCGACGCCGCCGCGCGGTTGTCGGTCTTCAATGTACGGCGGCCGTCGTGATAATACGACGCGAAGGCGCGCCATTCGCTCTCGCCGGTCTTATGCTTATTCGGCCTTGTGAACGCGGCGTACCATACATCCACGTCGAGCTCGTCATTGCCGTTGAGCTGAAAGACGCCTTCGGTCGGTCGGGCGCCGAAGAAGGTGAAGTTCCCCGCTTTCGAGCTGCGCGAGTATTGCAGGCCGTCGAAGCTCCGCCCGATGTGCGAGAAGCCGAACGCGCCGATCAGCCGCTGCGAGATGTGGTCGCGTTTGACGGCGGCCAGCGTGGGATCAGCGGGTATGACTTCAAGGCCGTCGTTGAACTCGAAGCGTCCGAGCTTCAAGCTGGAGGCTTTGTCGCCGAACATCTCCTTCAAGCGAATGAATCCTTGTTTGAAGATCGCCGTCGCGTCCTGTCTCCCGCTCGCGGCGAAGTAGGACGCGCCCAGGCCGAGTTGTCCTTGCGGCGCAGGCGCGACGGCTCGCTCCGGCAATCCCATCAGCGCTGGAAATTCGCCCTCGATCTGCCATTCGTATTTCTCCTTCTGCTGCCCCAGACCGAGACGCAACACGGCCGCGCCGATGGCGTACGAATCTCTATAGGCCGGATCGGGATCGAACCAGTCCCAGCTTTCGGCGCGCAACCGCAGGCTTCCGAAGATGGTCACGCCGCCGATCTTGATCGGAGCGGGCCCCGGCTTCGGCGTCGCGGCGGGGGTAGAATTGTTGGTCGATGGCGATATCGCGGCCTGCTGCGCGTGAGCGGCGGCCACGAGCGTCGCGCAAACGAGGCTCACTGAGAGAAGCAGGTTGATAGGTGTCCTCTTGTAATTTTTCATTTTGTTTCCCTTTCCTGTGGGTCGTCAGAAGACAAAGCTCCCGCAATTCCCTACAAACCTTTCGCGAGACCACTTGCATAGTGGAATTCTCGCGCAAGCGCATTTTCAGGCCGCCGACTTCTTATGCGCCGCGAAGGCGTCCATCAACAGGTAGAGCAGCCGGTCGTGAACTTCGACGTATTCCGGGCGATGCACGATCTCGCGTTTGTCGCGCGGGCGCGGTATCGGCACGTCAATGATGTCGCCGATGGTCGCCTCGGGGCCGTTGGTCATAACGACGATTCTGTCCGACAGGAAGATCGCCTCTTCGATGTCGTGCGTGACGATCACGACCGTTTCAGTCCGGTTGTCCATTTGCAGCAGGTTGACCAGCTCCTCGTGAAGCGAGGCTTTGGTCAGCGCGTCGAGCGCCCCGAACGGCTCGTCGAGCAACAGTACTTCGGGATGAATGGCGAAGGCGCGGGCGATGGCGACGCGCTGTTTCATGCCGCCTGAAAGCTGCGCTGGCTTTTTATCGCGGCTCTCCCAGAGGTTGACCTTCTTGAGGAACGATTCGACCAGCGCGGCCTTTTCGCCCTTGCCGATGTCGACGCGGACGGAATCGACGGCCTCGAAGATGTTCTGGTAGACCGTCAGCCACGGCAGCAGCGAGTAATGTTGAAAGACGATGCCGCGATCAGGCCCCGGCGCGTCAACCGTCACTCCGCCCAGCACGATCTCGCCGGCGCTCAACCTGACAAGGCCGCCGATGGCGTTGAGGATCGTCGATTTGCCGCAGCCCGAATGGCCGATGATCGAAACGATCTCGCCGCGCTTGACCGTCAGGTTGATGTTTTTGACTGCGGTGAAGCGCCCCTTCGGCGTGTCGAAGCTGATCGTCACGTCGCGCGCTTGCAGGTATTGCGCGCTCATCACGGGAGAGATTGGTTTAACTCGCATACGACGCCTTTCTGGCGACGAAATCGAACCCGCGGTCGAGCAGCAGCCCGATCAATCCGATCAGCAGGATCGCCGACATGACGCGCTCCAGGCTGAGCGCGTTCCAACTGTCCCAGACGAAGAAGCCGATGCCGATGCCGCCCGACAGCATCTCGCCCGCGACGATCACTACCCAGGCTATGCCCAGACTCAACCTCAATCCGGTCAGGATGTGCGGCAGCGCGAATGGAATCAGGACGCGGCGCAGATAGCGCCCCCTCGAAAACGCGAACGATCGCGCGACGTTCCGGTGATCGTCCGGCAGCGATCCGACCCCGAAAGCCGTATTGATGAGCGTGGGCCAGAGCGAGGTGATGAAGATCACGAAGATCGTCGCTTCGCCCGCGTGCTTGAAAACAGCCAGACCGATCGGGAACCACGCCAGCGGCGAGACCGGACGCAGCAGTTGCACGAGTGGATTGAAAAGCCTCCGGCACGTCGAACTCGCGCCCATCAGCACGCCGGCCGGGATCGCCACCAACGATCCGAGCGCAAAGCCCGCAAACACGCGCCCTATGGAACTGATGAGCTGAATGCCGATGCCTTTGTCGTTCGGCCCGTTGTCGTAAAACGGGTCGGCGAGCATCCGCGCCATCGTTTTCAACGTCGTGAACGGCCCCGGTAGGCTCTGCGAAACGCCGCTGACTATGGCCCAGATTCCCAACAGAATGGCGAACCCGCACAGCATATAGCCCGCTGATTTGCCGGCGCTGATCGCCCCCTGCCACAACGATTCGCCGGTGAAGCGCCGCCAGGTGTTCTTCGGCCATCCTCCTCTTATGATTGCCTCGTCTTTCATTCATTACTTCCTTTCATCAATAACAACTGTCAGTTTACAAATCGAGCTGACAACATTCTCCATTTCCAATTCTCCATTCTCCATTCTCTGGCAGTAATAGAGGCGCCCTTCTCCTGCCAGAGAATTGAGAGTGGAGAATTGGAAATGGAGAATGGCCTCAATTGTTTGTCTCATTCCTGCACGCCCTGGATTAGGCCTTCGCGCCTCCTCCCGCCAGCGCGGCGTCGGGCGCGTTCGGATCAAACACGGCCTCGTCCAGGTCGAGCGTGAACGGCTTCATATCGTCTTCGGGAATGGCGATCCTCATGCCCTTTGCGACCTCTGCGTACAAATCCTGCATGACCAGCTTGTCGGCGACGGCCTTGTAATCCGGCGCGTTCTGCAAATAGCCGAAGCGAACGTACTGCGCCATAAACCATACGCCGTGCGCCTTGCGCGGGAAGTTCACGGCGCCGCCGCGATGGAACATCATGTAATCGTCGGTGTAGGTGTGCGACTGATCGCAGCCGAGATCGTATTTGCCGAGCAGCCGCGCTTCGATCACTTCGGGCGACGCGTTGACGTAAGACGGTTTGCCGATGACGCCCGCGGCCTGTTTGCGGTTGGCCGGATCGTCCAGCCAGATCGAGGCCTCCAGCACGGCCTTCATGACGGCCTTCAATTCGTCGCGTCGCGATTCGCTGAAGGCCTTGTTCACGACCAGCGCCTTTTCGGGATGATGCTTCCAAATGTCCTGGCTCGAAATGTGCGTGACGCCGATTCCCTGCTGGACGCCGACGCCGTTCCAGGGTTCGCCGACCGAGTAGCCGTCCATATTGCCGACCTTCATGTTCGCCACCATTTGCGGCGGGGGGATCGTGATGACCTTTATCGCGCGCTGATCCACGCCCGCGGCGGTCAGCCAGTACCGCAGCCACATGTCGTGCGTTCCGCCGGGGAAGGTCATGGCGAACGTCACGGTCTTTTTAGCCTTCAGCGCCTCGACCGCTGATTTGACTTTGCCGATCTCGCGGAAGCCGACCTTGCCGCAGAACTCCTTCGACAGCGTGATCGCCTGACCGTTGTTGTTGAGAATCATGGCGATGAGCATTTCCTGCCCCGCGATTCCGCCGACGCCGGTGTGGACTGAAAACGGCATGCCGAACAGACAGTGCGCGCCGTCGAGATCGCCTGACAGGACCTTGTCGCGGATCGTCGCCCACGACGCCTCGCGCGAGACCTCCACGTCGAGGCCGTGCTTTTTGTACATGCCCAGTTCGTGAGCCATCACCACCGACGCGCAATCGGTGAGCGGAATGAAGCCGATCTTGATCTTGCGGTCGGAGGCTTTGGTCGTCACACCGGAGTCCTTGTTCGCGCAGGAGTTGAGGGATGAAGTGATGCCGGCGAAACCGCCGGCGGCGATGGCGGCGTTGATAAACGCTCGTCGTTTCATTGTTGAGCTAGATTCCTTTCCGTAATGAGCAGACACGTTATGAAATCAGCAGCCACTGTGTGACTGCCGAAGACGCTGCGCGACGGCCGATATCAACGGTCCCATCTTCGGGCGCTCGGGTTCGACGTGCGGCTCGACGCCCAGATTCGACAGGGCAGCCGTGCAGGTCGGGCCGATAGACGCGACGACGGTGTCGTTGAGCGCCGCGCGCAATTGATCTTCCTTTCCTGCTTCGGCCGCGAGTCGGAAGATATGTCGCGCCTGGATCTGGCTGGTGAAAGCGACGGCGGTGTATTGATGGTCAATCAGATCGTCAATCAATTGGGTCAGTCGTGTCGTGTCGGCGGGGAGCCGCCATTCATAAAGGAGCAATTCCCGCAGTCGCGCGCCGCGACTGGTGAGCGATTCGGCGAGCGACAAATTTGGCTCTCCGTAATGGAGCAGCGCGACATTTTTGTCGCTCAGATCGAACGGGCGCATCGCGTCGATCAAATCGTTGGTCGTGAACGACTCGCGCGCGCTGACGGCGGGTCGCAATCCGCATCGCGCGAGGACCGCCGTCGGCTTCGGCCCCCGCGCCGCGATCTGTGTTCTTTTGAGCGCCTCGATCAATTCGTCACGGCGATTGAGCTTCTCCGCCTCATCGAGCAGCGTCGCCGCGCCGACGCCGGTTTGAAAGATGATGTAGCGCACGTCGCCGCGCGAGAGCGCGTCAATCAACGCGTTGACTTCTTCCGCGCAATCGGCGGTCTCTTCGCGCAGCGCCGGGACGCTGACCGGATCGAGGCCGTGACGGCGCGCGAGGTTCGCCAGTTCGCTCTCCATCCTGGCTTCCAACAATACGATCCTCGACAGATCGCTCATAGCGACACCACAATCTCTCCCTCCTCGTTGACCGTGACGCGATACGTTTTGAGCCCGGGGCAATCATTCCCGACAGGTTTGCCCGTCGCCAAATCAAACTGGAAAGTGTGCAGCGGACAAACGACCAGTCCCTTGCCGATGACGCCGTCGGCCAGACGCCCGTCGCGGTGCGGGCACCGCGCCTGCGCGCCGAAGACTCTGCCGTCACGCGCGCGAAAGACGGCGATCAATTCTCCCTCCGCCTCAAACTCACGGCCCTCGCCGACCGGGATGCGATCCAGCGGGCCAAGATTGATCGACGCCGATTGCGCGAATGTTTCACTAAGTTCCGCGATTCCCGCATTCATAAACTATCGCTCTTTGCCAGTTGAGTTCTCCACTGTTTAGTTTCCCATCAGTCGCCATAAGCAGGCGTCCGTCCCTGAATCTGATGCAGCGCGCGTGTGACCTCTTCGACAGGCAACGCGTTGACGAACTGCGACGGATGAACCGGCTTGACCGCCTCCTGCCACGGGTCGACGTAAGCGTCCGCCGCCGCCTTGATCTCCGCGTCGAGCCGCGCGCATATTCCTTCGCTGTCTTCGACCAGAATGGCGCGCAGCTTTTCAATCCCAAGGCGTTCGACGAAATCATAAGTACGCTCCAGATACTTCGCGTTTTCGCGGTAATACTGCATGAAGCGACCCATATGGAGCAGCGCGTCGTCGTGCGTTTCGACCGTCACCAACAGATCGCCTTTGCGCACCTTCGATCCGGCGGCGCCGCCGACGTAGATTTCCCACTTGCCGCCCTCGATCGCCACGGCGCCGATGTCCTTGGTCGTCGCCTCAGAGCAATTGCGCGGGCACCCGGTCGCGGCGAGTTTGACCTTGTGCGGGAACTCGATGCCCTGATACCGCTTCTCGATGGCGATGCCCAGCGCCACGCTGTCGCCGACGCCGAAGCGACAGAACTCCGATCCGACGCAGGTCTTGCACGTGCGGAATGCCTTTGTGTAGGCGTGTCCCGAAGGCATCCCCAGATCGCGCCAGACGTTCGGCAGGTCTTCCTTGTTCACCCCCAGGAGATCGATGCGCTGCCCGCCCGTGATCTTGACCATTCGTACGTTGTATTTCTCGGCGACGTCGGCGATGCGGCGCAATTCGTCGGGCGAGGTCACGCCGCCGTATATGCGCGGCACGACGCTGAATGTGCGGTCCTTTTGGATGTTCGCGTGGACGCGGTCGTTGATGAATCGCGCGTCGCGCTCGTCTTCGTATTCGTCGCGCCAGATGGTTTTGAGCAGCGAGGCCAGCCCGATTTTGCTTCCCGGATCATCCTTGCCGCCCGCGAGCGCCGCGAAGACCGCGGAGACGGATTTCAACTTCCGCTCCTTAATGGCCGCGATCAGTTCGGGCTTGGTGAGCGAAACGCCCGGAACGTAGTAATGAATTGACGGATCTTCCACCACCAGATCGCCTGCCGCGTATTCGAGCAGTTCCCGCGCCTGCGGTTTGCAAGAACCGCAGCCCGTTCCGGCGCGCGTCGCGTCGGACAACGATTTGAGGCTGCGGCAACCTCTCTTGACGGCGGCGATGATCGCGCCCTTCGACACGCCGTTGCAGTTGCAGATTTGCGCGTCATCAGGCAGGTCCACGACCGACGGCGACGCCGTTTCGGACGCGAGGGGGAACAACAGCTCGGCGCGGTTTTCGGGCAGCGGCGCGCCGCGATCGAAGGCCTGCAACAGCGCGGGCGCGGTTGACGTGTCACCCAACAGGATCGCTCCGGCGAGTTGGCCGTTGCGAACGATCAATTTCTTGTATACGCCGCGCGACGGTTCGGCATAAGTCACGACCTCGTCATTCTCATCGCGCGGTTCCCTGTCGCCCATCACCGTCAGGTCCACGCCCATCACTTTCAATTTGGTCGAGACCTTAGAGCCTTTGTAAGCGGCTTCCGGTTTGCGCCCCGTCAAACGATCGGCCAGCGCGGCGGTCTGTTCCCACAGCGGCGCGACCAGGCCGTAGACCTTGCCGTCGTGCTGCGCGCATTCGCCGACGGCGAAGACGTCCGGATCGTTCACGCAAGCCATAAAGTCGTTGACGACGATGCCGCGTTCGACCGTCAGGCCCGCGTCCCTCGCCAGTTGCGAGTTCGGGCGAATGCCGGCCGAAATCACCGCCATCTCGCAATCGAGCGTCGCGCCGTCATCGAATCGCAATCCGGTGACGTGGCCCCTGCCGAGTATGGCCGTAGTGTTCTTGTTGAGATGAACCTTCACGCCCATCGCTTCCATCGAACGTTTGAGCGTCGCGCCCGCCGGGGCGTCGAGTTGAACCTCCATCAAATGCGGCATCAGGTGCACGACGTGAACCTCCGCGTCCAGACCGAGCAGTCCGCGCGCCGCCTCCAATCCGAGCAGGCCGCCGCCGATCACAGCCGCACGCTTGCCGCTCCCGGCGTAATTCATTATCGCCTCGCAATCGTCGAGCGTGCGAAAAACGAAGACGCCTTGTTTGTATGCGGATTGCGGATCGCGGGTCGCGGATTGATCCTCATCGTCATCGACGTAGAGACCTTCGAGCGGCGGGATGAACGGCGAACTGCCCGTCGCAATGACAAGATGATCGTAAGACTCGATCACTCCATTGCCATTGGCCGCGCCGATAACCCGCTTCGCCTCGCGATCAATCGCCGTCACGCGCACGCCAGCATGCAACTTCACGCCGCTCGTCTCGTACCACGCGAGCGGGTTGATGAAGATGTCCTTCGGATCGTGCGAACCGCTCAATACGCCTGAAAGCAGGATGCGGTTGTAATTGCCGTAAGGCTCGTCGCCGAACATGACGATGTCGAACACCTCGCGCCCGCCGCACGACAACACGTCCTCCGCCAGCCGCGCCCCGGACATTCCGTTGCCGATGATCACAAGTTTCCGCTTTTGTGACACTGCTCATCCCCAGAAAATAGCCACGTAGGCGCCGAATAAATTCGTCACGTGACGAATTTATTCGGCGCCACGTGGCGCGCTTTCATCGTTTCAGGGCGTCGCAACGCGAATTTCAAGTTTCAAGTTTTTCAACTCTGACCGCGCAAACCTTGAACTCCGGCATGCGGCTTACGGGGTCGAGCGCGGCGTTGGTCAGGCGGTTGACCGACTGTTCATCGCCCCAGTGGAACGGGACGAAGACCGTGTCTTCGCGGGCGCAGGGCGTGACCTTCACTTTGAAGGTCGCGCCGCCGCGCCGCGTCACCAGATTGATCGTCTCGCCATCGCGCAACCCGTACGCGGAGGCCGCGCGCGGATGAAATTCGGCGCAGGGCTCGGCGCTCATCTCCAGCAACCTTGCGACGCGCCGCGTCTGCGCGCCCGATTGGTATTGCGACATCACGCGTCCCGTCGTCAGAAAGAGCGGGTATTCGGCGTCGGTCTCTTCATCCGGCGCCGCGTGACGCACGGCGTGAAATCGCGCCCGCCCGCTCGGGGTCGGAAACGAATGTGTGAAGAGGCGCGGCGTGCCGAGATGCGTTTCGTCCGGGCACGGCCAATAGACGCCCCGATTCTCCTCGATCTTTTGCCACGTAATGCCGTAGTAATCTGCCACGCCGCCCTGCGACGCGCGGCGCAGTTCATCGAATATCTCTTCGACGTTTGCGTACCGGAAATAGCGCCCACGTCCCAAGCGCGCCGCCAGTTCGCACGCTATCTCGATGTCTGACTTCACTCCCGGCGGCGGCGGCTTCACGCGGCGGCGGCGGATCACGCGGCCTTCGAGGTTCGTCATCGTGCCTTCTTCTTCGGCCCACATCGCGGCGGGCAAAACTACATCCGCCATCCCGGCGGTCTCCGAGAGAAAGAAATCGCTGGCGCAAAGAAAGTCGAGCCGCCGCGCGCGATCAATCACGGCGCCCGCGTCTGGCGCTGAGACCGCGAAATTGAAACCGATCGTGAAGAGCGCCTTGATGTCGTCGCCCAGCGACCGCAGCAATTCGTTCGCCGACTTGCCTGCCCCAGGAATCTCGGTCTCCTCCACGCCCCACACGCGCGCCACATGCAATCGCGCTTCGGGATCGTCAATGCGGCGATAGCCGGGGAGCTGCTCGGCCTTCTGCCCGTGCTCGCGCCCCCCTTGCCCGTTGCCCTGTCCGGTGATCGCGCCGAACCCGCTGAATGGGCGTCCCGGCAATCCGAGAGCGAGCGCGAGATTGATAAACGCCAACGCGTTATTGACGCCTTGCGACTGCTGCTCGGGGCCGCGCGCCGTCAGGATCATCACCGAGCGCGCATTGCCGAGAGCGCGCGCGGCGGCGACAAGCCGCGCTTCGGCGACGCCTGTTATGCGTTCGACCCGATCCGGCCAATAGGTCGCCGCCACGGCCTTCGCTTCGTTGAAACCTTCGGTGCGCTCGCGTATGTACGCCTCGTCAATCAGCCCATCGCGGATCAGGATGTGCAACAGCCCGCCGGCCAGCGCGGCGTCCGCGCCGGGGATGAGTCGCAAATGGAGCTGCGCCGATTGCGCCGTGAGCGTCCGTCGCGGATCGGCCACTATCAACCGCCCGCCGTTGGCGCGCCCGCGCTCGAAATACCGCATCAGCGGCGGCATCGTCTCCGCCGGGTTCGCGCCGACCAGCAAAATCACTTCGGCGCGAGCGATGTCGGCGACGGGGAACGGCAAGCCGCGATCTACTCCGAAAGCCCTGATGGAGGCCGCCGCAGCGCTCGACATGCAAAAACGCCCGTTGTAATCGATGTTCGCCGTGCGCAGCGCCACGCGAGCGAACTTGCCCAGCAGATATGCCTTCTCGTTGGTCAGTGATCCGCCGCCGAGCACGCCGACGGCGTCACGGCCGCGCTTCGCCTGCGCTGTTTGAAAAGCTTCTGCAATCGTCTCGAACGCCTCATCCCAACTGACGGGCGCGAGAACGCCGCGCGCGTTGCGCTTCAGCGGTCGCAGCAATCTGTCGGGGTGGTTCAGAAGCTCAGCCGCCGTCCACCCCTTGACGCACAACGCGCCGTTGTTGACCGGGAACTCCTCATCGCCGCTGATCATCGCTCCATCGCGTGTGACTCGCATCCCACATTGCAACGCGCAGTAAGGGCAGTGCGTCGCAACCGCGACGGAGTCGACTCTCTGCGTTTTGATCGTCCGTGGCTTCACGCCTGGCATTGGGCAATGATCGTGCCATTGCGCGCAACGGGGGCTCAGCAAGTGGCTGAAGTGGCTATAAACACGGGGCCTCGCACGTTAATGACAACGCCGGCGTAGGAGCGAATGATTCTCGCCGCCGGTCGAGCTTTCGACAAAATTGTTCGAATAATGGGATAGTTCGGAAAAGATTTTCGCAGGGCAGGTTTGATGTATGGCGAACTGTTAGGCGGCCATCCATTGACTCAACCATAGCTTCATCATACAAAGCTTCCGCAACTCCTCTTCGCTGATTGGAAGTCTGCGGGTGTACGCCAACTACCTTTACGTGACCTGGGCTCCTTTCAAGATTTTCGTCGCGTCGATTATCGGCGCCGGCGCCGGTTTGGTCGGAGGGTTCTTTGGCGGCCTCGCGCGCCGCCTTGCGAAGACCAAGGCGAACTGACGGTCCGCCGTACATTCAATCACGCAGGCTATTGCAGTCGATGCGGTATTTTTTGATCTTGTAGCTGAGCACGCGCTCGCTCACCTTGAGCAGTTTCGCCGCCTGGTTGCGATTGCCGCGCGTGTTGCGGAGCGCTTCGAGGATCAGTTCGTGTTCGTAAGTCTCGACGGCGCGGAAAAGCCCTTCGCTCATCGGCGCGGGATGCGTCGCCTGCAGCGCGGGCGGCAGATGGTAATAATCAATCCTGCCGCTCTCGGCGACGACGACCGCGCTTTCGACCACGTTCTCCAGCTCACGAACGTTGCCCGGCCATTGATAACCGGTCAGCAGGTCGATTGCGGTGGCGGAAAAACCGCGGATCGCCTTACCCATCCGGCGCGCCGTCCGCCCCAGAAAAAATTCGGCGAGAGCCGGAATGTCGGCGCGCCGGTCTCGCAGCGCGGGCACGATGATCGGAAAAAGGTTGAGGCGGTAATAGAGGTCCGGGCGGAAGCGGCCACCGGCGATCTCCTCTTCGAGATCGCGTCTCGTGGCGGCGATCACGCGAACATCGGTTTTAAGTGTGTCAGTTCCTCCTACCCGCTCGAATTCGCCGCTCTGCAGCACGCGCAGCAATTTGGCTTGAGTCGTCAGGCTGGTCTCCCCGACCTCGTCCAGCAACAGCGTGCCCGTGTTCGCCCGCTCGAAATAACCCGCCCGCTGCGCGACCGCGCCGGTAAAAGCGCCGCGTTCGTGGCCAAAAAGCTCGCTCTCGATCACGCCTTCGGCGAGCGCCGCGCAGTTGACCGCAATGAATGGCCTGTCAGCGCGCGGCGAGTTCAGATGAATCGTCCGCGCCACCAACTCCTTACCGCTGCCGGTTTCGCCGGTAATCAAGACCGTCGCCTTCGTACAAGCGATCTGCGCGACCTGCTCGAAGACCTGCCGGATGGGCCAACTGTTGCCGACTAGCAGCGAGAAGTCGTAATGCTCGCTCAGTCGCTCTCTGATCTGATGGTTGTCCTCAACCACCTCTTCACTTTTGTCAGGCGTCTTGCTCTTGCCCGGTTGCGCCGAGCCGAGAAGTCTTGCCACTAACTGAAGCGTCTCCTGCGCCGCAGGCGCCAACTCGGACGCGCTTAGCGCCAGCAAAAAAACCGACTGATTGCCCCGCTGCGCCAACAACGGGATGGCGGTCAGATGCAATGCGCGCTCTGTTTGCAGCTTTCGCGCGTAAAGCCCCGCGCGGCGCAGACCACGCGTCATTTCTCCGATATCGCAACTTTCCTTCAACAAATCGCTCAATTCGCTCCGGCTAAAAGGTGGCGCCGCGGACGAGGCGCGCACGGTCAGGTTTGCCGCGCTTCTGGCGTATACAACCGCGACGCAAAAGGCCCCAAGCCGCTCACGAACGGCTTCGCTGACCCGCGCGTAAACGTCCGTCGCCTCAGCAGCCCCGCTCAGAAGATGATTGACCTCCATCAACAAGGCCATCAGCATACTGGCTCCAGTAGGCGTCGACAATTTTTGCGCCTCTCCTGTTCCTGCAATTCTGTCGCTCGACATGCTAATCACTACGTTTTTGTACGAAGCCGTATATGATCGGATCAACAGCGGCCTCGACAAACTGATACTGTCGTCGGGGGTTAGCGAGCCAATCTGAAAATATCCGAGGAACAGGATTCAATTTCCGTACCTAACTGGCTTGATGGAGAGATTGGAATTCATGGTCGACGACCAGCTCCGGGCCGAGGGCGCAATTGCGAAGTTTAGAGCCGGCCAGATCTCGATCGGGCTGATATTCCTGCCCAAACCCGGTGCGGTTGCTGTCAAATCATTACCTCGCCACCTACGAAGGATTGACAGGCGGGGGGGAAAAGCCTATTTTTCCGCTCAGTTCCAAATCCGTCTACTGGGCCATGTGGAACTAAGTACTCGCCGCCAGAAATACGTTGAGGATTATGTCGGCGTGAATTTCACCAGCATTTTGGCCTTTGTTTAAGTCCAGCGAACAGATTTCGGGTCTTTGTTGAGTTCGGCAAAGTAAGTCTCCGAATCATGCTCGAGCGCCTGCGTGCCCAAGAAGTCATTAGGCGTGAGCGACTGGCGCTACACCTTGCTGAAGTGGTTGGCGTGCGCCAGGATCAGAATCTTGACGCGTTGCGCTTCGCAGTAGAGAGCCGTGTAGGTTTGAGTGGTTTTTGTCAACTCGCGTACTTGCTCTGGTGTAAGTTCGATCGGATACTTTGGTTTCAGGCGAGGCATCTCAACACCCCTTTCGTTTTCGTAATCTGTTTAGGAATGTTCCTCCTAGCCTAACTACTACTCAACCCTCAACGTATCTATGGCGGCCTGTGCTAAGACCCTCTTCGTTCGTTGTCCGCGATCAATGGCAGTAGACAGATCGGTTCTCCGGATTCTCAGAATCGGATTTCTCCAAAGTCTCGACGAGAGATTGAGCGTGTGGCGAGAGAAACAAACCACAGACCTCGGACGACGGACCACAGGTAACGAACACTGGAGGTAATCCCATGCGAAAACTTCTCTGCCTGTTAGGCGTGTTGGTGAGCGTGTGCGCGTCGCCTATTTCGTTACGCGCACAGACGACATATGCGACGATCACCGGGACGGTCACCGACGCGAATGGGGCTATCCTGCCCGGCGTGCGGATTAGCGTGCGCAGCATGGAGACGAACATCTCTTCGGAGACCGTCTCGAATGAGGAAGGCGTCTATACGATCACGCAACTGCGCGAAGGAACCTACACCTTGAGCGCGCGAGCCAGCGGATTCCGCGAGTTCATCGCCAAAGACATTCTGCTGGTGGCGCGTGACGTCC
>Ga0126374_10000107_pt1 | contig 15498 bp, 17 predicted proteins | sample PanSoiMetPlot_12_FD_89874 | JGI IMG/M metagenome (GOLD analysis project Ga0126374, IMG submission 89874) | Tropical forest soil microbial communities from Panama - MetaG Plot_12 | ecosystem: Environmental > Terrestrial > Soil > Tropical forest > Bulk soil | place: Panama | collected 2016-02-17
GGACATCGTGGCTTACCTTCGCTCTTTTCAATATTTCGGCGAACCGGGAAATCCCGACCGTGGTCGCCAACTGTTGTGGGAAAAGCAGTGTCTCAACTGCCATTCACTTGATGGCAAAGGGGGCAAGGGAGCGCTGGATTTGGCTCGGGCAAAAGGGCTAGGCTCCCCCGCTGCGGTAATTGCTTCTTTGTGGGGTCATATCGATTTGATGGCAGCGCCCTCCTCACAGTCAAGTTCCTCTTGGCCGCAGTTAAATTCCAGCGAAGTGGCAAATCTGATGGCGTTCTTTGAGCGATCGAGTCGGAGCCAACAGTGACCGTGGTGAATCTAGTCGAAGAGGAAAAAAGAAATTTGACCGCAGAGAACGCAAAGGGCGCATATCTTTTAGAAGCAGGTTCTCCTTTCCGTAGGTGCAACTTCCTGTGGTTGCCCTTGTGTCTCGTTTTGCTGATGATCTTGCTCACGCCCGTCGTATTAAAGGCGCAACCCCAAGGGGAAACCTGCGCGGTTTGTCATGCGTCACTTGGCGTGGACAATTTGACGAAGCCAGCGGAGTTATACAAGGCGGATATCCACGCGGCAAAAGGCTTTGGCTGTGTGGCCTGCCACGGCGGTGACGGTACGAAAATGGGATTGGAAGCGATGGATCGAGCTAAAGGATACATCGGTAAACCGAATCCGGTTCAAGTGATCGAGGTTTGCGGGCGCTGCCATTCCAATGCGGCTTTCATGAGGCAATATAACCCTTCTCTTCGAGTGGACCAGGTGGCGGAATATTATACTTCGGTTCACGGGAAGCGACTGAAAGAACTCCAAGATCCGAAGGTTGCAACCTGTGCTAGTTGTCACGTGCCGCACTCGATCCGGCCGCCGAGTGATCCCCGCTCATCGGTTTATCCGCTGCATGTCGCGGATACCTGTGGGTCCTGTCATGCCAACGTGAAATACATGGCGCCGTATAAAATTCCCACCGATCAGGTCGCGAAGTACAAGAAGAGCGTTCACTGGAAGATGATGACGGGTAAAGGCGACCTTTCGGCGCCCACCTGTAACGACTGTCACGGCAACCACGGGGCGGCGCCGCCGGGGGTCTCGTGGGTGGGAAACGTCTGTGGGCAATGCCATCCAGTGAATGCCGAGCTGTTCAGCAAAAGCAAACATGGGCAGATTTTTGTGCAAATGGGAATTCCGGGATGCGCCACCTGCCACAGCAATCACGAGATAGTCGAAACGAATGATGCGATGCTCGGCGTCGGCGATAAAGCCATTTGCGGAAATTGCCACACGCCGCAGGATACGGGCGGCAAAACAGCGCTGGGAATGCGCGAGTCTATTGAAAAGCTCAGGACAGACTATGATACCGCGCACGCCGTACTGTCAAAAGCAGAAGATGACGGCATGGAAGTGAGCCAACCTCTATTCGACCTGAACGGTGCTAAAACAGCTCTCGTCAAAGCCCGCGCGTCGATTCACGGCTTCAATTTGAACGGCGTGACTGCCGAAGTTAAACCGGGTCTCGAAATCGCCAACAAAGCGCGTTCCCGTGGGATAAGAGCGCTTGACGAACTTCAGTTTCGACGTAAAGGGTTGGCGGTTTCCGCTGTGATTATTCTAGCTTTGGTCATTGGGCTTGTGCTGAAGATTCGTCAGATGGAAAACAAGCCAAAGCCATAGGAAGGATGAGCCGTTCAAGGTTCAAGTCGAAAGGCAGTTGAAACTTTGAACCCGGAACCTTGAACTTTGAGCGCTGGTTGGAGACGAAACGTTATGGCTAAAGAGCAAGCCTCGTTAACTGCTGATCATAGCCGAAGAAATTTTCTCAACTGGTTTCTTGGCACCACCGCCGGGGCGTTTGCCCTCTCGGTGCTTTATCCCATCAGCCGCTACCTGATTCCGCCCCAGGCGGAAGAGTCCTCGGCCCGGACAGTTACACTGGCCCTCAAACCACAGGAGCTCAAGCCTAACAGCGGGCAAATTTTTCGCTTTGGCAGCCAACCAGCGATTTTGATTGATACACCGGCGGGAGAGTTAAGGGCGTTTTCTGCGACCTGCACTCATCTTGGCTGCATCGTCCAATATCGCCCGGATCTCAGCGAAATATGGTGTGCCTGTCATAATGGCCATTTCAATTTGAACGGCAAAAATGTCGCAGGGCCGCCTCCAAAGCCCTTGGAAGAATACGCGGTGAATGTCAGGGGCGATCAGATTGTCGTGAGCAAAAAGGGCTGAGCATGGAAACGGAAAGCCCAAAACGCGGTAAATTGTGGCACTGGCTCGATGAAAGAGTCGGGCTGAAGGACATTGAATACTTCGCTAAAAAGAAAGAGGTGCCGGTGCACAGCCACACCTTCTGGTATTATTTCGGCGGGATGACGTTGTTTCTATTCATGGTTCACGCCGCCCCTGGCATTCTTCTCCTGCTCTACTATCGGCCCAGCGCGGGTGAAGCTTACGAGTCCATCCAGTTTCTGATGACCGAAGTACAGTTCGGTTGGCTGGTCAGATCGATTCACGCATGGTCGGCTAATCTCATGATCTTCGCGATGTTCATCCATCTGTTTAGCGCTCTGCTCGGCAAAGCGTACAGGCAACCGCGCGAATTGACCTGGCTCTCGGGCGGCGTACTCCTAGGCTTAACCCTCGCATTCGGCTTCACCGGCTATCTCCTGCCATGGAATGAGCTCGCTTTTTTCGCCACGAGAGTGGGAACAGAAATCCCTGGCGTTGTGCCGGTCGTTGGCTCCTTCATGCGCAGATTGTTACGCGGCGGCGATGATGTGACCGGGGCAACCTTGACTCGCTTTTATGGCATTCACGTGGCGGTGCTTCCCGCCATTGTTACGGTCGTACTCGGTCTTCATTTATTCCTGGTACAGAAACACGGGATGAGCAGTCCACTCGGCCAAGACCAAGAAGACAAGACCAAACGCGCGATGCCTTTCTTTCCCAATTTTTTCTTGCGCGATCTGGTCGGTTGGCTATGCGCGCTGGGTGTGCTTGCTGCTCTTGCCGCCTATTTTCCGGCGGAGTTGGGAAAGAAAGCCGACCCGTTTCAGCCCGCACCGATTGGGATCAAGCCGGAATGGTACTTCATGGCGATGTTCCAAACTCTGAAACTTTTGCCTAGTTATATTTTAGGGATCGAGGGGGAGCTTCTCGGTGTTCTCGCCTTCGGTGTGGTCGGCTTGGTACTGATTCTTATCCCGTTTCTCGACCGCCGCACAGCATCAGGACAGCCGAGCCGCCTACCTGCGGCTTTCGGCATTGCACTTATCTTATACACAATTGTTTTGACTTATCTCGGATACACGATGAATCCCACGAAGTGATAACCGACGCGATTTTCAACCGATTTAAGACCTCGAACGAAAGATCGGCCCAGTTCCGATGATCGGCGATTCACATGCGTAACTTACTGCGTCATCCGTTGAGCCTCGTCGGTGCCGGCCTTGTTGTTCTGAGCGCCGTCTCAATTGTGTTTCTGTTCTTGATTGAAGCGATCACCGGAAGATCCAATCCTTACATCGGTATCTTTACATACATCGTGTATCCGGTCCTCCTGGTACTGGGACTCATTCTCGTCCCCGTTGGCTTACTGTTGGAGCGACGCCGGCGTGTGCGCCGCCCAGACGTGCCTCCCTATGCGGTCATTGACCTTAACAATGCGAAAACCCGCGGCGTGTTTCTTTTCGTTGTGGTCACGTCCATTTTCCTTATGGGTTTGATCTCGACGGTGAGCTATGAGGCTTATCATTTCACCGAGTCGGTTACGTTTTGCGGTGAGGTCTGTCACTCCGTTATGGAGCCGGAACATACGGCTTATAAAGAATCACCGCATGCGCGCGTCACGTGTGCCGAATGTCACGTCGGTTCAGGAGCAGGGTGGTACGTGCGCTCGAAGTTGGCTGGCGTGTATCAAATCTATTCGGTTCTGTTTCACAAATACCCGCGGCCTATCCCGACTCCGGTCCATAACCTTCGTCCAGCGCGGGAAACTTGCGAGCAATGCCATTGGCCGGAAAAGTTTTTTGGCGCGCAGCTCAAAGTCATTACCAGGTTCGGGCACGATGAGAAGAACACTGTCCATCAAATCCGAAGTTTGCTTCGCACCGGTGGCGGCAGCCCAACTCGCGGCATCACCGCGGGCATTCACTGGCACATGAACATTGCCAACGAAGTATGGTATGGCGCCGCCGATCCTCAGCGGCAAAAAATTCCTTGGGTCAGGATCAAGGACAAGCAAGGACGGGTGACGGAATATTTTGATCGCACGGCTTCTCTCACGCCTGAACAGATGAAAAAGCTCGAGCTCCGCAGAATGGATTGCATAGACTGTCACAACCGTCCGAGCCATATTTTTCGTGATCCCGACGGCGCCGTGGACTTGGCTCTTCTGACAGGTCTCATCGACCGCAATCTTCCTTACATCAAACGAGAGGCCGTCCGCGCGTTGAGTCAAATATACTCGACGCGAGAGGCGGCGAGGGAAGGCATCGTTAAATCAATCGATAGCTTTTACGCGAAACAATATTCGGGGCTATATCCACAAAAACGGGAGCTGATTCAAAAAGCAATCACAGAAGTGCAAAAGATTTATCAGACAAATATTTTTCCTGAGATGAAAGTTGATTGGCGGATTCATCCGGACAACATCGGCCATACTCTCTATCCGGGCTGCTTTCGCTGTCATGACGGAAATCACGTAAGTAAAGAAGGGAAGGTGCTGCGTCAGGATTGCCAACTCTGTCACACCATTATCGGCCAGGAAACCGCGGTTCCCAAGCCGACGGAGGTTGCGGCAGCCGAAAAGTTCGAACACCCATGGCCTCTGTTGGGAAAACACGCAAGGCTCAGCTGCAATCAATGCCATTGGCGCGGCAGAGGCTTAACCACGGAATGCACGACCTGCCATGCGCGGCCAGCGGGAGCCCCCATGGCTGCGCTTCCGTGTGCGACGTGTCATCTGAAGGACCAGGAGGTAAAGCCCGTTGCGCCTTGCGCAAACTGCCATGCCAATCGCACGGAACTTCATCTTAAAGCCACACACTCCGCGACGGACTGCACGGTTTGTCATATTCCTCATCAGTGGACCGTAACCAAGAGAGACGTTTGCTATACCTGTCATCCGGACAAGTCGAACCATAATGCATCGAACCTCTGCAGGGATTGTCATCCGTTTCGTCAAGGCGCCAAGGCGTAGTGAAGAAAATGGCTCGGCAATCGTCAAATATTTGCGGCGTGTCGGCTTTTTGAGGTACGAAAGACCAAAAGAAAGGAGGTGTTTGGATGGAAAGGCGAAGCACGACATGGAAGGCAGCGCTCAGTGTTGGCCTGGTGACGGTTGTAAGTGGCACCGCTTGGTCTGCGGAGCCGGCCGGCAAAGCAACGTACGATAAACTTTGCGTGTCTTGCCATGGCAAGGACGGCAAAGGCAATCCAGCGATGGCCAAAGCTATGGGGGAGAAAGGTCTGAATCTTACAACCAAGGAGGTTCAGGCCATGAAAGACGATGAGCTCCTGAAAGTTATCGTCGACGGGAAGGGTAAAATGCCGGCTTCGGGCAAGAACCTGAGCACGCAGGAACAAAAAGACGTCTTAGCTTATACACGATCTCTGGCAAAGTAAGACCCACAGGAGCGTAGAACTGACCGAGGTGAAAGGAGACGAAGGTATGAGAAGAAAATTAATCGCTATGGTAATCGGGATAGGCATGGTCGGGGCTGGGGCTACGGTGTCGGTCGCGGCAGATGCTGACGCGGGAAAGGCTGTGTTTGAAAAGTCCTGCGTAGGTTGTCACGGTAAGGATGGCAAAGGCAACCCGGCGATGGCCAAGGCATTGGGAGAGAAGGGGCTGAATCTCACCACAAAAGATGTCACTCAGCAGTCCGACGAGCAGCTCCTTAAAGTCATTACGGAAGGAGCTGGAAAAATGCCGGCACAAAAATCGCTCAGCAAGGATGAGCAGAAACAGGTGTTGGCTTATGTCCGTTCATTAGCCAAGTAGCGTTAGATCGGGCGGGCAGAAATCCAAGCGCGGACATAAACAATCCACCCGCGTCTGCGCGCGTGGGTGGAGTGTTCTCGGCCGGCGGGAAAGCTATGCCGATTTTCCGTCAAGGCGGATCCTTGCGTCGACGATAAGGCATCCTTGTCCCGGAGGAAGCGCAAAGACCGGGTTCAGATCAAGCTCGGAGATTTCCGGGACTTCCTCCACCAAGCGTGAGACGCGCAGGAGCAACTCTTCAATGGCGGGAATATCGGCCGGCGGATGGCCGCGATACCCTTCCAGGAGGCGATAGCCACGTATGCCCTGCACCATCTCTCGCGCATCGCGATCCGTAAGCGGGGTGACGCGAAAAGAGACGTCCCTCAGAATCTCGACGTGAATACCGCCCAGGCCGAAAACCACCAGGGGACCGAACAACGGATCTTCGGTTACCCCGACCATGAGTTCCACGCCGGACGCGATCATCGGTTGCACGATGACGCCGTCCAGCGCCCTAAGCCTGCCCTCGCGAGCGAGGCGAGACTGGATGCCGGCATACGCTTCGCGAACCGCGCTTTCATTTTGCAGGTTCAATTGAACGCCACCGACGTCGGACTTGTGGACTATCTCACGCGACGCCAGTTTTACTGCGACAGGAAATCCAATTTCACCGGCTAATCGCGCGGCGTCGTCCGCCGTGCGGCAAGCCCCGCCCGGTGCCACTGGCAGCCCTAGCGCCGTTAACACTTTACAAAGATCGTCGAATGACAACCATCCCGGTCCCGTTTGCTCGAAGGCTGTTTGACATACAGCACGCGCTTCGCGCGGATGGATGTCATCGAAATCGAGGACTGATGCTTCCGGCTGGTTTTTCCACTCGCCATAAGCAGCGATCTTACCAAGAACACGAGCGGCGTTTTCCGGAAAGGCGTAATTCGGCACCCGCTCGCCATTCACATGGATAGGCTTTCCAGCGTCGGACCCTGCCATCACACAGGCTAGGACGGGTTTGTTTTTGCCGCCGCGAGACCGTCCCGAGGCGATTCCGGCCGCAATCTCTCCGGCGAGATCTGTTGCACCGCTCAGAGCGATATCGATGTAGAGAACAATAAGAGCGTCGATTTCCTCAGCTGCGAGAAGCCTCTCCACAGCTTTGCGGAATTCATCGGCACCTGCCGAAGCGATCATGTCTACTGGATTCATGACACTGGCGGTGGCCGGTAAGAATTCCCGCAGGCGATGCTTTGTCGATTCACTGAGCTCGGCAACCACCAATCCGCTTGCCTCGCAGGTGTCGGCGCAGAGAATCCCCAGTCCGCCCGCGTTGGTGAGAATCGCTACGCGGCGTCCGGGGGGCAGCGGCTGGTTGCTTAGCGCGTCCGCCAGATCAAACATTTCGTCCAGTGTATCGGCGCGGATGACACCCGTCTGGTGGAACAAGGCTTCCACCGCGACATCACTGGCCGCCAGTGCCGCAGTGTGAGAGCCGGCGGCGCGGCGGCCAGCGGCGGTCTTGCCGGCTTTTACCGCAACGATCGGTTTGCGGTGGCTGACCCGTCTAGCGATTCGGGCAAAACGTCGTGGGTTACCAAAGGATTCAAGATACAGAAGAATGACATCGGTTTGTTGCTCTTCTTCCCAATACTGCAACAGGTCGTTGCTGGAGACATCGGCTTTGTTACCGACACTAATAAAGTTAGAAATTCCCAGCTCGCGCTGGCCGGCGAGAGAGAGCACAACCAAACCCAACGCTCCGCTCTGCGATGAGAATGCAACACGACCGGGTAGAGGAAACGCGGGAGCAAAGGAAGCATTCAAGCGCACGGCCGGGTCGGCGTTGATGAGGCCGAGACAATTTGGTCCCACCATGCGCATCCCGTGGCCGCGCACCTTTTCCAGAAGGCACTTCTGTATATCACGTCCAGCGGGACCCGTTTCGGCAAAGCCCGCTGTAATCACTACGATTGCTCGCACACCCCGTGCGGCGCAGTCATCAACCGCCTTTAATACCGCGTCCCTGGGGACGGCGATGACGGCAAGATCAGGCGCGCCCGGAAGATCTCGGACCGACGCGTAGGCCGGCAGGGATGCAATCGAGGAGGCCTTCGGATTGATGGGATATAGCGGCCCCTTATATCCAGCGGCTATGAGACTGTTCAGAATCCGCGCGCCGATGTTCAGCGGATTGCGCGACGCGCCGACCACAGCCACCGAACGCGGCTGAAAGAACGGGCGCAGCGAAGCTGCTGTGGACACCCGATCGCGCATCTCGCTGCGCGCGACGCTCGACTCGTTGGGGATCACAGAGAGATCGACTTCGATGAACTGGCCATCCATTTTGGTGCGGCAATCGAAGCCGGAGTTACGAAAGACATCCAGCATCGGTTGATTTTCTGCGCTTGTAATCGCCCAGAATCGAGCAAAACCATTCCTGACGGCCAGCAGCGCCAATCTTTCAAGAAGCAAAGTGCCTAACCCTTTGCCCTGAAAGCTGTCATTCACCGTGAGGGCGATTTCTGCTGTGGACTCGTCCCGAGCGGCGTAGGTTCCTGTCGCGATAATCGATGGACCCTGTTCCCACCGGCGCGTGACGATAATACTGAGCTGAGATCGGGGATTCGATGAATCGCAGAAGAATTCGATGGTCTTCTCGGTGGGTCTAGTGAAAGAGAAGAAACGGCGATGTCTGGAAACGTTGGAGAGCGAAGCAAAAAAACTGGCCATGACTTCTTTGTCTTCCGGCTGAGCGATCTGAACGGTCGCCGTTGTTCCGTCGCGCAGAATGAGCCGGCCAGACTCCGGCGAATCTTGAGCGGGAAGCGGCAAGTAGCGCGGGCGAACGGATACCATAAGCTTGTCATATATCTGATTCAGCGATATTCAGAAATAAAGGTCGAGAAGGTTTTAGAGAACGCTCGTTCCCATTGTATCTCATCAGGAACTCCTTCAGTGGATCGAAGGTAGGTAAAGAGCTTAACAGATCCTAGTCGTAGGAGATCATGGGAGGAAGTGGGAGTCAGAATATTCCTTACGCGCCCCGAGACATTCATTTTCGGCGAGATAGATTTTTTGTGCGCTTTTCTTTCCCACCAAGAGCTTCGGAGCATGCAACGATTTCTCAAGCGCTGTGCAGTTCTTCTCGTGTCGCCTGGCAAGCGCTGCAGAAGACGGCTTGCGGGAAGCTCTCCAACAGCTCCGTTTCAATGGGGTTGTGACAGCCAAGACAAAGCCCGTACTGGTTCTGCGCGATCCGGTCGAGCGCCCCATCGATTTCGGCCATTTCCGCAATGTACCACCCGCTCAAGCGGTCGAGAAATCCAATCCTGCTTTCGTAGGCCGCTTGGTCGAGCCAATCGGTATTCTGTTCAGCTTCTTGTTGCTCCTTCTCGATGTGCCGCAAAGTGATCAACACCTGCTCGCGGCGGTTCCGTAGCTGGTTGAATTGTTTAGCACTTGAGATCGCGTCCATGATTTGCTCCTTTGTTTGCGGAAGCACCGTTATGGCTTTAATTCCGCTGCTCCGTTAAACTTCTTGAGGGCGAACACAGTTCTTCGAGCCGCTTGTCAAATGCGAAGGGTTCCAGCCACGTATGTCACGGCAAAATCCCCACGGCCGATGAATCATTTCGTCAAAGAGACGCTCCACTTCGTGGGATAGACGCATCGGAAAAGAAATTAGACCACTTGTTTTGTTTGCCATTTCCCGGGTCCCTCAACTTTACTTATCAACGCAAAGGCCATGCCACGTCATCGCGAGGATATTTGGGTAAGTAAGGCTACCTGCGATAAAAATTTCTTCTCAAAGATAAGAAACAGAGAGGAAAGTTCTCGCGATCGTGCAAAGAAAGGCGCATAGATATTAGGCAATTTAATGGCACATGGGTTGCTCGTTTAACTCTTGTGACCATCTGTTGTGGCTAAAAAAGGAAAGGACCATGAAAGAAAAAATCCTTGCAGTCTTGGGAGACGACTCGACAGCCTCACAGCAGTATTCCGACAGCTTGCGGCGGAGCGAATACCTAGAGCCGGAGAAAACATTGTTGCTCGCCATTTTAGAAGACGCCATTCACGGGTTCGAAAATTACCGCACGGCCACGGATCGGGCGGGAAGAGAACGATTTAAAGAGGCAGAGGAATGGATCATGGGAGGCGACACCGATTGGATCTTTTCCTTCGATAACGTTTGCGCGCTATTGGACTTGGAGCCGCAATATTTACGGAGTGGACTTCTCGCGCGCCAGGAACGCGACCTCAAAACTCATAAGCGACATAAACGTAGCAGGCTCAGGAACCAGGCGGCGTGAGCGATATGTTTTGCCTATAGACGCAGTTAATGATTGTGCTGGTCTGGACCGGCGGGGTTTCCGCTGTAGCCCCGCATTGCGTTGTATTGCTCGACTTGGTGGTCGGTCAGAAGCGCTCTTGTCTCTAGATGGGTCCGGAGGTGAATCATACGAAGCTCGCTTTGTAACGCGGCGATACGTGCAACGCGTTCGCGGAGATCTGGCCCATCGATCCTGCGGGCGCGAAATTCCGCCTCGAGTGCCTGCTCTTCCTTGAGAATTGCACTCCCTAAGCGCTGAGCTTCAGCGGACATTTCCTGAAATAAGCGTTGAACGGAAGCGAGCTGCTCAGGGGCCAGGTGAAATTCCCCCGCCTCCACGCCATCAAGGAGGTGACGCGGGCCAGGGTAACCGTTTAACTCGGCTGCCCGTGCGAGCGCCATTCCCCGACCTTCGCGAAGGTCTTCGATTTCCTTTGTTGTGAGGCCGCGAATTTCCGATGTGAGCTGTTCCCGATATGGAGAGACAAGTGTCTGTTGAGCCGCTAGTGATGGTACGAAAGGAACCACGAGCGTGGCAAATACCAATACTGCAACGAATATAGTTGCCCATCGCTTTTGACCATCAAACTTCAGTTCCATGCAACTCGAACAGCGCTCTTCGATGAATTTGTTATTGCTTATCATAGGTCCCTCCGATAACTTCGCTTCTAGTTGGGGGAAATTCACAAATTAATTTTCTGGCCAGTAAATTAGGATCGGCACGCCTGCATGGCGAATGCACGAGGCCACGACACTGCCGACAAGTGCCCTTTCGAGTCCGCTGCGCGCATGGGACGTCATCGCTAACAAAGTGTCTTGCATTCCATCGAGATAGCGGCAAATCGCATCCCCTGCCTCGCCATGCAAAACGTCCCAGTCCGCATCGATGCCGTATTTCTTCTTAATCTCATCCGCTTCCGCATGAAGGTAGGAGGATTCTAGGACATCCCCTTGGAGGGTGATGGAGCTCCGTTGAGGCAGGGCTTGCACCAACAACAATCGGGCGCCAAACGCCTTCGCCAACTCGACCGCGCTGGAAATTATTCTTTCGGAGAACTTGCTACCGTCCAATGCAACCACCACAGTAACAATCTTCGCGGGCGCCTCAGGGTGGTCCGGCAGCGGACAATGCAGCAGCACGGGCCGCTTGGCGCCGCGAATCACTTGAAGCGCCACGCTTCCCAAAAGCGCTTCCACCCAGGCGGTCCGCCCGTGGGTGGTCATGACTGGCATGGCCTGGGGATTTTTCGTAAGTTCCTCAACTATGGCGGCCGGCGGATCGTGTGACAACAAGAATCTAATTTGTGCGCCGCACAGGTTGGCCTGGTTGCCCATATAGCTTTCTTCCGCGGCCATCTCCCCGTTGTCTTTGACGACTCTCAGCAAGGCAATCGCCGCTCCCGTCGCTTTTGCAACTCCTTCGGCCAAAGGCAATATTTTCGCAGCCAAAGCCGAGCCATCGAGACATACAAAGATCTTATCGAACATCTTTCTCCTCCTTATCTCTCGACCAATCGCACCGTGCTGGCTTGAGGACCCTTCTCTCCTTGCTCCTCGGCGAAGTGAACTTCAGCTCCGACTCTTAAGCGGTCGAAACCGGGCTGCAAGACGCTGTTGCCATGAAAATAAATCTCCCTTCCCTCGGCGGTTTCGAGGAAGCCGTAACCTTCCTGCGGAAAGAGCTTGGAGATCCGGGCATGAGCAACGGGTTCGTGTACTTTGACAGCGCCGCTTTGGCGGCGCGCATGGCCTTGTAGTTTGCGTCCAGCCGCGTTGAAGGCATCGCGAATGGCGACATAGACATCTTCATGGGCGGCGTGTTTGCTTGGCTTGTGGCTCTCCGCCAGCGCTTTTTCCAATAGCGCCGAACCATTTGACTTGGCGGCTGCCAATCGCTGCGGCGCGCGGTTGATAACCAGTTCAGAGCCGGGGACGGTGAGATCAATCCGCACCTGATAGGCCTTTCCCTTATGGCGGTGCCGGTGCGGCGCTTCGACCACGACCCGACAACTGATAATTCGGTTATCGAATGACTTGAGCTTGGCCGTTTTTTCTCTGATGTTGTTCTCGATCGCCTCGGACGGAGGCATATTGCGAAAAGTGATTTGCAGAGGTATTTCCATTATTCTCTTTCCTCCGATGCGGTGGTAATTACCTAAGTGCGGCAAGACGCGTGCCATTTGTGCCGGTAAATTAGCAGGAAAAACAACGCATTTCGCATCACCATAATTCGCGTTTGTTTGGCTCCTTCTCAAGGGTGAGAAATGGAAGATGCAGGATTCTCAGCGATGCACAGAACGCATCGAATTTAAGTGCCCCACTGCGGGCAAAGAGCGGGGCATGATTCTTGCCATAGTACAGAGTCGAGAAGAAAAAAATGGCGCCACTAAAATGGAGGTTCATATGCCAGTAATGAGAAAACTTAGGGAGCTGTTTGACGAAGCCAAGGTCTCCTATGAGGTCTATAACCATCCTCTCGCATTTACGGCTCAAGAAATCGCCGAAAGGCAGCACTTTTCCGGCGATCAGATGGCCAAGGTTGTAATGCTACAGGTCAATGGGAATTTGGTCATGGGTGTAGTTACGGGAAGCCAGAAGGTAAACCTTAATACGGTGAGGGCGAGCTTCGGAGCACAGGAGGCGCGACTGGCTCGGGAGGATGAATTTATCTCAAAATTCCCGGATTGTGAGATTGGCGCGATGCCACCGTTCGGCAACCTTTTTGGCATGCCTGTCTACGTGGATCCCGCTGTGGCCAAAGACGAATCGATTTATTTCAACGCGGGGAATCACGTGCAGACAGTTCGGCTGCGGTACAAGGATTTCGAAAAGCTCGTCAAGCCACGGGTCATTCGCTTGGTTGAAGAGAAAAAAAAGAGAGCGGCGTAAGCTGGATGCGTTCGGAAGAGACGGCCAGACTCTTTAACACTTCTCCTTTAAAACGGTCCGCTTGGAGCGTTCGGAGAAGAAGATGAGGAAACATTTATTATGGCACAAGAGCTTAAGGCAGGTGTGACAGTCAAAGACATCATGTCCAAAAATCCGACCACTTTAGGGCGCAACGATACCCTCGATGTCGCGGACGATATCATGACTCTCGGCCGCATTCGGCATATACCGATTGTCGAGGAGGGGCAGATCGTGGGGATGGTAAGTCAACGCGATCTGTTTCGCTCCGCGGTGGCCCGTGTTATGGGGTACGGCGGCAAGGCCCAACGAACCATAACGAAGACAATTAAGGTGAAGGAAGTCATGAAAGAGCCCGTAATCACAATTTCTTCTGACGCAAGCATCAAAGAAGCTGCGCGTCAGATGATGGAAAAGAAGATTGGCTGTCTCCCAGTGGTCGAAGGCGAGGTTTTTGTCGGCCTAATTACCGAAACGGACATCCTGAGGTACGTAGTGGAGAATTGAAGGGGTTTCTACCAAAAGCAGAATGTTAAGTTCAGGCGATTTGCTGTGCGGTTTTTTTCTGGATACCTTGCCGCTTCAACGCTAGACGATTTTCGCCAAAACTCCTGCAATAATCCCGGCCAGAAGCGGGAAAAGAATGCTGGCAACCATTCGAATCGTGAAGAGCCTAGAACCCAAAATCGAGAACTCGTAAAAAATGATTCCGCCGCCCCAAAGTGCCCACGAGGTTATATACGTTGTAACTGTTTTAACATCCGCACCCGCATGGTAAAGCGAAGCGGCGATCGGAAAACTGATGAAAGGGCCCCCGAACGTGAGAGTCCCCGCTAAGTAACCAACTAGTAAGCCCTTGAATCCTGACTCTTCGCCCAGCCACTGCTGTACTGCGTCTTCAGGTACAAGGACACGAATATAACCCGCTATCAAGAGAGCGCCTATCAAGGTAGGTAGGACAGGCAAAAGAATTTTACTCGCTTCGGTGACACCCAAAAAGTGGCGTTGGCCACCCTTGAAATAAGCGGCCAGCGCAAGAATCAGCACGACTACATACACGATGACGTTAATTGGTTTCATTTTTAAGTGGCAACCGCCTTTTGGTTCATGATGAAACGATATATGGGTTACCCCACCGCAAATGCCGGTTTAGTTGATGCTCCATAGCAGGTCGGAGGATCGGAAATCGTTCTATGCCGCATCGAACCCTTCGCGCATCTCTTTGCAGCCGGAGCAAAATTCAGCTTCTGGAAATGCGTGCAACCGCCGCGTTTCAATAGGCTCGTGACACGCGGCACAGAAGCCGTATTGTCTGTCATTGATGCGGCTCAAGGCTCTCTCGATTTCTAAGCTTTCCTTAAGGTAGCCGTCGGTCAAGCGATCCAGGAGAGCCACCCTGCTTTCGTAAGCAGCGTGGTCGAGCCAATCATTATTTTCCTCGACTTCGCGCTGCTCATTTTCTAAATGTCGCAATGTCGCGATAACCACCTCGCGCCGCTTTTTTAGTTTATTCAAGTAGCGATCTGTTGTGATTTCATTCATCGGAGTTCCTCCTTGCGGAGGAAGTTGAGCAATTTCCATGCCCTAGCAAAGTTAGCAATAGCGTAAGCCTCGGCACCATCATTCTAGGCGTTAGCAGGAACCATTCGACTAGTACTTTATTCTTGCTGGCCGCGCATGTTTCGCTTTGAGTCATGGATAAATACCGCCGGCCGGTGGAAGAGACGAATGACATTACTGCAAACCGCGTGGACGCGTCTTTCTTCTGATCTTTCTCAATGATGAGAAACGCCAACTGGGGAATTCTCATCGATGCGTATATAAACTCTCCAGCGCAGAGTTTAAATGCTAACTGCGCGTCAATAACAGGGGCATGATTCTTGCCATAACTAGAAACGGCAATGGGGGAACTTAGGTACAGACAGTCCGGCTGCGCTACAAGGATTTAAAAACCTCGCGAAGGCGGGGTTGTTTGCTTGGCGAGGAGATGAAAAAAGCGGCTTGAGGGGTGATGCAAAATGAAAAAGATAATTTTTAGCTTGCTAGTGCTGCTGCCGGTATTGTTTCTGAGCCAGAGGATTGAGAGCAAACAACTTCGGACCGGCTACAATCTGAGACAGGAAAAAGTCGTAATTCCTGCCTCAGTTCCCGATAAAAGCCAACTGGTCGTGGCTGACTATGAGTCGGTGTTGGACGAAGACATAGGCATCGGCATATTGGTTTTATACGATGATCCGCGAACGAAGTTCGAAGTCGATTATATCGAGCTATACGATGTGAC
>Ga0126374_10000108_pt1 | contig 15468 bp, 13 predicted proteins | sample PanSoiMetPlot_12_FD_89874 | JGI IMG/M metagenome (GOLD analysis project Ga0126374, IMG submission 89874) | Tropical forest soil microbial communities from Panama - MetaG Plot_12 | ecosystem: Environmental > Terrestrial > Soil > Tropical forest > Bulk soil | place: Panama | collected 2016-02-17
CAGGGGAGGTCTTGCCGATGCGCACCATGGCCTCGGTGATGGCCGCGGTGAGCTCGCGCTTCTGCTGCGGGGTGCGGCCGGCGTACCACTGCACAGTGATGTTGGGCATGGTGAAATCTCCTTTTACTTGAGGCGCTTCATGTCGGTGGGAAAGTTGGAGGTGAAGGCGTAGGACTTGACGGTGCCGTCGTCGTTGAAGCGCACGGAGAGATCCTTCGTTTCCTCTGCGCCCCAGCCGCGCTGGCCGAAGAACCAGCGCCAGGTGGGGTCGCCGCTGTCGATGCCGACCTGGTAGGGATCGCCGTACATGCGCTTGAGATCGTTTTTGTTCGTCTTGCCGATGACGATGGCCCGCGCATCCGGGGAGGGAAACTGGCGGCCGAAGCTCGTGAAGCATCCGGCCGAGAGCGTCGCCACCAGGAGCGGTGTCGCGAAGAGGGCCGAACGCATGCACGGATTATAGCGCATGCCCTGCGCCGCGCCGTCGAGGCGCGCGGCCGCTCGCGCAGCGCCCCGCGTGCTAGGATACGCGCGTGGAGAGGTTCACCCGCGAAGAACGCGACGCCCTCGCGCCCTACTTCACCAATCTCGACGGACCCGTCTTCGCCCTGGTGAACCTGCCCGAGGTGGTCAAGGGCGCGCTGTTCGCGCGCTACTCGCGCTCGCCCAAGTCGCTCCGTCGGCTCTTCCTCGACGAGTTCCGCGAGGAGGCGGCCGCCCCCGTCGGTCATCACATCGGCACCGCGCGGGCGGATCGGCTGTACGAACGCGTGTTCTCGGAGTACGGGGACGACTCCGTGGCCCAGCTCGGGGGCGTGCATCTCGCGTGCGAGGATGCGTCGAACATCCTCACCAAGGTGCTGGAGTGGGGCCGTCTCATGGCCTATCTCGAGCAGTCCACACGCTATATCCCGTACACCGATCGCCCCGGTGGCCGCTGGCGCTATCACGTCCCCGCCGAGCTCGACGGCCATCCGCTGCGCGAGCGCTTCGTGGAGACGCACGACCGCGCCTTCGAGACCTACGTGCGCTGGATCGAGCCCCTGCGCGATCACTGGGCATCGCGCCTCACCCGGCCCGCGGACATCGGCGACGCCGCCTGGCGCTCCACCATCCGCGCCAAGGCCCTCGACAGCCTGCGCGGGCTGCTCCCCGCCGCCACGCGCTCCAGCGTGGGCATTTTCGGCACCGGCCAGGGCTACGAGGCGCTGCTCCTCCGCATGCGCCGTCATCCGCTTGCCGAGGTCCGTGACTACGCGGACCGGATGCTCGTCGAGCTGCGCAAGGTCATCCCCGCCTTCCTCCAGCGCGTGGATCGGCCCGATCGCGGCCACGTGTGGAGCGACTACCTCGCCGACAGTCGGCGCGACACCGCGCGCATCGCGGACCGCCTCCTCGCCGGGCTCGAGCCCGAGCCTCGAGAGGAGGTGACGCTGACCGACTTCGATCCCGAGGGCGAGATCAAGGTGGTGGCGGCCGCCCTCTACGCCTCTTCGCGGCTGCCCGATGACCAGCTCCTCGCGGTGGCGCGGAAGCTGGGGCCGGAGGAGCGACGGCAGGTCCTCGACGCCTACGTGGGCGCGCGCGCCAATCGGCGCCACAAGCCCGGGCGCGCTTTCGAGCGCACCTCCTATCGCTTCGACGTGCTCGGCGACTACGGTGCCTTCCGCGACCTGCAGCGCCATCGGCTCCTCACCCTGGAGTGGCAGCCGCTGTCCACGCGACACGGCTGGGTCTGCTCGGAAGAGATCGAGGCGGTGGGCGCGCTCCCCGACTGGCGCCACGTCATGGAGGAGGCCGGCCATCTCTACGAAGCCCTCAGGGCGGCCGGCCTCGGCGAGGTCGCCCCCTACGCGGTGTCCATGGCCTACCGCCTGCGCTACTACATGGAGCTCAATGCGCGCGAGGCCATGCACATGATCGAGCTGCGCACCACGCCTCAGGGGCATCCCGCGTATCGGCGGATCTGCCAGGCCATGCACCGGCTCATCGCCACCCAGGCCGGCCATGAGGCCATCGCGGCCGCCATGGGCTTCGCGGATCTGTCGGCAGGGGAGGGAGGACGCCTCGCCGCGGAGCGAGCGGCGGAGAAACGGCGCGGCGCGAGCTAGTTCCCGCTGATCGTCACGCGGGTGGCCGCCCCGTCGACCCGGATCAGCGCCTTGTTGGGCGTGACGGAGCCGAGCCCCGCGTTCTTGATCGGCGATCCCGAGATGAGGACGTTGCCCGCCCGCGCTCCGCCCGTGAGTGCCACGGGAATTCCGCCGATGTTCACGAAGGCGAGCTGGTTCGAGACGGACACCGTGTTGCCCGGGGTGCCGCTGAAGGCGATGAGGGCGCCCCGGATGTTCACGATGGCGCCCCCGCTCGCGAAGAGGAGCACGCCGTTGTTGATGGTGAGCGTGCTGCCGTTGGCGAGGCTGACGAAGTCGCCCGCCGTGTGCAGGTAGCTGCCCGCGGCCACCGCCGCCAGCGCCGCATTGTTGACGACGAGACGGCTCCGGTCGAGGGTGAAGAGGGTGGCTGTGCTGTCGACCTTGGCCTTCGTCGTGAGATCCAGCGTGTTGGCGCCCGTGGCGAGCGTGGCGCCGTTGCCGTTCCCGTCGGCGCGGAGCTGCAGGAGCGGCGCCGTCGCTTCGAGGAGGGCCACATCCACGGTGACGGCCCGGCGTGCGGTGACGCGGGCGCCGGCCAGATCGAGCAGTGCGCCACCCGAGGCGAGCGGCTGTTCCGTGCCCACCACGAGACCGCTCGTGGGATCGAGCGCGGACGCCGTGCCATCCAGATGGACGATGGAGCCTGCGGTCGCGATCCGCTGTGTGCCGCCCGTGAATGACACGAGCGGTGCGGTGGAGGCGGACTGCACGATGCGGCCGCGCCCCGAGGCACGCACGAAGTCGTCCGATGACGTGATGGTGGCGTCGGTCGCCTCGAGCAACCCGCCCTGGAGATCGAGCCGCGATCGATCGCCGACAAGGAAGCCCGTAGTGCTCGGAGCGAGCGCAAGGCTCCCGCCGTCCAGGCGGGCGAGCGGCTGTCCCGTGGTGTCCGTGACCCGCCCGTGGGCGGAGGACTCGAAGAGCGCGCCGCCACCAAACAGGCCCACGCGGACCGTTGCATGGGAGAAGTCGAGGAGCGACGCCGTGCCCGCATTGGTGAGGTGGCCTGCCGACACCTTCAGCACGTGATCGGGCGCGAAGAGCGTGCCGCCGGAGACGCGGGCGAAACCGGCGCCCATGTCGAGCCGTCCCCCAGCTCCCACGCTGCCGGGATCGAGCCCGATGACGACCGCGTCGTGGAAATCGAGGGCGGGGCCGCCCTGGCCGATGGAGAGCGTCGCGGCCCTGACGCTCACGAGATCGCCCAGGCCGGTCACGCCCGTCCCGTCCGATCTGAAGAGGCCACCGCCCAGCGTGGCAGTAGCGCCCGAGGCGAAGCTCAGGCCATTGGCTCCGTGAGCAAGAACCAGGAAGCCGTCCGTGAAGCTCGCCAGAGGCGAGGAGCCGAGGCTCACCAAGGAGGCGTTGGACAGCACGTCGAGGAGGGCGCGGCCGCGCACCGTGAAGGCGCTGTTGACAGCGTCGAGGAGTGTGCCGGTGAGAGTCACCGTCCCGCCATCGAGTCGGGCCAGGGTCTGCGCGGTCACACGGCTGCCGTCGAGACCGACGAAAGCGCGCGAGGTCGCGCTGTCGAGGCTGCCTCTCACGTCGAGGATGTCGCCTCCGATGGTGAGCGCGCTGCCCGCGGCGCGGAGCAGATCGGTGGAGAGACCCTGCGTGGCCGGCGGAGGGACATGATACAGATCGCCAGCAATGCGCACGGTCTGGTCCGTGTAGGCGAACAGCGGCGGGGGATCGGAGGGCACGGTCACCGTGACGCCCGCGGTCGGCGGGGTGATGGGCGCCTTGCCGGGCGTCGTCGACGGATCGACGGGCGCTTCGAGTCCCTTCTCGCCTGCCGATCCAGCCGGGCCGGTGATGATGCGGGCCAGCAAGCTGGCTCGGGCGAACTCGCCGGAGGTCAGCGTCTTCATCGCGTCCAGATGCTGGGGCAGCATCTGGTGGAGATCGCTCAGAAGCTGGCGGTGCGCGGTCTCGGTGAGGGTCACGGGCACCCCGACACTCTGCCCATCAATGGCGATGCTGGCGGGCGCCACCATCCTCACGGGCGGGGCTCCGGGATTATTCCTGGGCGTGATGTCCACGTACCCGGAGAGGACGTGGATACGGCTCTGGGGCGGCGATCCAGGCGGCACGGGAAGGTTCTCCGCGACGACCACCGTGCCTCGGATCGCCGCCACCGCGTTCTGCGTCCGGATCTCAACGACCTCGCCCGGACGCATGCGCTGGCGCGCCACGCCGATGGCGATCTTGCCTGCCTCCAGGTTCACCGCGGAGCGTCCGGCCTCCTCGGTGATCTCGAGCTCGGAGAGCTCGCGCACCGTGAGGAGCGCCTTCTGGTCGAGGAGGAGACGGGCGAGGGAGTGTTCGGCCGTGCTGATGCGGTCTCTGAGGAAGACCTCATCCTTGAACTTGAGGGGCAGAGAAGGAGTGGTAGCTCGAGCGACCGTGACCTGGCCCGAGACTCCCGTGACCACGCCCGCGCCGGTGGCAAGGGCGTCGGTAGCGGAGAGCATGGCCAGCAAGAGGGCGGCGAGCGCCTGCCTCAGCATCCGAGCTCCCATCGTGTCCTCCTCGACTGCGGGCTCAAAGCCAGGGGCCGGGTGTGGGCACAACGGGGCCGGCGGGCTCTCTGTTGCGCCTCTCGTACCAGCGCAGGGCGAGCCCGTGACCCGGCTAAGCGGTTGAAATACTGTGAGGCGCTTCTATCTCCGGACCTCGTTCAGGAGGCGGCCGGCCCTGCGCGGCGTCACTTTTGACGTGACAGTGTCACGCGCCCGACGCATCCCGATGGAGGTATAGTGCCGCCATGAGCTTGCTGCCCGAGCAGATCAAGGCCATGGAATACCTGGAGCAGCAGGGAAGTCGCCGGAGCGCCGCGCAGATCGCCGAGCGCGTGGCGGCCTCCTTCAGAGCCATCGAGGAATTCCTCGAGGAAGTGAGCGAGACTGAGGCGCGGGCGCACGGCCTACCGGGAGAGTGGAGCATCCAGGAGGTGGTAGACCACCTGGTCGTCACCCACGAGCCGAGCATCGTCGAGTTGCGCGAGCTGCTCGCCGATGAGAGCCCGGCCGGCGGCCCCATTCCCGCGGCGCTCCAGTCGCCCGATCCTCTGGCCCAGCGCTGGCCCGACCTACGCGCAGCCCTCAAGCGGGTGCAGGGGGAGGCCGCACGTGTGCTCCGCGCCGCGCCCGACTGTCCCACCGAGGCGCGGGCGGAGGTGGTGATGGTGATCAACGTGACGCGCGAGGACGGCTCGGTCGAGCCAGTGCACTGGATCGAGAAGCTCGACTGGAAGGCCTACGGCATCGTCTTCCGCCTGCACGTGCTCGACCATCTCAACCAGGCGAAGAAGGTGCTCCGCGCCGTGCGCGGCGCCTAGTCTTCCCCCTGTCGTCTAGCCGCGCGTCCGCGCGAACTCGTCCTTGGCCCGCTGGAGCTCTTCCGGCCTCGCCACCAGATCGAGGGCGGTCAGGGCGAGGGCCTTGGCTCCTGCGACCATGCCCGTGCGCGCCAAGGGTGACTTCGCCCACTCGGCGAACTCACGCGAATGGCCGGGAATGCCGTCGGGCGAGATGCGGATGTACGGATGGATGGTGGGCAGGGCCTGGCTCACGTTGCCGCAGTCCGTGGAGCCGTAGCCTGCCTCGCCGTCGTCCGGATCGACGGGGAAGTCGATCCGCTCCAGGTTCTTGCCGAAGAGCTCGGCCATGGTGAAGTTGGCCTTGAGCGGATCGTGGATGATCGGATCCGAGGTAACGGTGACTCGGCAGCCCGTGGCGGTGGCCGCCCCCTGGGCGCAGGCCTCGAAGCGACGCAGCAGCTCCTTGCAGTAATCCTTGGTGGGCGCGCGCAGATAGAACTCGGAGGCGGTGTGCTCCGGGATGATGTTCGCCTGATCCCCGCCCTTGGTGATGATGCCATGCACGCGCGCATCCGGCCTGAGCTGCTGGCGCATCTGATCGAGCGACACGAAGAGCTGAATCATGGCGTTGAGCGCATTCACCCCGCTCCACGGCCAGGATGAGGCGTGCGAGGCCTTGCCGAAGAACTCGCACTTGACCTTGATGATGCCGAGGGTCGGGCGCCACACCTGGGTTCCGCAGCGGCCGTGGATCATCATGGCCGCGTCCACGTCCTTGAAGACACCCGCCTCCAACAGCTTGACCTTTCCGGCGCCGCCTTCTTCGGCCGGCGTACCGATGACCTGGATGCGCCCGGCAAAAGGCAGCGTGCCGAGGGCGGCCGCAATGGCTGCGCCGGCGCCCGTGCCCGCGGTGGCGATGACGTTGTGGCCGCAGGCGTGCCCGATGTTTGGGAGGGCATCGTACTCGGCCATGATGGCGATGGTCGGCCCGGCCGCCTGGCCCTCGATGGTGGCGCGGAAGGCGGTGGGCAGCCCGCCCACCCCGCGCTCCACGCGGGCGCCGTGTTGTTCCAGGAACGCGGCGAGCCAGCCCGCCGCCTTCTCCTCGTGGAAGCAGAGTTCCGGAGTCGAGTGGATCTGGTGCGAGATCTTCTCGAGATCGTCGGCGAGGCGGTCCACCGTCTCCGTGACCTTGGTCTTGGCCTGGTCGAGCGCCTCAGCGGTCATGCTAGTCTCCCGGCTCGAAGGGATGATCGATCGTCCATTGCAGCGCGTCCGCGGCCCGTCCATCGTTGGGCCGGCCGCGCCGGCGCAGCTTCTCGATGACCTGGCGGCGCGCGGCCACCGGCCGGTTCTGTCCGAGCTTGAACTTGGCGCGAGGTGCCGTGATGCGCAGGGTGACGGCGGCCAGCTGGTTGAGGGCGCCCTTGTAGAGCGGATCGTCGACGGCGAGGGGCCGGTAGCGTCCCTCGGGCTGATGCTTGGCGAGAAGCCGCTGCTGCTGAGCCATCACCACGGCGGGATCCTCCGCCACCGTGCCCACGCCCTCGAAGATGACCGTGCGGTGATACGAGGTGGCCGAGCCTCCGTATTCCGGGTGGACCCAGTGCGAGGGAATCACCGCGAGGACCTCGTCCACCTCGAAGGCGCATCGGGAGCGAGCCTGCAGATCGGCGACCTGCTCGTCCGTCCTCACCAGGTGGAGCTCGAGGGGGGGAGGCGCGTACACGAAGTTGTAGAGGCCGAGGTGGGGCGTGCCGTCCTCACCGAGCGTCACCAGCCGGCCCATCTCCTGCGCCGCGATGAAGCGGTCGATCTCCTCCGCGGGAATCTTCGAGCAGTAATCGTGGAAGATCACGTGTGGCTGAACTCCTCCTTGGCCGCCTTGACGTGGGCGGGATGAGCGAGGAGATCGTAGGTGGTGAGGGCCATGGTCTTGGCCGCGGCGACCATGCCCCGCCGGGCCAGCGGCTGGATGGCGGCCTCGGCGAACTCGCGCGTGTGGATGGCCATGCCCTCGGGCGCGATGCCGATCATGGGCTGAATGGTCGGCACCACCTGGCTCACGTTGCCCACGTCGGAGGATCCCTTGCGATCGGGGATGGGATCGCCCTCGGCCAAGCCCACGGTGGTCATGTTCGCCGCGAAGAGATCGAGGAGCACGCGGCTCGACTTCATGGGCTCGTACACGCTCTCGTGCTGCGTCACCTTGAGGCTCACCCCCGCCGCCTTGGCCGCTCCTTCCGCGCAGGCGACCACGCGGCGGTAGAGATCCCACATGGTGTCGATGCGGGGCGCGCGGACGTAGAAGGTGGCGGAGGCGTACTCGGGGATGATGTTGGCGGCCGCGCCACCGCTCGTGATGATGCCGTGGATGCGGCAATCCGGCCGCACCTGCTGCCGTAGCATGGCCACCGCGTTGTAGGTCTGCACGCAGGCGTCGAGGGCGTTGATGCCCTCCCAAGGATCCGCGGAAGCATGCGAGGCCTTGCCCGTGAACTCGAAGGTGGCGCGCGCGATGCCGAGCAGGTCCTGGTGCAAGAGGGTCCGGTCGAAGCCGTGGATCATCATGGCGGCGTCCACGTCCTTGAAGAGACCGGCGTTGATGAGCTTGATTTTTCCGCCGCCGCCCTCCTCGGCCGGAGTGCCGATGACGTGGATGCGCCCCTTGGGAAGCTGGGTCCGTACCGCGGCGAGGGCGGCGCCCGCCCCGGCGCCCGAGGTGGCAATCACGTTGTGACCGCAGGCGTGCCCGATGCCGGGCAGGGCGTCGTACTCGCAGAGGATGGCCACCGTCGGCCCCTCGCCCGTCTCGATGGTGGCGCGGAAGGCCGTCTCCACGCCGCCCGCGCCCGGCTCGACCTTGAAGCCCTGCTTGCCGAGGAACTCGCAGAGCCACGCACAGGCCTGCACTTCCTGGTAGGCGAGCTCCGGCTGATCGTGAATCTTGATGGAGAGGGCTTCGAGCTCGTCCGCGAGGCGGTCCACCGCGCGCGAGATGGCATCCTTGACGGTGTTCATGCGGGCCTCCGGGTGATGAGGAGATTCGGCCGTCGTCGACGACCGGAGACTTTACCGCCGACCCGGTGGGTTGTCGAGGGACTACAGACGGCGCGAGTCGGAGCGCAGCGCTTCGCGAGCCGGTTCCGGCTCGCCGATGGGCAGATCGATGGTGAAGAGCGCGCCACCGCCGGGACGGTTCTCGGCCCAGATGCGGCCGCCGTGCTCCGTCACGATGCTGTGGGCGACGGAGAGGCCGAGCCCGCGCCCATCGCCGGGCTGCTTGGTGGTGAAGAAGGGATTGAAGATCCGCGGCAAATGCTCGGAGGGAATCCCTGGCCCATCGTCGGCCACCTCGATCCGCACGCCCGAGTCGACCATGGTCGTGCTGATGGTGAGCACGCCGCCCGCGTGGGCCTCCACCATGGCGTGCTGGGCATTCTGGATCACGTGGAGCAGCACTTCTTGGAGGTGGTTGTGATCCGCCCAGATGTCGGGTACGGGCTCCAGGCTGGTGCGCACGGAGATGCCCTCGCCCTCCAGCCGTGCCTCCTCGAAAGCCACCACCTCGCGGATCTGCTCCGCGACCTGGCAGCGCGTGCGCCGCGGCGGCCGATGCTCGGCGAAGAGGATCAGGTCGCGCACGATGGAGGCGGCGCGCTTGGCCGCGGCGTCGATGACGCCGAGGGCTTCCTCGGTGTGCGAGTTCATCGGGCCCTGATTGAGCAGATGGAGCTGGGCCATGATGATGGTGAGCGGGTTGTTGATCTCGTGCGCCACTCCCGCGGCGAGCCCGTTCACGGCAGAGAGCCGCTCCGCCTTCACCACCTCGATCTGGGCGCGCCGGAGATCGTCGAGCTGCCGGTTGATCTCGCCGTAGAGCCGCGCGTTGTCGAGCGCGAGACCGATCTGGTCCGCCACGCATTCGACGAGCGCCACCTCCTCGTCCGTGAAGCGGTCCTCGGTCTGCCGGCCGAGGGAAAGCGTCCCCAGGATGCGATGGCGCGCCCGGATGGGCACGCAGACGAAGCCGCGGATGCCGTCGCGACTCACGGCGGCGCGGGCGATGGGGAGAAGATCGTCGGTGGCGCTCGCGTCGTCGACCCGACGGGCCTGGCCGGTCAGCGCCACGCTCCCGATCAGACCCTCGCCCATGGGCAACTCCACGTTGACCCGCCGCAGCTCGTCGCTGAGACCACGGTCGCCGCGCAGGAGGAGGCTGTTGCCATCTGCCGACATGAGATGCAGGCTCGAGATCTCGTGACCCGTGACGTGGGTCAAGGCGGCGAGGGAGCGCTGCAGCACCTCGTTGAGATCGAGCGAGCGGCTCACGGCCTCGTTCACCGCGCGCAGTACCTGCAAGTGCCGGATCAAGGACGACGGCGGATCGTGTCTCATAATCAGCCCAAGGGTAGCAAGTCCAGTGCCACGGGGCTAGGGGTCAAACCGTGGGTTTTTGACCTTACTGTCAACCTCACGTTTGACACTGTCAGCATCCGAGATCAGGCTCGTGCCCTCGCCCGCGCCACCCGTCGATCGATGGAGGGGTGCGAGTAGAGAATCATCTCCTTCAGAACGTGGGGTTTACGCTCGGCGAGGTTGAGATCGGCGAGGCGCTCCATGGCGCCAATGAAGGGTGCCGGATTCCGTGTCAGCTCGAGGGCGAAGTCGTCCGCTCGCGTCTCGATGTGACGCGACCAGCCGTTCACGAGGGGCAGGGCGAGCAGGCTGACGACCATGGTCACGAGGCCCAGAAGTGGCAGGCCAGCGACATCGGCCGGCCCAGAAAGCCCGAGGACGCCCGCGCCGGCCACCAGCACACGGTCGGCGATCCACATGAGGATCACGGTGAGCACGGCCTGGACGCCGAGCCCTCGCCAGATGTCGCCCGCCGCGTGATGACCGAGCTCGTGCGCGAGCACGGCCTCGATCTCGTCGGGCTGGAAGTCGTGTACGAGGGTGTCGAACAGGATGATGCGCCGGGTGTGCCCGAGGCCGACCACCGCGGCGTTGGCGGTGCGGCTGCGCCGGGACTGGTCGGCGATCCACACGCCGATGGCCGGCACGCCCGCGCGCTCGGCGAGCCGGAGGAGGCGAGCGCGAAGATCACCCTCGGCGAGCGGCGTGAGGCTATAGAAGAGTGGCACGAGCCAGATCGGCGTGACGAAAGTGAGGAGCACCTGGCCGATGAAGAGGGCCCCTGCCGCCCACAGCCACCACCACGGAGAAGAACGGAGCAGCCCGTACACGATGAGCGCGGCGATGCACAGGAGCAGGACGCCCACGAGACCGGCCTTCACGCGGTCGCGGGACCAGCGGGCGAGCGTCTGATGGTGGAGCCCGTAGCGCCGCGGCAGCCAGAAGCCGCCGATCAAGGAGAGCGGGAGGGTCACGAGCTGGAGGCCGAGACCGATCAGCAGGATGGCCATCGGCACGGCGACCCACCAGTGAGGCGTCCAGCTCTCGAGGAGATCACGAAGGCGGATCGAGAGGCCGGTGAGCAGGAGCGCGACGAGAGCGGCGGTGGAGATCATGAGTCGGAGCGCCCCGATCCGGAATTGCCAGCGATGGTACGTGCGGGCCTCGGGAGAGTCGGCCATGGCCAAGTATCCCGCGGGACCGCGGGAGCGGCAATCGCCCGCTCCTGCGTCTCGGCGATGCGCAAGTGTGCTACACTCCACGCCAATTCACTCTGACAGGAGCTCAAATGTTCCATTCCGTCGAGGACGTCCAGCAGCACTTCAAGAACGCCCGATACATCGCCAACCGCCGCATCTCCACCGTGGTGTTTCTCGCAGAGCGCATGGGCCGTCCCGTGCTCATCGAGGGACCGGCGGGCGTGGGCAAGACCGAGCTGGCGAAGACGCTGGCCGACATCACGAGCCGGCGGCTCCTTCGCCTGCAGTGCTACGAAGGGCTGGACGAGGGCAAGGCGCTCTACGAGTGGAAGTACGCCAAGCAGCTCCTCTACACGCAGCTCCTGCGCGAGCGCATCGGCGAGCTGATCGCGGATGCCCCGTCGCTCCCCGATGCGGTCGCCCGCATCTCCGGCCAGGACGATGCCTTCTTCTCGCATCGCTTCCTGGCTCCGCGTCCGCTCCTGCAGGCCATCGAGTCCACCGATCCCGTGGTGTTGCTCGTGGACGAGATCGACAAGGCGGAGCCAGAGTTCGAAGCCTTCCTCCTCGAGGTGCTCTCGGACTTCCAGGTCTCCGTGCCCGAGCTCGGCACCATCAAGGCGACGAACATTCCGCTCGTGGTGCTGACCTCGAACAATGCGCGGGAGCTCAGCGACGGCCTCAAGCGGCGCTGCCTTCATCTCTTCATCGACTTTCCTCCGCCCGACGAGGAGCTGGCCATCATCCGCATGAAGGTGCCGGAGATCTCCGAAAAGCTCGCCCAGACGGTGGTGACCACCGTGCAGCGCATCCGCGCTCTCGACCTGCGCAAGGCGCCGTCCGTCTCGGAGAGCCTCGACTGGGCGCGCTCGCTCGTCATCCTCAACGCGGACAGCCTCGACCGTGAGCTGGTCGAATCCACCCTGACCATGCTCGTCAAGCACGAGAAGGATCTCGAGCGCGTCAAGGGCGCTCTCGACAAGGTGCTCGCCGATATCACCTAGCGCCCATGACCCTGAGCGAGTTCCGCGAGCTGTGGTTTCCGTGTCCGCGCATCCGGCTGCCTGAGCTGGGGCCCAGCGGGCCCGTGTTCATCGAGGGCGGGCGCTGCATCTCCGCCGCTCTCGGCGAGTACACGAAGCTGTGGATCTATGCCGCGGGCCGCTGGCACTTCTACTACACGAATCCCGGGCCTCAGGCCTTCTTCCGCGCGACCATGCCCGAGGCCGTGCCGCATCTCCTCCAGCCCGGCGAGATGACGGTGGAGACTTCGCGGCAGGACCCCGCCTACAAGGTCGTGCTGGGACTCCGTTGCTCGGACGGGCCGGTGCGGGTGCTCCACCTCGTGGGTGACGTGCCCGACGTGACACAACTCGTAGAGCGCGACGAGGAGGCTCCCGCCGGCGAGCTCGGCTGGAAGCTCAAGATGACGCACTTCATCGCGCCCGGATCTTTCCACGGACTCCTCCGCCTCGAGGACGGTCGGCTGTGCCCCATCACCCGTGACAAGGGTGAGGACGTCTTCAAGTCTTCCTGGGTCACCTTCTCGCGATGACGGCCAACGCGAGGGACACGGGCGGGGGTCTGGGGGAGGAGCGGCAGGTGGTGGCGCTCCCGCGACGACAGCCATCCACGTGATGACAGCGAACGTGAGGGTATTGGGCGGCGCGGCCTGGTGGGGGGGTCTGGGGGAGGAGCGGCAGGTGGCGCTCCCCGCGATGACAGCCATCCACGTGATGACAGCGAACGTGAGGGTAGCGGGCGGCGCGGCCTGGTGGGGGGGTCTGGGGGAGGAGCGGCAGGTGGCGCTCCCCCCCAGAACTTAATGGACCAGCGGATCCTGGAGTTCATCGGCGATCTCCGGCGGGCGGAGTTGCGCATCTCGCCCAGCGAGGCCATGGACGCGCTGGCCGCATCGTCGGAGATCGGCCTCGAGCATCGCGAGACCTTCAAGTCCGCGCTAGCCGCGACGCTGGTCAAGGAGTCGCGTGACCTCCCCACCTTCGACCGGCTCTTCGACCTGTATTTCCTCGACCTGGAAGCGCTGGGGGCAGGGCTCAAGAAGGCGCTGGGACCGGAGGATCCGCGCATCCAGCAGCTCCTCGACCAGCTCATGGCCCAAGAGAACATGGAGCTGGATGAGCTGACCGAGCTCATGCTCAACGGCGAAGGGTCGGACATGGAAATGGCCATCCGCGGCCAGGGCCAGAATGCCGGCCTCGAGCGCCTGATGTACTTCCTGCAGATCGGCTATTTTTCCCGCCGCATCTACGACAAGTTCGACTGGGAGGCCATCGAGCGCGACCTCTCGCGCATCATGCAGATGCTGGAAGCGCAGGGCATGGACCCGGGAATGCTCGCCCGCATCCGCAACTATCTCGAGCTGCGGCTGGAAGCCTTTCGACGCATGATCCGCCAGCACGTGGAGCGTGAGCTCGAGCGTCGCGCCTACCGGCAGGGCGAGAAGCTCACGCGCGAGGTGCTCACCGACAAGCCGCTCTTCGCCCTCTCTCCCGACGAGGTGGCGCAGATGAAGGCCGTGGTGGCGCGGCTGGCCCGCAAGATCAAGGACGCCCTGGCCATGCGCCAGCGCCAGGAAGAGAAGGGCCGGCTCGACTCCCGCCGGACCATCCGCAAGAGCCTCCAGTACGGCGGCGTGCCCATGGAGCTCCGCTTTCGCCGCCGGCACCGCGAGAAGCCCAAGCTCATCACCCTGTGCGACGTGTCAGACTCGGTGCGCAACGCCTCGCGCTTCATGCTCCAGCTCGTGTGGAGCTTGCAGGAGTGTTTCTCGCGGGTACGCTCCTACGTCTTCGTGTCCGAGATCGCCGAGGTGACGCAGGCCTTCAACTCGCACCCCGTGGACTATGCCATCGACTGGGCCCTCAAGGGCTCCTCGGTGGACTACCACTGCCGCTCGGACTTCGGCTATGCCTTCAGCCGGTTCGTGCGCACGGAGATCGAGTCGCTGGATCGCAAGACCACCGTGCTCGTGCTGGGCGATGCACGGAACAACTACAACGACCCCCAGGCCTGGGCCATCCGCCAGATCCGCGAGCGGGTCAAGGGCATCATCTGGCTCAATCCGGAAGGGCAGTGGGGCTGGGGGATCGGCGACAGCGTGATGCCGCTCTACTCGCCCTCCTGCGACATCGTCAAGGAGTGCCGTACCGTCGGCCAGCTCGTCCAGGTTGTCGATCAGCTCGTGCACTCTTGGTGGCGACGCGGGCGCTGAGAACCGTGATGAGGCTCGCCCTCGCCCTCCTCGCGCTGCTCCTCGCGTTCCCCACAGGGTCGCGCGCCGAGGACTGTGTCACCGTCGACAACTTCGCCAAGGGCAAGGTGGGGGAGTTCCCGCCCGACTGGAAGCCGCGCAAGGATTCAGGTCGCGAGGTGTACTCGATCCAGGAGATGGACGGGCTCCGCTTCCTGCACGCGCTCGCCAAGGGCCTGGGCATCCAGGCGGCCAAGCAGTACGAGTGGGATCTCAAGACCTACCCGGTGCTCGCCTGGTCGTGGCGTCCGGTGGTCTTTCCCAAGGGTTCCGACGAGCGCCAGTCCAAGACCAACGACAGCGCGGTGGCGGTGTACGCGGTGTTCCCGCACACCGCGTGGTCGGTCAAGTCCGTGAAATACATCTGGAGCGCAGTGGTGCCGGTGGGCACGCGCCTGTCCTCGAGCGGCGGCCTGACCCAAGTCCTCGTGGTGAGGAGCGGCACGGAGGACAAGGACAAGTGGACAGAGGAGCGGGTCAACGTCCTCCAGGACTACAGGAAGTTCTTCGACGAGTCCGATGTCCCGAAGGCGTCGGGGGTGGCCGTGCTGACGGATTCCGACGACACCAAGTCGGTGGCCGAGGGCGACTACAGTAGCTTCCGGGTCTGCAAGCCCTGAGGCGATCGTGAGCGACGCGGCCGTCGACCCCTTCGAGGCGCTCTTCGAGCGTGGGGTCACCGACGGCCTTCCCGTGATCCCTCCCACGCGCGAGCGCGTCGCGGCCATGGTCGCGGGCTCCGGGCGTGAGGCGAGCGACCTCATCGCCTTCGTGCCGCCCAACTTCGGCCGCGGCACGGTGGAGAAGATCGCCGTCAACGCGGTCATGGCGGGCTGCCGACCCGAGTACATGCCGGTGATCATTGCGGGCGTGGAGGCGATGTGCGACGACGCCTTCGATCTCCACGGCGTATCCGCTACCACCAACTTTCCCTCGCCTCTCTTCATCGTCAACGGCCCCGTGCGCAAGGCACTCGACATCAACTGTGCGGCGGGCTGCTTCGGCCCCGGCTGGCGCGCCAACGGGACCATCGGGCGCGCGCTCCGGCTCGTCGTGGCCAACCTCGGCGGCGCTTCGGCGCGGACCATG
>Ga0126374_10000111_pt1 | contig 15338 bp, 10 predicted proteins | sample PanSoiMetPlot_12_FD_89874 | JGI IMG/M metagenome (GOLD analysis project Ga0126374, IMG submission 89874) | Tropical forest soil microbial communities from Panama - MetaG Plot_12 | ecosystem: Environmental > Terrestrial > Soil > Tropical forest > Bulk soil | place: Panama | collected 2016-02-17
CCGGAAGAAAAGAATACGAGGTCATCGCGGACATCGACCGTCTGGCGCGCGATAAAGGGGTGGAAGATATTCGCATCTTGGCCGGCGAGAGCCGACTCCAACCACCGGGTTTCAAGATGACCGCGAGCTTGGGCAATCACTGGGCGGCACACTTTGCGATACAACATGAACGCTATTGGGTGGAAGCGGGCCGCACCTACATTTTGTCCCCCGACCCGAAGCTACAAGACGCTTATGAAAAAGCCCAAGAAGTCGTTGAGCAAATGGCGAGAGAGTTGAAGCCAGGCAATGCGGTGGCAGCGATCGACGAAACCGCGCGCAGGCAACTCGGCGAGTTTTACGCTACGGCGTCAGTCTATGGCTTGGGAAACGGCATCGGTCTGGACCAGTGGGAGGCGCCCTTCTTGAGCGACGGCGAAGCACGGCAGATGGGACAGGAGTCCCACACCTCAACATCGTTGCAGCAGGATATGATCCTTACCCTGCGTGTTGTCTTTGAGACTGAAAGAAAGCTAACAGTCTTTGGCGACACCTATCAGGTAACACCGAACGGGCCGAAATCGCTGCTTTGAGCAGTGATAAATCATGAGACTGCGGTGATGGGACTTACCCTTGCAGCATCGTATGGTTTTACCCTCTGTCGTTTTGGGAGAGAGAAGGGCGAGGGCCACTTTATTCAGATTAGCTGAGACTGCATGAGAATCGCTGTCGATATCGGAGGAACGTTCACCGACTTGGTCGCCGTGAACGATAGCGGCCAATTGTTTCGCAGCAAATCGCTCACGACGCCGGACGATTTGGCCCGCGGCATCCAAGAATGCTTGAGCGCGGCGACGATAGACGTGGCGAGCGCCAGCTTTTTTGTCCATGGCTCCACGGTAACGATCAATGCCGTGCTCGAGCGCAAGGGCGCGCGCACGGGTCTGATCACAACCAAAGGATTTCGCGACGTCTACGAAATCGGCCGGGGCAACCGGCCGGAGGGATACAACCTTTTCTTCAAACGGCCGGTGCCGTTGGTGCCCAGAGACCTGCGCCTGGAAGTCGATGAGCGGCTTTACGCAACCGGCGAAGTGTTGAAGCCGCTGGATGAGAAATCGGCGTCTGAATCCATCGACGCCCTCAAAGCGGCCGGAGTCGAAAGCGTTGCCGTGTGCCTGCTCCACTCCTACGCCAACGCTGTTCATGAACGGCAGTTGGGACAACTTTTGCGCCGGCAGTTTGCCAACGCCTACGTCTCCCTGTCACACGAAATTCTCCGCGAGTTCAGAGAATACGAGCGGACGTCGACGACGGTGCTTAACTCCTACGTCGGCCCGATTGTCAGTCGTTATTTGATCTCTTTGGAAAAGATGCTCGGTGATTCCGGATTCCGCGGAACGTTTCGCGTTATGCAGTCCAACGGCGGGGTGATGTCGGCGGCGACGGCGAAGAAAATGCCGGTGACGATGATGGAATCGGGTCCCGTGGCGGGCGTGATTGCCGCGGCCCAGCTCGGCGAGAAGCTCGACTGTCGTCATATCATTTCATTCGACATGGGTGGCACCACTGCCAAGGCGAGCCTTATCAAAGACTTTCATCCCGAAGTGACGAGCAGCTACTACGTTGGCGGCTATGTTTCCGGTCATCCGATGATGCTGCCAGTGGTTGACATCGTCGAAGTCGGCAACGGCGGCGGCAGCATCGCGTGGATCGATCCCGCGGGTGGCTTGAAAGTCGGGCCACAAAGCGCGGGAGCGACGCCGGGTCCAGCTTGCTACGGTCAAGGCGGTGCCGAGCCCACGGTCACGGATGCCAATCTTATCGTGGGACGCATTGATCCAGAATATTTTCTCGGCAGCGGGATTCGCTTGCAGCGGGACAAAGCGGCGCAAGCGATCACCGAGAAAATCGCCGAGCCCCTTGGCTTTTCTCTCGAAGAAGCGGCGCTGGGAATTCTTACCATTGCTAACTTTAGTATGTCACTGGCGGTGCGGGCGGTTTCGGTTGAGAAAGGCTATGACCCGCGGGATTGTGTGCTTGTTCCAAGCGGAGGCGGTGGGCCGCTTCATGCGCTCGCCATTGCCAGAGAGCTTTCTGTGCCCCTTGTAATCATTCCACCGATGCCGGCGCATTTCTCGGCCTTAGGGATGCTGCTGGCGGACCTCAAGCATGACTATGTGCAAACCTTCGTGCGTGAGTTGGCGGAGACCACGGGCGCCGACATCGCCGATGCGTTTGCATCCTTGGAAAGATCGGCGACTGACACTCTGACCGAGGAGGGGGCTGGGCGGGATCAAATTCTTCTACGGCGATTTCTGGACATGCGCTACCGTGGACAGGAGTACACGCTGCCGGTTCCGATTACGGAAGATCTCCGCGCCATAACTGACTTCGAGGCGATCCGTTCCCGGTTCGACCAGTTGCATCAAGAGCACTATGGCCACTCGGCTCCGAGGGAGCCGGTGATGATGGTTAATCTGCGTCTCTCCGCGCTCGGAAGATTTGAGAACCGGCTCTCTCTCGCTTCTCCATCGCATGACGGCGACAGGGGAGAGCGCGGAAAACGTGCGGTCATATTCGAGAACGGACAAGGCGCCGTGAGTTGCCCGATCTTTTTGCGCAGCGGATTCGTAGCCGGCGACCAGCTACAAGGACCGGCCGTGATTGAAGAGGTTGGCGCGACCATTCTGCTCTATCCGGGAGATAAAATGCAGGTGAATGAAGCCGGACATTTGGTGATCGAGGTGGGGGGTTAAAGCGTTCTCGACGATGGCTCATTTCTTGATTACTTTGGAACGATCACACTTTGGTGTCTCGCAAATTTCTTTAGAAAGTTTAGCCGATGACAGCAGCTAAAGCGCACACCCCTTTTTCCAAGGGCGAACAATCATGAATGCGAATAGGGCACAAGTCCTCGAGTTCATCATTTGTAAACAGTCTCCGTTTTTTTGTTCCCCTCTTTGGAAAAGAGGCGCCAGGGGAGATTTTCTTGCACTAACTGAAGCGAAATGACTGAAGAAACGCTCACTGAGAAGCTAGCTTGTTATCAGGCTGGGCTTCGACTCGATCAAATTCCTGACATAGTCGTTCACGCAGCGAAGCTCCATATTCTCGATTCCCTCGGTTGCTTGTTAGCCGGCACGCGTTTAGAACCGGGAAAATTGGCCTATGATTTCGCCCTCCGTATGATCGGCCACGCCAACGCCTGTTCCGCCACCCTGTTTGGAACCAACACTCGAGTTTCGTATCTCGACGCCGTCCAAGCCATGTCGGTGGCGGCGCACTGCGGGGAGATGGATGACATTCATAGTGGCGCCGGGACATGCATCGGCGGTATGGTCATTCCGGCTTTGATTTCGATGGCCGAAAGGTTCGGCGGCCACGGCCGCAGATTTCTCGAAGCTGCCATCGTGGGCTATGAAACCACGGCGCGGATTGGACTGGCTATCGACGCGCCGGGTTTGTTTGCTGGCGGCTGGTGGCCGAGCACCGTTTGCGGCGCGTTTGGCGTCGCTGCGGGCGGAGCGAAGTTTTTGGAATGGTCGGCGGAAAGAACAGCAAATGCTTTGGGTGTCGCAGCGCTTCACGCGGGCGGGATGATCACCGGCGGCAACGAAGGCGCTACAGCGCGCCATTTCGTCTTCGGCCGCGCCGCGCAGAGCGGAGTTGCAGCGCTCCTGGCGGTGGAACAGGGCTTTACCGGTCCCAGACGGGCCTTTGAAGATCCGCGCGGGTTTTGTCTCACGCTTTGCAAAAATCCCCGATGGGAACATTTGACGCCGGCCAACAAATTTCATTTGCCCGATGTGGCCTTTAAGCCGTACCCTTGCGCGCGCCAGCTTCACGCTGGCGTCGAAGCACTGCTCCGGTTGCTTGAGGAACATGCGATCACTGCGAAAATGATTGAAAAGATTAAGCTCTCCCTGCCAACTGCCAACGCCAGTATGGTCAATCGCCCTTTGCTGACCAACAGTCGCGCCGCTACCCTGGGCAGCGGCCAGTACGTCATGGCGGTAACGGCGGCGCGAGGAAGAATCGATCTGGCCTCATTTGAAGAGGAATTCCTGCGCAGCAATGAAGTGTTGGCTTTGATGCGCAGAGTTGAAGTTGATGGCGACACGCGATTGGATCAACATTTTCCAAAATATTGGCCGGCCCGAGTCACTCTCCAACTTTCGGATGACCGCTCCTTGACGCATGAGGTGATCATTCCCAAGGGTGAAAGCGGCAACCCGATGACGCGCAAGGAGGTGGAGGAAAAGTTTCTCTCACTGGCCGCGCCGGTGCTCGGCAAGGAAAAGGCGCAATTGGCAGTCAAAGAAGTTTCTTCATTGGAGTCGCGAGAGTCTTTACTACCGCTATCGTCGGCGCTGTCCGTTGGAGTTTGATCTGAAGGGCTTTTTTGATAGGGGTGCGACGCGCAATTCAATATGATGGGGCACCCCTTCCTCACTCCTTCCCGTCAAGGCGAAGGATGTAAGAGGTACGGAGTGCGATTGAAGCGAACCAGCGCTGTTGGCTATAAGAAAATTGTCTCAAGATTTTGGAGGCTCCGTTCATGAACTCATTATCCACCCCCGGTTACGATCTGCTCTACGACGTCATCAGGCACCGATCGAGCATCCGCAAACTAAAGCCGGATCCAATTCCCGACGAATACGTCAACAAAATTCTCGAAGCGGGCCGCTGGGCGATGTCCGGAGCGAATTCCCAGCCTTGGGAGTACATCGTCGTTAAAGACCCTAAGGTTAAAAAAGACTTGTTTCGCTGTTATACGGAAGTCAACGCGGATTTCATTTATTGGATGGAGCAACAGCGGGTTTTCGAGCTGAGACATCCAGCCTATCAGATGACTGCCGACAAAGCCGTCGAACAACAGCGGCGGGGTGCTGGCTGGTCGGAAGCGCCTGCATTGATTGTCGTGGTCGGCGATGGACGGCGCCAATGGGGCACGGTTCAAGGCGCTCATACTTTCGGCCGCGATCAATCCCACCTCACCGACGGTTTGGCGAATACGTGTACGTTCATGCATCTGGCGGCGGTATCGCTTGGCCTCGGCACGCAATGGGTCACCATTCACATTCAGGAACCTTTCAAGAGAGTCCTGGGCGTGCCCGATCTCATGATGCTGTACCTCATTATCCCGATCGGCTATCCAGCGGTGGAGCCGTCGGAGGGCGTGCGACGCCCGTTGGAAGAGATCGTGCATTACGATCACTACGACGAATCGAAGTTCATGAGCAATGAACGGGTCATTCAATTTCTCTACGAATTGCGCGGGAAGACGTTGCAAACCTATCGCCAATCGTACGTCGGCAAGGAGGAGCCGAAAGGGAGCTAAGCGCGGACTCTCGTCCGCTGGTGCAGAATTTTTAGTGTCATTCTGAGGAGCGGCACGCGGCGAGGAATCTAGATTCCTCGGCTTCGCCTCGGAATGACAGGCAGTCGTGGTTGCTATACAATCCAACTTAGAGGGAAGCCGTGGCCATCGATCCCATTACCGTCGAAATTATTCGTTGCGCTCTCAAAGCGGCTGCCAATGAGATGTCCGCAGTGCTGAAAAAGACCGCCTACAATATGATGATCTACGAGGTGCAGGACTACTGCGTCAGCATCGTTGATCACGAAGGCCGAACGATGTCACAGAACGAAGGCGCCTTACCGATTTTCCTCGCTGATCTGGGCGTAGCCGTGCAAGATGGCGTGGAGATTTACGGTCTGGACAACATTCGCCCGGGCGATGTTTTTCTAGTCAATCACCCGGAAATCTGCGGCCAGCATCTCAACAACATGGTGGTTTACACACCGTTTTTTTGGGAGTCGAAGCTCATGTGCTTTTTGGCCGTGCGAGCGCACTGGATCGATGTCGGCGGCGGGAGCACCGGTTTCGGGTCGAGCATGACCCGGGATGTTTACGAAGAAGGTTTGCAAATTCGCTCGGTGAAAATTTACGCCGAGGGTAAACCCAATGTCGAAGTCCTGCGCTTGATCGAGGATAACATCCGATTCCCGGAGTCCTCGCTGGGAGACCTGCGGGCGCAGATCGCTTGCTGCCGCACCGGCGAGGAGCGGTTGCAACAGATTTGTCGTAAATACGGTGGCGCACGGTTTCTGGATGCCGTCCACGTGATTTGGGATCAAACCGACGACCTGGTTCGTGAGTCGGTGCGCGCGATTCCCAACGGGGTCTATGAGGCCGCTTCGTTTCTCGACGACGACGGCAGAGATTTCACCAAAACGATTCCGATCAAAGTTAGGGTCGAAGTGCGCGGCGACGAGCTAACCATCGACTTTTCCGAAGTGAGCGATCAAGTGCCGGGCTTCATCAACTGCGGCTCTTCCGGAGGGATGGCCGCGGCCCGCGTTGCGTTTAAGGCGCTGACGGCGCCACATCGCGAAGTCAATGAGGGCTCGTTCCGTGCGCTTCATGTCATTTTGCCGCCGGGAAAATTGCTCAGCGCGCGGCGCCCGGCGCCCATCGGTGGATGGAGTTTGTCGTTGCCGACTGTGCTGGACACCATCTTTCGCGCTTTGGCGCCGGTGCTGCCAGACCGGATTCCTGCGGCGCACAAGGGCGACATGGGCGGTTACGCGATTTTCGGAAGCCATCCACGAACCGGGCGGCGCTATGTGTGCCAGAACATCATCGGGGGAGGTTGGGGCGGGCGGCCGTTCGAAGACGGCGCGTCGGCTTCAGTGTCGATGTGCCAGGGAGACGTGAAGAACACGCCCATTGAGCTTCAAGAGCTGTACTATCCCCTGCTTTACGAGTGTCACGCCTTGCGTCCTGACAGCGGCGGCGCAGGCAAATTCCGCGGTGGCATCGGGGTCGAACTCAAAGTCAAACCGCTGCACAACCTTTTCGTAAGCCGCAACACTGACCGTGTCAAATGTCCTCCGTGGGGTTTATTGGGCGGCGAAGAGGGGAAAACCAATCGAACTTTGGTTCAGCGCTACGGCGGAGAAGAAACGCTGCCCGGAAAATTCAGCCACCTCTTAGTAAAGCCCGGAGAGACCGTGACATTCCTCACGGCTGGCGGCGGAGGCTATGGCGACTCGTCGATGCGAGACGCGTCCGCAGTAAAGCGCGATGTTGCTTTGGGCTATGTTTCAATAGAGAACGCAAAGCGGAATCATCCGCGTGCGTTCGCATCGAATCCGTAGCAATTTTCGTTGATACTGCGCTGTTTCCGTCGTGTATCAGCGTCGCTCATGGATATTTCTTGTCCCACTTGTGAGTCATTTTGCGACGCGGTGTCTCATCTACGCAATTCAGATTGAAACAATGCAATAATCTTCTGACTTGCGATGCGGCACGTCCTTTGCTCGCTTTAAACCCGGCGAGGATCAACGTGGAAAGGATTCTGATAGTCGAAGATGATCGCATTGCACTTAGAAACGTAAGCCAATTCCTAAGCGGGGAGGGCTACCAGGTACAGCGAGCCAACAACGGGGATGAAGCTTTGAAATTACTGGAGAAAGAAAAGTTCGATTTGGTATTATCGGACGTTATAATGCCCGGAACGGACGGAGATCGTCTTCTCGCTCACGTGCGCTCCCGCTTCGCGGACTACCCCGATAATTTTAATGAGTGGAAACCTTACTTTGGCACCGTCTGCGATATTCTTTCAGGGAGCCAACGGCTAGGTTCTCAAACCAATCGATCTCGGAAAGTTGCTCGAGAAGATTAAAGATACTTTCAACAGATAGCGAGCTCTATGGCATCTGCTTTCCGTAGAAAAAAAGGTTGCCAAACTTGGCACCTGTGCAGCAATTGCTCAAGCTGGCCGACATCGGACTATGACGAGCGTCGTATCCTTCCGCCCATCCAGGACGAGATCTGCAACGAGTGCCAGGCCAAAGTACGAGAAGGGAACTGCGGTTAGACGTTGTGAGCCGAAACTGTTTGAAATTTTAGAGTCGCCTGCTCCCCCACGAAATACAGCACCTCTAGTGAATCTGAATAGTCCACCTGTTTTTCACGGGCGAATTTATCGAAGCATGATAAGCAGACAACTTTGTTCTGATATTCCGCCGGCACAATCTTTTTCCACATTTCATCTGGAACGTGGAAATCGAACTTATCCCGACAGCTACAAACCTTGCACGTTTGTCGCCTAAGGCTTCTCAGATTGGTTTGCGGCGTCCTCTCCATTTTCCACCCCCTCTTACGGAGGGATACAGCAACGAGCGTACCAGTCTAGTAAGTGTCTGAAATAACTGGCTTCTACAGTACAACGCGCGTTAAACGATTGTATCTGTTTCCTTTCTGAGACAAATTTTCCCTATCCCCTACGGTGAGCCCTTGGCAACCATGCACGGGCTCTTGTTGCGATCTTCTCGCGCTCCAAAAGGAATAAAACTTCGTCATGCCGGCATGGACAGCCGGCATCCAGATTCGCAAAGATGCTCCCGCAAACAGCACTCCATGCTGAATGACACAATCAAGGGGACTCTGCTGGGAAGTGATCGAAGTCCCTCTGCCGCGTATTTTCAAATGGCGCGCTTTAGTCCATCGACTCCAGCGAAGCGATTTTTCGTGCCTCCATCATTTTTTCCATCTGCCTGAGCGCCGCCGCTAAATCGATAGCCTTCCGAAGCACGGGCGCCATGGGATCTTTTATTTTATTGAATCGTAAAGGTACGCTCTTGATCGTGAAGCGCGACGGATGCAGCCGCGATTTCACTTCCTGCCAGAGGAGCGGACACGAGACTGTCGCTCCGGGCAGCGGGCGCACGGTAAAAGGCGCCGCGATGGTGACACCGTAACCATTCTGGCCGAAGTCGATGTAAACCTTGCCGCCGCGGGCCGCAATTGGCCGCGCGATGGTCGAGATCTCCGGAAGCGATTCATGTCCCAGAATCGCTAACAGACGCGCAAAGGTTTTCGCTTGCTCATGGGTGTGGCGGGCGCCCAAGGGAACGAGAATGTGGAGGCCCGACGCGCCGGAGGTCTTGATGAAGCATTCGAGTCGAAGGTCAGTCAGAATCTCGTGCAGCGCCCGTGCAACTTTGATCACATGCGCAAAGGGCGCGCCTTTCGGATCCAGATCAAGCACCAGCCAGTCCGGCCGCTCGAGGGAATCGATGCGCGAGCTCCACAGGTGCAGCGGGATCGTGCCCATATTTATGACGTAAAGGAGAGTCTCGATGTCGTTTACGATGATGTAGCCGATGTCGCGGTCAGTATCCTTGGAATAGATTTTTTCTCGCCGCACCCAGCTCGGAACAAACTCAGGCGCATCTTTCTGAAAGAACGATTTTCCCGCGATGCCATCGGGGTAACGGGTGAGCACCACAGGGCGATCTTTTAGATAGGGGAGCAAAAGCGGAGCGATGGTGCGGTAGTAATCGATCAAGTCGCCCTTAGTGTAGCCTTCTTCAGGCCAGAAAATTTTTTTCAGATTGGTAAACTTCACTTGCTTCTGCTGGACGGTTTCTACCGGAGCCTCAATTGGCAGTTCCGGAAGACTCAACGGCGCAGGTTCGTCTTTCAGGCAGTCCTCGGGTTTCTTGTCCGTTCGCAGTCCGAGGAAAGCCGGCTGACGGATGCCGTCGTCGTCGGTCCAATCCGAGAAGCGCACGTCGCAAACGAGCTTGGGGTCGACCCAGTGATTGCCTCGACCGGTCGGACTTTTTTCCTCGAACGGCGAGGTTGCGCGCTTGAGCGGCTGCATCTTTTCCCAAACCGACTTGAGCACCTTGCTGTCGAACCCGGTGCCAACCTTCGACACATAGGTCAATTTCTTGCCTCGATAGATTCCTAAATGGAGCGCGCCGAAATAGCTCCGCCCGCCTTGCGGATCGGTGTAGCCGCCGATGACGAATTCCTGGCGGCGTTGGCATTTGATCTTGATCCAATCCCGCGAGCGCCCGCCCACGTACCGGCTCCGGATCTTTTTCGCCACGATTCCTTCCAGTCCCCGGTCGGAGGCTGCGTCAAAGAATGCTTCACCAGCTTTCTCGATGTGGTCGCTGTAGCGCGCCCGGCCCAACGGTGGAAGGAATTGCTTCAAGCATTCTTTGCGCTCGATCAAAGGAAGCGAACGAAGATCGCGTCCTTCGAGAGCAAGGCAATCGAAGAAAACCCCTTCCACGGGCACCACCCTCGCCGCGCGCTCGATGTCATAATCGCCGGTGAGATGCATGCGCGCTTGAAGTTTCTGAAAACTTGGTTGTCCGTGCTCGTTGAGGGCAATGATCTCGCCATCAATGACAAAATGATTCACGGGCAATCGTTTGAGCGCCTCTCTCAATTCTGGATAACGGTTCGTCATCAGCGTTCCGTTGCGCCCGACCATTTCAACAGCGTCTCCGTGCCGCTCCGCAAGCACCCGTACGCCATCATACTTAATCTCGAAAATCCACTCGGCTCCCGAAAAGGGCCGCTCCTGTAAGGTCGCAAGCATCAGCGGTTGGTTGCGAGCGGAGAATGACTGCCTGGGCGCTTTGAGTTTTTCCAAATGCGCGTGAAGCCGGGAAAGTTTGGTGGGCAGGTCGGCCATTTCTTCCAATGTGAGGCCGGAGACTACCGATTGAGGATAACGTTCGGTTAGCTCCGTGTCAGCAACAAAGGAATCGGCTTTTTTTAACAGCAACCAATCTTTTTCCGTTTTGGCCATCCGCGCGAGCGTCCACAGGCCGCGCATCTTATGGCCAAAAAATTCCACGTCAAGCTTACCTTGTTCCAGTTGATCCAGCGGATTTTCCGCTTTCAACAAACGGTAGTAGCCGTGGTCCCAGATGATCACCGCGCCCGCTCCGTAGTTGTCGGGCGGAATAACGCCCTCAAAGTCGGCGTATTCGACGGGATGGTCTTCGACATGCACGGCGAGGCGTTTCTCCTCACGGTGCAACGAAGGTCCCTTGGGGACGGCCCAGCTTTTCAGCACGCCGTCCATTTCGAGCCGCAGATCGTAGTGGAGCCTGCGGGCGCCATGCTTCTGTATGACGAAGCGCGAACCTGGGGCCGCGCGGCCACTGCCGAAGGGTTCAGGCGTACGCCCGGGATCGCGCTTTTTTCTGTAGAGGTCGAGCTTGGAGGTAGATTTCATCTTGTTGAAAGATATCGCATGGTCTATTATGGTTTCAAATCGCCAGGCTCTGACAATGGCGGAGTTCAAGGTTCAAAGGTTGTCCTGAGAGCAGTGAAGGATCTCTTCTTTCCCAGTGACAGATCCTTCGAAGCTCAGGATGCGCGTTGCGCACTTTGACATTGGGCCGTTGAACTAGAGTCAAGGAGGAACTTCCATGCCCCCACATTCGATCGGCTCCGGCACGATTTCTTTTGGTCTGGTCTCCATTCCGGTGAAATTGTATCCGGCCGCATCCTCCCAGTCGGTCGCCTTTAATATGCTCCATGCGAAATGTGGCAATCGCATCCGCCAGCAGCGCTTTTGCCCGGTCTGCAACGAGGTGGTTGAGCGCGACGGGTTGGTGAGAGGTTACGAATTCGCCAAGGATCAATACGTCACCGTTAACGACGATGAGCTCAAGGCGCTCGAAGGTGAAGCGTCCAAAGCCATTGAAATTTCCGAATTCGTTCCCCTGTCGAAGGTCGATCCGATCTATTTTGAAAAAAGCTATTATCTTGGTCCCGACAAGGGCGGCGAAAAGGCCTATCGATTGTTGGCCGATGCCATGACGCAGGCGGATAAGGTCGCCCTGGCTAAATTCGTCTTGCGCGGCAAAGAGAATCTGGTGCTCGTGCGCGCCGCGCAAAAAGGGCTCATGCTGCACACCATGTATTTTGCCGACGAGGTGCGCAACTTCGATGAGATCTCCAAAGGCGAATCGGCCAAGATCACCGGGGCCGAGACTAACCTCGCGCTGCGCTTGATCGATGAATTATCGAACGAGCAGTTCAACCCCGAGCAGTACGAAGACGAGTACCGCCAGCGCGTGCTGGAACTGGTGAACACTAAAGCAGAGGGTAAGGAAATTACCATCGTAGAGCCGCAAGTACAGCGCGCCCAGGTGATCGATTTGATGGACGCGCTCAAAGAGAGCCTGGGAAAGAAATTCACCAAAGAGAAGAAGCCTGCAGTGCGGGCCAAATCAACCGAGCCTGAAAAAGTCAAGAAGAGGGCTCAGTCCGCCAAAAAATGAAACTTTTCTCCACCGGCGAGGTGGCGAAAATTCTGAATCTTCCCGATCGTCGCATCCGTTCCTTTGTGCGCGCGGGTTTTGTTGCGCCGGGACGAGGCGAAAAGAAATCACTCCGCTTTACCTTTCAAGACGTGCTTTTCTTAAAGACCGCCAAGGGCCTGCTGGATTCTCGCGTCCCGCCAAAGAGAATTGTCCGCATGCTTTCTTCCTTGAAGCGCCAGCTTCCCAATGTCCAACATCTCTCCAGCCTCAAAATTTATGCCGATGGTCGCCGCGTCGTCGCATGGGACGGAAAAGCGCGCTGGCAGCCTGACTCGGGACAGTTCCTTTTTAACTTTGATACCCGGAGCGTGGTGCAAAAGGTCAAGTTACCAGTTTCGGCGCCGAAGCCTAACGGCAAGAAACTCACGGCGGAACACTGGTTCAATCTGGGGGTCGAGCTGGAAGCTAGCTCGACGACGGAAGCGCAACGGGCCTATCATATGGCGCTGGCCCTTGACCCAAAAAGGGCTGACGCGCATCTCAATTTGGGTAAGCTGTACCACGACGCGCAGGATCTAACGAAAGCCGAAGCGCACTATCGGGCGGCAGTGGAGAGCGACCCGGAAGATCCGGCGCCGCACTTTAATCTTGGTGTTTTAATGGAAGATCGCAAACGCCCCCAAGACGCCATGCGCGCCTATCGTGAAGCGGTCAAGCTCGACGCCTCCTTTGCCGACGCGCACTACAATCTCGGTCTTTTGCTCGATTCTTTGGGAAAAAAGGCCGAGGCCTTTGCCCACTTGCGGGCGGCGCGAAAAATTTATCTGAGAGAATAAGCACTCGGCGAAAGGATCGCCGCGCAAAACACGGCTAGTAACGCGCTTGCGTTTCAGAATCGGGCGGCACCCGAGCGAACATAAAAGCATCTGAGAGCACTATGGTTAACCGATGCAACAAAGCTAGGCTCTTTATTCTGACATTGTTTGTGTTCCTTCAAGTCGGAGGCATAGCCCTGGGACAAAGCAAGAAGCCGGCTTCTCTCGCCGAGCTAGCGGCTTACACCGGAGCCGACCGCGAACAACGCTTGCTTACCGGTGCCAAGACTGAAGGTAAAGTCGTTTGGTATACGTCGCTCGCGGGCAGTTCTTACAAAGAGCTCGCGAAAGGATTCGAGACCAAGTACCCGGGGGTCAAGATCGAGCCCTATCGCGGCACCAGCAACGACTTGATGACCAAGATTGTCGCGGAGGCCGAGGCTAAGCATTTTCTGGCCGATGCGATAGAAACGACTTTGCCGGTTTTGCGATACATGCGCGAGAATAAGATTTTGGTGCCCTACACGTCTCCGTATCTAGGTAAGTACCCGGCGCATGCCAAAGAGAAAGCTGACCGGGGACTTTTTTATTGGGCCATCGATCGTGAGACCTACATGGGGGTTGGTTACAATACGAATGTTATCCCGGCAGCTGCGGTTCCCAAGAGCTACGCCGATCTCTTGAAGCCCGAGCTCAAAGGGAAAATGGGATTCGCCACCAGCGATACGGGAACCCGGACGATTGGCTCTATGGTCAAACACAAGGGAGAAGAGTTCGTCAAGAAATTGAAAGCTCAGGACATTACGCTGCACTCGATTTCCGGGCGGGCGATGGCTGACCTGGTGATCTCGGGAGAAGTCGGTATCTCGCCGACGATTTTCCGCGACCATGCCATGGAATCGAAGGCTAAGGGCGCGCCCATCGATTGGGTAGCTATGGAAGTTGTCCCGACGAACGCCGGGGGAGTGGCCTTGGTCGCTCAAGCCCCGCATCCACACGCGGCTGTGCTGTTGGCGGATTTTCTTTTCAGTCCCGAGGCGCAAAAAATTCTTGGCGATCTGGAATATGGAAGCCCGTTCAAGCCGGTCAGTTTCAAGCTTTGGTATCCCGAAAGCGGCATGTCCACGACCCAATACGATAAAGAATTTTCCCGGTGGGAAAGGTTGCTGCGCGAGATCGGCCGCAAACCACTGTAAGCGGCGTATGGTGAAGCTTTATCATGAGCTAATTTTCATGCGGGATTGAGGAAGCTAAACCACGGAGTGATTCATAATCTCGCCCACAGAACATGGAAAAGGAGATTTTCGTCATGCCGGCATGGATTGTCGGCATTCAGGTCCGCAGGATGCGCCAGGAGACATCCATGTCAGCCTGGATTCCAGCATTCCATACTGGAACGACGGTTTCTTCTGGTTGCAGATACTGGTCTCGCTTCTCCCTCTTACACTAAACCTACAAGACGCATAATCTACTGTTTATACACTTTCTCGATAAAGCCGCTTTTTTCCAACTCACGCACGATGCTTTCATCGACTATATCTTCGAAGCGAAGTTGCGCGCCGGGCTTGCGGCTCACGGCTTCTTTGATTTGAGTCTCCGCGCCGGGCCGCGTCACCAGCGGCACCTGCTCAAAGAGTTTAGCGCTCGCGTTATAAGCGTCCTCCAGATAGGCCTCGTTGGTTATTCTGCTATATTTAGAAAGGAGTTTTTTGCTTTCTTCCTTGTGAGTCTTAAAAAATTGGATCGCCTCGATGTGTGCCATCACAACTTTTTTCAACGCTTCCCGCCGCCGTGAAAGATAGCCCTTGGTCGTGGTGGCACAGATGTACGGAAAATCAAACCGTTTCTGAAAATCGATTGTGCTAATAAGGATCCTCAGGGGCATGCCCTTCGCCAAGTGAACCATCCCCGGCGGGGAGGGGAAGCCAACTATTCTACCGACGCGAAACGCTCCCGCTCTTTCTGCCGGACCGCCGACCTGCAAGATCGGAACTTGCTTATCGGGTTCCAACCCCAATCCTCTGATCAAAGCGCGCGCCGCCACGTCGGACGCACTGCCGAGCCGGCTGATGCCGATACTTTTCCCTTTCAGTTCTTCGGCGGATTTGACCGACTCGTGAACGACCAGTTCATACGGAAGCGAATTAACATAACACGCAACCATCACGAGATCGGCCCCGGCTACCACTGCGCTAGCTACACCTCCGCCGGAAGCGTTGGCTACCTGCACATCGCCGGCGACCAGACTCGAGACGCTGGTAGTGGTGCTGGGGATGAAGAGCAAGTCCGCGTCCAGCCCGTTCTTTTTGTACAAACCGCGATCCTGAGCCAAGTACCAGACGGCGTTGCTGCTCTCCAGGGCGCTGTGAGAGAGTCTGATCTTTTCCTGGGCGTGAACATCCAAGCGAACCACGAAAGGCAACAGCAACCCAACAAGAAAAAGAGATCGCC
>Ga0126374_10000112_pt1 | contig 15284 bp, 15 predicted proteins | sample PanSoiMetPlot_12_FD_89874 | JGI IMG/M metagenome (GOLD analysis project Ga0126374, IMG submission 89874) | Tropical forest soil microbial communities from Panama - MetaG Plot_12 | ecosystem: Environmental > Terrestrial > Soil > Tropical forest > Bulk soil | place: Panama | collected 2016-02-17
CGCCGCCTTGAACACCGTTCGCCGGGTTACCAAGCGTGCACCTGTCAGCATGTCAGGCGCGGGCCGGTGAGCCGGTCCGCGTCGACTCACCTGTGGCGTGGTGGGGTCGCCGCGTGGGTGCCCGGTGGACCGTGCCGGGTGAGGACCGCTGGGGGCTGGACCGCCATGGACGTGCCTCGTCCGGTGTAGTCATTTGACGCCGGGATCGGCCGTGGCACAAGACCTGCAGGCCTTGTAATTCGGGGACTTAGTGCCCTGGACAGTCAGGCAGGCCCGCCGCGACGGCGCCGGCTCGCGTACCAGGCGAGGCTGGCAGCGGCGACTCCAGCACCGGCGAGGGTGAGCGTCGCAGACGGTTTCGGCGCACGCAGGCGTTCGTGCAGCGGCACGGCGTTGCTGAATTCGAGCACCGGCCAGCCCCTCTCGACGGCAGCCTTGCGCAGCGCCCGGTCGGGATTGACCACGACGGGGTGTCCGACCTCGTCGAGCATCGGCAAGTCGGTGATCGAGTCGGAGTACGCGTGACAGTCCGCGAGGGCATAGCCACGCTTTTCGGCGAATTCTCTGATGGCCTCTGCCTTGCCGACGCCATAGACATAGCGGGCGATGTCGCCGGTGTATTTGCCGTCCTTGACGACCATCTGGGTGGCGATCACCTCGTCGGCACCGACCATCGCACCGATCGGCTCGACGACCTCGGCGCCCGATGACGAGACGATCACCACTTCGCGGCCGTCTTCCTTGTGCCGTTCGATCAGTCCGACGGCCTCGTCGTACACCAGCGGGTCGATGATGTCGTGCAGCGTCTCGGCCACGACGTCGCGGACCTGCGCGACGTCCCAGCCGATGCACATGTCGGTGATGAAGCTGCGCATCCGGTTCATCTGGTCCTCGTCGGCGCCGGCGAGCGCGAATACGAACTGTGCGTAGGCGCTTCGCAGCACGGTGCGCCGGTTGATGAGCCCGCTCTGGTAGAAGGGCTTGCCGAACGCCAGCGTGCTCGACTTGGCGATGATCGTCTTGTCGAGATCGAAGAAGGCCGCGGACGTTGCCACGTTGTCCGAGGATAGGGCGTCGGGGATTTGTCAAGTCGGCTGTCCACAGACGGATCGCTCATCCACATATGCTCGTGGCCGGCTGTCCGGCCCCGCCGTCGTTCGGTTCTCTTGGGCACATGGACGCGACGTGGCCGGTGATCGGCGTGATCGGGGGTCGCGGCGGTGCGGGCGCCAGCACGTTCGCCGCCGTCCTCGCCGCGACGGCCGGGCTGGGCGGGCGCGCGATCCTTGTCGACCTCGACCCCGTAGCCGGGGGGCTGGACGTGTTGTTGGGCGTCGAGAGTGTGCCGGGCGCGCGCTGGTCCGGGCTGCGACTCGACGGCGGACGCCTTGACGCGACTGCGTTGCTCGACGGGCTGCCGGCATGGGGGCGGGTCGCGGTGCTGTCAGCTGATGTCGACCCGGGGCCTGCGGCCGTAGCACAGGTGTTGGACGTTGCAGCGCGGGCCGGCCCAGTGGTGGTCGACCTGAGTCGATGGAGTACGCCGTGGCGTGTTGCTGCGCTCGATCGATGTGCGTTGGTCGTCCTCGTGTGCGGCGCGGACGTGCGCTCCGTGACCGGCGCCCGTTCGGTGCGGCTTGGGTTGGGCGCGGCCGTGACCGGGTTGGTCGTCGTAAGCGCCGCCCGCACTGCCGCAGCACCACCTCGGGTGGCCCAGTTAGTCGATATGCCGCTGATCGGAGCCGTGCCGGCAATGTCGCGCGGTGCCGACTCCCCGCTCGCGGTCACGGCACTACCGCGCGCAATGTCGCGAGTGGCTTGCGGTGTTCTGGACGCGGTGCAGCCGTGACCGAGCTCGCCTTCGTCGACCGGGTACGGCAGCGGCTCGCGCTCGCCGCAGCGGAGCCGTGGGCGGTCGGCACCGCCGTGCGCGACGAACAAAGCCGCGCGTCGGTTATCGCCGACGACACCGCGCTGGCGGCGATGGAGCGCGACGTCACCGCCGAGGTAACCGGCGCCGGGCCCTTAGAGCCGTTGCTAGCGCTGCCGGGGGTCAGCGACGTCCTCGTGAACGGTCCTGAGGATGTGTGGCTAGATCGCGGGCGCGGCCTAGAACGCACCGCGGTGCGATTTTCCGGCGACGCCGCCGTACGCAGACTGGCCCAGCGCTTGGCCGCAGCAGCTGGACGCCGCCTGGACGACGCCTCACCCTGGGTCGACGCCGCGCTGCCCGACGGCACCCGGCTGCATGCCGTGCTTCCGCCGATCACTCCCTGGACGACTCTGTCGTTGCGCGTGCTGGCCCGCCGCCGCTTCGACCTGCGCGAGCTCATCGAGGCACGAGTGGCCGAGCTGCTACGCGCTACCGTCGCAGCGCGGCTCACGCTCGTGATCAGCGGTGGTACCGGCAGCGGCAAGACAACGCTGTTGGGCGCGTTGCTCGGGTGTATTCCGCCGTCGGAGCGGCTGCTCGTGATCGAGGATGCACCGGAGCTCGTCACATCACACCCCCACGTCGTACGACTCGTGACCCGGACGCCGAATGTCGAGGGCTCCGGTGCGGTCGGACTGCGCGAGCTGGTGCGCCAGGCGTTGCGCATGCGTCCGGACCGCCTCGTTGTCGGCGAGTTCCGGGGCGCCGAGATCGTTGAGCTGCTCGTTGCGCTCAACACCGGGCACGAGGGCGGCGCCGCGACACTGCATGCGAACGCGGCAGCTGATGTACCGGCCCGCCTGTACGCATTGGGCGCGCTCGGCGGGTTGTCGCAGGCGGCCGTCACCAGCCAGGTGGCGAGTGCGCTCGACGTCGTGCTGCATCTGCGCCGCACCCGCTCGGGCGATCGGCGGGTAGCCGAGATCGGTCTGCTCGACCGCGTCGGCGACGAGCTTGTCGTGGCGCCGGTGTGGTCGTGTGTGCGCGGCGCTGAACGGCGAGCCGGCGCGCTGATGGAGCGACTGGCTGATCGTGGCATTGACCCGGGTGGGTTGCTGTGCTGATCTTCGCCCTGGTAGCTACCGCGGCGGCGCTTGGCGCCTGGCCGGGCCGACGCCCCGCCGAGCGACGGCTGCGTGAGCTGACTGCCAGCTCTCGACTGGCCGGGTCTGCCGGCTCGCCCCGTCGCCGGTACTTGCGCGTTGCCGTCCCCTCACGTGGCTGGAACCTCGGCGCGGCAGTGGCTGCCGGGCTGCTCGCTGCGATGTGGCATGGCCCTGCCGTCGGCGTGGCCGCCGCGGCCGCGATGGCAGTGTGCCTTTCGGGCACCCTACGGGCTACCCGTCGCGCACAGGCCCGGGCACGCGACCGTGATCTCTCGGCTGCGCTGCGGGTGCTCCGCGCCGAATTGGACGTGGGTAGCTCTGGTCCGGTCGCGCTCAGGGCTGCCGCCACCGTCGCCGGCGGACAGCGGTCGGTGTTCGAGGCCTGCGCCGATGCCGTCGCCAAGGGCGACGACGTGGTGGCGGCCTCAGGTGGGGGTGGTGACGACATGGTCATGATCGCGCAGGCCTGGCAGCTGGCGACTGCGCTCGGGGTGCCGATCGCCGGCGTGCTGGCCCGCGTCGACGACGATGTACAGGCACGACGTGCGCAGCGCCGGGCGGTCGCAGCCGCGCTAGCCGGTCCCCGCTCATCAGGTGCGCTGCTGGGCGGGCTGCCGGTCCTGGGCGTCGTGCTCGGTATGGCAATGGGAGCGCGGCCGCTGCACATTCTCTTCGAGACGGCCGCCGGGAGGCTGCTCCTCTGCGCCGGTGTCCTCCTGGACGTCGCAGGCGTTGCATGGACGACTCGGCTGATCAGCTCGGCGGAGCGGTCATGAGCGCTGCGCTGTGTCTTCTCGGCGCCGCCATCTGGTTGTCGGGTCGGGGTGGCTCCGCAGTGCCGCAAGCTCGGACGCTGCCCAGGCGAGGGGTGAACTGGCGGCTGTCTCCAGCCGCTCTGCGCTGGCTCGCGGCCGGCGCGATTCTGGCAGCGAGTGTCGTGTTGTTCGGCCCGATCCGTGGCGGGGTGGGCGGGCTCGCGGTCGCACCGATCGTCGCGTGGCTGGTTGGTCTGGCCCAAGCTCGCGCCGTGGTGCGTGCCCCGCCGGACGCGGCACGCCGGGTACCGCTCGTGCTGGATTTGCTGGCAGCGGCGCTGCGCAGCGGCCAGCCCGTAGCGACGGCCGTTGCCGTGGTGGCACCGGTTGCCGGCGACGATCACCGTGAACGGCTGCGGTTGGTGGCCGGCTTGTTGCGCTTCGGTGCTGATCCCGCCGTGGCCTGGGGGTCGCTGTCCGACTCGGTGCTCGCCCCCGTCGCTGCCGCCGCGGTGCGCAGCGCTGAAAGTGGGCTGCGCCTCGCCCGGGGCTTCGAGCTGCTTGCCGCCGAGTTGCGAGACGAAGCCCGGGCAGCGGCGTTGGCACGGGCGCACCGCACCGGGGTGTGGGCGATGGCGCCGCTCGGACTTTGCTTCCTGCCCGCATTCGCTTGCCTCGGCGTCCTGCCGGTGATCGTCGGTATCGCTCACGGCGTGCTCAGCGGCCCCCCGTGAGCGCCGGCTGTTATGCCACCGTTACGGCGATGGCAGGAGGCTGGGTACATGCGGGTTCTGGTTGCCGAGGACGAGAAGGCGCTCGTCGAGATCCTCGTTGAAGGCTTGCGCGCAAGAGGGATTGCAGTCGACTCAGCCTTCGACGGTGGGCAGGCGCTGGAGCGGCTGGCGGTCAATCGCTATGACGTGCTTGTGCTCGACCGCGACCTTCCTGTGGTGCATGGCGATGACGTGTGCCGGGCGGTTGTCGCTAGCGACGCGCCGACCCGGGTGCTGATGCTCACCGCCGCGGGATCACTGGAGGACCGTGTCGGGGGTCTCGACCTAGGCGCCGACGACTACCTGGCCAAGCCATTCGCGTTCAGCGAGCTGGTGGCGCGCATTCGTGCGCTGGGGCGACGCACTCATCCCGCAGTAGCGCCCGTGATGATTCACGGCGACCTGACGTTCGACACGGCACGTCGAACCGTGAAGCGAGCCGGCCGCGAAATCCCGTTGTCCGGCAAGGAGTTCGGCGTACTCGAGGTGCTGCTGGGTGCGAAGGGCACGCTAGTCACCAGCGAAGACCTGCTCGAACGGGTGTGGGACGTGAACGCCGATCCGTTCACCAACGCGGTACGGGTCACCGTCATGCGACTGCGTCGCAAGCTCGGCGACCCGCCGATCATTGACACGGTGCCCGGTGCCGGGTACCGAATGCGCTGATGACGACGCTGCGGTGGCGCCTGACCGCGCTGTACGGCACGCTCTTCTTCGCCGCGGGCGTCGCGATGCTGACAATCGTGTACGTGGTGCTCTCGCGGCGGATTCCCCGAGTGCCGCGCATCCCGGTCGGGGGCGTTGCCGTCCGGCGCGAGGTCCGGCAGCTGCTGCTCGCCGAGCTAACCAACCAGCGCGACCGTGCCCTGCACGAGCTCCTCATCGGGTCACTCATCGCCTTGGCGATCGTCACGGTCGTGGCCGGTGTGCTCGGCTGGGCCGTGGCGGGGCGCGCATTGCGGCCGGTGCGCGACATCACGGCGACGGCCCAACGGCTGTCCACGCACAACCTGGACGAGCGGATCAACCTGGATGGTCCGCCGGATGAGCTGAAGGAGCTGGCCGATACGTTCGATGCGATGCTCGACCGGCTGTCGAGCGCATTCGATGCGCAACGGCAGTTCGTCGCGAACGCCTCGCACGAGCTGCGGACACCGCTCACCGTGCAGCGCGCCGCGATCGACGTGGCACTGGACGACCCGGAACCCACCGTCGACAAGCTGCGCACTATGGCGGTGCGGTTGCGCGACGCCACCGACCGAAACGAGCACCTGATCGAGAGCCTCCTGACCCTTGCTCGCAGCCAGGCGGGCGTGGAGCGCTTCGACGAGGTCGACCTCGCAGACGTAGCCCGCGCCGCGCTGGCGGCCGCACCGGCGCGCGGGGTGACCGTCCAGCCACTGCTGCCCATTGCGCCGACACGCGGCGACCGGGCGTTGCTCGACCGGCTCGCCGCCAACCTCGTCGGCAATGCCCTGCGACATAACGTTCCGGGCGGCTGGGTGCGTGTCGAAACGGCCACGGACGGGCATACAGCCATGCTGCGGGTCAGCAACTCGGGCCCACCGCTGCCGGCCGAGCTGGTCGAGCAGCTGTTCGTGCCGTTCCGGCGGTTCGATGCCGACCGCACCGGCCACGGGCTGGGTCTCTCGATCGTCGCAGCGGTCGTGACGGCTCACCACGGCAGGCGTTTCGCCCGCGCGCTGCCTGATGGCGGCCTGGAAGTCGCTGTCGTGTTGCCGCGCTAGCCGCAGGCCTGGCCCGGCGCGGGGCCCCGAAAGCGGGTCAGTGGCCGTGGTGCCGCCGCAGATCGCGGCGCAGTTGCCGCAGATCCTGGCGCAGGTTGCTCAGGTTCGGCGGCGGGTCGCCAATGGCCCGAGCGGTGCGAGTGTCAGCGATGCGCCGGCCGGCGACGCCAACCGTGTTGCCGACCTTGATGCTGGACACGGCCTCTTTCTTCAGGTCCGCGCCGCGCACCTTCGTGTCGCTGTTGAGCGTCCACGTCCACGTCGTACCGTCGGAACTGCGCACTGTCATGCTTGACTCCGAGACGGCGGTGACCGTTCCGCGCTGGACGTCGACGGTGATGATCGTGCCGTCCTTGTCCTTCACGACGCGTTCGCCGTGCAGCAGCTCACGGTGCCCGGTGGGCGTGCCCGGCGCGGGCGTCGACAGAGCTGCGGCATAGACGTTGTCGGACGACGGCGGGCCCGCGGATGTGTCGCCGGAGGTCGCATAAGACGCGATGGAGAACGCGATCACGCCGCCCGCGATCGCCGCTGCGCTCGCGATGGCCAGCGTTCGCTTCATGCTCGCACTCCTTCTGTTCTGGTCATACCAGCAGCATCGCGCGGCACCGCTAACAACCGCGTAACGAGTCGAAGGCCAGGTCGGCGGGATCCGCCGTACGCGCTGACCCCAGCTGCCCAGCGCGGTGTACTGCGGGGAGGCCGGTTTGTCAAGCTGGTCGTCCACAACGGCACGCATCGTCCACAGATCGCATCAGGCGGCAGCACGCGGCGCGCTGACTCGCTTGGCTTGCTTACATGACTCTGATCAAACGAATCACCCGGCGGGTGAAGACAATCCGCGGCGCGCTCGATCGCGGTATGACGACAGCCGAGTATGCGGTCGGCACCGTTGCCGCTGTCGCTTTCGCAGCGGTGCTGTACAAGGTCGTGCGTAGCGGCACGGTGCAAACGGCGCTGAGCTCGATCATCCAGTCGGCGCTGCATGCGATCTAGTAGCGGCGGGCAGCCGCGTCCCGAGCGCCTGCTCAGGCAGGTACGAGACAGGCGCTCACGGCAGATCTCGGGCACCGGTCGCTTGCGGCCTCGGCGCGGCGGCAGAGGCCGCACGTGCCGTGAGGCGGGAATGGTCACCGCCGAATTGGCAGCCGCTCTACCTGTGCTGATGATCTTGCTTGGGGTCGCGCTGTCAGCGGTGTCCGTAGCGGGGCAGCGCGTTCGTGCGGCGGACGCGGCGCGCGAGGCCGCTCGCGCCGCGGCGCGCGGTGATGCCGGAACCGGGTCGAGGCTCGCCGTGAGAGTTGCACCGGGCGCCGCAGTCAGCATCAGCCGCTCCGGCGATCAGGTCGTCGCCCGAGTGCGGATCACGGTACATCCGATGGGTGGCTGGCTGCCGGCGCTGCAGGTCGTGGAACAGGCCGTGGCCGCGACCGAACCGGACAAGCCCGGCGGGGTACCGCAGTGACTCCCGGTGATCGCGTAGACCGAGGCTCGGCGAGTGTGTGGGTGCTCGCCTGCTCCGCGTTGGTCCTACTGATCGGCGTCGCCACCTCCCTGCGCACGGCAGCCGTCCTGGCCCGGCATCGTGCGGAGTCGGCTGCCGACTTCGCTGCCCTCGCTGCGGCCGGGCGGATCGGCCTCGGTAATGACAGCTGTGTGGCAGCCGCTGCTCTGGCGGCGGCGAACGGCGCCGCGCTGGTGCGCTGCCGGGCGCAGCTCGGATCTGACGGCCGCACCGGCACGGTTGACGTCGCGGTCAGCCTCCCGGTGCGACTTCCGGTGCTCGGAACCGAGCGGGTGATCGCGACGGCGCGAGCCGGGCGGCTGGGCACACAGCGCGTCGGCTCTACCGGGCGAGCCGGGCAATTCGCGACCGCAGCTTGTCATGGCACGAAGTCGCTGGTCGCAAGCGCGTGCGCCGCCGTACGAACGAGGCGAAGGCGTCACAGCTCACGCTCGGTGACCTGCGGCGACGACTGGTTCACAGGGAAGGTTAGACTCGCCCGGATCATGTCCCGCCGCGTCGGTTACCGACGCAGGCGCTGCGCGACACCAACGCCTTGAGCACGCACAGCATTGTTAAGGAGTTCTGCATGGCGCTCGCCAATCACTCCGTGGTCGCCGCCGCGGCGATCTCCGGCGGTGAGCACGGCCTGGTTGCCGTGGTTCTCGTCGTCGCCCTTGCCGCCCTCGGGTTCGCCTACTGGCTGGTTCAGAATGTGCTCACGGCTGATCAGGGCACCCCGAAGATGCAGGAGATAGCGCGAGCCGTGCAAGAGGGCGCCCGCGCGTACCTGAATCGCCAATTCCGCACGCTTGCCGTCTTCGCCGCGGTGGTGTTTCTGCTGCTACTCGCGCTACCGGTCAACGACGGTGGATTCATCGTGCAGTTCGGACGCGCGCTGTTCTTCCTTGTCGGTGCGGCGTTCTCGGCGACCGTGGGCTACGTCGGCATGACGCTCGCCACGCAGGCGAACGTGCGCGTCGCCGCGGCCGCCCGCGTTGGCCGTGGCGCGGGAGGTTTCCAGACCGCCTTCCGAACCGGTGGCATCGTTGGGATGCTCACCGTCGGCCTCGGCCTGCTCGGCGCGTCCGTGGTGCTGTTGATCTTCAACGACCATGCGCCGACCGTGCTCGAGGGCTTCGGCTTCGGTGGCGCGCTGCTTGCCATGTTCATGCGTGTCGGAGGCGGTATCTTCACCAAGGCAGCCGACGTCGGCGCGGACCTGGTCGGCAAGGTCGAGGCGGGCATCCCGGAGGACGACCCACGTAACGCGGCCACCATCGCCGACAACGTGGGCGACAACGTCGGTGACTGTGCGGGGATGGCCGCCGACCTGTTCGAGTCCTACGCAGTGACGCTCGTCGCGGCGCTGATCCTGGGCCAGACTGCGTTCGGCGCGAAAGGCCTGCTGCTGCCATTGATCATCGGCGGCATCGGCATCATCAGCTCGGTCGTCGGCGTGCTCACGACTCGGTTGCGCAGCACCGACCGCAACGGTCTGGTCGCGATCAACCGCGGCTTCTTTATCTCGGCAGCGGTATCGCTGGTGCTCGTCGCGATCGTCGCGTTCTCGTACCTGCCGAGTAAGTTCTCCGGCTTCCGCGGCGTCGCCGACAGCAAGGGCAATCCCGCCGTCATCGCGTTCGTGGCTGTTCTGATCGGCATCGTGCTAGCGGTGGTGATCCAGCAGTTGACCGGCTACTTCACCGATACGTTGCGCCGCCCGGTTCGCGACCTTGCCGACACTTCGCTCACCGGCCCGGCCACAGTGATCCTCGGCGGCGTGGCGCTGGGCCTGGAGTCGGCGGTGTACACCGCCATCCTGATTGCGCTCGCCGTGTTCGGCGCGTTCCTGCTGGGTAGTGGCTCGATTGCGGTCGCGCTCTTCGCGGTGGCGCTGGCCGGCTGCGGGCTGCTCACGACGGCGGGCGTCATCGTGTCGATGGACACGTTCGGCCCGGTCACCGACAACGCCCAGGGCATTGCCGAGATGAGCGGCGACATCGACGAGCAGGGCGCGCGCGTCCTGACCGACCTGGACGCGGTCGGCAACACCACGAAGGCGATCACCAAGGGCATCGCGATCGCCACTGCCGTGCTCGCCGCGACGGCGCTGTTCGGGTCGTTCACCGACTCCGTCCACATCGCGCTCGGCAAGACCGGAGTGACGCCTTCCCGCGACAACTTCGCGTTCATTACCGACCTGACCCAGCCGAACAACTTGGTCGGCATGATCATCGGCGCATCCGTCGTATTCCTATTCAGCTCGCTGGCGATCAGCGCCGTCGGCCGGGCCGCCGGCCGCGTCGTGTTCGAGGTACGCGAGCAGTTCCGCACCAGGCCCGGCATCATGGCTGGTACCGAGCGCCCGGAGTACGGCAGGGTCGTCGACATCTGCACAAGGGACTCACTGCGTGAGCTGGCTACCCCAGGGCTTTTGGCGATCTTCGCACCGATCACGATCGGGTTCACGTTCGGCATAGCACCGCTTGCCGGCTACCTGACCGGCGCGATCTCGGCCGGCGTGCTGATGGCGGTGTTCCTGGCCAACTCCGGCGGCGCCTGGGACAACGCCAAGAAGACGATCGAGGATGGCCGGCACGGGGGCAAGGGCAGCGAGGCCCACGCCGCCACGGTCATCGGCGACACCGTCGGCGACCCGTTCAAGGACACGGCGGGCCCGGCCATCAACCCGCTGCTCAAGGTCATGAACCTGGTCGCTTTGCTGATCGCTCCTGCCGTGGTAAGGCTCAGCATCGGGCCCGACGCGTCCGCAGGGCTGCGAGCGTTGTTCGCGATCGTCGCCTTCGGCATCATCGTCACGGCCATTGTCATATCGAAGCGGCGCAAGATTTCCCTGGGCAATCAGCCCGAGCCCGTGAAGCAGGAGCCGGTCTCCGCCGTCTGAGCGTCGGCCGCGCAAGCACTGGGCGTGGGCGGCTACGCAGTGGCCGCACGCCCTCGGGCGGGCTGCGCCAAACACGCTGCACCAAACAGGCTGCCCCTGGGGGGCTGCCCCGCCGGGCTGCCCCCAGGCGCGCTGCCACTCTGCCACGCTTAACGCGATGAGCGGAGGTGCGATGAGCGCTCGCGCGAAGAGCAGCGGTTCCGTGCAGTTCTCCCTGTTCGGGGCGGAAGCAGCCGAGCCGGTGCTTGACGACTTGGACGGCGTGCTGCTCGGCGGCGGTCACTGGGCACGCCTCGGCGGCACGGCTCGGCTGTCCATCGTGGTCGCCGACATGTGGCGCGCCGTCGCGCTGGTGGGCGAGTTCGCCGCCCGGGGCGTCGCCGCGCAAACGGATGCAGTGGAGCCGGCGCCGCACCAGGGATTCGTCGCGCGAACTGCGTTCTGCGCGCCGCTGTCGCCGCAGGCTGCCCGGTGGACACGTGGCGCCAACCAGGGAGCGCCGCCCGGCCTGATCCTCACCCCGCGTGCGCTGCGCCTCTGGGCCGTCGCGGCGGGGCGAGCCGACGGCGCCGGCTACCTGATCAGCACCACGGCGTCCGACGACGCTGTGCATCTGCTCGCGGGGGCGCAGCTGGCACGGCTTGGCCTGGCCGCCGTGTCGCTCACCCACCATCCCGGACCGGGCTGGCGGATCACGTCGGTCAAGCGCCTGCGCCGGCTGGCCGAACTGGTCGGCGAGCTGCCCGAGGGAGCCGGCGCCGATTGGCCGTGCTGAGTGCCGGACGCGGCGAGACGAGCGCCACGGAGACGCGAGCGAACATGGGCGGCGCGTTAGCGGCATAACTCGTCGAGCCGTACCGTTCAACGCACGGTTACGGGTGTGATGTAGCGTCCGCCCGTCGAGGCAACCGGAAATACACGAACGAGGAGCAGCACGTGGCGCCCAAAGCGAAGGCGAGCGCCGGCACCAAGCTGGTGATCGTCGAGTCGCCGGCCAAGGCCAAGACGATCGGCGGGTATCTCGGCAAGGGGTACACCGTTGAGGCGTCGATCGGCCATATCCGCGATCTGCCGCGCAACGCCGCCGACGTCCCGGCCAAATACAAGGGCCAGGCGTGGGCCCGCCTCGGCGTCGACACCGAGAAGGACTTCGAGCCGCTGTACGTCGTGAGTCCGGACCGGCGCCAGCAGGTCAACAAGCTCAAGGCGCTCGTCAAGGATTCCGACGAGCTGTATCTGGCCACGGACGAGGATCGCGAAGGCGAGGCCATTGCCTGGCACCTCGTCGAGACGCTTCGCCCGAAGGTGCCGGTGCGGCGCATGGTCTTCCACGAGATCACGCCCCATGCCATCGCCGAGGCCGTGGCCGCGCCGCGTGACATCGACGAGCGCCTCGTCGACGCCCAGGAGACCCGCCGCATCCTCGACCGTCTTTATGGCTACGAGGTCAGCCCCGTCCTGTGGAAGAAGGTCCTGCCGCGGCTCTCGGCGGGCCGGGTGCAGTCGGTCGCCACCCGCATCGTGGTCGAGCGGGAGCGGGCCCGGATGCGGTTCCACTCTGCCGAGTACTGGGACGTCGAAGGCACATTCGCCCCGGTCAGCCCCAAAGCAGGCGATCCCGAGGCGTTCACGGCGACGCTGGTTGCCCTCGACGACATGCGCGTCGCCACCGGGCGCGACTTCGACCCGGACACCGGCCGCGCCCCCTCGGGCGTGCTGCACCTCGACGAGGCGGGTGCGCGTGGCCTCGCCGCACGCCTTGCCGGCCGGCCTTTCGAGGTCACCCGCGTCGAGGAGAAGCCGTACCGCCGCCGCCCGTACGCCCCGTTCATGACATCGACGCTCCAGCAGGAGGGCAGCCGCAAACTGCGCTGGTCGTCGGCGACAACCATGCGCGTGGCGCAGCGGCTGTACGAGAACGGCTTCATTACCTATATGCGGACGGACTCCACGAACCTGTCCGGGACCGCTCTCGCTGCCGCGCGGCAGCAGGCCCGTGAACTGTACGGCGACGCCTACGTGCCGGCCGAGGCACGGATCTACACCCGGAAGGTCAAGAACGCTCAGGAGGCGCACGAGGCGATCCGCCCCGCCGGCGACACGTTCCGGACTCCCGGCGAGGTCGCTTCGCTGCTGAGTAGCGACGAGTTCCGTCTCTACGAGCTCATCTGGCAACGAACGCTTGCGTCGCAGATGGCCGATGCGGTCGGGACCACCGTGTCGGTCCGCTTGGGCGGCACGTCGCTCACCGGCGAGTCGGCGGTGTTCGCCACCTCGGGGCGCACCATCACCTTCCCTGGTTTCCTGCGCGCCTACGTCGAGGACGTCGACGGACAGGCCGAGAAGGACGATGCCGAGAAGCGGCTACCCCGTCTCGATCGCGGCGAGCCGCTGAACGCCGTCGCATTCGAGGCGGAGGGACACGCTACAACGCCGCCGGCCCGCTACACGGAAGCGTCCCTGGTCAAGGCGCTGGAGGAGCTCGGCATCGGCCGGCCGTCGACGTACGCGTCGATCCTGCAGACCATCCAGGACCGCGGCTACGTCTGGAAGAAGGGCCCGGCCCTGGTGCCGAGCTGGACGGCATTCGCGGTCATCGGGCTGCTCGAGTCATATTTCGCCCGACTCGTTGACTACGGGTTCACCGCCAGCGTCGAGAACGACCTGGACTCGATCGCGGACGGCGAGCTGTCCCGGGTCGAGTGGCTGCGCCGCTTCTATTTCGGCGCGAACGGCGCGGTCACCGATCCGAGGCGGATCTCTGCGCAGGGCGGGCTGAAGCGGCTGATCGAGTCGCGCCTGGAGGAGATCGATGCGCGTGGCGTCAATTCGATCCCGCTGTTCGACGACGTCGTGGTACGTGTCGGGCGATACGGGCCGTATCTGCAACGCGGTTCGGCGGAGACCGGCGAGCGCGCGTCCATCCCGGACAACCTGCCGCCTGACGAGCTGACCCGCGAGAAGGTCGAGGAGCTGCTCAAGGCCCCGTCCGGCGACCGTGCCCTGGGCCTCACCGATGACGGCCGGGAGATCGTCGCCAAGTCGGGCCGGTACGGGCCCTACGTCACGGACGGGGAGCGGTCGGCGTCGCTGTTCAAGTCGATGTCACCCGACACGGTGACGCTCGCCGACGCCAAACGGCTGCTGACCCTGCCGCGCGTGCTCGGCGAGATCGACGGCGAGGAGGTGACCACGCAGAACGGCCGCTACGGGCCGTACGTCAGGCGTGGTTCCGACTCGCGCTCCCTGGAATCGGAGGAGCAGTTGTTCTCCGTGACCCTGGACGAGGCGCGCGCGCTGTTGGCGCAGCCCAAGGCCCGGGGGCGGCGGACTGCGGCCGCCCCGCCACTGCGGGAGCTGGGCAACGACCCCACAACCGGTAAGCCGATGGTGGTCAAGGACGGCCGCTTCGGTCCGTACGTCACCGACGGGGAGACGAATGCGTCGCTGCGCCGCGGCGACTCGGTCGACCAACTCACCGTCGAACGGGGCGCCGAGCTGCTCGCCGAGCGGCGCGCCCGGGGCCCGGCGACGAAGAGCACCGCGCGCAAGGCCGCGCCGGGCCAGGCCGCGGCCCGGAAGGCTGCGCCCCGAAAGGCCGCGAAGAAGGCGCCCACGAAGAAGGCTCCGACCTCCTGAGAAATGACTGAGTGAGTTCTCACTCATTCAGGTACGCTGGCTGGCGTGATCGACACTGCTCGCCGCCGGGCGCGGCCGCTACCACCCGCCGAGCGCCGTGCTGCGCTGATCGCGGCCACCTTGCCGCTGATCCGCGAGCACGGGGCAGATGTGAGCACTCGGCAGATCGCCGAGGCGGCCGATGTCGCCGAGGGCACGATCTTCCGCGTCTTTCCGGACAAGGCCGCGCTGATCGACGCCGCCGTCGACGCGGCGTTCGATCCCACGTCCGTGGTGGCAGAGCTCGGCAAGATCGATCTGTCCCTGCCGCTACCCGAGCGGATGACGCTGGCGGTGCGCCTGCTGCAGGCGCGGGTCGCAGACGTCGTCGCGCTGCTCACGGCATTGCGGGGACGGCATCATCGGGGCGGCGAGCACCACAATCGGCCGGGTGGACAGAACGAAATCGTCGATCTGGCCGTCGCGAAGCTCATCGAACCGGCCCGCGCCGAGCTGCGCGTATCGCCGGCCCAGGTCGTGCGGTTGCTGCGGCTCCTGGTCGTCGCCGGTGCCATGCCGTGGCTGAATGACGGCAGACCACTGACCGCGCGGCAGGTGGTCGACGTCGTGCTGGATGGCGTTCGCAAACGTGACGCCGGCCCGCCATGCTGATCGCCCTGCTGCGCACCTACCTTGCGCCGTATCGGCGCTGGCTCGGCGCAGTCGTTGCGCTCCAGCTCGTTGGCACGATCGCATCGCTCTATCTGCCCAGCTTGAACGCCGACATCATCGACAATGGCGTCGCGAAGGGCGACACCGACTACATCATGCGCACCGGCGGCTGGATGCTCGCCGTCACGCTCGCCCAGGTCGCCTGCTCCATCACTGGCGTCTATTTTGGCGCGCGTACGGCGATGGCCTTAGGCCGTGACGTGCGGC
>Ga0126374_10000115_pt1 | contig 15215 bp, 9 predicted proteins | sample PanSoiMetPlot_12_FD_89874 | JGI IMG/M metagenome (GOLD analysis project Ga0126374, IMG submission 89874) | Tropical forest soil microbial communities from Panama - MetaG Plot_12 | ecosystem: Environmental > Terrestrial > Soil > Tropical forest > Bulk soil | place: Panama | collected 2016-02-17
AATGCGCGCGCCGCCGCCTTTTCCCATTCGAATCTCGACGATCCCGAGCGCTTCGAGCGTGCGCAGCGCATCGCGCGCCACGATCCGGCTGGCGCCAAAACGCGCGGCCAGATCTTTTTCCGTGCCGAGGAAATCACCGGGCTTGAGCTTTTTTGCAAAGAGCGCGTCGCGCACCCACGTCACGATTTGCGCCGACAGCGAAGAGGAGCGGCCGGCAAACATAACGCGGGCGGTGAGATCGCCGCTCACTCTTACGGGCTGTCGTAAAGCCGTCCGCGGCATGCGCACGTCTCCGCAACGACAGTAAGTATAGGCTTCCCGCTTAAAATAGTAAAGATACTATCTTTAAGCCTCGCCCCAGTGAAACACGGTTAGCACCCCGGTTTTGTAAGTTCCATGCATCATGAGAAGCCCTGCATGAGCGGGCGTTGGATGCGACGTCACCGTCTTATCGGCGTTGTTTCTCGGCGTGACTTTTTTTCGTCCTGCTTGCAGCGGCGCGATTGATGGTACCCGCTCCGATCCTGGTCTCTTCTGTTGGATCCGTCTTGCGTTCGACGACCGTCCTAGTCGTTCCCCGCCGCGGTAATCACTACACTCGAGTCAAAAATGGATTCTGCAAAAACCGCTGAGCGCAATGGCGCCCCGGTTCAGGCGACCTTTTTGCCCCAAAGTCTCGCCGAAGCGATGTCGGCGCCTTGTCGGATCGCGGCGAGCTTGAGCCAGACCGCGGGTTCGATCACCCATTCGCGATTGGTGAAGGTTCCGAAGCCGCAATCCGTTGAAGCGATGACCCGCTCGCGATCGCCGACAACGCGCACGGCTTCTTCGATGCGGCGCGCGACGACTTCCTGATGCTCGACAAAGTTGCTGGTTGTTTCGACCACGCCTGGAATGAGCAGCATGTCTTTCGGAAGTGGATGTCTTTTGAGCGCGTCGTACTCGTGCGCGTGGCGCGGATTGGAAAATTCGATCGACAGCGCACCGACCTTCGCCTGATACAGGGCCGGCAAGATTGTTGCGAGCGGAACGTCATGAATGTGCGGGCCTTCCCAGTTGCCGTAGCAGATATGCAGCCGGACCCGGTCGCGTGGAATTCCATCGATGCCGTCATTGATCGCCTGCACGTGGCGCTCGACCGCTTTGACGAACTGGGCGTCGGTCAGATCGCGGTACATCATGGTCCGGTCCATCGCGAGATCAGGTGCGTCGATCTGCAATAACAGGCCGGCCTTGTGAATTGCGTGATACTCGTTCTTCATCTCGCGCGAGATCGCGCTGAGATATTTGTCCTGCGAGCCATAAAAAGCGTCGAGCATCGTCGACGATATGATGCCGGGTGAGGGGGCCGTCATGAACTGTTCGGCAAACTTGCCGTCGGAAATCATCTTGAAGCGCGCGATCTCGTTTTCGATCGGCTTGATGTCGAGATATTTCAATTCGGCCTGACATTCCGGTGCGTTCTGCTGCTTGCTGACATGGGGGAAGCGCCGCATCAGGCTCGCCACCAGTTCAGGGAATTCCTCGAACTCGCGCCCCCGCCGGCGCTTCGAAACGCCTCCGAAACCGCTCATGCGCTGCGGAACATAAGTCTGAAAGCCGACGCGTTGCTGCTCGCCGTCATTGCCAATGTCGATGCCAGCCGCGAGCTGCTTCTCCACCACGTGGCGAACAGCCTTATCCATTTGCGAAGCCATTTCCTTGGCGTCGAATGCTTCGCCGGCCTCCTGGCGGACCAGCAGATCCGAGAGCTTTTCATTGCGCGGCAGGCTGCCGACGTGAGTGGTGAGAATGCGGTCTCGGCTGAAAATCATGAAAACTCCGACGGTCGATACTTGCGGCCGGTCGTCCGGCCATCCAGCCTTCTTATAGCAAGACGTGGATGCCCGGCATCAAGCCAGAAATGACATGCGTCGGCCCACATTGCGGCGTCTTCGCACCGTCTGCATAATAAGAATGTCTTGGGAGGATCAACGATGACAGTCGCGGAAGCACACGCGGCGGGATCGGGCACATCGGTAGCTGCGGGCGCAGTCCCACGCGAGTACAATTTCGCCGCCGATGTTCTCCAAAGCAATCTCGCCGCCGGCCGTGCCAACAAGGCGGCGTACATCGACGCGCGCGGTACTTTGACTTACGGCCAGCTTGCCGATCGCGTCGCTCGGTTCGCCGCGGCCCTGCGCGGATTGGGCATCAAGCGCGAAGAGCGCGTGCTGCTCGCGCTGCTCGACACGGTCGATTGGCCGACTGCGTTTCTGGGTTGCCTGAAGGCGGGCGTGATCGCGGTTCCGGTGAATACGCTTCTCACCGAAGACGACTACGGGTTCATGCTGGCGGACAGTCGCGCGAAATGCCTCGTCGTATCGGAAGCGCTATTTCCGAAATTCGAGAAACTGATCAAACAAAGCTCGGACCTCGAGCACGTTGTCGTCTCGGGGACTAACCCGCATGGCTATCGCCTGTTTGAGGATCTGATCAGCGCCAGCGAACCCGAGGCCTACACGGCGCCGACCACTGCCGACGACATGGCGTTCTGGCTTTACACCTCGGGATCGACGGGCAAGCCGAAAGGCGCTGTGCATGTCCACGCAAGCCTCAAGCTCACGGCCGATCTCTACGGCACGCCCGTCGTCGGTTTGAAGGAAAGTGACGTCTGCTATTCGGTGGCGAAGTTGTTTTTTGCCTACGGTCTTGGGAATGCCATGACCTTTCCGATGACGGTCGGTGCAACAACCGTGCTCAACGCAGAGCGGCCAACGCCCGACGGCGTTGCGGCCTTGCTGCGCAAGCATCCGGTGACGGTGTTCTACGCCGTGCCGACATTCTATGCGGCATTTCTCGCCAGCCCCAACGCTCCGCCGAAATCAGAGGTGAAGATTCGCCGCTGCATTTCCGCCGGCGAAGCGTTACCCGAGGAAATCGCGCGGCGATGGAAGGAACGCTACGGCGTCGAAATCTCCGACGGGCTCGGCACCACCGAGATGCTGCACATCTATCTCACCAATGCGCCCGGCGCGACAAAGTACGGAACCACCGGGAGGGTCGTGCCGGGTTATGAGATCAAGCTGATCGGTGACGACGGCCAGCCCGCGAAAAAGGGTGATATGGGCGAGCTCTATGTGCGCGGCCCCACCAGCGCGATCATGTACTGGAACAATCGTGAAAAATCGCGCTCGACCTTTCAGGGCGAGTGGACCCGTTCCGGCGACAAATACATAGAGGATGATGACGGGTACTATGTGTGCTGCGGCCGGCAGGATGACATGCTGAAAGTATCCGGTATGTACGTCTCGCCATTCGAAGTCGAAGCCGCGTTGTCGTCACATCCCGATGTGCTCGAAGCTGCGGTTGTCGGCTGGAACGACGAGCAAAAGCTCATCAAGCCAAAGGCGTTCGTGGTCCTCAAATCACCGGACAAAGCCAGTGACGCATTGATTCATGCGCTGCAGGAGCACGTCAAAGCGAAGCTCGCGCCCTACAAGTATCCGCGCTGGATCGAGTTTCGCAAAGACTTGCCCAAAACCGCGACCGGAAAGATCCAGAGGTTTGTATTGCGGGCCGAAGGGAAGCAATAAGAACAGGCCGAAATGAAAGACCTTCCCGATTCCGGCTTTCTCGACATCGGCAAGCAGCGACTGGAATATCGATTTATCGGTCCGCGGCCCGATGCAGCGCCAACGCTGGTTTTGATGCACGAAGGCCTCGGCTGTGTCGGACTGTGGGGCGATTTCCCCGAAAAACTAGCGGCGGCAGCCGGCACCGGCGTGTTCGTCTATTCGCGAGCCGGGTATGGCAAATCATCGCCTGTCGCGTTGCCGAGGCCGCTTTCCTATATGCACGACGAGGCGCGCGAGACATTGCCGCGCCTGCTTGATACGATCGGCTTCAAGCGTGGCCTTCTGATAGGCCATAGCGACGGTGCCTCGATCGCCGCCATCTACGCGGGCAGTCATCAGGATCACCGGGTCGGCGGACTTGTACTGATCGCTCCGCATTTCTTCACGGAAGATCCAGGCATAGCCTCGATCGTCGAGGCGAAGAAAGCGTACGAGACCGGCGATCTGCGCGCGCGCCTGTCGCGATGGCATGCGGATGTCGACAACGCGTTCAAGGGATGGAACGGCGTCTGGCTCGATCCCGACTTCCGCAAGTGGGATATCACGGAGTTTCTCGCCTATATCCGCGTGACTGTGCTGATCGTGCAAGGTGCGGACGATCAGTACGGCACCGTGAAGCAAATCGAAGCCGCACAGGAAGAATGCTATTGCCCCGTCGAAGTCGCGCTGTTGCCAAACGCGCGCCATTCACCACAGCGCGAAGCGCCCGAACCGACGCTCAAGGCGATTTCGGAGTTCGTGCTCAGGCTTGTGCGCGCTAATGATTGGGTGAAGGCGGCCTAGCCTGCAAACAAAATGGCCGGCGCGAGGCTGCCGGCCATTCAGCAGCAGATAGAGATGATTTTACTCGGCGGCCTGCTTCGCAGCGCTGCCGTGTTGCGACACGAGGTAGTCCATCGCCATCTGCACGCCGCCTTTCTTGTGCGGGACATTGGCCAGCGCCAGTGCCATTTCTGTTGCGGCAAGTCCGCCCAGCAGCATCGCGTCGTTGATGTCGCCGAGATGGCCGATGCGGAACATCTTGCCCGCAAAACGCCCGAAGCTTGCGCCGTACGAGATATTGAATTGCTCGAGCGCCAGCGCGCGGAACGCATCCGCGTCGTGCCCCTCGGGCATAAGTACGGCGGTGATCGTCGGCGAATAATATTTCGCTTCGCGACAGATGATTTCGAGGCCCCATGCTTTGATCGCGCGGCGGGTTGCTTCCGCGAGCCGATCGTGGCGTGCAAATACGTTATCGAGACCCTCTTCGTGGAGCATCTCGATGCCTTCTGCGAGGCCGTGCAGCATCTGCGTCGCGGGCGTGTAGGGAAAGAAGCCCTGCTTGTTCATCGTCAGCATCTCGTCCCAGGCCCAGAACGATTTGGTGAGCTTCGACGTCTTGTTCGCGGCGAGCGCCTTGTCGCTGATCGCGTTGAACGACATTCCGGGCGGCAGCATCAGACCTTTCTGCGCACCGCCGATCGATACGTCGACGCCCCATTCGTCGTGCCGGTAGTCCGCCGAGGCCAGCGATGAAATGGTGTCGACCATCAGCAAAGCGGGATGGCCAGCCTTGTCGATCGCCTTGCGGATTTCCGCCACCGGCGAAAGGCAGCCGGTCGAGGTTTCGTTGTGCAGGAAACAGACGGCCTTGATTTCCTTGCCCTTGTCTTCGCGCAGCCGGGCCTCAATTGCGGCGGGATCGGCGCCGATGCGCCAGTCCGTGGCAATGAACTCCGGAACGAGACCGAGTTTTTCGGCCATTTTTTCCCAAAGCGTGGCGAACTGGCCGGTTTCCACCATCAGCACCTTGTCGCCGGGCGAGAGTGTATTGACGAGCGCGGCTTCCCAGGCACCTGTGCCGGTGGCGGTGTAAATGATGACCGGATTGGTGGTCTTGAAGATGGTCTTGATGCCTTCGAGACACTTCTTCGCAAGCCGCGCAAACTCAGGACCGCGATGGTCGATAATCGGTGTGTCCATAGCCCGCAGGACGCGGTCCGGGAGCGGCGAGGGGCCCGGAATGTGCAGAAAATGGCGACCGACCGTACGCGAGGAATTCTTAGCCATAGATAGTCCGCTCCTGAACGGCAGCTTTTGGGGGTTTTTCGTGGTTCAGCCACGGCGCGGCCCGATTCCGGGGCGGCGCTTGTGGCGTTGAACTATGAATGCAACATTGCGGTCAAGCGGTTTTCCGCAAGGCAAACCAGTCATAATGCATAGGCTTAGTTCAGCCCAAAAAGGATAAAAAACGTGGCCGTAGTCATGCCCGGTCTTGAACGTCGGCTGAGGGCCGAATTGACGGGCGAGGTTCAATTCGACCGATTCTCCCGCGGCCGGTACGCTACCGACGCCTCCCACTACCAGGTCATGCCGATCGGCGTGGTCGCCCCGCGAACGATTGAAGAAGCCGATCGGGCGATAGCGATCGCCCGGAGTGAAGGCGCATCGGTTCTGGCGCGCGGCGGTGGCACGTCGCAGGCCGGACAAACCGTCGGCAAGTCGCTGGTCGTGGATTGCTCGAAGTATCTCACCAGAATTCTCGACCTCGACGTCAAGCGCACGCGGTGCACGGTCGAACCCGGCATTGTGCTCGATGATCTCAATCGTCAGCTCAAAACGCATGGCCTGTGGTTTCCCGTCGACATCTCGACGTCGTCACGCGCGACGATAGGCGGCATGGCCGGCAACAATTCCTGCGGCGGTCGCTCGATGCGCTACGGCACCATGCGCGACAATGTGATCTCGATCGAGGCCTTGCTCGCCGACGGCACGCTCGCGCATTTCGGGCGCATCGGCGGGAATCTGAAGGACGTGCCGACGCCGTTGCGCCCGCTCGCCAAAGACCTGCTCGCCATCGGCGCCCGCGAAGCCGACGAAATTGCCGCAAGATTTCCGAAGGTCCAGCGCCGTGTCGGAGGCTACAATCTTGACGCACTGGTGCCGGGCAAAAACGACATCAATCTCGCGCACGTTCTGATCGGCGCCGAAGGCACGCTCGCATTTTCGACGCGCATCGAGTTGAAGCTGTCGCCGCTGCTCGGCCGCCGCGCCGTCGGTGCCTGCCATTTCGGTAGCTTTTATGAGGCAATGAATTCGGCTCAGCACATTGTGCGCCTCAAACCGATCGCGGTCGAGTTGATGGACCGCACGATGGTTGAGCTGGCGCGCCAGATTCCGATTTTCCAGCCGACGCTGGAGAAGTTTGTGCGCGGGACACCCGAAGCGATTCTCCTCGTGGAGTTCGGCGAGGACGACCACGAAGTCAACCTGCGCATGCTGCAGCAGCTCAAGGACCTGATGGGCGATCTCGGATTCGGCTGGGACAAATCCGGCGCGAAATGGGGCGGCGTGGTCGAAGTGCTCAATCCCGATCTGCAAGCCGCGATCATCGATGTCCGTACAAGCGGCCTCAACATCATGATGTCGATGAAGGAGGAGGGCAAACCCGTCTCTTTCGTCGAAGATTGTGCCGTACCGCTCGAACACCTCGCCGACTACACAACGCGCCTCAGCGCGATTTTCGAGAAACACGGCACGCGCGGTACCTGGTATGCGCACGCCGGATCGGGCTGCTTGCACGTGCGGCCGATCCTGAACCTGCGACAAGAGAAAGATGTCCACGCCATGCGCGAGATCGCCGAAGAGGCCTTCGCGATGGTGCGCGAATACAAGGGCTCACATTCCGGCGAACATGGCGACGGGCTGGTACGTTCCGAATTCAATGAGCCGATGTTCGGCTCGCGGCTCGCGCGAGCGTTCGAGGAGGTAAAGGATCGCTTCGACCCGGACGGTCTTTACAATCCGGGCAAGGTCGTGCGTCCGCCAAAATTCGACGACCGCACTCTGTTCCGTTACGGACCCGGCTATCACGGCGAGTCGTTGAAGACGCAGTTCGACTGGTCGCCCTATCCCGGCGTGGGTAGTGGCATCCAGGGTGCCGTCGAGATGTGCAACAACAACGGCGCCTGTCGGAAATTGACGGGCGGCGTCATGTGCCCGAGTTACCGCGTGACCCGCGATGAGCGCGACGTCACGCGCGGGCGTGCCAACTCTCTGCGGCTTGCCATCACCGGACAACTTGGGCCGGCTGCGCTCATTGCCGATGAAATGGCCGATACCATGAAGCTCTGCGTCTCGTGCAAGGCCTGCCGTCGCGAGTGCCCAACCGGCGTCGACATGGCACGCATGAAGATCGAAGTGCAAGCCGCACGGGCCGCGAAGTTCGAACTCCCGATGCATGAAAAGCTCGTCGGATTTCTTCCGCACTACGCGCCCCACGCATCGCGCTGGCACCACTTCTTCAATATGCGAGACCGCAGCCCGTTCCTGCGCAAGGCGTCGCAGACGGTTGCCCGTTTTGCATCCCGTCGCAGTCTGCCGAAATGGCGCAGGGATACGTATCGGGACCGCTCGGATTGGCGCTACAGCGTGGCGGAGGAGAACGCAACGGCGCGAGAAATCGTATTGTTCGCCGATACGTTCAATCGCTATTTCGAACATGAAAACTTGGACGACGCGCTGAGCGTGCTGGTTGCTGGGGGGTATCGCGTTTACGCGCCGCAGCCACCCGATCCGGACGACCGGCCGCTGTGTTGCGGCCGTACTTTTCTTTCGGTAGGCCTGGTCAACGAGGCCCGTCGCGAGATGCAGCGCACCATGGATGTGCTCGCGCCTTATCTCGCGCGCGATCTCCCGGTCGTCGGTCTTGAACCAAGCTGTCTGCTGACCTTCCGCGACGAACTTCCGGCTTTGTTCAAAGGTGAAGTAGCCGAGTCGCTGGCGGCGAATGCATTGCTTTTCGAGGAATTTCTCGCGCGCGAGCACCGGGCCGGGAATCTGAAGCTGCCATTGGGGCCGCTGCCGAAGAAAGCCCTCCTGCACGGCCATTGCCATCAAAAGGCATTCAACGCGATGGGAGCAGTTGAGACCACGCTTCGGCTCGTCCCCAAGCTTTCCGTCGAACCCATCGATTCCAGTTGCTGCGGCATGGCCGGCTCGTTCGGCTATGACGAGGAAACCATCGACGTCTCGCTCAAGATGGGCGAATTGTCACTGCTGCCGGCCGTACGCAGGGCTGACGCCGACGCCTTGATAGTTGCCGACGGGACATCCTGCCGGCATCAGATCCATGACGGGAGCCAACGGGAAGCTTTACACGTCGCCCGCGTTCTCAAAATGAGTCTCGAAGTGGCGCAATGAAAGCGCGAGAGGTCGATTCGTGCCTGCTAAGCTTTTTCCTACGTCGCTCGTCGGTTCCTATCCGCAGCCGGAGTGGCTGATCGATCGCGCGCGGTTGTCGAAGATGGTGCCGCGCGTGCGGATGGATGATCTCTGGCTGGTCGATCCGAAGGAACTTGAAGCAAAACAGGATGAGGCAACGCTCCTCGCGATCAGGGATCAGGAGCGCGTGGGCCTCGATATCATCACCGACGGCGAGCAACGGCGCGAAAGCTATTCGAACCGCTTTGCCACCGCGCTCGAGGGCGTCGATACCAAAAACCCGGGGTCGACGCTCAATCGCAGCGGCAAGCCTATCCCGGTGCCGCGTGTCACTGGAAAGATTCGCCGAAAGCATCCGGTCGAACTGCGCGATCTTCAGTTCCTGCGTGCCAACACAAAAAGATCCGTGAAGATCACCTTGCCCGGACCGTTCACGATGTCCAAGCAGGCGCAAAACGAGTACTACGCGTCGGACGAGGCGATGGCGCTTGATTATGCCGCCGCTGTGAACGATGAGATCAAGGATCTGTTCGCAGCCGGCGCCGATATCGTGCAGATTGATGAGCCGTGGATGCAGCAGCACCCCGACAAGGCACGCGCATACGGCCTCAAGGCGCTCGATCGTGCGCTCGACGGCGTCAGCGGTACGGTCGCCATCCATTTGTGCTTCGGCTATGCGGCAGTCGTGCATGAAAAGCCGACGGGTTACTCGTTTCTGTCCGAATTGGAAGGTTCGCGGGCCGCGCAGATCTCGATCGAAGTCGCGCAGCCGAAGCTCGATCTTAGTGTTCTGGAAAAGCTGCCGTCGAAAACGATCATCCTTGGCGTGATCGACCTTTCCGACATGACCATCGAAACGCCGGAAACAGTAGCCGAGCGTATTCGCAGGGCGCTGCCGCATGCGCCGGCCGAACGGATCGTGATTGCGCCCGATTGCGGGATGAAGTACCTGCCGCGCGATTTGGCGTTCGGCAAAATGCAGGCGATGGTGCGGGGTGCGGCGATCGTGCGCCTGGAGCAGTCAGAGGACTAGACCGTCGGCGGCTTGAACTTGGGCCCAATACCCGCAAAATGGGCCCAATAATAACTACAGCGGTTCCCACTACCGAGGAGCCGGAAAATCACCTTAAGGGAGGATGCGATGAAAAGTTTCGTTGTTGCCGGCACGGCCGTGGCGGCCATGACCCTGGCAAATGCGCCGGCGTTGGCATGGGAGCCAACCAAGCCGGTTGAAATCGTCGTGGCAGCGGGTGCAGGCGGCGCTTCCGATCAAATGGCGCGGATGATTCAGGCCGCCATTCAGAAACACAATCTGATGAAGCAGCCGATGGTTGTGTCGCTCAAGGGCGGAGCATCCGGCGCCGAAGCGCTGATGTACATGAAATCGAGTGACGGCGACCCGAACAAAGTGCTGATCGCCTATTCGCTCATCTACATGCTGCCGCTCTCCGCAAAGATTCCGTTCAACTGGCGCGAGCTGACACCGGTGTCGGTGATTGCGATGGATCAGTTCGTGCTGTGGGACAACACGACACTGCCATACAAGAACGTGAAGGAATTTGTCGACGCGGCGAAGGCTGCCCCGCAGCCGTTCAAGATGGGCGGCACAGGCTCCAAGCGTGAAGACCACATCCTGACGGTCTTCATGGAAAAGAGGACCGGCGCGAAGTTTGCATATCTGCCGTACAAGTCAGGCGGCGAGGCGGCGACCCAGCTGGTCGGCAACCACACCGCGTCGAACGTCAACAATCCGTCAGAAAATCTCGAAGTCTGGCGCGCCGGCCAGGTGCGTGCGCTGTGTGTGTTCGACAAGGAGCGCATCTCTTACAAGACCAAGGTGACGGATACGCAGTCGTGGAACGATGTCCCTACCTGCAAGGAGGAAGGGCTCGACGTGCAGTATCTGATGCTGCGCGCCATGTTCCTGCCCGGCAAGGTCACACCTGAGCAGACAGCTTTTTACGTCGATCTGTTCAAGAAAGTGTCGGAAACGCCCGAGTATAAGGACTACATGGAAAAGCAGGCGCTCAAGCCGATCTTCCTGGTCGGCAAGGATATGGTCAAATTCCTTGAAGAAGACGACAAGCTGAACTCGAGCCTTATGGAAGAAGCGGGCTTCGTCGCAAAGTAACCGTGACGGCCCCGGGCGGCACGCCGTTTCGGGCCCGGAATCCAGCAGCGTTGCGTGTAGCTCTGGATTCCGGGCTCGCGTTGTGCACGCCCGCAATGACAAAGACAGGTAACAATGTCCTCCGAAACCGAAATTGCCGTCGAGGATCCGACCGCGCCGGCAGAAGATTCCCCGCCCGTCACCAGCACGCGCGTCGTTGAGATCGCCGTCTATCTCGTCCTTGGGTTACTCGCGTTGTTGCTTGCGTTCGACAACTGGCGCACCGGCATGGGCTGGGCGTCGGACGGTCCGCAGGCCGGTTATTTCTCATTCTATCTCTCAGTCATCCTGGCCGGCGCCAGCCTCTATGGCCTCGGCAGCATGGCGTTCAATCCTTCCGAGGGTAGAGAGCCCTTCGTCACGCGCGATCAATTGCGTCGCGTCATGCAGGTGTTTGTCCCGACACTCCTGTTCTGCTTTTTCACGCAATGGCTCGGGCTCTACGTGGCGAGCTTTCTGCTGATCGCCAGCTTCATGTGGATGGTCGGCCGTATCGCTTTGTGGAAGTCGCTGCTCACCAGTTTCGTGTTCTCGATGGTCATGTTCGTCACCTTCGAGATCGCGTTCGACGTGATCATGCCGAAGGGGCCGGTTGAAGCCTTGTTTGGGTACTAGAAGCCATGGAAGCCTTCTCGCTCCTCGTGCACGGCTTTGCGGTCCTTCTGACCTGGAAAACGCTGGCCTTGATGATGGTCGGCCTCGTGCTCGGCATTTTCGTCGGTGTGCTGCCGGGGCTGGGCGGACCGAACGGCGTTGCTATCTTGTTGCCGCTGACCTTCACCATGGATCCAACCTCCGCCATCGTGATGCTGTCATGCATCTACTGGGGTGCGCTCTTCGGCGGCGCAATCACATCGATCCTTTTCAACATTCCTGGCGAAGCCTGGTCGGTCGCGACAACGTTCGACGGCTACCCGATGGCTCAACAGGGGCAGGCTGCGGAGGCTCTCACCGCGGCTTTCACGTCTTCCTTTATCGGTTCGCTGTTTGCGGTACTTCTCATTACGTTTCTGGCACCCGGCATTGCTTCATTTGCGTTGCAGTTCGGTCCGCCGGAATTCTTTGCCGTCTATCTACTGACCTTCTGCTCGTTCGTCGGCCTGGGACGGGAGGCCAAGCACAAGACGATCATTTCCATGGCGCTCGGACTGCTGCTTGCCGGCGTCGGCATGGATACCGTTTCCGGCCAGCTGCGCATGACCTTCGGCTTCAGCGATCTCCTGCGCGGCATCAACTTCCTCGTGGCGGTCATCGGCCTGTTCGGAATAAGCGAGATCTTGCTCACCATGGAGGAACGGCTGGCGCTGCGCGGCCACTCGGCGCGCATCAGCCTGCATGTGCTGTGGAACGTGTGGAAGGACCTGCCGCGTTACTGGGTCACGCTGTTGCGGTCGTCGGCCATCGGTGCATGGCTCGGCATAACGCCGGGTGGGGCGATTGCCGCGTCGTTCATGGGTTACAACCTTGCAAAGCGCTTTTCGAAGGACCCGGAAAGCTTCGGCAAAGGCCGCATCGAAGGCGTGTTCGCGCCGGAAACCGCCGCGCACGCGTCGGGCACGGCGGCGCTGCTGCCGATGCTGGCTCTGGGAATTCCCGGTTCGGGAACCGCCGCCATTCTGCTCGGCGGATTGATGGTGTGGGGACTCAATCCAGGGCCGCTTCTATTCGTGGAGCACAAAGACTTCGTTTGGGGTCTTATCGCATCGATGTATCTCGGCAATATTGTCGGTCTGGTGATGGTGCTCACCACTGTACCCGTTTTTGCTGCGGTGCTGCGCGTGCCGTTCGCCGCGATCGCTCCGATGATCGTCGTGTCCTGCGCGATCGGTGCCTACGCGATCCAGAATGCCATGTTCGACATCTGGCTGATGCTGTTGTTCGGCGTCGTCGGCTATGTCTTCAAAAAGGTCGGGATTCCTCTGGCGCCGTTCACGCTTGCTCTGGTGCTTGGCAGTCGTGCCGAAGACGCGTTCCGCTTGGCGATGATCGGTTCGGGCGGCGACCTGCGCGTCTTCTGGTCGAACGGCCTTGTCGGTTCGATCACGACGCTCGCGTTCGTCCTACTGTTCTGGCCCGTGATCAGCAAAGCGTTCGGCCGAGTTTCCGAACTTCTGCAGCCCGCCAAACGAACAGGTTGATCTATTCAGCCGGTCCCGGTTCGGCGGCGTGTTCACGACCTGCGGGTACGGTTCGTCGCACGGTCGGCATGACTAGCCGGGCCAGCGTGGGGATAACCAGAAGGCTGCAGATAGGCGACAGGAGCATGCCGCCGACAATCACGCATGCAAGCGGCTGCTGAACCTGAGAGCCGATGCCGGTTGAAAACGCGGCCGGCACCAGGCCAATGCATGCCGAGAATCCGGTCATGAAAATCTGCCGCATGCGCGCCTGAGCAGAACCGATGATGGCCTCGTCCTTGCCAAATCCCTCCTCTAGGCGGCGGCGTATGTAGGAGACGAGCAAAATGCCGTCCATCGCCGACACACCGAACAACGAAATGAATCCGACGGCCGCCGACACGCTGAAGTTCAGGCCAAACACATAGAGTCCGAGAATTCCGCCGCACGCGGCAAACGGAATTCCGGCCAGTGCCAGCAGACTGTCGCGTATGGAATTGAACAGGCTGTAGAGCAACATCATGATCAGCAAGAGGCTGAGAGGAACAATGATGGCGAGCCTCTTTTTTGCTTCAACGAGCGCGCCGAATTCGCCCGACCATTCGAGCCGGTAGCCCTCTTTCAGCTGTACATTCTTGGCGATCCGCGCCTGCGCTTCAGCAACAGTCGATCCAAGGTCTCGACCGCGAACACTGTATTTGATCGGCACAAAACGCTCGGTGTTTTGCCGATAGATGTAGGCTGCGCCGGTTTCGAGCCGGACTTCTGCGACGTCACCCAGCGCAATATAGGCAGTCGGCGATTTTGGATCGGAGTTCGGCAAGGCCACTGGGACCGAGCGTATCGCGTCCACATTGTCGCGGTACTGCGGCGCAAGACGAACGGTCAGCGCGAAATTCATCTCGCCTTCGTAGATGCGGGTAACTTCCTGTCCGCCGATGGCGGCCTGAACCACGGTATTCATATCGGCGACAGTGATGCCATAGCGAGCAGCTTTGGCGCGGTCCACCTGGATTACCAGATTCGGCTGGCCAAGCAGATTGAACGCTCCCGGGTCGGTAACGCCGGGGACCTTCGCAAGCTCTTCCTTGACCGCTTTCGACAGACGTTCGAGCTCGTCGAGGTCGCGTCCGAAGATTTTGACCGAATTTTCGCCTTTCACGCCGGATACGGCTTCTTCGATATTGTCCTGGATGTATTGCGAGAAATTGAAATCGATGCCGATGAATTCGCTTTCAAGGCGTGCTGACAGTTCCTTCACCAGTTTTGGTTTGGTCAGACCCGCGGGCCATTCTTCAAACGGTTTGAGCGGCACGAAAAATTCGGCAACGAACGATCCGTCCGGGTCAGTGGCGTCTTCGCCGCGGCCTTGCTCTGAGACGACGGTTCGCACCGGCGGATAACTTGCGATCACCGCGCGGATCTTATTAACAGTGTCCCGACCTGCATCGAGCGTAATCGTGGGCGGGAGCAGCGCGCGGATCCAGAGATTCCCCTCTTCCAGCTTGGGCAGGAATTCCGTACCCAGCCGCATCCCGAGCCCGCCGCAGAGAATGAGAAAGGCGAGTGCAATCGTGGCCGCTATGCGCGCGTTCCTTACCGCCAGGACGAGAACGCGCTCGTACACGCTGCGAATGTGGCGCACGAGAAGGGTCTCAACCTCCGTTACCCTGTCAGGCAACAGAAGTGAGGCCATCACTGGTGTCACCGTGAAAGTCGCGATCACTGCGCCGAGCAGGGCGTAGGCGTAGGTACGCGACATCGGCCCGAATATCTGCCCTTCGACGCCTTGCATCGTGAAAAGCGGCAGAAACGCTGCAATGGTGATGACCACAGAGAAGAAGATTGGCTTGTCCACCTCAACGGCAGCCGAGAGAATTCGATGCAGCCGGTCTCCGCGGCTAACATCGTTCGGGTGACGCGCGGCGTGATACGCGAGATGGCGGAAGATATTTTCCACCATGATGACCGTGCCGTCGACGATAATACCGAGGTCGATTGCCCCGACCGATAACAGGTTAGCGGAGTCACCGCGCAGCACGGTGATGATGACCGCAAGGAACAGGGCGACAGGAATTGTCGCCGATACGATGAGGGCGCAGCGCA
>Ga0126374_10000121_pt1 | contig 15067 bp, 26 predicted proteins | sample PanSoiMetPlot_12_FD_89874 | JGI IMG/M metagenome (GOLD analysis project Ga0126374, IMG submission 89874) | Tropical forest soil microbial communities from Panama - MetaG Plot_12 | ecosystem: Environmental > Terrestrial > Soil > Tropical forest > Bulk soil | place: Panama | collected 2016-02-17
TCCCGGTGTGGTTCAGCGGCTCCCGCCGGCCACCGCGGGCAGCACGGTCACGGTGTCCCCATCCGTGACCGGCGTCTCCAGGCCGCCGAGGAACCGCACATCCTCGTCGTTGAGGTAGACGTTGACAAAACGCCGCAGGCCGGCGTCGTCCACCAGCCGGTCTCGCAGTCCGTGATGCCGGGAATCCAGGTCCCCGAGCAGCTCGGCGAGCGTGTCACCGGCGCCCTCGACCGACTTCGCGCCGCCGGTGTAAGTACGAAGAATGGTCGGGATGCGGACCTCGATGGCCATGGACGTGCTCCAGTGTCTGGCCCCCTGGCCGGGGACGTTGCAGGTGCGGGCTTCGGCAATTCTCGGTTTACCGCAGGGTTCAACCGGCGGGCCGGCGGGATCATTCCGTCGCCGCGCCGTCCTCCCCCGGGCCGCCCTCCCCGGCGATCCGTACTTCTTCCTCGCTGACCTCGCCGTCCACGATACGGAATGACCGGAACTCGGCCCGGTCCGGATCCCGGGTGGAGACCAGCACGTTGTGCGCCCCGGGCTCGCTGGCGTAGGAGATATCGGTGCGGGACGGGTAGGCCTCCGTGGCGGTGTGCGAGTGGTAGATGACCACGGGCTCCTCATCCCGCTCGTCCATCTCCCGCCAGACGCGCAACTGCTCCATCGAGTCGAACCGGTAGAACGTCGGGGACCGCTCGGCGTTCAGCATCGGGATGAACCGCTCCGGCCGGTCGCTCCCGGCCGGCCCGGCGATCACCCCGCACGCCTCATCCGGATGGTCGGCACGGGCATGAGCCACGATCTTCTCGTAAAGCACAGGGCTGATCGTCAGCATGGGGCGAGCGTAGCCGCCCGCACCCGCCCCGCCGCGCGCGCCGGGCGGGCGGATCACCGCAGCGCGCGGACCAGGGTCTCCTGCAGGAACGTTACGAAGTCGTAGATGTGCAGGTAGGCCTCGCGCGGATCGGTGGGGTCCAGCTCACCGAGTTCGTGCTCATAATCCTCGGTGATGCCGAGCAGCACGCCCAGGGCGAGCCGCACGTCGTTGAGCGACCTCAGCCAGGCCTCCGCGTCCGCGGCCGACAGCCGCACCCGGCCGCCGCTGGCCGGGAGCGTCGCGAGCACGGTCCGGGCGGCGGCTACCTTGCCCGACCGCAGGCTTTGCTCGGTGTACCGGCGGAACTCCCCCGCTGCCTCCGGGTCGTCGCCGTAGGCGTCGGGGAACAGCCTGGCGAGCACCGGGTCGTCCGGCGGCGCGGCCGGGGCGTCCGAGTCGAGTATCGCGGTGAGGTCCCTGGAGAGCTCGTCGCCGGTCGTCTGTCCCGGCGGCGCCTCGGACGCCGCGCCGGGGCCGCCGACCAGCTCTGCCACCTGGCTGACCAGGCCCCGGACGATGCCGGCCTGGCCGGAGGTGAAGCGCGCCGACACCCCACGGGGCGTCCGCCGGAACCCCGCCATGACTTCCTCCGCGATCTCCGGGGCTTCGTCGTCGCCCGGGTCGCTCACCGGTCGTGGCTCACCGTGGCCCACAGGCCGTAGCCGTGCAGGATCTCGGCGTCCCGTTCCATGGACTCGCGCGTTCCCGACGAGACCACCGCTTTGCCCTTGTGGTGCACGTCGAGCATGAGCTTCTCGGCCCGCGGCTTGGCGTAGCCGAACACCTTCTGGAACACGTAGGTCACGTACGACATGAGGTTGACCGGATCGTTCCAGACGATCGTTACCCAGGGCGTGTCGGGCACCACGTCCTCATCGGCCTCCGGCCGTTCCACCTCTGCGGGTGCCACGCTCACTGGTTCGTCACCTCCTCAGCCTGCTTTACAGTCTCCCTCAAGCATGCTCCCCCTTTCGCCAAGCATGCCCGTTGCCTGGGCCTGCTCCGGCACGACGCTGCCCCTGTCCGTAGTCTTCCACTCCGAAAGCACCTTTTCGGCTGCCCGGCGTTGTCCCAGGTCAGGCCCACCTCCCCCCACCACTCCTGTAGAAAATCGAATACAGAACCTACTGGGTATTGCGGGACATTACGGGGTGTCTTCAGCCATCTTGTGACCCCGGGGTTACCCCAGAGGGCGGGGCCTGACCTACCTGCGGAACGGCCCCGCCCTTCTGGTGACTGGAGACCTGGACCCTACGGAGAGTAGAACTTCCCGCTACCCATTGTCACCAGCCGGTGGGCCTGAAAGCCTGAAGCTACAAGATCATCGGCACGACCGAGGAGGACGACATGACCGCCACCACGCACCCCGCCTGGTGCTCCCTGGACCACGGCCGCGAGCCCGCAGGCACCCACGCCGGCGTGATCCGCCTCGGGACGGACGTGAGCGGCGTTGACATCTCACTGGCCCGCCTCTCCGGCGAGGAGGGCACCAGTGTGGTGCTCATCCCGGTCGGCTTCACCGACAGCACCGAGGAGGGCCTGGGCATCAGCCCCGACGCCGAGCTGACCGGCGAGCTGGCCCGCGTCCTCGCCGCGGCCTGACCTGACCGCGAAGGCCCGGTTACCTGCCCGGTGCCGGCCCCCGTTATGCCGACCCGCGCCTCGGGAACAGCGCGGCCTGCAATGTCTCGCTCTGTTCGATCGAAAGCCTCTTCACCTTCCAACAAGCCCAGGCGATCACTGCCCCGGTGACCACATTCAATACGCCACCGCTGATACCCAAGCCGCCACCCTGGATCAGGAAACCGGCACCCATTATCGAGAAGCCAAGCGCGAACCGGGTCCCGCCGGGTGCCTCGATCCGGGGCCGGATTGATACCCAGACCGGCTTGCTGACGATCAGGCACCCAAGCGCGATGACGCCGAAGGCGATGCCAAGGGTGGCCTGGTGCTGCGTGGTGAGTGCATAGCGAATGGACCCCAAGAGCAGACCGGCCAGCACGCTGAAGAGCAACTTCCAGGTTCTCCAGGCAACGATTTCCAGTCTTCTCCTTGGCGGGCAAGTGCAGGTCAGTTCGTGCGCGACGGAGGGGGCAAAGCGGAGCAGGCTCGCTGCGAAGCGCAGCCCGCGCAAGAGCCGCGTCACCGGGAGGCCCTTTGTCCCGGAAACGATGAAGTCAAGCTCGGCCGCCCACTCTCTGGTGAGGTCGCCGCGGACCTCCCGCCGGACCCGCATGGCGGCGAGACGGATCAGGGCGCTGGGGAGCAGGCCGATGCGGGTCTCGATCTCCTCCCCGCACATGGCGGTGAGCGCCCGCCAGGCCAGTGTGGCAGCGATGATCACGATGGCCACCAGGATGGCCATGGCCGCCCTCATGCCCGGCCACCTTCGGTCCGCAAGCGCGACAGCCTGCCAGCCGGCGGGGTGATCTGCTGGCTGAGCACGGCAAGTTCGTTGCGGGCGCATTCGATGCCGTTCTCACTGAGCCGGTAGATCCGGCGGGCTGGCCGGCCCTCGCGTGCGGGGTCGATCTGCTCCTCTTCGCGGAGCAGCCAGCCGGCCTTCACCAGCTTGCCCAGAACTGGGTACAGCTTCCCGCTCGGGAAGCCGGTCGCGTGCATCAGGTCGTAGCCGTAGCGGGGCTGCAATGGGTCGGTCAGGAACTCCCGCAAGACCCGGGCGACGGTGAGCGTCATCCTCATTTCAGGCATAGTCACAACTTTTACATAGGGTTCCGCCAAGCTCTGGGAGGCGCGCCGAACAAGTAGCGCGAACTGCGGGAGGACTCCAGGCCGCGCCTGTACACGATGTGCGAGGGCACCGTGGACGCCCGGGGGCGGCAGGTGCACGACAGGGCCTGCCTGCTGGGGTAGCTGCCCCGGACATGAGGGAAGGCCGCCCTGGTGCGGGCGGGCTCATCACCCGTTGGCCCCGCGGGCGGCCTTCCGCGCCTTACGCTTCGCGGACGTGGGCACGCCCAGCTTAGCGCCCGTTGCCGACAGCGCCAGTTCTACAAGTCTGCCCAGGTCAGAGCCAACATGTCGCCTACTCGTTCGAGTACAATGAGCGTATGCGCTCACGGCCACTGACCACCGCCGAGGCTGCCGCCGAACTCGGCCAGTCCCCGCAGACCGTCCGGCGGCTGGCCGCCAATGGCACGCTCGACGCCGAGAAGGTCGGCCGTGACTGGCAGATCGCTCCGGAGAGCGTCGCCGCGCTGGCCCCCCGGAGCACCGAGCTGCGCCAAGCCCTGGCCGAGGTCGAGCGGCTGGAGCCCGACATCGCCCACCCGGCGAGCTTCCACCGTCACCTTGCGCAGATCGAGCGGGAGGACGCCAGGAGCAGGACCAAGATCCCGCGCCAGCTGGCCCGGCAGGCGGGCTACGCGATCAACGCCGCCGTCGCACGCGGGGCGTTCTCGCCGGACCGGATCGACTTCTGGGCAGGCCAGGTCATCCTCGCCGGGAGCGAGGCCGAGGCCGAGGAGGCCATCGGCACGATCAACAGCCTGTGGGGCACACGCGGGCCCGCGCCCGGTGCAGACGCCGAAGGCGACTACGACGAGGGCCAGTTCCGGCATCTATGGCCGCCGGAGGCTGGCGAGGAACGCGAATGGCGGGCGGCCCGGGATGCCGCCGGGCAGGAGGCCATGGCCGCCAGTGCCCGCAGGCGGGCCAGGGAGGGTGAGGACTTCCTTGTCCTGTTCCCGCCAGAGAGCCCGGAAGAGGCCGACCGGCAGGCCGCCGTGCGCGAGCGGATCGCCGCCAGCGCCCGCCAGGCGGCCGACCTGGACGAGGACGACGACGCGGGGTACGAGGGGTACGCCTCACTGCTCCCGCCTCAACGCCACCGCTGGGACCGGCGGCCATGAGCGGCAAGGGCGACGCGCTGTACCGGGCGTTCATGAAGACGTTGCCCGCCCGTGGCGGCACCGGGCACTCTGCCACGCCCCGGACGGCCCTGGTCCACCCCGCGCCCTCGAAGCCCGGCGGTAAGCGGCCCGCCGCGCAGAAGACCGGGCAGCCCAAGGCGCCCGCCCGGCCGCGGAAGCCGCTGAAGGGCCAGCCCGGAGCGCAGCAGTACCGCACGGGCAAGAAGCCGCAGTGAACGTGCCGGGCGGCGTGAAAGCCGCCAGCCGCCTTGTGCATCTTCGGGGCGGCCGGAGCCAAGGCGGAGGAGCGGCGGACTCATCCTTTCCCGCGGCCGAGATCCCGCCTGCGCCATGCCCGGCCAGTGCGGGGGCGGCCCGTTTCGTCGTCGCTGAGCGGGCCGTCCCTCGCAACCCCCCACCTAGGGAGGACCACCGCTGACCTGGAATCGGGTCACAGCGGGTCACAGGGAGTGAGCCCATGGCAGGCGTTACGGCCAGCCCTGTGCAAATGTCGGCCCCCGGGACTGAGCGTCGGATGAGCGCGTGACAGCGGCACTCGCTGGCCTGCACGGACTCAGCGAGCATCTGATCTGCTGTCAGGTAGTTGAGCTGGGCCCCGCTCAGGCGGCTACGCGGATAGTTGCGCGCTCAACGCGCCGCGCGGGCACTTCCTGAAGGACACCCGGCGTTGCGGGGCAGAAGTAGGCGCGGAGCTGTGCCACCTCGGCAGCCGGGATGCTGTAGTCGCGCAGAATGTCGTTGAGTGGCCACGGATGCGCTATTGAGACGACCTCGATGCCAACAACGTTCCCGGCGTCGTCGAGGTCGACGGACGTGTTGTCGTCGATGTCCCGTGTCCGGGCCACGGCCTGGTCGCTCAGCCGGATGTAGAGCGCGCCGACATTCAGGTCGTACTTGAGATGCATCCTGTCCTCACCTGCTATTCGTCGGGCCAGGCCAGGGTGATGATCTCTTCCTGGTCCGGCGTTAGCACTAGCTTCAGTATGCGCCCTCGGCTCGCGTACCCCAATACCACGATTTTGCCGTTGCTGCCCACACGCGGTTGTCCGTACCTGCGGTTTAGCGCCGATCGCACGTCTGCGTCGGTGATCCTGCGCGCGGCCATCTGGTCCCTGGCATGCCTGCTCAAGCGGGGCATGGCCGCTAGTTCTGCCCAGCTGGCGGGGCAATCGCCCGGACGTCCACAGAACGGGACAGCCTGGGATCGTCATCCAGTGTGACCTGCAGCCTGTAGTCGCCATGACTTGGGATCGGCAGCGCGATCCGGAATGCGATGCTGGCTGCCGGGCGCCAGTGCTGCGGCACATTCGCTGCTGGCGCCGGTGTTGGGAAACGCTGGCTAACCGTGAGCAGGTCGCCGCCGGGGCCTTGAAAAACGAGGCTAATGTCATGCTCGGCACCTACTTCATCCCTGCTGCTGAAGGTGATGCGCGCCACGACGCCCACGGGCACCACGGCTGGCTGGCCTTCCGGGACAAAGAAGGTGTCGATTCCGGCGCCCATGATGTGGGTCATCCCGGCATCCTGGCGGACGTACTCGGCAAGGACCACGTAGTCGATCTCGGGCATGGGGCTAGCTCCAATTGCATGTTGAGAGGCCCCACGGTAGCGCTGCTAGCCAGCGCCCGTGGGGCTTTGAGCGCCGCCGACCGCTACGGCCGTTCCAGCACCCGCCGGGACCACAGGAGGGCGGAACGGGCGCTCAGGCGCGATTTCGCATCGAACGCGCTCGACCTGACGATCATCATCGCTATACCCACACTACAGATTGCCGTGACTTCTACATTTCACAGCGTTACGAGTCACGTCGGGTCACCATTGTAGAAGCCGGTGCCGGGCTGGTCACGTCTGGTCGTTTAGATGTTCCTACGAAATGGCGCGGCACACCAAAGCGACCCACGGCATACGCAAACTGACCGGGTATATTGGAGGGCAGAAGCACCGCCGAGCGAAATGGAGGGACGCCATGGACGCCGGGCCCGTGACCGCACAGAGCGGCACGGCCGGGGTGAGATAGGCCAACTCAGCCGATCGCCCCGGGAATCGTCCCCGCCCGCCTGGGCGGGACCGTCCCGCGAGGGGTGTCCCTTGGCGCTCGTGCGCTTGCTGTTCCTGGTGATTGCCATCACCGCCGTCATGGCCGATTCCGGCCGGAGACTCACTGACGCCGACCAGGGCGAATGGCTCGGCACCGCGGATCTGGCCGCGATGCTGAACGTCGAGATCGCCTCGATCTACTGGCTGAACCACACCGGCGAAGGCCCGCCCCGTTACAAGATCGGCCGCGAGCTGCGGTATCGCAGATCGGAAGTCGATGAGTGGGCAAAGACCCGCCGCGTGCCCGTGCAGCCGGGCCCATGAATGGAGAAGCCCGCCCCGGCCAGGGCGGGCCTCCTAAGACGCCACCGGCAAACGCAACGTCTACGCCGGATTCTATGGCAACAGCGCCGAGACGGTATGAGCCCCACCCCTACGCTCTGCTGCTGCCACCGCTGACCGCGGAGGAGTACGCGGCGCTGAAGGCCGACATCGCCCGGAACGGCATCCAGTTGCCGATCGTCGTTGACGAGGACGGCAAGATCCTCGACGGCGTACACCGCAACCGGATCGCCGCCGAGCTGGGCATCGAAGTTCCCGCAGCGGTGCGGGAAGGACTGAACGAGGATGGCAAGCTCGCGCTTGCGCTCGGCCTGAACCTGTACCGGCGGCACTTCACCGCCGACCGCCGACGTGACCTCGTGGCCAACCTGCTTGCGGACGGGCTGTCGGTGCGGCGGATCGCCACGGCGACCGGATGGGGCAAGTCCACGATCGGGCGCGACGTGCAAGACATCCGCGACGAGCTGGCCCGCGAGGCCGCGCTCTGGCTGTGGTGCGAGCGCGGCGAGCCCAAGCTGCCGCGGTCGTCGGAACGGCGCCTGAAGATCCTGGGCAAGACCGCAGACGAGGTGATCCGCGAGGCGGGGGTTGACCCCGCCCCGTGCACATGCCTGGAGGACCGGGATGAGTGCTGTCCGTCCTGCGGGGAGGCGCTGGACCGGCTGATCTCGCTGAACCAGGGAACGCGATCCGGCCGCGCCAGCTTCCTCCGGGCCTGGTACCAGGCCTATCCGCCGGCCTGCCTGGACGACCTGGGCCGGCTACAGCAGGCGTGGGAGCTGTTCTCCACGCTCCGCGACTGGCGCGACTGGCTGGACAGCGCGGGGATCTCCGAAGTCGTAGGCGCGAAGCTCATGGGCGAGCTTGACGCAGCGACTGTCCCAGATGGGACAGCGGCCAAGCCGGAGCCGGGCTGATGGGCAGCGAGCTTCGCCGGATGATCCGCGACGGCGCACCGGCCACCTGGACGGCGCCGATGATCCACGTCGCCGGAGAGATTGCCGACGACGCCCGCGACCCCAGCCAGGGCGTGCCCGGGGACGGCGGCTGGCCCTGGTCGAAGCTGCCCGTCGAGGGCCACTTCGACCGCCACGGCAAGTGGCGGGACGGCCTCACCGAGCGGTGCGGCATGAGCGCCCGCGCCATTTCCCCGGGCCCTGACCGGGCTGGCGCGGGCGGGCTACGAGATGCGGGAGCGGATCGGCACCGACCGGCATGGCCGCCCGGTGTTCGCCGCGAAGGGCCACGCGATGACGTTCCGGGTGCCGCCGCTGCCGCCGCGGCCGACCCCGCTAAGGCCGCCAAGTACGGCGTCCTTTAACGGCCAAAGGTCGCCAAGTACGGCGTCTAAGGCCGCCAAGTACGGCGACCCCTTCCCCCCACCTCCCCTCAAAGAGCTATCCCCTCATTCCGAATCAATCTGTAGTTCGCAGGCTGAGGTGGAAGGCAGCCAGGCCGCGTCAGGTCAAAAGCAATCACCAAATGGATCGGCCAGCTATCAGCGGCAGGCCGCGTCATGACCGGCGTTCAGCTCGAACTCTGGACCTCGGAGCCGGAGCGTCGGCGCCAGCGCCGCGACGAGCTGCGGCGCCAGGTCTTCGATCACTACGGCCGGGCCTGCGCCTGTTGCGGCACCGAGGACGACCTGACGGTTGATCACCCCGATGGCGACGGCGCCCAGCACCGACGCGAGCTGTTCGGCGCGCAGACCGCCGGCCACCACTTCTACCGCTGGCTGGCCAAGCAGGGCTTCCCGCCGGGCTACGTGGTGCTCTGCGCGCTTTGCAATCGCTCGAAAGCTACCGGCGACCGCTGCCGCCTCCACCCCACAGACGACCGGCCCGGACAAGCCGGGCCGGCAACCACAACAACCGAGGGGTAGTTCACCATGTCCAACTCTGTTGCTGGCGAGAGCCAGCGCTTCGTCATCATCCACCCGGAGTTCTGCTGCGCCGAGTGCTGCCTGCCAGGGATCATGCGTCCCCGCCCCGGCGTCCAGATGTACCACTATGCCCGGAACAACGGCGGCTACGTGGAGATCGCCCACGGCTGTGAGCACTACATCCTCGACTACTTCGCGGATGACCCGCCGCCCCGTGCCTGGCTGGAGGAGCAGATCGTGGCCCAAGGCGCTGACTGCATCCCACCGGTCCACGAGTGCAGCCCGCGCTGCGCGCTGATCGGCAGCGACTGCCCGTTCACCATCGGCCAGCTCACCGAGGCCCAACTGGACGACCGGCTCCGCGAGTACGGCGACGCCCCGTTCTGACCCAAGCGCCCCCGGCCACCGGCAGGCGGCGGCCGGGGGCCATCCCCCAAGCACCTGGAGGACAGACCCATGCCCACGGCGCCCAGCGAGACCGTGCTCGCCAAGGCCGCGAGCTACCTCGTCGGCGGCCGAGCGACCGTCGTCCAGTGCGACGACACGAGCGGCCTGTTCGTCGCCAGCATCTCCGGGGACAGCGGGACCTGGACAGTGTTCCGCTCCCATTCGGCCGGCCGGTGGCACTGCGACTGCCCGGCCGGTGCCCGCTTCGGCCGGGCGTGCGCTCACGTCGCCGCGACGGCCTTGGTCGCGCCGTGACCGGCCTCTACCCGCGGGCGCCGGGCGGCTGGCTGATCATCCCGTCCGGCGGCCGGTCGCCGTGCCCGCACCACCGGGGGCTCTGCGCCTACTCCGGCCATGAGCCGGACCGCTGTCCTCGGTGCCACCGGGCCTGGGCCATCATCGAGACCGGCACCGGGCCGGGCGACGGCACCCGGCAGGCCCACGAGGACTGGCACGCCGCCAGGGGCGCGAGCCAGTCCAGGCGTGAGGCCAGCTGGGCCGCGAAATCGCGCCCTCCGGGCGTGGGGGCGCCTGGGACGGCCGACGACGACTCACCGACCACGGGATCTCCTCCACGGCCGGAGGGAGCCGTCCGGGGGCAATCCGGCAGCAACCCAGCCGGGGACCGGACATGAGGGGCGAGGACTTCCGCGACGCCTACCGTCGCGCCCTGGCCGACCTCCACCGGCAGCAGCGCACCCGGCGCGGCCGGGGCAAGGGTGTTCCCGCCGGAACACCCTTCGGCCGGGCCCGCTACCGGCGGGAGCCCCCTGCACAACAGGAGGACGACCGTGGCCGGGCGTAAGCGCCGCGCCCGGCCCAGCGCCCGGAAGCTGCGCGGCAAGGCCATGGCCCGCGGGGCGCGGCACCCGGCCGGCACGCTGGGGCCATTGGTCAGCCGGAAATGCGCGGCCGGGCGGCACAGCGAATGCGGCGAATGCAACTGTGAATGCCATGGTAAAGCGCCCTGAATCGCTATCCATCAACTCCTGACAGTGGCAGGAAATAGCCCCTGACCTGGGACGATACAACTGGAGAAACACCAGGTCACCTATTGCATTCGGCCCGCAAACGCGAAAGCCTGGAATGGACCGATTCACCACCCGAAAGGAGCCAGCGAAATGGCTACCACCAAGTCTCGCGCCCAGCGGAGCGCCGACCAGGCCAAGGCCGACCAGGACCAGGAGCAGCAGCAACCCGAGGAGCAGCAGCAGGAGCAGCCGCAACCCGAGGCCCAGCCGAAGCCCGAGGACAAGCCGACTGCGACGTTCGACCTCGGCCACGGCCGGATCGTCTTCTACCGCCCGTCGCTACGGCTGGCGGACGGCACGGTGACCGACTGCCCGCACGTGCAGTGGGGCCATGAGAAGGAGCAGCACGCGATGAAGTGCCTGCGCAAGCTGGCGGCCGACCGCGGCGTGACGCTAGCGAAGTGATCATCACGACCGGCTCGTATGCGGGCTGGCGGCCCGAGCATGGGACGCCAGTCCGCATCACGCTGGGGCAGCCGCGGTGGCCGCGCCCGCCGGGCCGGGAGCGCTGGATCTACCTCGCCGAACTGGCCCCCAGGCCGGGGTACTTCCGGGCCGCGCCGGAGAAGTTCGACCGCATGTTCCGCGCCCAGATGGACCGGCTGGCCGCCGACATCCTGGCCAAGCTGACCTGGATCACCGATGAGTACGGCCCGTGCTCACTGCTCTGTTTCGAGCGCAGGGTGCGGCCTGGCCCGCAAGACTGCCACCGCCGGATCGCGGCGGAGTTCATAGAGAACCGGCTCGGCATCGAGGTGCGCGAGCTGGACCCGAGATGAGAAGGAGAACCAACCATGCAGTACAAGGTGATCGAACTGCGCGAGGGCATGTTCGGCAGCAAGCAGTCCGGCGGCAAGCTGGAGGCCGCGCTGAACGACCACGCCCGCCAGGGCTGGCGGGTGGTCAGCATCGTGAAAGCCGACATCCGCGGCCGGATCGGGCCAGGCGGCGTCGAGGGCCTGCTCGTGATCTTCGAGCGGGGTGGTCCTGGCGCGTAAGCCCAGGCCCGCCGCGCCTACCTTCATCCCTGACCGAAGCGGCCCCGGCCAGCGCGCACACGCCAGGCCGGGGCCTCGATCCCAACCTGATCAGACCAGGAGGAGACCGTGAGCACCATCATCCAGCCCCCGCAGACGCTCTGGCGAGCCCTCGCGCTCAGCCGCGACCCGGAGGACCCGCTGTGGGCGATCCTCCACGTTGCCATGCCCGGCGACATCAGGCCCGCCACCATCGACGCCGCGGGCCGATACGCCGACTGGCCGGAGACGACCGAATGGGTCCACGCCCGGCTCGGCCAGCCGGTCGAGCTGACGCCCATGTTCGACCCGCTGCTGTGGGTGATCCGCGCCAAGCGCTGAGCCGTTTGGCTGCCCGCCGGACCGCGCGCCCGGCGGGCGGCCTGGCGACTCACGCCAGCACGAGAGGAGATCGACATGTCAGACCGCACCATCCCCTACACGCACTGGGCCTACTTCTGGCGCCGCGACCTCGCCGAGCGCTGCGCCGCCGAGCTGGCGCCGCTGGACTTCCTGTGCGCCGTGGACCACCACCCGCCCCCTACTGCCGAGGAGGTCGCCCAGCTCCACGCCGAGCACCCGGCGCTCGCCGACCTGCCGGAGCCACCGCCGCACGGCGAATGGCTGCTGCGTGCCGCCCGTGAGGTCGAGATCGACGGCCTGATCGAGCGGCATGACGAGGTGGAGGCCATCGTCATCCGCCACGGCGGCTTCTACGACGGCGGCGAGTCCGGCTGGCTGGACACCCGGACCGGCGAGCCCATCCGCCAGGCAGACAACCCGAAGGAGGGCTGACATGGCCGGTTCAATCTGGAGCTACTGCTCCTGCAAGGGCCCGGACGGCAAGCGCTACAAGCCGGGCGACTGCCCCGAGTGGGGCCAGCGCGCCCACCGCAAGTGGGCGTTCGTGATCGACCAGGACCGCACGCCGGAGGGCCGACGCCAGCAGCTCAAGAGAATGTCCTTCCCCAGCAGGCAGGCGGCCGAGCGGGCGATGGAGGCCGAGCTGCCCGCGATCCGGGCGCACATCGCTCCCACCGTCTCTGGCAGGCAGACCACGGTCTCCGAGTACCTGGACCGCTGGTTGCGCACTGCTCGGAACTCGAAAGGTAAGCCGTGGCGGCCCTCGACCAAGGCGACCTACGAGAGCGCCGCCCGCCTGTACCTGCGCCCGCTCCTCGGCCGGTACAGGCTGGCCGACCTGCGCCGGGAGCACGTCGAGGCGATGGCGGAGGCGATGCGTGACGGCACGTTCCGGCCACCGGAAGCCCGGCCCAGAGCTGTGGAGCTGTCCGACCGGACGGTTTACGCGGCGTTCAGCGTGCTGCGCGCTCCGCTGTTCGCGGCCATGGACGACCACCTGATCAGCGCCAACCCCTGCCAGCGAGCCCGGGTGCCAGGCCCCGAGACCACCGAGGCGGAGGTCTTCGAGGTGGAGCAGGCGAGGATCTTCCTGGACTACGTGCAGGAGGCCGAGCCGCAGCTTGCACCCGCCTACCGGCTCGCGCTCCAGTACACCCTGCGCCGCGGCGAGCTGGCCGGCTTGCAGTGGTCCGACATCGACTTGGACGCCGGGACGCTGCGCGTGGTCCGAGCCGTCAGTGAGGCAGGCAGGCAGGCCCACATCCATGAGCCGAAGACGAAGAAGGGCCGGCGCGTCGTCTACCTCGGCGAGCGGATGGTCGCGGTCTTGCGCGAGCACCGCCGGGCACAGCTGGAGCGGCGGCTCGCGGCCGGCCCCGAGTGGGAGGCGGGCAGCGACTGGGTCTTCTGCGACGAGCGGGGGCGGATGCTCCGCCCGTTCATCTTCACGCACCACTTCAAGGCCCGAGTGCGGGAGCTGCCCGAGCTGCCCGAGCTGCACCTCCACTCGGCGCGTCACACCGCGATCAGCCACATGCTGGCAGACGGGATAGACGTGGCGACCGTGGGCGACCAGGCAGGCCACGCCGACCCGGCCGTGACGCTCAAGGTTTACACCCACGCGCTCAAGCAGCGGCGGGCCGCCACGGGCAAGCGGATGGACCGCCTCTACGGCGAATCGGTGACTCCCCTGTGACTCCGGGGTGACCACCATGGCCCTCACCTGGGACGACGCCAGGCCAGTCGCTATTCTTCCACTCGTGACGGATCCAGATGCGAGGGGCCAGCGGCCAGGCGCGAGCACGGCCCTGCTGACCGACCACTACGAGCTGACCATGCTGGCCGGCGCGCTGCGCAGCGGCGCGGCCGAGCGGCGATCGGTGTTCGAGGTGTTCGCGCGGTATCTGCCGTACGGACGGCGCTACGGGGTGGTGGCCGGCACCGGGCGGCTGCTGGAGGCGCTACAGCGGTTCCGGTTCGGGCCGTACGAGCTGGAGTTTCTGCGGGAGACCGGGGTGACCGACGAGGCCGCCCTCGGCTACCTGAAGTCGTACCGGTTCACCGGTGACATCTGGGGATACGCCGAGGGCGACTGCTACTTCCCCGGCTCGCCGATCCTGGTGGTGGAGGCGCCGTTCGCGCAGGCGGTGGTGCTGGAGACGCTGGCCTTGTCCGTGCTCAACCACGACTGCGCGATCGCCTCGGCCGCCTCGCGGATGGTGAACGCGGCGGACGGGCGCCCGCTGATCGAGATGGGCTCCCGGCGCACCCACGAGCGCGCCGCGGTGGCCAGCGCCCGCGCGGCCTACCTGGCTGGCTTCGCCACCACCTCGAACCTCCAGGCGGGCCGGGAGTACGGGGTGCCCACCCGCGGGACCAGCGCGCACGCGTTCACCCTCGTGCACGACAGCGAGCAGCAGGCGTTCGCGACCCAGCTCGCGGTGCAGGGGACGGGCACGACGCTGCTGGTGGACACCTACGACGTGGACCGCGCGGTGCGCGACGCCGTGAAACTAGCCGGACCGGACCTGGGCGCGGTGCGGATCGACAGCGGCGACCTGCCGGTGGTGGCGCGGCGGGTGCGCGCGCTGCTGGACGAGCTGGGAGCGCACCAGACCAGGATCGTGCTCACCGGCGACCTGGACGAGCACTCGATCGCGGCGCTGGCCGCGTGCCCGGTCGACGGGTACGGCGTGGGCACCGCCCTGGTCACCGGGTCCGGGGCGCCGACCGCGGCGCTGGTCTACAAGCTGGTGGCGCGCGCGCTGGAGGCCGGCGGCGAGCTGCGCCCGGTGGCCAAGCGCTCGGTGGGCAAGCCGAGCAAAGGCGGGCGCAAGTGGGCGGCCCGGCATCTCGACGAGGCGGGGACGGCCGAGGCCGAGGTGGTCAGCTTGGTCCCGCCCACGCCGTCGCGGTCGGACCGCCCGCTGCTGGTCCCCCTGGTCCGGGGCGGGGAGGTGGTGGGCGCCGAGCCGCTGGCGCAGGCCCGGGAACGCCACCAGCGGGTGCTGGCCGAACTGCCGCTGTACGCGCTGCAGCTATCCCGCGGCTACCCCGCGATCCCTACGCTGTTCGAGCCGAACGGCGGCTAGCCGCCCGGCGCACCCCGGCACGGAAGCTGCCGCGGTAGGCGGCCGGGGTGGTGCCCCGCCAGGCCCGGAAATGATGGCGCAGCGCCA
>Ga0126374_10000122_pt1 | contig 15052 bp, 11 predicted proteins | sample PanSoiMetPlot_12_FD_89874 | JGI IMG/M metagenome (GOLD analysis project Ga0126374, IMG submission 89874) | Tropical forest soil microbial communities from Panama - MetaG Plot_12 | ecosystem: Environmental > Terrestrial > Soil > Tropical forest > Bulk soil | place: Panama | collected 2016-02-17
CCTTCCTAAGGAAAATCGAAGCCGCCTGCTGGAGCCCTATGTGACGACGCGCGAGAAGGGCACCGGCCTCGGCCTCGCCATTGTGGGGAAAATCCTCGAAGAGCACGGCGGCCGGATCGAGCTGCACGATGCAGCGGAGCGCTTCCCCGGCCAGCGGGGTGCCTGGATGCGGCTGCGGTTTGCTGCGCAGCCGTCTGAAACACTCATCAACGAAACCAACAATTAATAGAGCGGGCAATAACCATGGCGTCGGATATCCTGATCATCGACGACGAGGCCGACATCCGCGAGCTGGTGGCCGGAATTCTCGAGGACGAGGGTTACGCAACGCGCACCGCCCGCGACAGCGATGACGCGGCGGCAGCGATCGCGGCGCGGCGGCCCAATCTGATTTTCCTCGATATCTGGTTGCAGGGCAGCCGACTCGACGGGCTGCAAATGCTCTCCGAGATCAAGGCCGAACATCCCGATCTGCCGGTGGTCATGATCTCCGGTCACGGCAATATCGAAACCGCGGTTGCGGCGATCAAGCAGGGCGCCTATGACTTCATAGAGAAACCGTTCAAGGTCGACCGACTTGTCCTCGTAGCCGATCGGGCGCTCGAGACCTCGCGATTGAAGCGCGAAGTCAGGGAACTCAAACAGCTGGCACCGCATCCGGCAAAGCTTGTCGGCAGCTCTGGGGTCATGCAACATCTGCGTCAGACTATCGAGAAGGTCGCGCCCACCAACAGCCGAATCCTCATCGTTGGGGCGTCCGGCTCCGGTAAGGAGCTGACGGCCCGCACCATCCACGCGTTGTCGTCGCGTGCCGCGGCTCCCTTCGTGGTCATCAATGCGGCAGCCATCACGCCGGATCGCATGGAGGTCGAACTGTTCGGTACCGAGCAACTTAACGGCCAATCTCGCAAAATAGGGGCACTTGAGGAAGCCCATGGCGGCACGCTCTTCATCGACGAAATCGGCGACATGCCGCGGGAGACCCAGAACAAGATTCTGCGGGTGCTGGTCGAACAGACTTTCCTGCGCGCGGGCGGCACCAGCAAGGTTGAGGTTGACACGCGCATCATCACCTCAACCGCGCGCAATCTCGAAGAGGAAATCGCCGCCGGCCGCTTCCGCGAGGACCTTTTTCATCGGCTTTCCGTGGTGCCGATCCGGGTGCCGCCGCTCACCGAGCGCCGCGAGGACGTGCCGGAGCTTGTCGACCACTTCATGGAACAGATTTCTCAGGCGACCGGCCTGCCCAAGCGGCGGATCGGTGACGACGCCATGGCGGTGCTGCAAACTCACGACTGGCCCGGAAACGTGCGCCAGCTCCGCAACAATGTGGAGCGTTTGATGATCTTAGCCAGTGGCGACGTCGATGCGGTGATCACCGCAGACATGCTGCCGCCGGATGTCGGCTCCATGGTGCCGGCGATGCCCAAGGGAGCGGGTGGGGAACACCTTATGGGCATGCCGCTACGGGATGCCCGCGAAGCGTTCGAGCGCGAATACCTGCGCGCCCAGATCAGCCGGTTCAGCGGCAACATTTCGCGAACCGCCGAATTCGTGGGGATGGAGCGCTCGGCACTGCATCGCAAGCTCAAGGCGCTGGGAATGGATTAATAAGCCCATTCCACGAAACCGATCATGCTTACCGCGGTCCACAAACTCAGTTTGGGTCATGCCAGGGCGCCGGCGTCGGGTGGCGAGCCCGGAATCCATATCTCTCGGTCAGTGGTCATGGATTATCGGCTTGCCGCGGAGCCTGTCACCGGGCCGACCGAAGGGCACCCCCGCTGCCGGCGCCATGGAATGACTCAGATTCAGCGTCAAACCGCGGCGTAATTGCGCGCCAGCAAATTCCCAAACAGGCACGCCAATTGGATCTGCGATGTCTCGGATCGCCTATGTGAATGGCCGATATCGGCCGCACCGCGACGCTCTCGTCCACGTGGAGGATCGCGGCTATCAGTTTGCCGACGGTGCTTATGAAGTATGCGAGGTGAGGGCGGCTCACATCGTGGATGAGCGCCGCCATATGGCGCGGCTGACGCGATCACTCGCGGAATTGCGCATCGGCCTGCCGATGCCGCTGTCGGCTCTGAGCGTCGTACTGCATGAGACCGTAAGGCGTAATCGAGTTCGCGACGGCATTGTCTATCTGCAGGTTACGCGCGGCGTAGCCAGGCGCGATTTCGCCTTTCCGGCACCCGACACCGCGCCTTCAATTGTCGTCACCGCGCGCGCCCGCGACAGCGTTAGGGCGGAGAGCACGGCTGCCGACGGCATCGCGGTCATCACTCTTACGGACAATCGCTGGGCGCGGCCGTATATCAAGTCAGTATCGTTGCTGCCGAATGTTCTTGCCAAACAAGCGGCACGCGATGCCGGCGCCCGCGAGGCCTGGTTCGTCGATGACCAGGGATTCGTCACCGAGGGGGCATCATCGAATGCCTGGATCGTTACGGCGCGCGGCGAAGTCGTGACGCGTCCGGCCGATAGCCGCATCCTCAATGGAATTTCCCGGGCGGTAGTATTGGACGCGATAGCAGCCAGAGGGTTGTCCTTTTCTGAACGGCCGTTCACCGTCGTCGAAGCAAAGGCAGCGCGGGAGGCCTTCATCACGGCCGCCAGTCAGATCGTGCAACCGGTGATTCGCATCGATGGAAAGCAGGTTGGTGACGGCCGTCCGGGTCCGTTCGCCATCGCATTACGGCGGGAATTCCACCGCCATGCGGAATTTACGTGAGATTCCTGCTCCAATTTTGCTCAAAAAGTTCCAATTGCGGTCGAGCCGGACTTGCGCCTGACCCAATCCTACTTTTTAATGTTATGTCCGTGCCTTAGCCTGGACATCGATGCGTCCGGCAAAAAGCAGATCAATCAGTTGCAGTGCCGGGAACTGCAAACAAAAAGCGGAAAAAACGGCCATGGCAGCCGATCGCGCGCAAAATTTACAAGACACCTTCCTTAATCACGTACGTAAAGCGAAAATCCCCCTCACGATTTTTCTCGTCAATGGCGTGAAGCTGCAAGGGGTGGTGACCTGGTTTGACAATTTCTGCGTGTTGCTGCGGCGGGATGGACACTCGCAGCTTGTCTACAAGCACGCCATATCAACTATCATGCCAGGGCACCCAGTGCAGCTTTTTGAAGGCAGTGAAGAGGGTACTATCGGGGAAAAGACCTGATTGGAGCCGCGTGACTATCGTAGCTCGAAGCTGAGCCCGTCTAAGGGTTCGACGACGGGGCGTGCAATCGTCATTGGTCCGTATCCGCGACCGCGAGATGCGCGTACGGCCACGAACAACGGCCGGGACCTTGCGTCCCGCCCGCACAATATGCGCGCGCCTGTAGCGCGCCTCGAAGAGGCCGTCGGGCTGGCGCTGGCGATTGATCTGGAGGTTGTCGACAGTGGCCTGGTCACCATTTCAACCATCCGCCCATCGACCTATCTGGGCAAAGGTAAGGTCGAGGAGCTGGCGGGCCTGGTGAGAAGTCACGAGGCCGGGCTGGTGGTGATGGATTGCGCATTGTCGCCGGTGCAGCAGCGGAACCTGGAAAAAGCCTGGAACGCCAAGGTGCTTGACCGCACCGGCCTGATTCTGGAGATCTTCGGCCGACGCGCCCGGACCCGCGAGGGTGCGCTGCAGGTCGAGCTGGCGCATCTCAATTATCAGCGCAGCCGGCTGGTGCGTTCCTGGACCCACCTGGAACGCCAGCGGGGTGGTTTCGGATTCCTTGGCGGCCCCGGTGAAACCCAGATCGAAACCGACCGCCGCCTGATTGCCGAGCGCATCGCCAGGATCGAAAGCGAGCTTGAAGGCGTGAAGAGTACGCGAAAACTCCATCGCGAAAGCCGGAGACGCGTGCCATATCCAATCGTTGCGTTGGTTGGCTACACCAATGCCGGAAAATCGACCCTGTTCAATCGCATGACCCAAGCGACGGTGGTTTCGGCCGACGTGCTGTTCGCGACACTGGATCCGACCATGCGGGCGATCGATCTGCCGTACGGCGCTCGAATCATTATGTCCGATACGGTTGGTTTCATTTCGGACCTCCCAACCATGCTGGTAGCGGCCTTCCGCGCTACCCTTGAAGAAGTGATCGAAGCCGATCTCATTCTCCACGTGCGCGATGTTTCGCATGGCGACACCGTCGCGCAGTCAGCGGACGTCGTCGAGGTGCTCGGCGATCTCGGCATTGCGCCGGGCGATGCGCGACTGATCGAAGTGTGGAATAAGATCGATCGTCTTGATCCTGCCGAGCGTGAGCGGCTCGATAATCTCGCCAGACGCGAGACCGGCGGCAGGCAGCCGATCCGGCTGTCCGCCTTGACGGGCGAGGGGATCGACACCCTGATCGCCGCGATTGAAGCCGAGCTCGCCCGATCGCGGCTTACGCTTGACATCGCGCTCGACCTCGCCGACGGGGCTGGCATCAGCTGGCTGCATCGCCATGCCGAGGTGCTGGCGCGCGACCAGGGCGCCGACGGCCGCATGCACATGACAGTGCGGATTGCTCCGGACCGCGCCGGGATTGTGCGGGCGAAGTTCGGTGCGGACAACATCAGAGGTTGGATGACAGATGTCAGATGACGAAATCCAGCCTCCGTCATCGGTCATCTGCCTTCGCGGCGTTCCAGAGTTCATCCATCTCGGCCAGCGTCGATTGCTCGGGGGTCTTGCCGGCCGCCGCAAGCGCTCGCTCGATATAGCCGAAGCGACGCTCGAATTTTTGGTTGGTAGCGCGCAGTGCCCGTTCTGGATCAGCGCCAACGTGGCGCGCAAGATTAACAACGGCAAACAGCAGATCGCCGACTTCGTCCCGCGCCGCACGTGTATCACCGGACGCCAGCTCGGTACCGATCTCATCTGCCTCCTCGCGGATTTTTGCGAGCACCGCAAGAGGATCGTTCCAATCGAACCCGACTTTGCCGGCCTTGTCCTGCAGCTTGAGCGCGCGCGTAAGAGCGGGGAGGGCGACCGGGACGCCCGCAAGCGCCCCACCACTGCGTTCCCGATCCTGTAGACCAACCGCCCCGCGCGCGGCGCGCTCAGCCTTCTCCTGCGCTTTGATCCTGTCCCACAACGCATTGACCGCCTCGGTGTCGAGGCTGCCCGCGTCGCCGAACACGTGTGGATGGCGGCGCAGGAGCTTTTCGGTGATCGTATGGACCACATCGCCGAACCCGAACCGGCCGGCTTCCTCGGCCATCCGGGCATGAAACACCACCTGCAGCAGCAGGTCGCCAAGTTCGTCACGCAGATCGTCGAAATCACCACGTTCGATTGCGTCGGCAACCTCGTAGGCTTCTTCGATCGTGTAGGGCGCGATGGATCCGAAGTCCTGCGCCAGATCCCACGGGCATCCGGTGCCGGCCGTGCGCAGCGCCGCCATGATCTCGATCAGGCCGACGATGTCGCGGGAAGGAGTGATTTTGGTCATGTAGGATGATCCGCTAAGCCCCGAGGTTCGGGTGCTACCAGGGCCGTGCGCTACCATGCAAGCTGCTTGCGGGGTGCGCGTCGTGAGGCCAATTCGCAAATGAATCCGAGATATCCACTGTGAAATTCATTTCGCGTCCCAGAAGTGAATAGCTGCCCTTGACATCGGAACAAACAAAGAACACTAACGATGGCCGGTACGCGGATGGCGATTCGCTAGGCGAAGATGCTGGATGTCGAAAAAGGAGCAGAAGAAACTTTGCTGGGGTCGAACGAGAGCATGCCCCGATATTCGATCAGGTCTTTGCCCGGGTGACCGCAATGGATTATGGCACGCTGGAAACGCTTCGACGGCGGCACCCGGCGTGGCGGTTGCTGGTTGCCGACCATGCACCCCTGATCGTCAGCTTCCTGCATGACACTTTTATTCGCCCGAACGTCCGCACCTTGTCTCAGCCGGACCTGGCGATGCGGTTGGAGGACTATCTTTATTCCCTGCGGGCCGACCTCGGAGAGGAGATGTTCCCGCGTGAAGCGTCCCATTATCTCGATATTTGGGCTTCCGACGAACACGCCTGGCTGCGCAAATATTACCCGCCGAACAGCGACGAAGTTCACTTCGACATAACGCCAGCCGCTGAAAGGGCGATCGACTGGCTCGTCGAACTCGGGCAGCGGCGTTTCGTCGGGACGGAATCGCGGCTCATGGCGATCTTTGACTTGCTCCATCAGCTTATCCAAGGGACCGAAATGGATCCTTGGGCTCGGATCAGCGAGCTTGAACGCCGCAAGCAGGAGATCGACGCCGAAATTCAGCAGATCCGCAGCGGCGCGCTTTACGTGCTCGACGCGACGCGCATCAAGGAGCGATTTCAAAACATCGCCGCGATGGCCCGTGGTCTGTTGTCAGATTTCCGCGAGGTTGAGCAGAACTTTCGCGATCTCGATCGGATCATTCGGGAGCGAATTGCGAGCTGGGACGGCGGAAAGGCGGTACTGCTCGACGAGATATTCGGCGAGCGGGACACAATTGCGGATTCCGACCAGGGCAAGAGCTTTCGTGCGTTCTGGGACTTTCTCATGTCGCCGTCACGCCAGAACGAACTTACTGAGATGCTCGCCAAGGTGTTCGAACTCGCTCCGGTACAAGAACTCAGGCCGGATCGGCGTTTGCTTCGCATTCATTACGATTGGGTACAGGCGGGCGAGGTGACGCAGCGCACCGTGGCGCGTCTCTCCGAGCAATTGCGGCGATATCTGGATGACAAGGCTTGGCAGGATAACCGCCGGATCATGAAGCTCGTCAGGGATATCGAGCAACACGCTCTCGCGATTCGTGACGCTACACCGGGCGGGGTCGTGATAGAGCTGGACGAGCCTGCGCCGGACGTTGCCTTGGTGATGGACCGGCCGCTGTTCACGCCGCCGTTGAAGCCGCATATCGACGAAGTTGCCGCCAATGCGGTCGAAGAGGTGCCGTCGGATGCACTTTTCAACAATGTCTACGTCGACAAGGAGCGTCTCGCCGGCCGTATCCGGCGCGCGTTGCAGACGCGCTCTCAGGTATCCCTTGTCGAACTGGTGCAAGCGCATCCGCTCGAGCAGGGCCTCGCGGAGCTGATCGCCTATATGAGTCTTGCGGCGGCAGACGGCGCCTCCATCATCGACGATAACCGGAATCAGACGCTGAACTGGACCGACGACGAGGGTAGGATTCGACAAGGCACAATGCCGGTGGTGGTGTTCTGTCGCCCGGCCGCAGTAGTCAGCCGGACGGGAAGGCGACGATGACGGACGCTAACGCCCTTTCCGTCGCGCTCGTTTCCCTGATGAAAGGCATCGTCGATCGGGAAAGCGATCCCGTCCTATGGCAATCCTTGATCGGCATTCAGGCGCGCGTTCGCGATTACGTCGCCTGCCTGGGTCTTGACCTCTTACTGGATGAGGCCGAAGGCTATGCGTACCTTCGACAGCGAGCTGCGGAAGAGGGGGTGCCCGAACTGCCGCGGCTCGTTCCGCGCCGACAGCTTGGCTATCAGGTCAGCCTGATGCTGGCGCTGCTGCGAAAGAAATTGGCGGAATTCGATGCAACCAGCGGCGAGCCGCGCCTGATTCTCGGCCGCAACGACATTGTCGAGATGATGCGCCTGTTCTTTCCGGACACCTCCAACCAGGCGCGGCTTAATGACCGGATCGGTGCCAATATCAATCACATCATCGACATGGGTTTTTTGCGTCGGCTCCGCGGCACGGACGACAAGTTTGAAGTCCGGCGTATCTTGAAGGCATTCGTCGATGCGCAGTGGCTTGCCGATTTCGATCGGAACCTTGCGGCGTATCGGTCCCATGCGTCTAACGAGCAGGCAGCCGTGGAATGAACGAAATATTTGCAGCCACGCCCGCTGTTCACGTCGAAGTTCCGCCGCCATATCTTTCGCTGCAGGCGGAGGAGGGCAGGGCTGGAGCTAGCCGCACCGGGATGCGCCTTCACCGCTGCGAATTCTTCAATTGGGGAACCTTTCACGGACGCGTATGGGGGCTCGAACTCAATGGCGACAACACGCTGCTGACTGGTGATATCGGATCCGGAAAGTCCACCCTTGTCGATGCCATCACGACCCTTCTGGTGCCGGCCCAGAAGATCTCCTACAACAAGGCCGCCGGCGCGGATGCCCGGGAACGCGACCTCAGATCATACGTTCTCGGGCATTATAAGTCGGAACGCGGCGAATCCGGGTTCGTTGCCAAGCCTGTGGCGCTGCGCGATGTCAACACTTATTCGGTCATCCTGGGGCGTTTCCGCAACGACGGCTTCCAGCAGGACGTAACGTTGGCGCAAGTGTTCTCGTTCAAGGAGGCGCATGGACAGCCGACCCGATTTTACGTTGTTGCGGATATGCCGCTCACGATATCGGAACACTTCAGCGGATTCGGATCTGACATCAACGCACTGAAGAAAAAACTGCGGCTGATGCCGCGGGTGGAAGTACACGACACCTTTCCGCCCTACAGTGCCTCGTTCCGTCGGCGTTTCGGCATCGAGAACGAGCAGGCGCTCGACCTGTTCCACCAAACCGTTTCCATGAAGTCGGTGGGAAATCTCACCGAATTCGTCCGCCAGCACATGCTCGAAGCGTTTCCGGTGGAGACGCGGATCGATGCTCTGATGGCGCACTTCGACAATCTCAATCGTGCGCATGAATCGGTGCTCAAGGCGAAAGCCCAGATCGAGCGACTGTCCCCGCTGATTGCCGACTGCGACCATCACAGCGAGCTGATGGATGAGGCGATCGCCATGCGCGGCTGCCGGGATGCGCTGCGCGCCTTTTTTGCCAGCGTGAAAGCGGGACTGCTCGAGCGCCGTTGCGAGAACCTGGAATCGGAGTTGGAACGACTTGGGCAGCGGATCGTCGGGCTCGACGACAAGGAAAGTAGCCAGCGCCATCAGCGCGATGAAATCAAACGCGCAATTGCCGAAAACGGCGGCGATCGGATCGAAAACCTGAAAAGAGAGATCGCCGGAAGAGAAAGTCTCAAGACCGAGCGCATGGGCCGCGCCGAAAAATACGCAGAACTCGCTCGCGCGGCCGGTCTGGCAGGCGTCTCGGATGCCGATGCTTTCGCGGCCAATCGGGCGGCGATCGCCTCGGGGAGCGAAGCCGTCCAGACTCAGAAGGCGGAGACCCAGAATGCCGTCACCGAAGAATCCGTCGCGCTGCGCCAGCTGCGCACGGAGCACGCTGAAATCGCAGGAGAAGTCGAGTCGTTAAAGAAGCGCCGCTCGAACATCCCCGCCAACATGCTGGCGATTCGTGACAGCCTGTGCCGGGAACTCAAAGCCGAGGACGAAAGCTTTCCTTTTGTCGGCGAATTGATCCAGGTCCGGGAGGAGGATGCGGCGTGGGAAGCAGCGATTGAACGCGTCCTGCACAATTACGCGCTGTCGCTGCTGGTTCCGGACGAAGACTATGCACGGGTCGCCGAATGGGTCGAGCGCACGCATCTCGGCGGCCGTCTGGTCTATTACCGGGTGAGGGCACGGCACGCAGCGCGGCCATCCGACCTGCATGCGCGGTCGCTCGTGCGCAAGCTTTCGATCCTCCCCGATTCCACGTTTTACGCGTGGCTCGACGCCGATCTGGCTCGCCGTTTCGATTATGCCTGTTGCGATACGATCGACAGCTTTCGACGCGAAGACACGGCATTGACGCGGGCAGGGCAGATCAAGTCCCGCGGCGAGCGCCACGAGAAGGACGACCGCCACCGGCTGGATGACCGCACCCGCTACGTGCTCGGGTGGTCGAATGAGCCCAAGATCGCCGCCCTGGAAGACCAGGCGCGCGCGCTGGAGGCGCGTATCGCGGCGTGCGGGGCGAAACTGTCACAGCTGCAGCGCCTTCAGGCCGCACTCGACCGTCGGGCAACGGACTTTGCAGCGTTGTACGTGTTCGAAAGCTTCCGCGATCTCGATTGGAGACCTTTGGCGGCCGAAATCGATGCACTGGAGGCGGAGAAGCGGCAGCTTGAGGCTGGCTCTGATGTTCTGCGCACCCTGCAGACGCAACTTGCAACGGTGGAGCAGTCCATTGCGGCGACGAAGTCGGAGCTCGCAAAGGCAAACGAGGACAAAGCGAGGCTGAGCGAGCGTGCCGACCTGGCCCACCGTCAATTGGACGAATGCAGGACTCTCGTCTCAGCATCCGACAAGGATGCCGACGCGCGTTATTTCCCGCGCTTGGAAAGCATGCTGAGCGACGGCGATCGGCGGCTGACGGTCGAATCCTGCGACAGCCGCGAGCGCGAATTGCGCGACCGGCTCCAGGACCGGATTGAAAAAGAGGACCAGAAAATCAGCCGGTTGAGAGAAAAGATCGTCGCCGCAATGACGGCGTACAACGGTCTTTATCAGTCCGAAACCCGCGAGGTGGACGCGTCGATCGAGTCGGCCCCCGACTACCGGAAAATGCTTAGCGATCTGGAGGCTGACGGGCTCCCCAGGTTCGAAGCGCGGTTCAAGGAGCTGCTCAACGAAAATACGATTCGAGAAATCGCCAATTTTCAGTCGCAGCTCCATCTGGAGCGTCAATCGATCAAAGAGCGGATTGAGAAGATCAATCAATCGTTGCACGAGATCGACTATAATCCGGGCCGCTTCATCGTGCTGGAAGACGACCACAACGGTGACCTGGAGATTCGCAGTTTTCAGCAGGATCTGCGCACTTGCACCGAAGGAACGCTGACCGGATCGGAAGATATTCAGTATTCCGAGGCGAAGTTTCTCCAGGTCAAGGCGATTATCGAACGGTTTCGCGGCCGCGAAGGCATAACGGAGCTCGACCGGCGATGGACCCGCAAGGTCACGGACGTGCGCAATTGGTTCGCGTTCTCAGCCTCGGAGCGGTGGCGCGAGGACAACAGCGAACATGAGCACTATACCGACTCCGGCGGGAAATCCGGCGGCCAGAAGGAGAAGCTGGCCTACACGGTTCTGGCCGCCAGTCTCGCGTATCAGTTCGGCCTGGAGTGGGGCGAAACGCGATCACGCTCATTCCGCTTTGTGCTGATAGACGAGGCGTTCGGGCGCGGCTCGGACGAGTCCACGCGTTATGGCCTGGAGCTGTTCAGGCGGTTAAGCCTTCAGCTGCTGATCGTGACGCCGCTGCAGAAAATTCATGTCATAGAACCTTTTGTCGCGGCGGTGGGCTTTGTGCACAATGATGAAGGCAGCCGCTCGATGCTGCGTAATTTGACGATCGAAGAGTATCGGGCCGAACGAATGTCGCGGGCCGGCTGATTTGTGATGTCCTGGACCACGCCCAGCGATATACGCGCTCAGCTGCGGCGGAAGCACGGAAAGATTCTCGCTGCCAGCATCACCGGCGAAACGCTGTTCCCGCTGAAGCTTTCCTTGCGTCGCCCGGAAGCAAGGGAAATGGGGCAATCCTTTGACGCTGTGCGGGGATGGATCAGCGATCTCGAGGAGAACAGCCGCTCTTGCAAGGGATTCGGATACGACATCGAATGGGCCGAGATCAATCACCGCCAGTTGGGTCGAAACAGAATGCCCAGCCGCGTGTTCGTGCCGACTGAATCCGACGCGCTGCGGCTTATCGGCAGGGAAAGGGAAGGGTGGCGATTCAGAGAGCTAGCACAGGTCACGACCGGAAAATTTCCGGCACTTGCGCAATGGGTTTCACGTCGGCCGTTCGTGCTACTCAAGCACGCGCAGGACTGGCCGCGAATCCTCGACGTGCTCGGCTGGTTCCGCGATCACCCGCGGTCGAATCTTTATCTGCGCCAGGTCGACATACCAGGCGTCGATACGAAGTTTGTGGAGACGCGACAGCGGCTGTTTTCCGAACTTCTCGACATCATACTGGAGCGGCACGACGAGACGCAGGCCGGGACGGTGGGCCAGGCGTTCGAGAAAAAATATGGATTGCGAAGCAAACCACCACTTATCCGGTTCCGTGTACTCGATAACCGCATTGCGCTCAGTGGCCTGTGCGACCTCACAATTCCGGCCGGCGACTTCGCTTCGTTGGATATTGCGGCACGCCATATCTTCATAACCGAAAACGACGTGGCCGGTCTGGCATTTCCCGATTTTCCCGAAGCCATCGTGATATTCGGACTCGGTTCCGCCGTCGGCCTCTTGCACGCCGCTTCGTGGATGACGGAACGACACATCTATTATTGGGGCGACATCGATACCCATGGCTTCGACTTCCTGGATCGCCTGCGGGCCCGATTTCCAAATGTGCGTTCCTTTCTGATGGATCGCGACACCCTGTTAGCGCACCGTCCGCTCTGGGTGCGCGAGGAAGTCCCGCGCCGCGCGACGCTCTCCCGGCTAGACCAGGACGAACTGGCCTTATTCGATGACTTGGTTCATGCCCGACTTGGCGAAAACGTGAGACTGGAACAGGAGCGTGTTTCGTACGCCTTGCTGGAAAACAGCCTGAGAATGATCGGCGCCTCACGTGCCGGTGCGTGACGTATGCACTTGTTGGCAATCCCTCGTGTCGAAAATTCCAAACCTTTGCAGTTGGAAAAACGGGAGGGGCGGAATAACCACATTCGGTCGGAAGGGGCCCCTTCCATTAAAGCATGGAAAAGCATCGATTCGCATAAGAGATATTATGGAATATTTTTAGTGTTCCTGATGTTCCCGAACGGACTCATGGCGTTTCCCAGCTTCGCGTCACGAAAATAGCTATCCTTCGAATTCCACCTGCATGCCGTCAAACGCCGGCTCGACGTACGGCGGCAGCTTGGCGCGCAATTGCGCGAAATCGAGATCGCTGTGCATGTTGGTGAGGATCGCGCGCTTCGGTTTGATGCGGTCGATCCACTGGAGCGTCAGGTCGAGATGGAAATGACTCGGATGCGGCCGGTACCATAGCGCATCCACAATCCACAGCTTGATGCCATGTAGCGCCTCGACGGCCGCCTCAGGCAGATCGACAAGGTCCGGCGAATAAGCCATGTCGCCGAATCGGAATCCAAGCGCGGTGATGTCGCCGTGGTCAAGCAGGATCGGTATCGCGGTAACGGCGCCGCCGGCGCCGGAGATCGTGACCGGCGTACCGGCGGCGAGCGCGTGCCGGGTCAGGTACGGCGGATAGCTGCTGCCCGGCGGGGTCACGAAGCTGTAGCCGAACCGGAGCGACAGTATTCGCCAGGTTGGCTCGTCGGCATACACGTCCACGCGCTTGCGATGTGCAATGAACAGCGCGCGGAGGTCATCAATGCCGTGAATGTGATCTGCATGTTCATGAGTGTAGAGCACACCGTCAAGGTGATTGACGCGGGCATCGAGCAGCTGCTCGCGCAGATCCGGCGAGGTATCGACCAGCACGCGGGTCTGGCCGCGGTCGGGGGCAGTGCGATCAACCAGAATCGAGCATCGCCGCCGCCGGTTGTTGGGATTGTTGGGGTCGCAAGCGCCCCACCCTGTCCCCGGCCGCGGCACGCCGCCGGAAAAGCCACATCCGAGAATGGTGACCGCAAAGGTCATGCGGCGGCAGCAGAAGTCTGCGGCACCTTGTTGAACAGGCGGAAAAAATTGTCCGTGGTCTGGCGCGCAATATGGTCAAACGATGTGCCGCGAATGGCGGCCAGCGTTTTTGCTGTCTCGGTTACATAAGAAGGTTCATTGCGCTTGCCCCGGAACTTGCCCGGGGCGAGATAAGGCGCATCGGTTTCGACCAGAATGCGGTCGGCCGGCAATTCCGCTGCGATCGCACGCAGTTCGTCGGATTTCTTGAAGGTCAGAATGCCGGTGAATCCGATGTAGAATCCAAGGTCGATGGCCCGCAAGGCAAGCTCCCGGCTGCCGGTGAAACAGTGCAGGACCGCCGGGAAAGCCCCCTTCCCTGTTTCCTCCGCCAGGATGCGAGCAATATCAGCGTCAGCTTCCCGAGCGTGCACAACGAGAGGCAACGCAGTCGCCCGCGCTGCCGCGATGTGGCGTCGAAACCCGATCTCCTGGGCGTCGCGTGGGCTGAAATCGTAATGATAGTCGAGCCCCGCCTCCCCGATGGCGACCACCTTGGGGTGCCGTGCCCGCTCGACCAGTTCTTCGACCATCACATCAGGTTCTTCATGCGCATAGTGCGGATGAGTTCCTATGGAGCAGTAGACATTTGGAAATTGCTCCACGATGGCCAGCAATTTGTCGAACCGGCGCACGCGCGTGGAGATCGACACGATACGTGCAATGCCGGCCGCCGCAGCGCGCTCCACGATCTCGTCAAGCTCGGCCGCGAAATCAGGAAAATCCAGGTGGCAATGGCTGTCGACCAATATGCTCATGCCCTCGGCTCCGCTTCCACATAGCGCGGGAATACCGGCGCAGGCGGCGGCAAGGCACTGCCGGGCACAAGGCGGCCAGCGCCGCCCAGCGCGGCGAAATCCCGCCGATCAGGTGGGACCGCGATGAGATCGAGGAGCCGCGCGGCAGCCTGCGGCATGACGGGCTGCACCACGATGGCGATCTGCCGGATCACCTCGGCAGTCGTATAGAGCACCGTGCCCTGTCGCGCCGGATCGGTCTTGGCGAGCGCCCAGGGCGCTTCACCCGCAAAGTAGCGGTTGGCATCCGCGACCACCGTCCAAGCCGCATTGAGCACTTGATGCAGCTGCTGCGTTTTCATGGCTTCGCGTGCTTTGCCGATCAGCGCATCCGCCGCCGCAAGGATCGTCTTGTCGGTTTCGCTGAACGCGCCTGGCGTCGGCAGGATTCCGTCGCGGTTCTTAGCGATGATCGACAGCGAGCGCTGCGCCAGGTTGCCGAGATCGTTGGCCAGGTCCGCATTGATACGCGCCACGATGGCTTCGTGGCTGTAAGTGCCGTCCTGACCGAATGGCACCTCGCGCAAGAGGAAATAGCGGAGCTGGTCGACCCCGTAGGCATGCGCCAGCGCGAACGGATCGACCACGTTGCCGACCGATTTCGACATTTTCTCGCCGCGGTTGAACAGAAAGCCATGACTGAATAAGCGCCGCGGCACCGCGATGCCGGCCGACATCAGGAATGCCGGCCAGTACACGGCGTGAAAGCGTACGATATCCTTGCCGATCACGTGCAGGTCCGCCGGCCAGTAGCGGCG
>Ga0126374_10000123_pt1 | contig 14937 bp, 10 predicted proteins | sample PanSoiMetPlot_12_FD_89874 | JGI IMG/M metagenome (GOLD analysis project Ga0126374, IMG submission 89874) | Tropical forest soil microbial communities from Panama - MetaG Plot_12 | ecosystem: Environmental > Terrestrial > Soil > Tropical forest > Bulk soil | place: Panama | collected 2016-02-17
CACCAGCGCCTCGAATGGCATGGCGGCTTCCATGTGTTCGGAGTGCAATACGGGACCGGAGCAGCCGCTAACTTCAGTACCTCGATTGACGATCCGACGCGGTTCGTCGACCGCACCAGAAGGCTTTTGATCACCGAAAGCGTTCTATTCCAGCCCAATGACAGGTTTGCCATCATGCCAATCTTTATTTACCAGCGGACGCGAGATGGCAATCCGGTACACGGCTGGGACCAGTGGGTCTCGTTTGGCGCCCGGCCAGAGGTCTTCTTTACCAAGTATCTTTCGCTGGCGTTTGAAGCGGGCGCCGATCACACCCACAGCAGCACCGGCCAATTCGATGGCTGGCTGCGAAAGTTCACGATTGCGCCGCAGATCGGGGCCGGCCGCCAGTTCTCCAGCCGTCCCGTGCTGCGGACATTCCTGACTTATGCGAACTGGTCGGACGGTCTGCGTGGTTTCGTGGGCGGCATCCCATTTCAGAATCGCACAAATGGCCTTACCTACGGAGTGCAGGCAGAAACCTGGTGGTAGGAGCGCAGAGTTGAAAACAATGGCAACCCAACAAATAAGCACAAACCGAGCACCGGCCCAGGCCGTTTCAACCGTCACGGCTCCGGTGAGCTGGTTTTACGCGCTGAGCGGCGCGAAGCCGAACAGTCGACGTCAGGAAAAGCGAAGGAGTTAGCAATGCTAGTTGCAGACGACATCGGCGGTACAAAAACCCGCCTGGCAGTTTACTCGAAAACAAGAGCCGAACACTACTCGATGACATGAAAACCCGTTCGGAATGCACCACGGCGATACCAGGAGTTTAAGAAATGATGCCTGTCACAGAAGTCACACAAGTAGAAGAGCCATTGACAATCTCAACATCACTCAGCGCATATGGAGCAGCGAGGTCCACGATCCAGGGATCGCCGCTGAGCCCTGAGGAGCTCAGAAAGACCGATGCCTACTGGCGAGCGTGCAAGTACCTGGCGCTCGGCATGATTTATCTGCAGGCCAATCCATTGCTGAAAGAACCGCTGAAGCCTGAACACATCAAGAATCGGCTGCTCGGACACTGGGGCTCAAGTCCCGGCCTGGCCTTCATCTACATTCACTTGAACCGTTTGATCAAGAAATTCGATCTGGACATGATTTTCATGGCCGGTCCAGGGCATGGCGCGCCTGGCGTCCTTGGTCCAGGGTATCTTGAGGGAACATACTCCGAGGTCTACCCTGAAAAGAGCGAGGATGAACGAGGGCTGCACGAGTTCTTCAAACAGTTTTCTTTTCCGGGTGGCATCGGCAGTCACTGCACACCGGAGACCCCGGGTTCGATCCACGAGGGCGGCGAGCTAGGCTACGTGCTCTCCCACGCCTGCGGCGCGGCGTTCGACAATCCTGAGCTGATTGTTGCCGCGGTGGTCGGAGACGGCGAATCAGAGACCGGGCCCTTGGCGACATCGTGGCACATCAACAAGTTTCTAAACCCCATTCGGGACGGAGCAGTTCTGCCGATTCTTCACCTGAACGGCTACAAGATCAATAACCCGACTCTTCTGGCGCGTATCAGCCACGAGGAACTGGAAAACATCCTGCGGGGCTATGGCTGGACGCCACACTTTGTCGAGGGATCAGACCCTGACAGCATGCATCAGGCCATGGCCGCCACAGTCGAACACTGCGTCAAGGAAATTCGTGCGCACCAGCAGCAGTGCCGAACCAGCGGTGTCCCCGAGCGGCCTCGCTGGCCCATGATTGTGTTGCGCTCCCCAAAAGGATGGGGTGCGCCGCGAGAAGTGGGCGGTCACTTCCTCGAAGGATTCTGGCGAGCCCACCAGGTGCCTTTGACCGATGTCAAGAAAAACCCGGAGCAGTTGCGCATTCTGGAAAAGTGGATGCGCAACCAGAAGCCCGAGGAGCTGTTTGACAGGAATGGCAAACTCATGCCTGAGCTCAAGGAACTGGCGCCCACCGGCACGCGACGCATGAGCGCCAACCCGCATGCCAATGGCGGAACCATCAAGAGAGCCTTGCGCTTGCCGGACTTTGCCGATTACGCGGTGAGAGTAGATCAGCCGGGGACTATTGAAACCGAGAACGTTCCTCCGCTTGGCAACCTGCTTCGCGATGTAATGAAGGAAAACCCGAACAACTTCCGGGTCTTCGGTCCAGACGAAACCACATCGAACAAGCTGCAAGCGATTTACCAGGCCAGCAAGAAATTCTGGATCGCCGACTACTTTTCCGAAGACCAGGACGGTGGCGAACTGGCGACTGACGGACGTGTGGTCGAGATGCTGAGCGAGCACACCATGGAGGGCATGCTCGAAGGCTATCTGCTCACCGGCAGAAACGGCTTCTTCTCCTCGTATGAAGCCTTTGTTCATATTATCGACTCCATGTTCAACCAGCACGCGAAATGGCTGGCGATCTGCAATCACCTCTCCTGGCGGCGGAAGATCGGTTCGCTGAACCTTCTCATCACCTCGACGGTCTGGCGCCAGGACCACAACGGTTTCACGCACCAGGATCCCGGTTTCCTCGACGTTGTCCTGAATAAGAGCGCCGAGGTTACACGTATCTATCTGCCGCCCGACGCCAACTGTCTCCTCTCGGTCGCGGACCACTGCCTGAGAAGCGAGAACTACATCAATGTGATTGTCTCCGACAAGCAGTTGCACCTTCAGTACCTGGACATGAGTGCCGCGATCGAGCACTGCACCAAGGGAATCGGCATCTGGGACTGGGCAAGCAACGACCAGGGGGTGGAACCTGATGTAGTGCTTGCTTCCGCCGGCGACATCCCGACCCAGGAAGCGTTGGCCGCGACGGTCCTGTTGCGCGATGCGTTCCCCGATGTGAAGATTCGCTTCGTCAACGTAGTGGATCTGTTCAAACTGGAGCCCAGAAAGAACCATCCGCATGGACTCACCGATGCGGAATTTGATTCTCTGTTCACCGTGGACAAGCCCATCATCTTCAACTTTCACGGTTACCCCAATCTTATTCACCGTCTGGCCTACGCACGCAAGAACCAACACCTGCACGTGCGTGGCTACAAGGAAAAAGGCAACATCAACACCCCGATGGAATTGGCGATGAACAATGAGATCGATCGCTTTAGTCTCGCCATTGATGCCATCGATCGGATTCCCAGGCTGCAGGAGATCGGGGCCCATGCCAAGGAAAAATTCCGCAACAAACAAATCGAGTGCCGAGCCTACGCATACAAGAATGGTACCGACAGCCCGGAGATAAACGGATGGAGGTGGCCCTACAGCTCAAAATAACTAGAACTGCCCTGTGAGCGGGCCGATGCCCTCCGAATGCGCACCGCGAGGTCTAGCCGCAGGTGCAATTCAGGATGAAAAAACTCGGAATCGTTAAGCCTTGGAGAATCGAGAACTAGAGGATAAACGATGGTGTCTATTTGGCGGCAGACTGGACTTTTTGCAAACATCGACCGTTACTTCGGCGCGGGGCTGCAAGCTATAGTGCCTTGGTTTTGCGGGGATTCCGCGTCGCTGGGCTCTTGATGCACAGGCCAAGGTGTCGTAAAGTCTATTTCTGCCAGCAAAGCCCTCCAGAATGTGTATGGCAACGGCATCCAAAATCTGGGTAGTCCCTCAAAACGCAGAATCGCGTCACTTGGATCAAATAGATTCAGTTGCCCGGGGCAAGGTTCCGAGCAAGGATATGGAAGATGTCTCCCCCTCCTGGCGAAGATGTACTGCTGAACTTCTCATTAATCCCGAAAGCCGGTCGGCTCCCCACATCGTAACTGAGAGGGAACTCAGGGTTTTGCGCGAGTCGGTTACCGAGGGGATCTTCTGTATTCAGGAAGAGATCGATCGTTTATATGCCATCGTTCGCCAAGCGGGGTATGTTGTTTTGCTATGCAACACCGATGGAGTAGTGATTCTGCACCGCGGCGATGAAGCACTCGCAGGCGAGTTCAAGAGATGGGGAATCTGGCTTGGCGGAGTTTGGTCGGAAGGAATCGAAGGTACGAATGGAATAGGGACATGCATTGTTGAGCAGCGGCCGATTGAAGTCCACGCTGACCAGCACTTTCGGACGCGTCATATTGGGCTCAGTTGTGCTGGAGCTCCAATCTTTGACCCTGGCGGCAGGCTAGCGCTGGTGCTGGATTGCTCCTGTGTGGTATCAGGTCAAGCCCATTCGCTGGCGCTTGCGGCGACAAAGGTTGCGGCCCGCGACGTGGAAGAGCGATTGTTTCGCCATTGTTTCAGGCATTGGTGGATAATTGCGGCTGTGCCGTCCGACGATACCTGTCCAGCTGTGCTCCTTGCGGTTGACAGTGACATGCGACTCGTCGGCGCTGACCGCGTCGCCCGCGTCGTTTTCGCTCTGAATGATGAGCACCTGGCCGGCCACACGGGTCTCGGAGACATCTTCGAACATGATCGGTCTGCATTCCGATGCAACCAAGAACAAGATATCCCGGCACGTTTTATCTACACTGGTCAGGAGTGGCATGCGTTGATTACTCCTCCAATGTGCGGCGCACGAGTGTGCAGCGTACGCGGTGGAAGCTCTCGGGCTGATCTCGCGGTTCATTCACGGCCGAGGATTAGCATGCTTCATGATCTACCTCTGCCGAAAGCCGCGCCTGAACAACACGGTGGTCTCTCGCCAGCCCGTACCCACCGCATTTATGAATACATAAGTTCTAATCTCGATCGGAACATAAGCATTGAAGAGCTGGCCGGAATGGCGGGGTTGTCAGTGCACCACTTCGCTCGGGCATTTAAGCAAACTGTTGGAATGCCTCCGCATTGCTACATTCTGCAGCGCCGTATTGAACAGGCCCAGCAGATGCTTCGCACTACGAAGCGTCCTCTTACAGAAATCGCTTTGTCACTGGGATTCTCTGATCAAAGCCATCTTGCCAGACATTTCCGCCGGATGACCGGCATTCCACCAAGTGCGGTCCGACAATAATCCTAAATCTTTCCTATCAATGAGATAGAAACATATGAGGAATCATCTCATCCCCCAAGGATGGACTCCATCGTCGGTGTACAGCCAGTTGAAGCGCTCATTTTTGAGCAAGAACATCCTGACTACGCCGAAATCGTTCAAGACCTGCGCGGCCGTTCTTCGGCACCATATGCGTCAGGCTCGTGAAAGGTGAAGCGAACACGAGCACTCTCGATGAGCGCCGCGGGCTGCGGTCGGATTCGCATCTTGGCCGCACGACGAAATAGCCGGAGCGCCCTGATTGCCAAGGAGGACTTAGCCATGCAATTCGAAGGGAACTTTGTTACGTCATCTAGGGAGAATACTGACACAGTTCGGCCAAATCAACAGGCTGAAGGCAAATTTGAGCAAATCATCGGCAGCAGCAACTCGCGATTCACCTCGCGATCTGTGCCTGGGCTGACAGAGGTACTTGAAACGACGGACTTCCCCGAATCGGGTGTTCAAGCGGAATTGCAGCGGGAAAAGGCCCGCTTGAAATTGCTGCTTGAATTGGCCAAACAGGCCGTCTCCAACCAGGAGCTTCGGGATGTCTTGCGAGCCGTGATCACGAGCATCAGGAACGGCCTTCTCTGCGATGGTGTCTGCATTTGCCTGATACCTTCGAACGGCGGAGAACTCCAGGCTTGTGCGCTCGATTTCCCTGACGAATCGGATTTTCAAGAAGGCGCCACCATTCCCCTCTCCGGGACCATCGCCGGACACGTGGTCCAAACTGCCAAGCCCTGGTGCGGCAGTCGCGAGGAAGCGTGTACCCATTTTCCCCGGCAACTCCTGCTGGCGCCGGGCTTCACCACCGGATGCATGCTTCCAATTCCTGGTCGTCACCCCGTACTAGGAATATTGGGGTTGGTCCGTTGTGAGAACAATTCGTTCAGCGAGGACGAGATCGATTTCCTCATGCAAGTTTCGAATCAAATTGGCATCGCGGTGGAGAATGCACTGGCCTATCAGCAGATTCGTGAGCTTAAAGAGAAGCTCGCCCAGGAAAGTGTCTATGTCCAGGACAAGATGCGTGAGATTGCTGATGAGAGCAATTTCGAGGAGATCGTGGGCAAGAGCGCGGCGCTGCGCCGCGTCCTGGCCCAGGTCCATACTGTTGCCCCCACGGATTCAACCTTCCTCATCTACGGCGAAACTGGAACCGGCAAAGAACTGATTGCCCGCGCCATTCACAATCTCAGCCCGCGTCATCGCAATGCCTTCGTGAAGCTCAACTGCGCCGCCATTCCCACCGGCCTGCTGGAGAGCGAACTCTTTGGCCACGAGAAAGGCGCTTTCACAGGCGCCATCTCCCAGCGCATCGGCCGCTTTGAACTGGCCAATCGGGGAACGGTATTTCTTGACGAGGTAGGTGAAATCCCGCTCGAACTCCAGACCAAGCTGCTGCGCGTGCTGCAGGAGCGGGAGTTCGAACGCCTGGGCAGCACCCGTACCATCCGGACGGACGCCCGCCTGATCGCCGCCACCAACCGCGATCTATCGGCGATGATAGAAGAGCAGAGCTTCCGTTCTGATCTGTTTTATCGTCTGAACGTATTTCCTATTCGCGTCCCGGCACTGCGCGAGCGCCCGGAAGATATTCCTTTGCTGGTGCGGCACTTCGTCCAGCACTTTGCCCGGCGCATGAACCGGGTGATCGAGACCATCCCGGCGGAGACCATGAACGCGCTGGTTCGTTATCCCTGGCCGGGCAATATTCGCGAACTGCAGAACTTGATTGAGCGGGCGGTGATCCTGTCGAACGGCCCTGTGTTGCGAGTTCCTCTTGAGGACTTGCCGGATCGACCGGTTGTCGGCTCAGCCTCAAGCAAGCCTCAGACCATGGAAGAAGCACAACGGGCGCACGTCCTGGCAGCGCTAAAGGAGACGAAATGGGTGATCGCGGGACCCAATGGCGCGGCGGCACGTTTGGGGATGAACCGCTCGACCCTCCAATTTCGTATGAAGAAACTCGGAATTGTGAAACCGTAGGTCAATCCGACTCGCAGGCTTTTTCAGTTTACCTCGAATCCCGCCTGTTTCGGGCTAGCGCAGAGTCTTGAAAAGTTTCTGTGTACAGGCGGGAGAGAGGCCCCTATCGCCTCGTATTCACATCCGGGCACGACTTTGAACCATCACACTATTCCCTAAGACGCTCTAGTCTGTCGCGAGAATTCATCCAAACATATTTCCTTGCGGGTGATACCTCAATCAACTTGTAACCGCTTGAATCTACCTTGACATCTTCCTCCTCACAGCCAACATGCAAGCAATGTGCCAGCGGGTTGGCGCATTCGGTGCTCAGCACAAAGGGCCGTCACGAAACAACATCAACCGTACCAGAAGCACAACCCAGGTGGTAACCCACATCCAGTGAGTGACTTGAGATGACCCGTCCGACCGCGAAATTCTAACCGCTTCGCGATACTCACCAGTTTGGCCGCTAATCTGCAAATTCCTCCAGTGACGCGCGACAGATGATGAAAGTCTGGCGCGCTGGTGCAGAGGCACTTAATTTCAATGGAGGAACAGATGGCATTTCAAAGCAATGGATTTCCAAAGCGGAGTGAGAAAGGACTATTAACTCCCGACAATTGCGTGGTCGCGCTGATTGACCACCAGGCGCAAATGCTGTTCGGGACCAGCAACTTTGATCGGCAGGGGATTATCAACAACACTGTGGCGTTGGGCAAAGCAGCTCGGGTTTTTGATGTTCCAGTCGTTCTAAGCACAGTCACCACGAAGAGCTTCAGCGGGTATATGTGGCCACAACTGAAAGCGGTATTCCCGGGGCGGGCGCCAATCGAGCGCTCATTTATGAACTCGTGGGACGATCCAAATTTTGTCGCGGCGATCCAGAAAACGGGACGAAAGAAAATTGTCCTCGCCGGCTTATGGACGGAGGTATGTGTGGCTTTTCCCACCGTTCAGGCGATCCATGACGGCTACGAAATCTACGTCGTTGAGGATTGCTGCGGCGACGTGAGCCAACTGGCGCACGATAACGCCATGCGGCGCGTTTTTCAGGCAGGGGCGAAACCTGTGACTTCGCTTTCCGTCATGCTCGAATGGCAGCGTGATTGGGCCAACCGTGAGACCTATGATGCGGTGATGGACATCGTGAAAAACCACTATGGCGCTTACGGGATCGGCGTCGAGTACGCGTACACCATGGTGCATGGTGCTCCGGCCACGAAATTCCCGGAATACGTGGTTCCCATAGCAGTCGCAGCTGACAAGTAAAAACCTGAAGGCGGAGTCTCCTCCGCCTCGCAATCCACGTGAAAAACTCGAAAGGAGATTACTGTGTCTGTTGAACTCATTTTGCATAACGCGAACATCGCCACGAACGGGACGCCCGCGTTTGTCGAAGCGGTCGCCATAACCGCAGGAAAAATCGCGGCTGCAGGCAAGGATGATGAAATCCTGCGCCTCCGAGGCCCACAAACGCGCGTTATTGACGGGCGCAAACGAACCGTAGTTCCTGGTCTGAACGATTCCCACATGCATCCCATCCGCGGTGGTCTCAACTACAACATGGAGTTGCGCTGGGATGGAGTGCCCTCTCTCTCGGAAGCTCTCGCCATGCTTAAGGACCAGGCCAGATGGACGCCACCGCCGCAATGGGTCAGGGTGGTGGGTGGCTGGACCGAGTTTCAATTTGAGGAGCAGCGTATGCCGACCCTGCGAGAGATCAACGCCGCTGCTCCCGATACCCCGGTCTTTATATTGCACCTATATGACCGCGCCTTCTTAAACGGCGCAGCTCTGCGTGCGCTCGGGTACGCGAAGGATTCCCCGGATTTTCCGGCTGGCGAGGTCCAACGTGACCGGCACGGCAATCCGACAGGTCTTCTCCTGGCCAGGCCCAACGCGAACGTACTTTACTCAACACTCGCCAGGGGACCGAAGCTTTCCCACGATGATCAGCTCAACTCTTCGCGTCTATTTTTTCGCGAATTGAACCGTTTTGGCATCACCAGTGTTGTTGATGCCGGTGGCGGCTTCCAGAACTACCCTGATGACTATGAAGTGGTAGACGAACTGCATCGCAACAACGAACTCTCTATTCGTTTGGCTTATAACCTTTTTACCCAGAAGCCGAAGCAGGAACTCGCAGACTTTCGGCGCTGGACCAAAATGACAAAGCCCGGCCAGGGCGATGATTTCTATCGCGTCAATGGCGCGGGGGAGATGCTCGTCTTTTCAGCCGCAGATTTTGAAGATTTTCTCGAACCGCGGCCGGATCTGGCGCCGGTCATGGAAAGTGAATTGAAAGCTGTGGTTCGGCATCTGGCTGAGAACCGCTGGCCCTTTCGTCTGCACGCCACCTATGACCAGACAATCTCCCGCGCTCTGGACGTATATGAAGAGGTAAACCGTGAAGTTCCTTTGCAGGGCCTGCATTGGTTCTTCGATCATTGTGAGACGGTTTCCGACCGCAATCTGGAGCGCATCAAGAAATTGGGCGGCGGAATCGCCGTTCAAAACCGTATGGCGTTCCAGGGTGAGTACTTCGTGGAACGCTATGGCCAGCAACAGGCTCGGCGTAGTCCGCCCATCCGCCAAATGCTGGAGATGGGTATTCCCGTAGGGGCGGGTACCGATGCCACCAGGGTATCCAGCTACAATCCGTTCCTTTCACTGTACTGGCTGATTACCGGAAAGACAGTAGGAGGCCTGGCCCTCTATCCGGAAAACAACCGGCTGAGTCGCTCCGAGGCTCTGCGTCTCTATACCGCAGGCAGCAGTTGGTTCTCAACAGAAGACGGAAAAAAGGGGAGCCTTGTCCCAGGCCAGCTCGCTGATTTCTCTGTGCTGACAGCAGATTACTTTTCCATACCGGAAGAAGAAATCAAGCAGCTTGAATCTCTGTTGACTGTGGTTGGCGGCAAGGTTGTTTACGCGGCCGGTGAGTTTTCTCGACTCGCGCCTCCGGCTTTGCCGGTTAGTCCCGATTGGTCTCCGGTCAAGCAATACGGTGGCTATACGAACGTCTCCCGTGAACCGGTGGGAGCGTTACATGCGTTTTCTGCAGTCGATTCCGCCCCGAGCAGAAGGAAGAATCACCTTTCTGTGCTCGGAGATCTTGGGTTCTGGCAATTGGGATGCGACTGTTTCGCGTTTTAGATAGTTGCAAGGGCCCCGGAAACTCCAGCCCGCGAGGGGCGGACTACTGAGCCCAGCCCCGGCACGCGCCGCTGTTGCGCTTGCTGGGGTAGAGGAGGCATGGCAATGAAAGTTTTGTTTATATCCTTTGTCGTTGGTCTGGGTGTAGGGATTCTGTACGGTCTGATCCGGGTCAAGAGTCCCGCACCGCCTATCGTGGCCTTGCTGGGTCTGCTGGGGATGGTTCTGGGAGAGCAGCTTGGCACATGGGTCCACGCTAGAAACGTGAATGTAAGCCAGGCTGCGTCGGTTTGCCTGGTCGGCCAGCGGTATGATCGCCCGCCGCAGATTCAGGCGCCGGATCCTGAGATACCAATGACAAGCGTGCCAGGAACGGAAAGGAGTTGAGCATGCGAATGACGAGAGTCTTCACGGCGATTGCAAACGCGGTTCTTGCGACGCAACTTCTCTGCACGACTCTGCCGGCACAAAGCACGCCGGGCAACAGCACGAACATTGCTGTTGCGCCTCAGTATGACACCACGCACGTTTACGTCGCGCCCGGTGATTTCGATCGTTTCGTCGCCAGCCTGATTGCAACATTCGGAGGCACCGCCGCTAAGCAGGGTGTGTTCACCGTTACTCCCACGGCGAGCAGCACCATGTCCCAGTTGGTGCTGACCCCGGTTGGCACCTTATCTGTGTTTGGTTTCAAGACGCCGATTCCTTATCCATTTGGTCTGGAACGCACGGGTTACCTGGTAGCAGACATGGACTCGGCGGTTCGTGCTGCTCGTGCCACCGGCGCGGATATCCTGGTGACTCCATTCAATGATCCCATTGGCACGGACGCCATCATTCAATTCCCAGGCGGGGTCGATACGCAACTCTATTGGCACACCACCGCACCTTCCTACCCTTCGCTTCAGACAATTCCGGAGAATCGGGTTTATGTTTCCGCCGACCGGGTGGAAGCATTTCTTAACAGCTTTCTCGCCTTTTCCCGAGGCAGTATCGTTTCCGACGAAGCTCATGCTCCCGGTGTTGAAATCGGAAGACCGAATGATACTTATCGGCGCATCCGCATTGAATCGAAGTTCGGCAAGTTAGCGGTGTTTGTGACAGATGGACATCTTCCATTTCCATACGGTCGCGAACTGACTGGCTACGAGGTCACAGACCTCACTGGAACTCTGGAAAAGGCCAAGGCCGCGGGGGCGCAGATATTGGCGCCTCCCTACTCCTCGGATCACCGGGAATCAGCCATGGTGCAGTTTCCGGGCGGCTATATTGCGGAAATCCATTCGGCCAGCAAACCGAATACATCCCGCTGACGAATCCGAGCCATGCGAACTGTACCAATTTTGATGTTCTTGTTCCTCATCACTATTGGCAACCCTTGCTCATTGGCTCAGTCCGCTGACGCGACCAGTGCCAAGCCAGATAGAAATTACAAGCTGCTGCGGGAAGACGAAGATTGGAGCTTTCTGCGGGACGCGGCGGTGCGAGAGGACTTTTGGGATCCCATCAAGTACATCCCGCTCCGTAGCGGCGAAGATTGGTACATGAGCATCGGAGGGGAAGCCCGGGAAGTATGGGAGCAGATTGGCAACGACAACTGGGGTCTATCCCCAATCATGAACGGCTATCTCAACGAGCGATACATGCTGTACTTCGACGTGCACTATGGCAAACACGTGCGCACGTTTGTTGAACTGAAGAGTGGACTGAACTCCTCCCGTGCTGGTGGTCCAAGGCCGATTGATGAAAAGAAGCTCGACTTTCAAGCTGCTTTCCTTGCCATCAGCACAGGCGAAGGTAAGAACTCGATTGAGCTTCGCGCCGGACGGCAGGAACTGGAATATGGCTCAGGACGTCTTGTAGATGTGCGAGAAGGCCCTAACGTGCGCCTGAGTTTCGATGGCTTTCTGGTGCGCAGCAAAATAAATTTGTGGCAGATAGACGGATTTGCCATGCGTCCGGATAACGACAATCCTGGATTCTTTGATAACGCACCCAATTCTGGTGTTGGGTTCTGGGGCATATACGCGACAACGCCCCTGGCCTACAAATCAATGTTAGACATCTACTATCTTGGTTTAGATCGCAAGCACGCGGTCTTCGAACGAGGCTCTGCCCAGGAACTGCGCCACTCCATTGGCGCCCGCGTTTCACGCCCTGTCGCCACCGACAGGGCTGCCTGGGATTTTGATTATGAAGCTTTGTTCCAGTTCGGTACCTTCGGTTCAGACAATATTCGTGCCTGGACCGTTGCCTCTGAGACCGGTTATCGGATTCCCACGCTGCGGCTGAAACCTCGTTTCAGCGTCAAGGCTGACATTTCCAGTGGGGACGATCCGAGAAACAAAACTTTGGGGACCTTCAATGCTTTATTTCCGAAAGGAAATTACTTCGGCGTTCTGGCCACAACCGGCCCGGGTCCCATCAACCTCATTGACGTTCATCCCCGTGTTGAGACGGCGTTTCCGCATGATGTGTCTTTGTCGCTCGATTGGATCTTTCAGTGGCGCGAAAGCGTTCGCGATGGCGTCTACGCTGTGCCGGGATTTCTAATTGTCCCCGCAGGTAACAGCCGGGACCGGTTTGTTGGACACAGGCCAGGAGCCGAGATTCATTGGCAGATAAGTCGCCACCTGTGGGCTCAAGCCGACTACGGAATTTTTTATGCCGGCAAGTTTTTGAAAGAGGCGAGTCCCGGCCGCAACCTGAATTACTGGGCGCTCTGGACTGGGTACAAATTCTAAAGAAGGCCCACATGGTTGCAATAAACAGCCGGGTGTCAGCCCTGCAGCTCGAGCGCCGGAATAAGAGCGCGAGGACAAGATGGTATTCGAACGATTACGACAACTAGTCGGCGCCAAAGAGAGCCCGCCGACGCTGATCGACTCGTTGCGGACCGCCCTTGCTGCCGTGCTTTCGGTGCTGGTCGCACGCTTGTTCCGGCTGCCTGAAAGTTATTGGGCTGCAATCGCAACTCTGATCGTGATGCAATCAAGTCTCGGGGCGTCCCTGCCCATCTCTATGCAACGCTTCGTTGGGACAATCCTGGGCGCGATTGCCGGAGGATTCGCAGGCACTTATTTCCCTGGCAACGTGGCGGCTTTCGGAGTGGCGGTATTCGCGCTGGGACTTCTTTGTGCCGCCTTGAAAGTGGAACGGGCAGCTTACCGCTATGCCGGCATCACTCTGGTGATCATCATGCTCGTTTCTCGGGCTGAAAATGAGTGGGTGATCGCGATGCACCGTTTCTTTGAAATCTCGATAGGTATTGCCGTGGGCCTGGCAGTGAGCGCAGCGTGGCCCGAGCGGACCCGTGCGCCAGCAGAAAAAATTGACGATCCAATACCGGTTCTGGGCGCGGGAAAGAGCGTTTGAGGCCGCCACTCTGGAAGCCCAGCAGTTGGCCCACGGTGCAATTCAGGATGAAGAAGCTCGGGATCGTCAAGCCTTGGAAGCTTGAGAACTAACGCATTTCAGAGTTGCTGTGGCCCAGTCGGGACGCGGTTAGTAGTAACCCAACCAGCGACCGCCTTCGATGACCGCGCCAAACGCGTCAGCGCTGTCGCTTCAGCCGATCGCACTTACAGATGCGGAAACGCGGGTAAGCTGCCAGCATTCCGCCGCAATAGCCCAGTCTTCCTCTGCCCGAATCACCAGGACACGGACTCCAGAATCCGCGGTGGATATATCGGCATCCAGTGAGGGCCGGCGATTCAATTCGTCATCGAGCTTCAGACCGAGAAATCCCATTGGGGCACAAGCGGCAGCGCGCACATCGGGCGAGTTCTCGCCCACTCCGGCAGTAAACACGAGGGCATCTATGCCGCCCAGCACAGCGACCATCCCGCCGATAGCGGTTTGCAGGCGATGCACAAAGATGTCAAACGCCAATTTTGCTCTTTCGTGACCTTGTTGAGCGGCTACCAGGATTTCTCGCATGTCGCTGGAAACTCCGGAAATTCCCAATAGCCCCGACTTGTGGTTCAGTATCTGGTCGATCTGCTCGCCATCAAGCTGATGCTGGCGCATCAGGAAAGTCAGAATGCCAGGATCCACTGCCCCCGAGCGCGTTCCCATCATCAATCCGTCCAGCGGAGTAAATCCCATCGTGGTATCCACGCAGTGGCCTCCGCGAATTGCGGAGAGCGAGCACCCGTTTCCCAGGTGGCACGTAACCAGTTTGAGTGAGGCTGGATTGCTGCCCAGCAGCTGCGCGGCGCGTTTCGCACAGTACTCATGATTAATCCCATGAAATCCGTAGCGATGAATGCCACTTTCGAACCACTCATAGGGCCCGGGATAAATCGCGGCCGACGGTGGCAGTCGGCGATAAAATCCGGTATCGAAAACAGCGACCTGCGGGACAGCTCCCAGGATATTCTCGACAATCTCCATGCCTTCCAGGGCGGCGGGAATATGCAGCGGGGCAAGCGGCAAGACGCTGGCAATTGCCGAACGCACCTCCGGCGTGATCAGTACAGATTCCGCGAAATGCGGGCCGCCGTGAACCACGCGATGTCCCACAGCATCGATCTCGGAGAAGGAAACAAGCGCTCGCGTTTTCGCATCGACCAGCATACTCAGCATACGCTTGACGACGTCTTCTCGCGACGCGATCCGGATCTGCTCTCTTTCTACGAGAGCATGCGAGTTTTTGACCGTGATGGCAGCCGTGTCGCCGCCAAACTCGATTTTGCCCTCCCATAGGCAAGCCGGCGGATGTTCTGGGAGAGTCGCTCCCACTTCGTAAAGGCAGGCCTTCTGGCTGCTCGACCCGGAATTGAGTACGAGAATCTTCATCGACCACCCACGGTTAACACTGGGCAGGCAGCA
>Ga0126374_10000131_pt1 | contig 14661 bp, 11 predicted proteins | sample PanSoiMetPlot_12_FD_89874 | JGI IMG/M metagenome (GOLD analysis project Ga0126374, IMG submission 89874) | Tropical forest soil microbial communities from Panama - MetaG Plot_12 | ecosystem: Environmental > Terrestrial > Soil > Tropical forest > Bulk soil | place: Panama | collected 2016-02-17
CACAGTCGCTGGCCGTGATAGAGAATCTGGATACTATAAGCATTTGTGTGCCAACGCCGCTGAGAAAAACTAAAGACCCCGATTTATCCTACATCATTGCTGCCGTAGCGGCTGTGCATAATCACCTCCGGCCCGGTCAACTGATAGTATTGGAAAGCACCACCTACCCTGGGACCACGCGGGAGGTGGTTTTGCCGATCCTTGAAAAATCAGGTCTGCGAGCAGGAAAGGATTTTTTTCTTGCTTTCTCTCCTGAGCGCATCGACCCTGGCAATCGGCACTATAACACCCGGAATATCCCCAAGGTGATCGGTGGGATGACGCCACAGTGCACTGATCTTGCAACGCTCCTGTACAGCCAATTTGTCGACAAGATCGTTCCCGTTTCATCGCCGGAACATGCGGAGATGGTAAAGCTTTTGGAAAACACATTTCGTAGCGTCAATATCGCTTTGGTTAACGAGATGGCGCTAATGTGTCATAAGTTCGGGATTAATGTTTGGGAGGTGATCGAAGCGGCCAAGACTAAACCCTTCGGCTTCATGCCCTTCTATCCTGGGCCTGGCCTGGGTGGCCACTGCATCCCTGTGGATCCATACTATCTTGCATGGAAAGCTAAGATGAATGGCCTGGAGCCCCAGCTCATCGAACTGGCGGGCCTCATAAACAGCCGCATGCCGGGTTTTACCATCAGCCGCATTGCGGATGCCTTGAACGAAAGACAGAAAAGCCTCAATGGTTCTCACATCCTCGCCCTAGGAGTTACGTACAAGCGCGATGCCAACGACATAAGAGAATCACCAGCCTTGGAGGTGCTGCGTGGCCTCTCAGAAAAGGGGGCGCGGATTTACTACGCTGACCCTTATGTACCGTCCATTGAGCTCAGCGGTAAAATAATCGAATCGGTTCAACTTACTCCGGATACCCTCAAGTTCATGGATTGCGTTGTGGTGCTAACGGAACATTCAGCTTTTGAATATGAAATGGTCGCTACCTATAGCCCTCTGATTCTGGATTGTAGAAATGCCCTGAGAGATTTCTCGAGCCCTAATCTTATTTGTCTCTAACCCTCTTCCCTTAAAGTAATTTGCTCAGTAAGGTCACCGGATTGAGCTGGTTCGCGCTCAACACTACTTTTGGCTAAGTCGACAACTGTTATCCTGCAATAATTTGCGCAAGGGTTTCGCAGTCCAAGCCCGAGAACGCCGTGGCGGCCGGTACGGATTCGTGAACAGCCAAACACTCTCCAGAAGACAGCGAGAGTTCAAGCGCGTGCTGACCAAGACGCCCTCCATGAACCACGTCTTTGAAATTATTCGCCTCGCCGCACCTACGGAAGCGACGGTTGTAATCGAGGGGGAACCAGGAACGGAAAAGGAAGCCGTAGCAAGTGCCATTCATAATCAGAGCTCACGTCAACAGGGACCTTTCATAACGATCAGTTGCGCCGCGTTACCGGAGGGACAAATCGAAAATGAGCTCTTCGGTTACGAAGAGGACACAGTCACGGGGGCTCATCCACCGAAGGCGGGAAAGATTGAACTCGCCAATGGGGGAACACTCTTTCTTGATGGCATTGAAAACTTGTCTGTGATCATGCAGACAAAACTACTCCGTGTGTTTGAGGAGCAAAAAATACAGCGGCTTGGCGGAGGTCATGTCGACGCTCGCGTCATTATCGGCACCCGGATTCCTCTTAAAAGACTCGTGGCTGAAGGCCGAATGCGCAGCGATTTCTACTATCGGATGAACGTGATCTCCATACCTCTCGTCCCGTTGCGGCAAAGAAAGTCTGATATCCCGCTTCTGGTCCAAGATTTCCTTCATCGATTCCGTCTCTCCGTAGAAAAAGGGATCGACCAAGTCTCAGCGCATGCAATAGATCGACTTATGCAATATCACTGGCCTGGTAATATTCAGGAACTTGAAAGCGTGCTTCAAAAAGCGGTTGTATTGGCAACATCGCCGATCGTGGAAAAAGTAGATGTTCCAGATGCGAGCGCTCCGAGGGAGCATGAAGCAAGTGCACCAGTCTTGTCGCTGTCTGAGTGGATAAAGGAACAGGAAAAGCAGTACCTCATTCAAAAGCTGCACACGTTTGGCGGAAACATAGAGCTTACAGCCAGGAGCTGTCGTGTAGATACCAGAACGCTCTATCGTAAGATGCGCCTTTACGGTCTTAATAAGAAGGCCTTTCGCTCGAAGGACTCGGAAGGGTTTTTGTCCCCCGACAGAAGGAATGGCTTGGGACAGCCGTTAGCAAAAAAATAATTGCCCTCTTCGTAATCAAGACAGGAATCTCCGGATCCCCTTGGCGCCGTTGGCCTGCGCGATGAGCATCAACGTTTGCCGGCCCAAAAAATGCGGAAAGCTCCACGAGCTTTCCGCATTTTTTTTGCTCGAAACTATGCGGCGCCGGACGAAGTTTATATTTTTTCAAAAGAGATTTGGCGGAGAGAGAGGGATTTGAACCCTCGGTACCCTTTTGGGGTACACACGCTTAGCAGGCGTGCGCCTTAGACCACTCGGCCATCTCTCCGTGCTTCCTGCGGCTTCGATTTGTCTCACGTGAGGCGCTTGTTGAGACACCTTCCTTTGGCAGAGCTGTAGAAATAGCATACAAGAGCTCAATTTTCCACGACGATCAACGGTTGCGCACTGGTATCTGAAATATACGAAGCGCCCTTTCGTATTTTACCGGCCTTCGAGGACCTGGATTTCGAGGGGTTTCGCGACGAAGTTATTGGTCGCAGCTTTCTCGGGGGGACATGCCGAGATGGCGATCAGCAAATCCATCTCTGCCAGCAAATCGATGGATTCGCCGGCTTTTACAGTCGGCGGCAAAATTATCGTCCTACGTCCTTGCCGATTTTTTTATTCATGAAGATACTGAACGCGTCATGGGTATCATACGAAGTAAGACCCCAGGGAGCGATAGCCTCTGACAAGAGTTCTTGACAGCCCTTATCAAGCCTTCCCCGGCGCGGTTACCGGCAAATTTAAACCTACAGAAAGACTCTCTATTTCCGATAAAACCGGTCGATGGTGCCGCTTGCTTTGATTTCATCGAGCAATCTCGTATCAATAAAATTTTGTGCCTTGACGACGCGGCCTGGGGGTTCACTGACGAATCCAAAATTGCTTGAACTCCCGCAGCCTCCGGCACCGGCTCCGGCCTAAGACTTTTCGCCAATCTCGCATAGATCTGGTTAGCCAATTCGCGATCCTTCATTCCTTCTTCCCGGAGAACCTCCAATACTACATCCGGTCGTGTCCTAAAAACGGCGCTCCTTCGATGACCCCTTCCAAGAACCGACGAATCATGCCGGGCTGAGATCTCAAGGTGGCCGCGGACGCCACCAAGCCGTAAAGAGCGTAATCTAAAGGGACATCCACGAGATCAGCTAGAACACGGCAGCAACCGGTGGCCAAAACTCGATGCAGCTGCTCAGGGGTCATGAGACCACCGTCGACACGGCCCGCCACTAGAGCCGCGATACGAGTTGGGGTGTTTCCCGACGGAAGAATCGCAAGTTCTTTTTCTGGGTCGATTTTCCAGAAGCGGAGAATCAGACGAGTCATACTGTCCGAGACCGATCCGTAACTGCTGATGGCTACTTTTTTGCCCTTGAGGTCTTGAGGCTTTTCGATGTGACTCCGCACAACAAAGAGGTGTTGAAGGCGAGGAAATGTCACTGCGAATATTTTGAGATCGAGCAAACCGGACACCGCCATATGGAGAGGCGAGTTTAAATCACCGTCGCCGATCTGAATATCGTTGCCGAGCAAGGCCTGCGACGTTATATTCCCGCTATTGAAGTAAACCGACCTTACTTTGAGCCCACGCTTTTGCCAGAGTTTTTCTTTCTCAATCACACGCCTTAGAGTTGAGTTAAGACAGGTACCGCTGTAACCCAAATTTATTTGTTGCGCCCACGCTTTCTTTAGGCCAAAGACGGATGTACAGAGGAAAACGCTCACAACCAACGCCATCGACGTTCGCATAAAAAACTTCTCAGTAACGTACAGGTTTTTGCCTATTCTCTAGCTGAACCACTTACTACCATAGCTTTTTATTTGTGAATACTCACAGAGTCTTGACAGAACTCTTCTCTTTTCGGAACGCTGACCTGTTGATCCTCCGTCTTTCGCCCAGAGACTACTTTCAAGCGCTCTGCGATCAGTTTGATGTTCTTTACTCAGAAGCAGCGAGAACCGCTAAAGTAATGGCGATACCATTGCACCCTTTTATCATCGGCCTGCCATACCGAATCAGGTACCTAGATAAGGCGTTGGAATATATTTGCTCCCACGAATGGGTTTGGCGCACCACGGGAGGCGAAGTGCGGATTGGTACTATCGGCACTATTATAAAGACCCTGGGCGACCCAAGGGCTAGCTAATACTTTCTGGGAAAGTTAGCGGTAGAGTCGATCGATAAAGCCACTCCGGTCAATCTCCTCAATCAAAGTCGAATCGATAAACCGTTCCGGAGCAGCATTCTTGGCTGCCGGATTTTGAGTCGCCAGCTCTTGAATAATCAGCTGCATGTCTTTGACCGAAGAGTAAGGTTTCATCGGGATAAGGCGTTCCGTGAATACCTTCCACCCCTGGCGCAACATATCAAGATCGTTGGTTTTAAGATGAGCCGCCACGATGCGGACGGATTCCTCGGGGTGGGTCTTGTAGTAGTGGACTCCCTCGACATAACCGCGTAGGAATTTTAACGCCGTTTCCCTTTTATCCTGTATGAAAAGCTCCGGCATGACGATTCCGTTGCCGTGATAACCAAACTCCTTCGTCGTGAGATCGATTAGAACATTAAAGCCTTGTCTTTTTGCCCGGACCACGTCGGCTGGATCTGCCACCATGCCGTCAATTTTGCCGGTGCTAAGAGCGGCAAAGCGGTCTGGGGAATTGCCGATCTGAAGCATGATGAGATCGCGATCGGGATCAAGACCAAGCTCCCTGGCAGCAAAACGAGTCGCCGTCTCCGAGGCATCGCCGAAGCGCGCGATACCCACCTTTTTCCCCTTCAGTTGACTTGGCATCGTAATGTCGCGAGCGGTAACGACGGCGTAAATCAATCGATTGGTAACGGCGCCGACAAACTTGAGCCGAGCACCCGCCAGATTAGCGTTGATCACTGAAGAGACACTGGTGAATCCGATTGGAAAAGACCCCACCACCATCGCCTGAGTGGCTAAAACGCCTCGCGCAAAAGTAAGCGCAACGTCCAGATCCTGCTTTTTGAAGAAACCCGCCTCGTGAGTCACCCAGATAGGTGCTGCTCCTATGCTAATATTGTTATACACAACGGCGAGCGAAGAAGGAGCCGGTTGTTTCTCTCCCGAAGCGGCATGAAGCTCGGCGACAAGCGCGACCTGAATGAGCGAGACCCCGAGAGTTGCGATGATTATAAAACCCTTCACTTGCATTCCTATTCGCTCACAATATCCACGCCGTTTCTAAATCTAGGGGACCTGACCTAACCACCTGTTTAGCGCCAACCATTCATGGTTTGAATAGCTCACCACGAACGGAATTCTTTTGGCCGTTCGCCCTGAGCAGAGTTGAAGAGCTCACCCCATTTAGATGGTCAATTGATGCTACAGTCCATTGGTTCCACATAACGCTAGCGTTTCTTGTATGCTTCTCAAATGGCAATGCGCTAGTCGGACGATTCCCAGGAAAAGGTCACTGCTTTTTCAGCGATAAAGATTTTTGATAAATCCGCTTGCTTCGATTCCGTTGGAAATGCTGACCGGAACCACTTAAGAAATTTTTTCGCACCAAGCTACCAGCGAAGCAAATCTGAAGTCCGAATATCGAAATCCGAAACAAACCTAAAGACGTAAAAAACCGCAATTCAAAATCCGCAACGGGCCGTTTAGAATTTCTGCTCCTTTTTGAAACATTTGAATTTGTTTCGAATTTCGACTTTCGAATTTGTTTCTCTTGGCGCGCTTTGCGCCCCTTCGGCGTCGGTCAGAGGCTGCCCTGAGTTTATCGAAGGGACATGCTTTGCGCCGAGCCATCTTCCAAATTAGCCCACGTGCCTGAGCCCTTCCACGATTCGCGTATTTAGAATCCGGCGCATCGGAATGATGGATGCCGCCAGTCCCACAAACAGGCCGGCCGCGCATCCGAACACGATGGTTTCCGGTTTTATGTAAAAGATCGGAAACCACCCTTTGGGCAAAGCGGAACGAAATCCCTGTACGGCCGGAAAGGTCACCAAAAGCCCCAGCGCGCTGCCCGCAAGGGAAAGAATGAAGGATTCGCCCGCGATCAGGAAAAATAGTTGCGGCCAGGAGAATCCCAGAGCCTTCAGCACCGCGTACTCGTGGGTGCGCTCCCGTGCGGACATGATCATGGTATTTCCCACCACAAGCAGAATAATTCCAATGATGACGAACGACATGACATTCATCGCGGTGATGACTGCGCTCGCCGACGAAAGAAAGTTTTGCTGGAAGGCGCGCTCGGTTTCGGTCTTGGTTTCGGCGTGGGAATTTTCAAACAGTCCATCGACGGCTTCTGACACGTCCGCGGGGTTCGCAGACTTGGAAATTCGTTCGATATACCATCCGACTAGGCCGGATCGCTGCGGCATTTCCTGGCGCACCCTTTCCTGAACGTAATTGTAGTGAAACAGCATATTCGCAGGATCGACGGTCTGGTCCCTGGGCCGATAGATGGCGCGCACGACGAACTCCCACTGGCCGGGAAACGCGTCGCCTTCGACGTTCATGATGTCTCCGATCTTGAGATTGTACCTCCGGACCAGGTCGATACCGATGACGCACGCATTGCGCTCCCGCCGGAAAGCTTCGAATTGCTCCTTGTCGATAACAAACTCCGGATAAAGATCAAAGAAAGTCTCGGAGTCCACCGCCAAACGGGCGAAGAATTGGTTCTTATCGATGTAGACTCCAGAAAACCAGACTGCGTAGGTAACCCTTTCTACGCCGGGCACCTGTTCAATGCGGTTTTTGTAGGCCAGAGGAAGCGGAAAGACGAAGGAGATGGCGTGGCGCGTGATTAGCCGGTTCGCCGCGGACGCATCAACGCCGGCGTGCCATGCGGTGACCACGGTGCGCAGCAGCGCAAAGGCCATGACCGCGATGCTCACGCCCAAGACGGTCAGCACGCTCCGGAGCTTGTGACGCAGCGCGTTTCGCAAGAGCAGCCGTAACAGCTCCATACAAAAATTCCCTGGCTCTCGTTCAACGTGGAACCCTTGAACCCATCTTAGATAAGTTCGCCTTTCTCCAGGTTCCGCACCGAGCGCGCCTTTTCTGCAGCCCGCGGGTCGTGGGTCACCATAAGAATGGTTTTACGCAGCTCACGGTTGAGCCGGTCCATCAATTCGAGCACTTCCTCCGCTGACGCTTTGTCCAGATCACCGGTCGGCTCGTCGGCGACCAGAATCGCCGGATCGGTGGCGATGGCGCGCGCAATCGCTACCCGTTGCTCCTGCCCGCCCGAGAGCTGGCGCGGGTAATGCTGCGTCCGGTCGCCTAACCCAACGATTCGCAACGCGGTTTCTGCATGGGCGCGCCGTTCCTTCTTCGCCAACGGCGTTAACATCAACGGCAGCTCCACATTTTCCACCGCCGTCAGCACGGGTATCAGATTATAAAACTGAAAGATAAAGCCAACGCTGCGTGACCGCCAGACTGCCAGCTCGGTTTCGTTCAGTTCCGTGATATCGGTGCCGGCAATTAAAATCCTTCCTTCCGTCGGCTTGTCGAGCCCGGCGATCAGGTTGAGCAGTGTGGTTTTTCCGGAGCCGGAGGGCCCCATGAAAGCAACGAAATCACCCTCCGCCACGACGAACGAAATGTTTCGCAGTACCGGTATCTCGAAGCTGTCGCGTCGGTAAGATTTAGATAGGTTACGAATTTCGATGAACGGCCGCTCCGTAACGGAACCCACTTCATGGATTGCTGAGGTATACTTTTGCCCCATCGCGAATCTTTTCATCAACCCTACTAACGACCTTGTCGCCGTTCTGTAAACCTTGCTTTATTTCAACCAAACTTCCCGTTTGCCGGCCGATGACAACTGGCACTTCGAGCGCGCGACTATCCTTGACTTGATAGACTATTGGCCGGCCGTTTCGCTTGGTCACTGCCGCCACAGGGACAGCAAGAAACGGCTGATTTGACTCAGAACTCTGCGCGCTATTAGGCGAAAGAAACGAAATTTTGGCGCCCATGTCCGGCAAGACGCGCCGGTCATAGTCGTTAAATTTGATTTTCACCAGAACCGTCGCTTTTGCACGGTCCGCAGTAGGAACGATTTTACCCACGTGGCCCATGTAACTCCGTTCGGGATAGGCGTCCAATCGGATCTCACAAGCTTGCTCCGGAGCGACTCGCGTGAGGTTCGCTTCGGATACATCGGCCTCGACTTCCAGCGAAGACATGTCGGCAATCGTTACCACGGCGGCCTTCGAGCTGACGGCCCCCGCCAGTGGAGCGACAATCTCCCCAATGTCCGCATTTTTCTTGAGCACCGTGCCATCGAAGGGCGCAACGATGCGCGTGTTCTCCACCGCGACCTCGGCTTCCTTGACGGCAAACTTGGCCGCTTCGATGGACGCCACCACCCGTTGGTAACGAGCTTCGGCGGCATCGTACTCCGCCTGAGCCACTATCCCCCGCTTCAAAAGAATTTCCTGCCGTCCGAGAGACTGCTTGGCATCGTTGAGTTCGGATTGAGCCATACGCAGATTTTCCTGAGCTCGACGCAAGGACGCCGCGACGTCGGAGTCATCGAGACGAGCAATCACCTGGCCCTTCTTGACTTCATCTCCTTCTTCAACGCCTAAAAAAACCAGCGTGCCGGTTCCTTTGGAAGCGACCGCCGCCTTACGTCGCGCGACAACGTATCCGCTAGCGGTCAATACCGAGTTCGCTTGCGCGGGAGAGGTCAGAGAAACAGTTGCCAATTGAACTTCGATTCCCGAGTTGAAAAACTCTTTGAAAAACAAAAAGCCAGCCGCCAAAATCACAACGGCTGTGCCCCAGAGCATAAACCTTCTCCAACGTCTCGGCCTGCGCGAAGGCCCGGTCGCTTGCGCCGAGCGATCAATTCTGAGCTGCGCTAGATCAATGTCCTTTGTCTCCATGATTATCCTCCTACTAAGCCGGTTAATTGAGCGTTTTTCAAGCATCCTATGGCGTGGTAATTTCTTCTACTGTGGACCAAACAACATCGTGGAATCCGCAAAGTTACGCCGCTAATGCGCGGTTTGTTTCCGATCTAGGAGAGCCGCTCCTGTTATTGCTCGAGCCGAAGTCGGGAGAGTGGATTTTGGATCTCGGTTGCGGCGATGGGGCGTTAACTGAAAAGATCGCTGCCTTGGGCTGCGCCGTCGTCGGTATGGACAGCAGCCTTCCCCAACTCCAAGCGTCACGGCGGCGCGGCTTGCAGGTCATCGCCATGGACGGTCAAAGAGTCGCCTTTAAACGGACCTTCGACGCGGTTTTCACCAACGCCTCGCTTCATTGGATGAAACAGCCTGAAAAAGTCGCCGCCGGCGCTTTTCACGCTCTAAAACCAGCCGGCCGGTTTGTCGGCGAATTCGGCGGCAAGGGCAATGTGGAGAAGATCCGTTCCGCGTTGCACTACTCGCTGCGCAAAAGGGAAATCGACCCCACGTCAATCGACCCCTGGTATTATCCTTCGGTCGAGGAATACACAAAGGTACTGTCGAGCGCGGGATTTTCGATCGACTATATGGAGCTTATTCCTAGACCAACAAAACTCCCCGGCGACATCCTGGGTTGGCTCGAAGTGTTTGCGCAACCTTTTGCCAAAGCGGTAAGCGAAGCAGAGCGCCCGAGATTTTTGGCAGAGGTTCGCGACGCACTCGCACCGTCCCTTCGAGCCTCGGACGGCCATTGGTTTGCTGACTACGTCCGACTTAGGTTTAAGGCAAAAAAAACTCACCGCTAAGGCGCCGAGAACGCGGAGTTGGAAAAATTCGAATTTCGAAATTTTACGCTGCAAACTCTGCGCCTCTGTGGTGAAATAGCACTTAGTGCTTTGGTTGGTGACGGCGCCAATCTGTCAGGTTAAACAACGAGGTGACGTGGATGAAATTTTATCGACTTTACACGGGCGATGACAACCAATCTCATTTTGAAAAAATGGACGACCACGTGGCGTCAAACCTTTTTAACACCGTTCATGCGGTCAAAGGTCTCGTGTTCCGAATAGAGGATCGCCCTCACTTATTTGCCTGGCATCCCGCGCCACGCCGGCAATGGGTCATCACCCTCTCAGGCTCCGTTGAGATCGGCCTCGGCGACGGCTCCTCGATGATCTTCGGTGCCGGAGATGTTTTTCTTGCCGAGGATGTTACCGGCCAGGGACATACAGCCAAACCAAAGGACTGGGTGCGAGCGTTCGTCCACTTGAACGATTGAATTCCGGCTAAGATTACAGTGTGTGGGTCGAGGCGGCACGCCGATACCCACCGCTCAGATGATGGGTATCTCAACCCATCCTACACAGGAAACGCAACGCAGGAAGCTGCGAGGAATCGACCCAGAGAGATTCAATTGTGGTTAAGAACGAAAGCTGTTAAGGATGCGATTTTCCCCGTACCCTCCCCTCTTCTCCGGAACCCTTGAACCGAACCTTGAACTTTTGAACTTCTTCGGAGGTGTTACGCGCGTTCGAGCGCCGCGGCGAGATCGGCGATGAGATCTTCCTTATCTTCGATGCCCACGGAGTAACGGATCAAGTTATCCTTGATGCCGACCATGAGGCGCTCCTCGGTGGTAAGCTCGTAGAAACTCATGAGTGCGGGCTGCTCGATCAGGCTCTCGACTCCTCCAAGAGAAGGCGCGATCTGGGGAATCCGGCACGCGTCCACCACGCGAGACGTCGCCTCGAGATTGCCGGCAATTTCAAAAGAAACGACTCCGCCAAAGCCGCGCATCTGACGCCGCGCGACTTCGTGCTGCGGATGAGTGGGTAACCCGGCATAGTGCACCGCGACCACCCGTGGGTGAGCTGCCAAGAACTCAGCAAGCGCTTGCGCGTTGACATTCTGCCGCGCGATGCGGAGCGCAAACGTCTTTAATCCCCTTAACAGTAGGTAGGAGGCCAACGGGTCGATTATCGCTCCAGTGACGGCCTGTAAAGAACGAATTCCATCCACCAGCTCGGCGGAGCCAAGAACGGCGCCGGCGAGCAGATCATTATGACCGGCGAGATATTTGGTTGCCGAGTGCAACACAATATCTATTCCGAATTCCAACGGCCGCTGATTGAACGGTGTCGCGAAAGTCGCGTCGATGATGGTTTTCACGCGGTGACGCCGGCCGATGTCGGCAAAGCGCTCCAGATCGACGATGAAGTTGTAGGGATTGGTCGGCGACTCGCTGATGAGCAAGCGCGTCGTGGGACGGACAGCTTCCTCTATGGCCTCGTAGTCCCCCGCCGGCACCACTGACACTTCAATTCCGTAACGGTGCAGCACCTGGGTAAGAAACTGCCGCGTCCGCCGATAGGAATCGTCCGTTACGACCACGTGGGATCCGTGAGCAAGAACGGCGTGCAGCGTCGTGGTGATCGCGGCCATGCCGCTGGAGAAGAGCAAGCAGTCGCCGGCGCCTTCGAGCGCCGCCAGCTTTTGCTCCGCCACGCGCTGCGTGGGATTACCATAGCGCCCGTATTCGTCCCGATCTATGCGCCGCTGAAAGTGGTCGTGCAGCTCCTGAGTGTTGGCAAATGTGTAGGTCGCTGTCTGTACGATCGGGGTAGAGAGGGAGTTTCCCAGCTTTGGCCGCAGCTCGCCTCCGTGCACGGCCAGGGTGCTGAACCCAAGCGTCTTTCCCTTATCCGCACACACCTGCGTCGCGCCACTTTTGTTGTCTAAATCACCCATTATCCGTCTAACAAGCGCACGCGTTCGACGTAACGCGAAATTGCGTCGCTGATCTTCTGTGGGTCGGCGCTCACCTCCACCGGGCGGTTAACCTGAGTACCCTGAATACCTTCGAGAGTGCCAAAGTGATAGGCGATCTTCTGATCGGCGAACTTGAGACCGTGCGCGGTGGAGATCACCACCACTCTTTCATGCCCATGGATCACCTTGCGCTCCACAAGTTTGCGCAGCGCCGCCAGCGCCACCCCCGTGTGGGGACAATTAAACATGCCGGTGCGATCTGCGCGCGCCACTTCTTCAGCCAGCTCCCGCTCCGAAGCCTGCTCGACGACACCGTTGAAACGCTGCAACGTCGCGATGGCTTTGCGAATGCTCACCGGATTGCCAATCTGGATCGCGCTGGCCAAAGTCTTTCGCGCCGTGACCGGTTCGTAATGTCCAAAGTTTTTCAAATACGAAAGGTAAAATGGGTTGGCATTCTCGGCTTGCGCGACGCAGATGCGCGGCAGCTTGGAAATCAGTCCGAGGTCCTGCATCATGAGAAAACCTTTCCCAATGGCGCTCACGTTGCCCAGGTTTCCGCCTGGCAAAATAACCCAATCGGGCACCTCCCAATCAAACTGTTGCACGATCTCGATGGAAATGGTCTTTTGTCCTTCGATGCGCAGGCTGTTCATCGAATTCGCCAAATAGATATGTTTACGCTTCGTCACCTCTTGCACCGCAGCCATGCAGCCGTCGAAATCGGTATCCAGGGACAACACTAAAGCGCCGTTGGCGATGGGCTGGACCAGCTGCGCGGGCGATACCTTATCGCGGGGCAAAAACACCACTGTCGGAATACCCGCCGCCGCACCGTAGGCTGCAAGCGACGCCGACGTATCGCCCGTGGAAGCGCAAGCTACGGCCTCTATGGGCTCCCCATTCGCTATCATCTGATTGACGACTGAAACCAAGACAGTCATACCGAGGTCTTTGAAAGAACCGGTGTGGGAGTTGCCGCATTGCTTGACCCAGAGGTCCTCGAGGTGAAGCTGCTTGCCGTAACGGTTCGCCCAGAAAAGATTAGTATTGCCCTCGAAGGTCGAAACAATGTTCTCGTTGTCGATAAAGGGGACGACCCACTCTTTTTTCGCCCATATCCCCGACCCGTAAGGATAGTCGTTCTGTCGCGTGCGTTCATCGAAGAGCTTGATCCACGCCGATGCCGCCCTGCTCTTGAGAGCTTCGATGTCATGGCGCACTTCGAGCAAGTCACCGCACTTAGGGCAGCGGTAGATAATCTCCAGCAAGCTATATTGCCCCGGGCAACCTTTAATGCACTGAAACCAAGCGTTGTAGGTCATTGAAACGATTCCTTCGCCTAAAGCAACACCATGTCTGACGCGCCGTGATGACCCTTAGGATGGATACCAGATTTCCTTCTACGTCATCAACTCACCCCAGCCAACCGGCATGATACCGCACTTACCTCCGGGTTGAAACTTGAGGTTTTCGGGTTGCTTCCATAAGGGCGACCGGCCGGTCGCCTATCGACTTCTCGCAAGTATTACGGAGTCCGGAAAAAAGAGCGGTCGGAAATCCAAGCGAAGCCTCAAATGAACGACCGACGATGTGAAGCTGTAAAGAAAGATATCTCAATAGTGCTTTTCATCTATTAACCCCTCTTTGAAAAAGAGCGGGACGGGGAGATTTTCCGGGGCAATAACAGAGGAATTATTTAAGGAATTCAAGGGGAAGATTTCATGCGTATAGTAGGTTGCATGCGGGTTTTATTGGTGGCGATAACCCGTCTTTCTGCCTGTGAGAGCTGCGATCCGCTTTCTAGAAAGATCCCCAGCGCAAGCCCCGCTGCGATCGTCGCGATGGCTAATGGCAGACAGCGAATGGCAAGGCAAAAATCTAGAAATCAGAGGCGACCAGTAGCTATTTGCTACCGGCTATTTGCTCCTCACTATCTGCTATCACCTACAGGCTATCTGCCATTTGCTGCGGCTAGCCCGCCGGCGCCATGCCCTTCTTTTTCAGCTCGTCGATGGCGTTGGGAGTTTTTTCTAAAGCGGAGACCCCCATTCCTCTGAGAATATGGGCTGCCTTGGTGAACTGAATATCATCATAAGGCACAACCTCGATCCGATTGCCCCAGGGATCGCGGAAATTTAGCCGCTGTCCGATTAACTCGACGCCAAGTTTTTGCAACGCCAAGCGCACCGGTTCGCGAGCGTCGACGACAAAACCGAAATGGCGCTTGTCATCCGGCGACTGAGTCTTGCCGAGGCTCAACTGGATAAATTGATCGCCGAGATCGATAAAAGCGTTATGCTCGCTTTTGCCGCGGAGCGTAAAATCGAAAATCGCGCCATAAAATTCCAGCGCCGCATCCAAGTTCCCCACCTCCAACACCACGTGATTGATTCCCAAGGCACGCGCTTTCTTTATCCCTTTGTCACTCATGGTTACCTCCTCTGGTGCCTGGCTGGGCAATGCTAGCCAAGCGCTCGGCTGAGCATGGTTTGTCGAACACCGCATACCCAAGCGATCCTCATGACACGGCCTTGATAGCCGTTTGAATGCTTGCAGATATTTCCTGGAATCGAAATAAGCGCCCGATGACATTAGAGCGCATGGAAGAATTTTTAGCCGGCGACGGCGGCGATGCGTTGCTCAGGTTCCGCAACGGCTTTGCTTCCCACAATGCAATAAGCCGATACCGGTCTCATGACTCGAACTTCTTTGCCTGCGACGTCGAA
>Ga0126374_10000132_pt1 | contig 14648 bp, 13 predicted proteins | sample PanSoiMetPlot_12_FD_89874 | JGI IMG/M metagenome (GOLD analysis project Ga0126374, IMG submission 89874) | Tropical forest soil microbial communities from Panama - MetaG Plot_12 | ecosystem: Environmental > Terrestrial > Soil > Tropical forest > Bulk soil | place: Panama | collected 2016-02-17
CCTCGCCGTATCGACAAAGAGCCCGCATGTCAGCTTGAACACGGTCTGTTTGTGAATGATGGTGACGCGAGGGCGCTCGCCACATGGATGTCTCCGCTCTGAAGCAACGCGCGCTATGCCTCTCGCCTGGGCGAGCTCGAACGCGGCGCGCGCAATGCGCTCGGAGCCTCGGCGCGTGATGACGCGCGTGGACAGAGCGACATCCGGCGTTGGCATGAATTCGCCGCCGCCTCTGTACATGTTGCGGTCAGGCTGCATGCCTTCGTTATTTTCGCGCACAATCACCAAATCCACGCCGTCATGCAGCGCATTAACGCCGGGTAGAGACCGACTCGGCCGGATGTTGGCGTATAAATCGAAGTGGCGGCGAATGATCGGATGAGGATTCAGCGCGTTCTGGTTGTCACGAGGATAAGCGGCATGTCCCAGCGGTCCCAAAATCCAACCGTCTAACTTTGCGAGTCGCTCCAATGTGCCGGGAGGCAGCGTATAGCCTGTGGTTTTGTATGCCTGCGCGCCGACGGGGAAGTGAACGAACTCCAACTGGAGTCCGGACGAAATCTCGGCTGCCGCAGCCAAGGTGGCGACAGCTTGTGGAACGATTTCCGGTCCGATGTCATCGCCGGGAAGAACGCCGATCCGATAGCTTCCCATATATTCTTTGCCTCACGTACCGCTTTCGCCGGAAAGACGAAAGACGTGGTTTTCCAAGGAATACAAAGCGCTGTTCTGAGCCACTTCAAAGGGCAAGCCGGTTTTCCTCAAATCCCACTCTTTCTCCCTTTGGCAAAGGCGGGATGAAAGGGGATTTGTTGAAGTGGTTCGGTCAAACATTTCACAGGTAAAAATTTATTCACGGCTTCCATCCTTGTTTGATGAGTTGCTGCTCGGCTTGGTGCGCGAAGCTGAAATCATAGGCTCGCTTCGGCGGCACGATCGTAGTGACCTCAGCCACCTGCGCTACAATCGCCAGGTCATTTTTCTGTGTCTGCTCGTCGACATACCCTGATTTCGTAAACGTGCCGACCAAGTCATCGTACATCCGGGTCGCCAGAGCTCGATCCAGCTCACTGAATTTCGCCACCGCCGCAATGGTGCCCTCGCGGTCCTGGCGGGCAATGCGCAAGCCTTTCAAAACAGCTCGGGTGAATCCGGCCACCAGCTTAGGTTGCTCCTTGATGAACTGATCTGAAGTCGCGAACGTGCCCCAAGAATTTTTGACCTCTTTGCCGAGGAACATGAGATCTTTCATGCCTTGATCGAGAGCCGCGTAGCGCTCTTCCGGACTCACGATGGCGGCGTCGACTGCGCCGGCTAAAAGTGCCGGCAGCCGATTGACCGGGCCGGGGTCGATGAGCACGATGTCTTTGGGAATATTCTTTTTGATCAGAATGTTTCTAAACATAAACGCCGCGATCGATGCCACACCCGTAGTGGCGACTTTTTTACCGCTAAGATCCTTCAAACTGCCGATGTTCGGTCGAGCCACGATCCACTGCAGCACCTGATCGTTGAAGGCGAGCACGGTCTTAAGCGGTGCATTGCCCTTGGAAATCGCTACCAGCGCACTGCTGCCGGAACCTGAATACTGAACCTGGTTGGCGATTAATGCCTGGAGGCCGGCGGCGTTTTGCATAAATACGAGCTTTTGCTCGATGCCCTCTTCTCTCATGTAGCCGCGTTCTTGAGCGATGACGAGGGGCACGTATTGAAAGGCTTTGGAAGTCAGCGCAACGCTCAGCGTTTCCACGCCGAAAGCGAGTGACGAAATGAGAAACAAGCACGTCGTTGTTGTTAACGATGCAGCCATCATCGTTTTTCTCATGGAGATCTCCTTTTGGCCTGGGTTAACTCTCAAACGGCCATAACATACTTTAAGCACGTGAATATGCCAAACGAACCGAAAGCCAGGCCAATATTTTTTGCTTCTGCGAATTCTGCAGATGTGGTATGCTTGGCACTCATGAAGACAAAAAGGGCACTCCTTCTGTTGCTGGTCGTGATGGCCGCTTGCACATCGGCGGCCGTAAGTCCCGGGGTAACGTTCTTGGCAGGATTGAACAACTATCAGGATGAGATGGATCAACTGTCAGGGAAGCCCGACCGATGGCCGGACCGGCAAAGACTCGCGGAGTCAATTATGATGACGCATGTGGTTACGCTTGGCGGTTCCAAGGAGTTCAACCGGCTGGTGGATTTGGATTTGAGACGGAGAGAATTTCTCATCACGTTGCGGCTCGAGTCCGTGACTCCCGAGCGGGAAAAACAGATGAAAGCAGAATTGACGCGGATCCAGCAACAAATGGAAGAGTTACAAAAGATCGTCAAAGGTCAAATCGCGCGTGTCGAGTTGCGCGATCCCGCGCAAGCCCAGGGCATCGAAAATGTCGCGACCATCGGCCTGCTTGATCTGGCAATGGATTCGTTTGTCGTAGCCATTCCTCCAAGCGCACCGCCGGCAATGTCCACTCGAGTCGGTGCGTATGTCGTCACGGATGAGGGTAATTTATCGACGGTCCAAACACCGGATGGGCAGATTTTTCGCTGCCAGACCACGGTGATACCGGACTCAGGCGCGTCGATTAAATGTGCGCCGGTCGCCCGCAAGAGCTAGATCGCTCATTCACTTACACTCGTTTTTCACATTCGGAACGACCGGAACGCTTGAAGATTTAAGCTGGCGTAACCGCAGTCGATGAAAAAATTTATTCCCCTGTTGGGATTGCTTGCATTCAGCACCGCGGCTCACGGTGCACCCCATATTTCGTCCAGCCCTGGTGAAGCGACGGCACGACGGGTTTGTGCCGATCGGGCGCGGGCCGCGCATCATCGTGTGCTTGGCGTCCGTTCTGTTGAAAAGCAAAGCAAAGATCATTTCAAACTTATGCTTCGGGTAAGCGGAACCAAGCGTCTATTGACCTGCAACTACGACGGACGGTCGGGTGGAGCCCAACTGCATTGGTAATAACTTCGATAAGCAAGAAAATAGAATCAATTGAGTTGAAAGGCGCCTGCAATCATTTCCCGCTGTAAGCCGTATACATCCGGTCGATGAAACCACTCTCGTCGAGCCTACGTACTATGCTGCGGTCGATAACGTCCTCGAGTCTGACCTCTCCGATTCGGGAATTGCTGCTTTGCATCAGACGCTGAACGTTGCGAAGTCCGTCCATGGACGGGTAAGGTTTTTTTTCCAGACCGGCGCGAGTGAGCAAATCCTGATAGCCTTCTTCGACGAAGCCGATCTCCGTGACCCTGAGGCGGCGCATCACGGTTTTAAGGGCTGCGCTTTTGCTCCGCGGCGCCCAGGTAAAGGCCAAACCCTCGATGAGCGCCCGCAAAACGTTTTCCACGACTTCCGGTTGTCGCTGCAAGTAACTTTTCTTGACGGCAATGAGATGATTCATGATCGGTATATTGGCCTGCGAGAAATCGAAAAGCACGGCGAACCCCCGTGCTTTAGCCCTGCGACTAAAGACACCGTCAAGAATCGTGGCGTCGATGGAACCGCTTTCGAGGGCCTGGCCACGAACGGTATTATCGCCGACTACCAACACCCGAATATCATCGCGGCGGGACTCCAATCCCAAGTATTCCAGCCCGAGCATCGCACCCATCCAACCACCGCCACCGATGCTCTGCACGCCAAAGCGTTTTCCCCTCAAATCTTCAGGTCGCTTGATGCCCGGTCTGACGACCAAGTCATCCGTAACCCGATTGTTGAATCCGGCGAGAATGACAAAGTCAATTCCTTCGGCCACCGGTGCTAATATCCCGCTGGCTGTCCAGCCAATTTGGATATCACCTGACAGCATGCCGGAAACCAACGTGGGCCCGCTGCGCATGTAGACGACCTCCGGATCGATGCCATATTTGGCGAAAAAACCCTGATCCTGGGCGATCCATAACGGGGCAACCCGGAAATTCATTGCCGCATGGGCAATGACGAGCTTGGGTTTTGCAGCTGCGGCGTGGGCGTCCACCGTCATGATTAAGCAAAGGAGAAAAATTAAAACTGCCAGGTGCTTCGACATCAGCCACAGCTTGGAATAACTATAAATCACTATCACAAATGAGAAAGATTATGTTAGATGTTCACCATTAGCGCTGGAGTAATGACTCTTCTGTCGTGACCTACTACCCAGATGTTGAGCTACGACGTCATCGAATGGGGGAAACCGCTTGAGAAAGCTGAGCGCGAAATACCCAAGCCAAAGGGTACGGAGGTATTGCTGCGGCTCAAATACTGCGGAGTGTGTCACAGCGACGTGCACATCCGGGAGGGTTACTTCGAGTTGGGCGGCGGCAAGCGTTTGTTGATGACCGAGCGCGGAATGAGCTTGCCCGCGACGCTCGGCCACGAGCCGTACGGAACGGTCATCGCAGCCGGACCTGACGCCGCCGATGCGCCCATCGGAGAAGACCGTCTCGTGTATCCGTGGACGGGTTGCGGCGCGTGCACGCGCTGCCGCGAAGGATTGGATAACTTTTGTATGGCCCCGGCTATGATCGGCATCCAGCGCCGCGGCGGTTACGCCGATCATCTTATCGTTCCGCATCCGCGATATCTAATCGATGCCGCTGGCATCGATCCAACCTGGGCAGCGATATTGGCGTGCTCGGGATTGTCTACTTATGCAGCGGTTTCCAAACTGAATCCGATTCCGCCGGAAGAATGGGTGGCGGTAATCGGGGGCGGCGGACTCGGGTTATCAGCGATTGGGATGTTGAAAGCGCTCGGTCACCAGCACATCGTTGTGGTGGATATCGATGACGCCAAATTGAAAGCGGCAAAAACGGCAGGCGCCGCCGCGACAGTCAAAGGAGGCGACGCCGACTCGGGGAAAGAAATGCAGCGGATTGCCGCAGGACCGCTTTACGCCGCGGTTGACTTGGTGGGAACCAACGAAACAGCGAGCCTTGCCCTCGGAACCTTGCGCAAAGGCGGGCGGTTAGTTCTCGTTGGTCTTTACGGCGGAGAGATTCCTCTGTCGGTGGTCGCGACGATTCAACGCGCGCTCACTATCCAGGGTTCTCACCTCGGCACAGTGGCTGAGTTGAAAGCAGTCTTGGCACTCGCTCGCGAAGGTAAGATCCAGCCGATCCCGATTCTGAAGCGGCCGCTTTCGGAGGTTAGTCGGACGCTCGACGAGCTCAAACAAGGGGCGATTGTCGGCAGGGTAGTGGTGGAGATGTAGAGGGTCGCTCGAACTCCTCCAGCCATGACCGGCGACATTAGACAGCAACATTGGCAATCCATCACGTTTGCTGCGGCGACGGTGCTGATGGTGATAATGGGAGTGCGTCAATCCCTCGGTTTGTTCGTAGCGCCGCTCCATACGTCAACGGGGCTCGGTATTGTGACAATCAGCTTCGCGATGGCCATTAACCAGTTTGTCTGGGGCGCGATACAGCCTTTCGCTGGAGCGGTGGCCGACCGCTACGGCCCAGGCCGGGTGCTGATGACCGGCGTGTTGCTTTTTGCATTGAGCAGCGCGCTGACGCCACGCATCATGACCGGTTGGGGGCTGGTGCTGATCATTGGACTGCTGTCGGCCATTGGCTCCGGCGCGGTCAGCTTCTCGGTGTTGATCGGCGCAGTGGCACGCCGCATCCTGCCGGCGCACAGGGGCACGGCCGCGGGCGTGATCAACGCGGGCAGCTCGTTCGGACAGTTTGTCTTTGCGCCGCTGCTTCAGACATCGATCTCTGGGTTGGGATGGATGAGCACGATGTGGCTGCTGGCGATCATTACGCTCGCTACGCTGCCATTTGTGCGGGTTATGCGATCTGAGACTACCGCAGTCACGGGACACGGCGAGATTGAAGGGGTGCGCGCTGCTCTAGGGAAGGCGGTCGCCGATCGCAGTTATCGGCTATTGCTTGCGGGCTTCTTTACCTGTGGTTTTCACATCGCGTTTCTGGTCACGCACCTACCCGGTGAGGTGGATCTCTGCGGGCTGCCTCCGTCGGTGGCAGGCTGGTCGCTGGCGATCATCGGGCTCACCAACATTTTCGGCAGTCTCGTAGCCGGATGGTGCGTGAATCGCTACCGGAGCAAATACGTGCTTTTTTGGATGTACGGCTCGCGTGCCCTATTGGTGCTTCTATATCTAGGGGCGCCGAAGACTGTCTGGACGTTCTATTTGTTCGCTGCCGGACTGGGTTTCACTTGGCTGGCCACGGTTCCGCCGACCGCCGGCGTGATCGGCAAGCTTTTTGGAGTACGTTATCTCGCCACGCTGTTCGGGCTGTCATTGCTGTCGCATCAGACCGGAGGCTTTTTCGGCGCCTGGCTGGGCGGACTTGCGATCACTCATTACGGGAGCTACCTATGGATGTGGTATGCGGATGCTTTGCTAGCATCGGCGGCCGCATTGTTCAATTTGCCGATTCGCGAGCCCCAGATCGAATCCAGTCCTGCGCTCGCATAGCGGTCGGCGACGACCTCAAGCGAAACTGCTTTAAGCGTTTGACAATCGGCGCAATCGGCAAGATGTTGATATGGGAAAGCACAGAGTGCGATGAAAGCCTCCGGCGAGAATTTTTTTGACGCGTGGGCGATCTATCAGGAAGTCCTCGATCGCAATTACATGTTTCACGACGAGATCTATGAAGGCGTGGGACAATTTTTCGCCGGCCGTTACGGAAACCGCCCCTTTAGCCTTCTCGACCTCGGATGCGGCAGCGCGCGCCATTTGGCTAAAGCGCTAGGCGGCCGTTCGGTCAAAGCCTATGCAGGCTACGATCTTTCCGCGCAGGCGCTCGCACACGCGCGCATCAACCTGGCAGTTTTGGGTTGCCCGGTGGAGCTTTGTCAGGGCGATCTTCTCGAGGGCTTGAGGGCAAGTGAGGATTCAATAGATCTTATCTTTTGCAGCTTTGCGCTGCATCATTTGTCATCTACGGACAAGTCGTCTTTCTTCCAATCGGCTTGCCGCAGACTTAATGAGCACGGGATGTTGCTAGTAATAGATACCATGCGCGCGGAAGATGAAAATCTGCCGGTCTATTTGGATCGTTATTGCGCATGGGTGCGCGCCACGTGGAGGGCGCTGTCGCCGCAGGAGCTGGGTGCCCTTTGCGATCACGTCCGGAATAACGACTTGCCGGAGACCCCCTCGACGCTCTGTTCCATGGCGGTGGATGGGGGTTTTGCCCAGGGTATTGAACTCGATCACTTTGGCTGGCATCACACCTTCTTTTTCGAAAAAAAAGCCGCTCTCCATGATATAGCGCGGCCCGTATGAAATACCTTGCTTGTAGCGAAGACTTGATATCATAGTAGATTCTTCGCTAACGTGGGAAAACCAGGTTGACCAAACGCTTTAGGCTCCGAGAACGCCTCGCGGTCTAATGCAGTTGTTTGACGTGGTGGCATAAACAGCGTGCCAGGAAATGTCCATGATCCCGCCATTTTATTTGGCGCTGGGCGCCGTGGTTTTGCTTATGAGTTTGGGGCGAGTGGTTTGGCGCCAGCGCGCTAAACCGTTCGACTGGGCGCTGGTAGTTGCCTTCGTGCGTCTAGATTTTCCACCTGAGCAGCGGGACTCCGCACAGAAAATCGCGGTTGGCTTGGCGCAGATTGTCGGCTTGAAGATCAAACAGCTCAGGCCGGAACATACGCTCAAACAGATTGCCAGCTGGGCGGACGGCGTCTCCGCAGGGGACCTGGTGAAGATATTTGTCGTGGCGTTCGGAGTTGCGTGTGATGCAAACACCACGTTTCGAACGTTGGTCGAAAAAGTTGCCGCGCAGCAGACCACGGGATCCCAACGGGGTGCAGAAGAGTAAGCGGGCCAGACGACACGGGTCGATGCGCGGCGATGTCCGAAAAGAACGGGTGAGGAAAACGGAACGCGCGCTTTTTTATTGACAGACGACCGGCGCTTCCGTAAACTACAGGCAGCAGGGAAAGGAGGTGGTCCAGACATGATTGATAAATGTACTGACTGCGAGGTGGCTGAGACTTAGGCTCTAGGCGGAATCTTTGACGGGGATTCGGGGCCTAGAGCCTGGGAATCCCCCTCAGTCCACCTAGGGGTTCGCTCCGTCGGTCGCTCTTCAGCTACCGGACGGAGCGGACCTTTTTTTGTCTAGTAAAGCAAGGGCCGCGAAAGCGGCCTTTTTTATTTGGGTGTTTTCGCTTTCCTTGGCTCTTTCGAGCGCCCTCAAGAATTCTTTAGAAGGCGATCCCATTTGCGCCAATGTAATGGCAGCGGCATTACGTACCTTGGGTTCCGGATCGCTGGAGAAAATTTCCAACAAACGATTCTTACCGGAAGCGTCGATATCGTTTCTGGTTTTCAAGCTGGTCACGGCCGCAACTCTGACCGACGGGTCGGTGTCCCGAAGCGCGCTTAGGAGCGCCAGCAAACTCGAAGAATCAGTTAAGTTTAGATCCCGAATACCATAGACGGCCATCCTTTTTTGCCTGGATGTTCCGGCGGCGCAAAGCTCAGTGAGCAATTTGACGAGACTCTCATTTGCTTTTGCTATCCGAATCAGAAGCAAGACGATCGCCCATCGTATGTCGGGTTCTGGATGGTCGAGACCATCCAACAAAGTTCGGACAACCGCGCCGGATGGTTGCGGGAGATGTCCCAAAATATAGGCGACAGACCAGCGGTTTTTGCGCCGGCGATCGTTCAGCGCGTCATTCAGTGTTGCTTGAAGTGCGGCGGACTCCGCAACAAGAGGAATCAACGCATTCACGGCAGCGCGGATTTTTGGCTTGTCCGGGTGTTCGAGGTCGGCGATCAAGGCAGCGATCTTAGTATCAGCGTCATTCATAGCAAAGCGCACACAGCAAAGCGCTAGCCAACGAAGCGAGGAGCGCGGAGCAGGGAGCGGAGAGGACGCTTGACGCGATGCTCTTTCCCCAGCAAAAACTATTATAGCTCAAGAAACTGAGGACAATCGGTGAGATTTCGGTTGCCTTTGGGCGTTACAACGACCACATCTTCCAGGCGCACGCCACCGACACCGAGATAATAGAGTCCCGGTTCAACGGTGACCACATGGCCCGTTCGTAACGTCGCCTCCACTGGGGCGATGCGCGGCGGCTCGTGAATGTCCAGCCCGAGGCCATGGCCCGTACCATGAAAGAATCCCTGCATGCGGCCGTTGATTCGCCCCGTATGAAATCCACGCGCTTCAAACAGCGCGAGGATTTTTTGATGGATGTCTTTGCCGTCAATACCATCGCGGATCTGGTCGAAGCCGATCTTTTGTCCGGCTTGGACTGTCGCGTACATTTCCTTGAGGCGTTCCGAAGCATGCCCACGGACGACGGTACGGCTCAAGTCGCCGAAATAGCCAGTTTTCTGGGATCGAGGAAAAATATCGAAAATGATCGACGTATGGGCTTTAATGGGTCCCGTGCCTTCGTGGTGGGGGTCAACGCATTGGTTGCCGGAGGAGATGATCGTGTGACTCGGCACCCAGCCCTGGGCCATGATCGTGGTGTTGACGGAGGTCTTCAACATCTCGGAGGTGAGCCGCGCGCCATTGAGATAGAGATAGCCGTCGCGCTTGATCTTCGTCTTTTTGAGGGCGCGGATGCCAGCTTCAAGGCCGAGCGCCGCGACGCGCAAGGATTCGGTGATGTGCCTTACTTCCGTGCCGTCTTTGGTTTCACGCTCCGCGAAAAAGGGATCGCGTTTGATCTGAACGCTGAAGCCTTTGGCCCTGAGTTGATCGGCCAACAACACAGAGAAGTTGGCCGGCACGATGAGCGAGCGGATGCCCCGCTCACGGAAGAGCAAATCGAGAATGTCAACCATGGTGGCCGGTTTGTCTCGCTTTCGCAGTTTGCGCTGGTAAAGCGAAAGAGAAAGCACGCGGTCGGCGTGAGCCTGTTTCTTGGCTCGATCAATCTCCAAGTCGCTCATCACCACGTATTTAGTCTGGTTATGTTGAAAAAAAATAAAAGGGTCGGGAACAAAAAAACCGGCGGCGTAAAGCATGTTCGAATCGCCTTCGCTGGCGGAGACGAGTAGGATCGCCTGGTTGGGTTTTAACTTTTGTCGGCCGCTTGCAACCCCTGCGGTCCTGTTTACAGCAGGCCGATTGTTTTTATTCTCGAACATAACAAAGTTTTTGATGTTGAATACTAAATGTTCCCTACGGATCCGACAAACTTTAGGCTAACAATTTCATGGCGAAACTTCAAGAAAATTTACCGCAGGGTTGGTTTGGCACGGATTCAGATGGTCAATATCTCACATTGAGTCTACTCTGATCTTATGAGTCGAATGGTGGAGAGGATAGAGCTTTAGAGTAGCGTTTCGAGTGCAGCACGAGAAATTTTTCATTAATCCGGGGTACGAGGGATTCTAACTTAGCCACTATGATTTCATTGTGTTGACACACCGACCCCTTTTGTTATGATCGGCGCACCGCTTTTTCATGGTCACCACCAACAATTTTGAAAAGCTTCGTGAACTAAATCAGCGCGCCGAAGCCGGCGGCGGCGAACAGCGCGCGCAACGCCAGCACGAGCAGGGAAAACTGCTGGCGCGCGAACGCCTCAATATTCTCCTCGACAGCGGGAGTTTTGTGGAAACGGACCGCCTGCGCACGCATACCTGCACTGATTTTGAGATGGACCAGCAGAAATTTCTTGGCGACGCGGTGGTGACCGGCTACGGCGCTATCGATGGCCGACTGGTGTATGTTTACTCGCAGGACTTCACCGTATTTGGCGGCAGTTTGAGCGGCGTGGTAGCCGACAAAATTTGTAAGGTGATGGATCTGGCGGTGAAGACCGGCGCACCGATCATTGGCATCAACGACTCCGGCGGCGCTCGTATTCAAGAAGGAGTCATGAGTCTTGCCGGCTATGGAGAAATTTTTCAAAGAAACGTGATGGCTTCAGGCGTGGTGCCGCAGATTTCCGCAATTATGGGGCCGTGCGCGGGCGGAGCGGTCTATTCACCGGCGATTACGGATTTCATTTTCATGGTGAAAACTAACAGCTATATGTTTATTACTGGGCCCGATGTCATCAAGACCGTGACCCATGAGGACGTGACGAAAGAAGAATTAGGCGGGGCCGAGACCCATAGCGCGCGGAGCGGTGTTTCCCATTTCACGGCCAACACGGAGAAAGATTGCCTGCTGATGATCCGCGAGTTGATGAGTTTTCTCCCCAACAACAATCAGGAGGATCCGCCTTTTCGCTCGACCAACGACGATCCCTTGCGTCGCGACAAAAAATTGAGAGACCTGGTGCCAGACAATCCCAACCGCCCCTATGACATGAAAGAGTTGATTGCCGCAGTGGTGGACGAGGGCTATTTTTACGAGGTTCAGCGAGAGTATGCGCCGAACATTCTCGTCGGTTTCGCGAGACTGGGGGGGCGCTCGGTAGGAATAGTCGCGAACCAGCCGGCGAGCTTGGCGGGATGTTTGGACATCAACGCTTCCATAAAGGCGGCGCGCTTCATCCGATTCTGCGATTGCTTCAATATTCCGGTGGTGACCTTTGTCGATGTGCCGGGTTTTCTACCGGGCACCGCGCAAGAATATGACGGCATCATCCGGCACGGGGCAAAGCTCCTCTATGCTTACGCGGAAGCCACGGTGCCGAAAGTCACGGTGGTAACGCGCAAGGCGTATGGTGGCGGCTACATCGTGATGTCGAGTAAGCATCTTCGTGGCGACGTCAATCTGGCGTTTCCTACCGGTGAGATTGCGGTCATGGGTCCAGACGGCGCGATTAATATTGTATTTCGCGATGCGCTGCAAAAGGCCAACGATCCGGCTAAGGCACGCGAGGAAATGATCGAAGATTACCGCCGGACTTTCGCCAATCCGTTCAAGGCCGCGGAGTCGGGCTATATCGATGCGGTGATTTATCCCGAGGATACGCGCCCAACTCTGATCCGAGCATTGGAAATGCTCAAAAACAAGCAAGACCATAATCCGCCCAAGAAGCATGGAAATATACCGCTCTAAAACAGGCAGTAGGCATCAGGCAGCAGGCATTAGTCCGGCACCGCCCTCAGCCCGACTGCTTATTGCCTATCGCCTTTACTTACATGTTTAAGCGCATCTTGATCGCCAATCGGGGTGAGATCGCTGTTCGTATCACTCGTGCCTGTCGTGAGTTCGATATCGAGACGGTGGCGGTTTACTCTGAAGCCGACCGGGACTCGCTTCATGTGAAGTATGCGGACTACGCCTATCCCATCGGTCCAGCGCCGTCCTCGCAAAGTTATCTCGTCATCGATCGCATCATCGACGTGGCCAAAAAAAGCGGCGCAGAAGCGATTCATCCAGGGTATGGCTTTCTCGCCGAGAACGCCGGATTCGCGAGCCGTTGCAAAGACGAAGGCATTGTTTTTATCGGCCCTTCGCCTGAAGTCATTGATCAGATGGGCGACAAGGTAAAGGCGCGGCAGATCATGAAGGCCGCGGGCGTACCGGTGGTTCCAGGCTCGGATGGGATATTGACGTCCGAAGAGGAGGTCCTCCAGACAGCGGAATCGATCGGTTATCCGTTTATGTTGAAAGCCGTGGCGGGCGGTGGAGGCAAAGGTCTCCGGCTAGTGCGTGGACCTCGTGAAGTGTCGTCCGCATACCGCGCGGTGGGCTCGGAAGCGGCTAATTCCTTCGGGGATCCCAGACTCTACGTAGAAAAATACATTGAGAAACCACGCCATGTGGAAATCCAAATCCTCGCCGACAAGTATGGCCACGTCATTCATCTCTACGACCGGGAATGCTCCATCCAACGGCGGCACCAGAAAGTGATCGAAGAATCGCCGGCGCCGGGTCTAGACGATCGGACCAGGCGGCGCATCGGCCGCATCGCGATTCAAGGCGCCCGGGCGGTGGGTTACGTCGGCGCGGGCACGTTAGAGTTCTTGCTGGACCAGGCGCGGAACTTTTATTTCCTAGAGATGAATACGCGTCTTCAGGTGGAACACGCGGTGACGGAACGCGTGGTTGGCATCGATCTGGTCAAAGCGCAGATCGAAATTGCCGCCGGTGGTTATCTGCCCTGGCGCCAACGCCATATCACGCAAACCGGCCACGCCATCGAATGCCGAATCTATGCCGAAGACGCCGAGAACGATTTCATGCCCTGTCCGGGAAAAATCGAAGGACTGCGCTTTCCCGAAGGGCTGGGTTTGAGGAACGACTGCGGGGTCTATGAGGGAGCCGAAGTACCGATTTACTACGACCCGATGATTGCAAAACTCATTTGTTGGGGAGAGAACCGGGTGGAGGCGATCCTGCGCATGCGTCGCGCTCTACGGGAGTATCAAGTGCGCGGCATCAAGACCAACATCCCTTTTCACCAGTGGATTTTGCGCCATCCCCGCTTTATGTCCGGGGACGTGAGCACGGGGTTCATCGACGAAGAATATCGCTATATGAACAAAGAGGAACTCTACCCCCACAAAGAGATCGCTTTAGCTTCCGCCGCCATCGCCGCATTGCATCGAGAACAGGAAAATACTCTGGGACTTTTGGCAAAGGGCGCAGCGGAACAATCCAAATGGCGCGAGCAGGGGAAAAGAACCTCCCTGCGCTCGTTGCCGTCGTTTCCGAATCGAGGTTGGCGCCGGCCATAAGAATGCAAAAGGCAAAGAGCAGAGCAGGGAGCACGGAGTGGGGAAAAGGGAATGAAAATGTTTAGCGTTGTACCCTTTGGGCTTAGCTCCTCGCCTCTTTAGGAAATCCGACGATGCCTTTCGTCGCTAAACTGGGGGAACAGGATTACAGCATCGAGATTGAAGAGGTCGGTAAGTCGCTTTACCGCGTGGCAGTCGAAGGCAACGAATTCCTGGTGGATGGTAAGAAAACCGGGCGCACGAACTACTCTTTGATCGTCGATAACCGCTCCTTCGAGATTGAGGTCGATAATACGGAAGATGAATACCGGGTGTTGGTAGACGGGCGGAACTATCACATCCATCTGGTTGACGAGCGGCGCATGCTGGTCGGTGGCGCGCAATCGGGCATCCAGCTTCAAGGACGCCAGAAAGTTTCCGTACCCATGCCGGGAAAAGTGATAGCCGTCTTGGTTTCCGAAGGAGATAAAGTGGAAAAGGGGCAGGGGCTGGTCATCGTCGAGGCGATGAAGATGGAAAACGAGGTCCATAGCCCTATTGCGGGCGAAGTGAAAGAGATCAAAGTAAAGCCGGGAGACACTGTGGAGGGAGGCGCGGTGCTGGTCATCGTGGAATAGCCGCAGAAAATATAAATTTTTCGACCATAATTCTTGTCAGCTAAAAACATTCATGTTATAGACGACAAAAAATGATTCCAAAAAAGTGCTTTTTCACCAAGGGAGTTGGCGTTCACAAGGAAAGATTAGCTTCTTTTGAGCTGGCTTTGCGAATGGCGGGACTCGCTTATTGCAATCTCGTCTTGGTCTCCAGCATTTACCCTCCGGGTTGCAAACGAATTTCCCGGGAGGAAGGCGTCAAGTTGCTTCGTCCGGGTGAGATCGTCTTTTGCGTCTACGATCGTGAGAGCACCAACGAGCCCAATCGTCTGGTGGCGGCGTCCGTCGGTGTCGCCATTCCTTCCGACGACAGCCAATACGGCTATCTGTCGGAACACCATTCGTTTGGCGAAACTGATGAGAGGGCGGGTGAATATGCCGAAGATCTCGCCGCCAGCATGCTCGC
>Ga0126374_10000133_pt1 | contig 14619 bp, 15 predicted proteins | sample PanSoiMetPlot_12_FD_89874 | JGI IMG/M metagenome (GOLD analysis project Ga0126374, IMG submission 89874) | Tropical forest soil microbial communities from Panama - MetaG Plot_12 | ecosystem: Environmental > Terrestrial > Soil > Tropical forest > Bulk soil | place: Panama | collected 2016-02-17
GGCCAAGTGGAACTCAGGGGCTGCACGACGCCGTCGAAATACTTTTGCTGCATGGCAAGGACCCGGCTCACTAGATTGCCCAAGTTGTTCGCAAGATCGGCATTATAACGCGCCGTAAGACTTTCGCGCCGAAAGTCTGCGTCTTGTCCGAAGACGCTTTCCCGCAATACGAAATAGCGGAAGGCATCCATGCCGATCTCTTGTTTCATTTCCAGTGGTGAAATCACGTTGCCAAGGCTCTTGGACATCTTTTGACCTTCGATGGTCCAGAAGCCGTGCACGTTCAAGTGTTTGTATAACGGCAAACCCGCCGCCATCAGCATTGTAGGCCAGAACACGCCGTGAGGTTTGACGATATCCTTGCCGATGAAGTGCTCCGCCTCAGGCCAGAACTTTTCCAAAAACTCTTCGCCCTTGTATTTCAGCGCGCTCACGTAATTGATGAGCGCGTCAAACCAGACATACGTCACGTACCGCGGATCGAAGGGAATCTCTATGCCCCAAGTGAGGCGGCTTTTGGGACGGGAAATACACAGGTCACCGATGGGTTCGCGCAGCATCGCTGCGACTTCGTTTCTAAAACCTTCGGGCCGTATAAAATCCGGGTGCTCGTCCAAGTGCCGTAACAGCCGCTCCTGGTATTTGCTCATACGAAAGAAGTAGTTATCTTCTTCTATCAGTTGGGGCTCGGTCAGGTGATCCGGGCATTTGCCGCCCACGAGCTCCTTCTCGGTGTAAAAGCGCTCGCAGCCGAAACAATAAAGCCCGCCGTAGCGGTCAAAATAGATATCGCCGGCTGCGTAAATCCGCGTCAGTAGTTCCTGGACATAACGGATGTGGTAGTCATCGGTGGTGCGGATAAAGTGGTCATAGGAAATCCCACATTCATCCCAGATCGCGCGAAAGGCAGTGCTTATCTGATCGGTAAACTCCTTAGGCGGAACTCCGGCGCCTGCCGCGGCTTGAGCAATTTTGTCGCCATGCTCGTCGGTGCCGGTAAGAAAGTAGGTCTCAACTCCCTGCGACCGGTAATAGCGGGCGAGCGTATCCGTCAGGATCATTGTGTATGCGCTCCCCAGATGCGGTTTGTCGTTCACGTAAAACAGCGGCGTCGTGATATAGGTCCTATTCGTCATCGCGCCCCCACCACGGTGAAGAACAAGTCTTCCAGAACCATACGGCGATTGAAATTCCGTTGGATCTGCGCGCTCGCCGCCGCAGTTTGAGCCAGCAACGACAGTAGATGTTCGATATCGCCGTGAGCACAATGCTCTTCAATCTGCGCTAACAGGTCCAGGTTAATGATATCCTTGGAGTCTTGCGTGACGGTGTGAATCAACAGGTCCCGGTACCAGGTTTCCGCCCATTCGAGAAACTTTGAAGTTTCCTCTTTGTTGCTCGACAAGGCTTCAGCCGTTTCCGTCGCAGCGCGGTAATCGCCGGCCTTTAAGGCGGAGAGCAGACCGCTCCAAAGTTGTCTTTTTTCGCGCAGGTCTTCGCCGTCGATCCTCATGGCGGTACCAAGACTACCGCCGGATATAGCGGATAGTAAATTAACCGTTTCCGCAGCCGTGCCTTTCGCTGCGAGAAAACCGGCAAGTAAATCCCTTCGCAAAGGGCCAAAAGAAAGTCGCAGGCAGCGCGAGCGCAACGTCGGCAGCAAGCCGCCACTGTTGGAAGCGATCAGAATCAATATGGAATTTTGGGGAGGCTCTTCCAGCGTTTTCAATAAGGCATTCTGGGCTGCCAGATTCATCAGTGTCGCTGGATCGATGACCGCGATCTTTCTTCCACCGGAAAATGAGCGAAAATTAAGTTCCTTCTCAATCTCGCGAATTTGCTGGATGCTTATTTCTTTTTTGTCCGGCAGAGGTCCAATGAACCGGACATCGGGATGATTGCTGGCCTCGATGCGCGCGCAGTTCGCGCACTGGTCACAGAAATCACCCGGCCGATCGCTGCAATGGATCGCGCGCGCTAGGGAAAGCGCAATCGTTCGCTTCCCCACCCCCTCCGGCCCGACGAAAAGATAGGCGTGATGCAGCCGCCCCTGAACTAACGCCGAGCGCAGGGTATCCAATTGCTTCCCATGGCCGATGATTTCAGAGAACCCCATTTACCAAAGCTCCCGATCGATAATGTTCTTAATCTCCTGACTTATTTCTGCGACAGACCGCGAAGCATCGACGATGTGAAATCGCTTCGGTTCCGCGCGCGCTAACTCGAGAAAGCCGGCCCGCACCCGTTTGTGAAACTCCAACTCTTCGCGCTCGAACCGATCTTCCCGGTGTGTGAGGCCCGGAGGAAATTGGCGCGCCGCAGTTCTAGACAACGCGATTTCTACCGGGCAGTCAAATAGGATCGTTAAGTCGGGCCTGATACCGCCGCTCGCCATGTCATTGAGTCGCCTCAATAGATTAACGTCGATTCCACGCCCATATCCTTGGTAAGCCAGAGTCGAATCCGTGTGACGATCACAAAGAACGATCTTTCCCTGAGCCAGCGCTGGTGCAACAACCTCCTGAATATGCTGCGACCGGTCGGCCAAATAGAGAAACAATTCCGTCGGCGAGGTAATGGGTTGTTTACCGACTTCAAGAAGAACTTGGCGTATTAAATTTCCCAGGGAGGTGCCGCCCGGCTCCCGCGTCGAAAGGCAAGATCTTCCACGTCCTAATAGGTACTTTTCGAGAGCCTGGAGTTGTGTCGACTTGCCGGTGCCATCACCGCCTTCGAAAGTAATAAACTGAGTCATTGGAGACACTGCAAGCCCGCGGAGAGGACTTGCGGGGCCCGCCGGCATGCGCAGCGGTTATCAGAGCAGAAACTAACTCTTGCCTTCCCCCAAAAGCAAATTGATGCCGTTGATAAGCTGTGTGCTGGTAAACGGCTTTGTGATGTAGTAATCAGCGCCGAGTTTGTAGCCTCCTAACACGTCCTCGTATTGAACTTTGGCGGTCAGAAGAATGATCGGAATCGATGTGGTATCGGCCATCCCTTTCAGTCTCGTCAGAACTTCCAAGCCGTCCATCTCCGGCATCATAATGTCTAAGATAATTAGGTCCGGCTTTTGATTCTTCAATAGATTTAGTAGCTCAGCACCGCTCGAGGCACTTAGAACGTTGTAGCCTTTCCCTTCCAAAATGGTCTTGACGATTGTGATAATGTCGGGATTATCGTCAACCACCATGATGGTCTTCTTCGTGTCCATGCTTTCCCCCTAAGACCAGCGGTTATCCGACTAATTGACTAATCCGGAATATCCGCCCCCATAAGTGACAATACCGGGTCAGCTACTATGCAAAGCTAAATGTCCAAAATAAAACCGACGGCGAAAACCAAATTTACCATCTTCCAGAGCCGATGTAAACTTGACTTACCTTGCTGTCCTTCAGGGGTTTTTACGGATTGAGGGATCTCCAGTAGTGCTGTTTTAGATAGAAAGGAAGCCAATTGTAATTGTTCGCTAGTGTGGCGCTTTGAATCAGGCCCGCCGAGCCGCCCAGCGCTGCGCGGCTATAGATGATCCGAATAGCCCCTTGAATGTCCAAAAGGGCCGGGCCGGCGCCGGCGGCAGGGCCTGTTTCATTAATTATAAGCGCGCCAATAACTTCCTTATTTTCTTCTCCCGCCGTTCGAAATCCGATATCGTTCCCGGTTATTAGGATCAGCCCTTCCCAGTGTAAGCTGCCCGAAGCTATGAGTTGGACATCTCGCACTACCAGGATCCCGGCACCCTTAAAGTTCGCACCGGTCGTCACCGAGTCGCCGTTTTCCACAAGACCGTTAATGCAATGCAGTTCCGGCGCAGCGCGGCTTCCCCAAACCTGATTGGCAAGGGACAAAGTACCCGCAGGGGGCACCGCCGATAGCTGGGCATTGGGAGCAGTACAAAGATCATTAGCGAACCGCACTAGCGCGTCACCGGGGATTCGCTCACTCAGCGAGATCGCGGCACCGTTAGTACCGCTACCTATGATCTGACCTCGCTGGTCACCGTTCAAACCACTTTCCAACTGGCTTAAAAGCGCCGCGCTATCGACCGTAATGCCCGCCCGAGGCTTTGCGCCGGGAACTGTCGCGCCAGTTGAAGGGTCATAATCCAAACCCGAGATATGAAACGAACTAACAGCAAAATTGAAGCTCCTGCTTTTTCCACGCAAACCCACCGCCGCATCAGAAAGATCATAATTTTTTGATACTTGCGCCTGAACCATCTGCGATGAATTTTTGGTCGTTCCGGTCGAACGCAAGACAATGCGAGTGCTCAACGGGCTCGTCTGGGTGGCCGAAATAAACGCCACTGAAAAAGCACCCGACGAAAAATTTTGCTTGGTATCAACGAGGACTGGGGGATTTCCCGGCGCCGCGCCAATATGCTCTTTGCCCCACTCAATGCCGGCGTCGGCCAAATACAGGGCTGATATTCCCCCTCGCAAATTTTGCGTAATCAAGAATTCGTTTTGCACCGACACCATCGATCCCAGACCCACCGCCAATAACAGAGAAAGAAGGAGCAGGGACGTGAGCAGGATCATCCCATGTTCGCCACTTAGCAGTCGACGAAAACCCATAGTATTAACGTTACTCGTTACGCAGCTCGACACTGGTGGAAAGGTCGGATGTGATGCTGCCGCCAACTTGTGGATCGGGGTTCTTGATTTGAACTGCGAATGCGATTCGAATTCGCTTGATAACCTCAGGCGTTGGAGACTCTCCCAGATCTGCTCCGGAGCCGTCGAAATAGCTAAAGAGCTTACCGATAGTCGGAGTGTTTACATTGGCCACCAGGCAATCGCCATTGCGGCGAATGATCTTTGTTCCGGGACAGGTGGAGGTGGGGCCGGTAAGCTCGTAGCGAATGTTTTCCTTTGGATCGGCGTCCGAACAATTGCCGTTGCCGTTCAAATCCATCTGGACATGGATCATGCTTGCCGTGGCGGCATAGATTCGATTACAAACACCATCTGCATCCCGTTCAGGATCGTCGATAGCTCCTGTTTCCAAAGGCGCGCTGCCGTTGCCCCACGACCCTGCGTTTTTCAAATCTCGCACCATGATATCCAGAGCGCCGCGCACGTCCTGCAATGTCGCTGTTTTTGTTTCTTGGGATAAGATTTGAAAGAGTTGGACCCGGTAGAAACCATAAAGAGCCACGACCATTACCGATCCCAGCAGCAACGCAACCATTTGCTCGATCAACGTTGTGCCATGCTCACGCTTATGAAACCGTCCCATTTCCGTTTAGCCTGTGTAAATAAGGGTTGAAAGCGTGACCTCGCGGTTCTCGTAATCCCGCCACGATACCGTGACGTCGATTTGCTTGAGGTGCACCCCCAGCGGCGAATCGGAAACTCTCCAGCAACGATCGAAAATACCTCCCGGCGCGCCAACAGCGTTAATCCCATGATCACCCGCTCCAGGACAACGGTCTTCGTTGATAACTTTTGCCGCTGCTTTCAATTCCTCCATTTTGTCGTGCGCCAGATTTACCGCCACAGAAAAATGATTACTGGCCGCATTGCCTCGAACAACGCCTATTGTACTTAGAGAATAACCGAGGACCGCGACGACCACGATGCTCATCGCGACTAAAACCTCATTGAAGGTGAAACCCCTTTGACTAGCCACTGGGTCCGATGCGCTAAACATAATGTCAACAATCGGTGCTGCAGGGGTTGGGGCTGCAGATTCGCACCCTCCCGGTTGCGCTCACCACGACTTGTTCGCACGAACCATCCCCGTTTCGAAGACGGACTCGGTTTGCGCCGGCGGTTCCTCTGGGCGAAAAAGAGATGGTGCCAGCCTTGCTAACTGAGATCCCTTCCGGCAGAGACTTGGTTTGCCCATTTTTGCCTTCTTTCAGGATAGTATAGTCTGAGGCCCCTTCCACATAGACAAATTGAAAACTGATATTCTCGGCCGCAGCGCGCATCCTAATCGTATGCAGTTCAGACTGAACTTGGCGCGCCGAACTCGATAGGCGGTAGGATGGCAAAAGCCGGTTCCATCCAGGGAGAGCGATTCCGGCCATGATTCCCATCACGGCCAGAACCGTGAGGAGTTCTATGACGGAGAAGCCAAATCCACGGTTGCAATTCACGGTACCCCTCCAGCACCTGCGGAAAATACTTCCGCCGGTAAGGCCTTGTCAAGAGCGGCCTGGGGGATGGATTTTTCTTACTGAGTATCTTTAATCGCGGTAAAAATCTGGCGCTGAAGTGCCGAAAATCTTTTTACCGCTCACTTTTTATGGCAAGCGGAATCGAAGCGACTGGGTCGATCTCCGGGAGAATTGAGAACTGACTAATTGGCGGATATCAAAAATGAGGAAGATAGAAAACCCATGATTGCTAGAGGTCCAACGCCGCTCTTTTGTGCCTACACCACCCCAAACACAAGATGCTGCCGAAAGCTTTTTTCAGAAGTCCCAATCTTTCCATGGTTCGACACCGGCTCTCCTTAATCTATTCGCTGCGATTTCTTTTTGTTTTTGGAGAGAAACAACAAGTCGTATTCACGCGTTCCGGTGTTGCCATCGCGCTCTTGAAAAAGCACCCACAGCCACAGCCCTCCCCTGGTATCTGATCAGGTTTTGCATGATTCGTTTTAGTTTGGATGCATCTGTTGTGAGGGAGGGTAAATCGGCAGCATAGTGCCAGTGCAGCGTCAAATGCTCTTTCGGCAGTGATGAAATGAACCATGCTGTGAGGGCTCGCGGGTCGAGTGTTGCTGATTACGAAAGGCGTTCTGTCAAAACCCCAACGTTATGTCGGTCAATTTCGTTGGCGCAAAACATCGATGTGCGCCAAATCACCCGGGCGAAAGGTACATTTGGATGAGCTCTTTCCCGAAGAATAAATAAAAAAGCGCACCCAGGCAGAGGAAAGGAGCAAATGGAAGGGCGTATCTGCGGCCAACGCCCTTGATGAGCATTGCCGTAAGACCGATAACAGAACCTCCGAGAGATGAGAAAAATAGGGTGACGGGAATCGACGGCCACCCGAGAAAAGCGCCGATCATCGCCAGAAGTTTTATATCTCCCCCACCCATGCCTTCAACTCCCGTAAAAGCTTCATAACCCCACGCCAGCGCCAGTAAAAATCCACCTCCGACCAGCACCCCGAGCAACGCGCTTATGGGCGATGGAACCAGTTCGAATGGATCGTTGATGATGTAGCGTCCGATGAGTGAGAAGACCAGACCCGCAACGATGCCGGGTAAGCTAATGACGTCCGGCACGATCCGCACAGCCAAGTCGATGAACGAAATAACGATGAGCGCGGCGACAAAAACGAAACTAACCACGAACGCCAGCCCCAAACCGAACTCATAGTACAAACCGACAGCTAAGGATGCCATCAAGAGTTCAACTAAAAAATAGCGCGCCGAAATCCATTCGCGGCAGGAGCGGCAACGGCCCAACAATAAGATGTAACTAATCAGTGGGATGTTGTCGTAGAAAGGAATTCCCACGCCACACTTCGGACAGTGGGATGGCGGATGAACCACCGACTCGTCTTTCGGCAATCTGACGATGCAAACATTGAGGAAGCTACCGACTATCGCGCCAAAAATAAAAATAACAGCGCCAATCAGCCACGGGGAGACAGGTAAAGCGGTCATCATTCAGAGTATTCTTTCCAGCTTAATGTTTTCGTTGTCGTTGCGCCCATTTTTCTTGAAAACTCCACGGATCTCTTGATACCAATCCAGGTATGCGTGCGCCTGGCGCTCGAGGCTGAAGCGTATCCGCGCATCGGTGGCGGCGTTCTTGGACATCGTGAACCGCAAGGCGTCGTTTCCTAACAACTCTTGAAGACGAACTCCCAACTCTTCCGGGCTGCCCGGCGCAGTTAAGAAACCCGTGGCCTCGTCCAGCCGATGCTTGTTCAGACAATCATCTCCAGTTGCTAAGCCTTTGACTTGCTCTGGAATGCCTCCCATCGCTGTTGCTACCACCGGCGTGCCGCAAGCCAGCGCTTCGAGAACCGTGTTGGGAAAAGTATCGGCCCGTGCTGCGTGGATATATAGATCCGCAGCTTGGTAATACGAGGCCACCGATTGGGGAGCTGTTTGGTACGGGACAAAGCGGATCTCAGCCTCGCCGACGCGCTCCGTGGCACCTTCGTCACCCAGAGCAACAAAGAACAAGTTACGGCCGTCCATGGATGCGGCAACCCTGCCGATGGCGCCTCGCAAGGTCCGATAGTCCTTCCAAATATTGGCGCGAATACCGTTGGCCGCAAAAAGCAGGATTCTCGCATCCTCTGGAAACCCCAAAACTGCTCGCATTTGTTTTCGATCAGCGGGTCGGAAGACGTTTACGTCTACTCCATTGGGAATGACCCTCGCCTCGACGATCGCAGGAGCGAGCATAGACGCTTCGACCTTTTGCATCAACCAGCGGCAAGGGGTGGCGACGTATAGCCGGCTCTGCTGATAGATTTCCCGTTTGCGTTGCCAGTTATAAGCCGTAGCATCTCTCCGCACTGCCGGATAGATTGTCAGATCCGGGCATTCACCACATCCGATGCGCCAACGATCGCAGTCCAGCGAGTGGGCACAATGGCCACTCAACAGCCACGCATCGTGCAACGTTAAAATCGTCGGCACCTGCTCGCTTAGCCATGGAAGCGCCCGCAGATCGAAGTAGCTCCCGTGAAGATTGTGGCAGTGAAGAACGTCAGGAGTATGCGGAGGCAAACTAAGAATTTGCCAAGTTCCCGGATAGTGAAAATTCTCAACTCCACGAAAATAATCGACCAGTGCCTGGGGCTCGGCCAAGAGTTTCACCTGGCCACTTAATCGGCCGTCGAGATCCCACAATTGGCAACGAGCATGCGCAGACCACCACAACCGAGACCAACCCCGTTGACCGGTGCTATGACGGATCGGCAAGACGTCGGGATCAGCGCTTAGCTTGTAGGATACCGCCAACCAGGAAGCATGACCCCAAGCGCGATAGGAGTGAAAAAGGCTATGCGCCACCTTCTGAGCGCCGCCGCTGATTTCGTTCGTGTTCACCTGCAAGATGTGGAGCTTTTCAGTCATTTACCCATTCGCTCAACCAACTCTCAAACGTCGCGCCATTCCAATCTCTCACCAGAAGCCTCGGCAGTTGGAAGCAGTCACTGCGGCGCCAAACGGTGCCCGGAAAGTTGGCACACGCCAGCTCGAAGCCCGCTTGGCGAACCACCTCGATGGTTTCGGCGTTGTAGTCCACTCTCCCGCCAAAGGGGTACGCGAAACTCGATACCGCATGACCAAGGATTTCTTCCAAAACCTTTTTACTGTATTGTACTTCTTCTTTTTGCTCCGCCTTCGACAAGCTGGAGAGAAGCGCATGGGTACAAGTGTGAGCGCCGATTTCCACCAGCCCCCTTTGATCGAGGCGTGTTAGCTCGTCGCTTGTCAGTGGCAAGTGAGTCGAGCGACCGGCGCTGCCGACCCCGGCCCACTTCTGTATGTATTCTAAAACGTCAACCCGGCTCTGCTCGGGCAATGGGCGCAAGAGTTCACAGAGGGACCGGTACAAAGTGTGCCGTGGGGTGGGGTTTTCCGAGAGCTGAACGTTCCAACTCTGATAGCCATCCGCTTGATGAGGATCTTGTTTTCCAAGTTCCCACATCAAACTTCTGCCGTTGAGTCCATCGAGCTGTAACGTCTCGGGAAGGAACGCCGGCGCAAGGATCAAGCGCTCGATTTCGTCCCACCAGAATTCGCGACTCGACCCGACATATCCGGCGGTAACGAAGACTGTCGCAGGAACACCATAACGCTGCAGCAGCGGCTTTGCATTGACGAGATTGTCCGCATAACCGTCATCGAACGTAATCACCACCGGATGCTCAGGTAGCCCTCTGCGCTTAAGACCGCCGACAAGTTCTTTAAGCGATACCGGGTTACATTTTTTTTTCACAATTTCCAGATGCTCGGCAAAATGTTGCGGTTTCACCGTCAAAAGCTGTGGATCCGACGCTAGCTCACCCACCCGGTGGTAAAGCAAAACTATTCCCCCGGAGACAAACTTACGCTTAAACCATTGCGCCGTCTTACGCGCCCTGTCAGCGATGCCCAGCTTCATGATGTGCGACCGGCTTTAACCGCTCTGACCGCGATTAACAGTTCATAATCGCGGTCTGAATGATCGAGTTCTTCGGGTTTGAGTTCCTCCAGCGCTAGCCCTTCCAAAAAAGCGATGGCGGCGAACACGTTTCCATAAGCGTGAACCGTTACATCTTCCGCGGAGAAATTTTCCTCGAAAAGCCGCCGCGCAGACAAACTCGTAAAACGCCAGAAATCTCCCCAACGATCCATATCGTAACGACTGATCTGACTAATTCCTGGAAGCGTCGCTAGCAGGCGTCCGCCCGGCTTTAGAATTCGGTGCAGGTGATTCACAGCGGCTCGCACGTCATAGATGAACTGAAGAGTCTGAGTCAAAATAATGGAATCGAAGGAACCAGCGGAAATGTGTCCTGCATCCGCCAGATCTCCTACCAGCGTCGCCTTCGAATTTCCCGGCTGCAAGTGGAGAACATCGGATCGTGTCACGCGGCCAGCGCCAAATTTTTGCGTGTAACGATCATCTCCGATTTCCAAAACACAGCCGCGAATGTCGTCGATATAGCGGGACAAAAAAGTTTCGATATAGTAACGGTCGATCGCCTTTCCCCGATCAAGACCGAACTGGCCACTGATAGGTGTAATCCGCCGGAGATTGCCGAAGCGCACTGCCCCTAGCGGCGGCCAGCGCGTCAGGTGCTGCCACCGTCGCTGCATCCAGCGCAGCGCCGCGCGGGGGAAGTCGGATCGCAGCGTTCTATTAATCTGTCCGCTTTGCATAGACTAGCAGGAAATCGTGGCTCTCCGGCGTCAATCGAAATGGCGGCTGAACACCACCGTTGGTTTCCGAGTCGAAGTCATTGTGAAGTAGTTCCAGAATATGGTGCAGCGAGCGCGGCTGTTCCGGCAGATGATGATACTCAATGACCATCTCGCGAATCTGTCGCAGCCGATCTTCGCTGTCCGCCAATACCTCATATTCCGCGCCCTCCATATTCATTTTGAGAAAATCCACCGGCTCATGCAAATAGTCCCGCAGGCGCATACACGGAACTTCGTATTGTTTCCAGGCATGAGATTTCTCCCGTGTGAGGGTTTCGGCAAGGCCGCTGCCGCAAATTCCATCCGAGAAGAAAATCTTTTTTTTCAGCGTCACGGCTCAAATACTTTTGCTTGAAATAAAGAATCGACATCCCGATATTGCTCCCGCAATCCAGGATGAGCGGGTCGGGACGCGCGGCATCAAAATGATAGATGCCGTTAACAAAAATGTCCTTGTAGAGGATGTAGAGATTGGGACCATCGTTGAATTTGACAGTGTAACCGGCGAAACAGAAATGACAACCGGGTTTAAGCGACTTGATTTTACGCCCCATTCGGACCAAATGCGCTCCCTTGCGCAAATCCCTGCTGGTTCTAACGAGGTAGCGGAGCCCCGGCACCGATCCAAGGCTGCTCACGCGCAACCTGCCGCTAAAGGTGGTTACCGACGAGTTCAACAAACTCTTCCATTCGTTGGCTGTAACTGTGATCGCGCAACGTTCGCTGCTGGCCCGCGTGGGCAATGGATGCGCGGGCGTCTTCGTGCTCCAGATAATAGCTGACCGCCTCGATGCATTCTTCGGGGCCACGATAGGTGGCCACTTCTTTGCCTGGCTCGAACATTTCCCGAAGATTTTCCTTCCAGTCGGTCAGTAGCAAGGCGCCCGTGCCAGTGGCTTCAAAGAGGCGCAGGTTGTTGGCGTAAGGCGCTATATCGCCGTGGTGGTTCACAACAATTTTCGATCTGTAGAGTATTTCATACATCTCGCGGCCCCACGCTTGCCCGCCGTAGCATGACCGAATCGCTGAGTTGGGTGATAATGAGTCCAACCCCGGGCCCCAAACTCTCATTTGAGGAAATCGCGCGCACAAAGTCTCAAGCAATCTAGTCCTGCTGCGATGAACGTTATGGAAGCTGCCGACGAACACGCAACCATGGCCTCTGTTCTCAGCCGGCAGGCAGGACAGTACCTTGGGCTCAAATGCGAGACGGCTGAATTCGCAAGGAATGCTTTTGCGGTGGAAAAAATCAACCGTCGGCTGAAATGAAGAAATTACAAGATCGTAGCAGCTCCAATCTTTCGATTCCGGTAAACGGGTTGCCGCATGCTGCCCAACAACCAATCGGACGTGTTGCTTCATAGCTCGCAAGAACTTGCTGTTGAAGCTCATATCCTGATTGAGCAAAACGTCGGGACGTAACCGCTCAATTTGGGCGGCCAGAATATCATAGAACCAAGCCGGCCGGCCCCGCCCGGGCACGAAGCGTAGCAACGGTCGCACCACGCGCTTCATATAACGCAGCGGCATTTTCTCCAATGTGAGCCGCTTGAAGTTTGGTCGTGGAGCATTCTCTTCTTTGACCTGGATGCCATTCTCCCTGGCCCAAGCCCTTTGCATGATTTCGTTGTTGGCATGAATATCCCAGGCTTCGTGGCCAAGCCGACGCAAGTTACTGGAATAAAAATCAGCCACTCCGAACAAGCTCTTCATGCGCGCCTGCAGCTGTTCGCCATAGGGAGCCTGCCTCAGGGCAGGCTGGTGTGAGTATAACCACGAGAGAAATTCAGGGTAATCGGTATTCAAAATGAGAAATTTCATAGGGAGTCATCGAAGCGTGCTAGGTGAAGTTGATGCAGAAGCTCCAACGTTTTCACTTCCAATGGGCAAATGTTTTGCCTCATGAAATTGGGCGCCTACACCAAGGGCTATGTAGTCGACGACCGACCCAACGATTTCAAGGTCCAAGATACGCCAACAATCGATCACCACTCGTGGGAGTCCAGGGCGTCGTAGCAGTGCCGGCTCAAGATGCCGGAATGCCTCCCAAGGAGTGGTGATCACCAACACATCCGCCTCTTTCACACAAGTTTCTAGCGAGTCAGCAAACCGCAGGGAACCGTTAAGGCGGTGGCGAGCGTTATTCATTGCCGCGGGATCGTAGGCGACAACGGGAATACCGGCGGCAGTCAAGACCTGTGCTAATAATAAACCCTGTGATTCTTCAACCACGTCGGTATCGGGTTTGTACGCCAGTCCAAGAATTCCAACGATTCCATCTTTAGCATTTTTGCTTCTAACCAAAGAAGCCAACCGGTGAACCTCTTCACGATTGGCGTGATGGGTAGCTTCAGCCAAGTCTGCCCGTGCCCCTAGTTGTTGAGCTAAAAAGGAAAAGGCTAGATTGTCCCTTGGAAAGCAGGGACCGCCATACCCGATGGCTCCTTTCAAATACCTACCGCCAATGCGCGCATCCAGACCCAGCGCCGCTGTAACAACGTCCGCATCGGCGCCGGCCATACGCTCACAGACTCGCGCGAGCATGTTCGCAAAGGTAATCTTGGTAGTGACGAACGTATTCACCGCTAGTTTTGTAATCTCGGCGTTAATCGAGTTCATTCGAGCGATCGGAGCTTCATTGTCACAAACCGTCCGGTAGAAAGAAGCGAGACGCTCACCTGCTTTAGGATCTGACTCGCCAATGAGTATAAAATCAGGTTTTAATAGGTTATGGATAACACTGCCCAAGGCGACGAATTCTGGGCTGTAGCAGAGGCCGAAGCCGCTACCAGACCGTTTTTGGGAATGAGCTTCCAGGATCGGCCTCACCTCATTTTCCGTAGCACCTGGCAACACGGTGCTAGTTAGAACCACGAGATGGTACTGCTTATCGCGTAAAACTTTTCCGAGTCGTTTGCATGCGAGCAGAACGTGGTGGAGGGAAAATCCACCATCCTTATCACTAGGGGTCGGCACGACGATAAAAGTGATATCCGACTCTAAAATAGCTTCCTCGCAATTCTCCGTGGCAATGAGCCTTTCGCGGTTCGCCGCAATCAGTTCCTCCAAGCGCGGCTCATAGAGAGGAGCTCGTCCCTCGTTGATCAAACGCACCGTGTCCAGATTGTTATCAATTCCAATGACTCGATAGCCCTTGTGCGCAAAGCACGCCGCAATGGGAGCACCGAGTTTTCCCAAACCCAAGACAGAAATCGCCCGGGGGCAGCTCGACATTTTATCGCCTGACATCCAAACCCGCCTCCTCAGTCGAGTTCTTTCTCGAGAACGACCAAGCCCGCCGAAGACCCAGGGCGATGGGTTTCGCTAAAATAACGGATAGTTCCATGAACGAATAAAGCGTTGGCACCGTTATTAAACGACGTTGCAGATGTTTGAGGCGAATCGCTAACCTCGGTCCGCCTACTCCGAGCACGTGTGTTGCGTCGTTCAGCGTAAAAATATGCTTCCACCCACCTGCCAAATTCAGATTGCGCGTCGCTTCCGGACCTTCCAAAACATCGCCTGCCTTTGCCGGTACGTGTGAATAATCGTGGGCCTGGTGCACTACGGTAAGTGCATCCGTGGCATCAACCACGGGAACCCGCCTGGCGCGAGCTCGATAAACAAGCCAATTGTCCCAAGCGGTTCTTCCGATGGCAAAAGGAGGGATATCGCCCCACATGCCTCGAGGAAAAACAAAGTAATCCATCCCTGTCGACGGATGGAGCA
>Ga0126374_10000135_pt1 | contig 14587 bp, 10 predicted proteins | sample PanSoiMetPlot_12_FD_89874 | JGI IMG/M metagenome (GOLD analysis project Ga0126374, IMG submission 89874) | Tropical forest soil microbial communities from Panama - MetaG Plot_12 | ecosystem: Environmental > Terrestrial > Soil > Tropical forest > Bulk soil | place: Panama | collected 2016-02-17
ACTCATCTTCCATGGTGCGATAATCAATGTCACTTTGCCGTCGGTGAGATAGAAATTGGGATCTTCCAGCGCTTTTTCCTCTTCCTTCAAGTCAAACGAATTTCGATAAAACACGGCAATCGCCGCCGGGTTCATGACCCGCAACTTGATGTGATGGATGCGGCGAGGCTGCTCACGTTGCGCCTCTACGTAGACGTCACGCCGGTTCGACATGCCTTCCTGCGTCAGGTCAAAGTAATTTCCCTCCGAATCGTGGGCGCCATAGCTAGCGAATGGACGATTTGATGGCCGCTTGAGCACCCCCACTTCAGGATAATTTTTCTTGATGCGTGCCATCGCCTGTTCAACATCATCCACATCGACGCCGAAGTGATGCAACCCTGGGACGTAACCGGGTTTTCTTCCGATCACGGTAACCCCCACATAGCCATCGCTGATGCTGACTGCGTAATTCGTCCTGATCGCCTTTTCTTCTTCTTCGGACCCCGGCTTGGATCTTTTCATTCCCAGCACAGCCTCGTAAAACTTGGCCTCGCGAACGAAGTTCTCACTGACGATGGCAGCGTGCTGTATTCTCGTTAGCATGAGGCCTCCTAAGCGGATGGTTCAAAAGTTCAAACGTTAAAGATTCAAAGGGGATTCAAGAGTTCGACCATTTCACAAACCCATTTCTGCTAACGACCGCGGATCGCGAGTCCAATCAGGATCCACCCGGACAAAAAGCTCCAAAAATATTCTGCATCCCAGCAGCGCTTCCAATTCTTGCCGCGCCTGCTGGCCGATCTCTTTGAGCATCGCGCCTTTCTTGCCGATCAAGATCGGTTTGTGAGCATCGCGAGCGGTGTGAATCGTCGCCTTGATTACGATCAAGCTTTTTTCTTCTTTTTCATTAAACTCGTCGATGGTCACCGCCACGCCATAGGGAATTTCCTCCCGGGTCAAGAGAAACACTTTCTCCCTGACGATCTCTGCGGCCATGAAGCGTTCACTTTGATCGGTGAAGTGTCCCTCAGAAAAATATTTCGGTCCCGCGGTCAGGCTTTTCTCGATCAGGTCCAGCACCAGCGTCAGGTTCTCTCCCTTGAGAGCACTGATGGGGACAATTTCTTTCTCCGGTAGCAATTCAGAGCAGCGTTGGATAAGCGGCAGCAATTTTCCTTTGGAGACAAGATCGATCTTGTTCAAAAGAATAAAAACTCGGCTCTTGGACCCAGCCAAAGTGCGAGCGATGGTCTGGTCCTCGCTGCCGATGCGCTCCCGGCTGTCGAGTAGCCAAAGCACTACGTCGACCTCCTGAAGCGTCTGCAGCGCAATATCCACCATGCGCCGGTTCATCAATGAATGGGGCTGGTGGATGCCAGGTGTATCTATGAAAATCATTTGGGAATCGGGTGTCGTTCGTATTCCGGTGATGCGATTGCGTGTCGTCTGCGGCTTGGGCGTCACAATGGCGACTTTCTCGCCCAAAAGCTGGTTTAGCAAAGTTGATTTCCCCACGTTGGGACGCCCCACGATGGCGATGTACCCCGAGCGAAACGAGGTTTCAGCTTCGTCCTTGTTCTTGCCCGATGATTTTGCCATAGATTTCAAACTAACGAGGCATTATTATGACATGCACCGACCGTCATTCAAGATTGTGATTTGCCACCATCAAATTCCATCGCGATGTTTCTTAGGTTTACGCCATTAATGAAAAAACGGCTCACGCGCCGCGCCCGAGCAATGATCAGGCGGTCCCTTACGTACTTTCCCGAGTTGCAGGGCAAGAGCATCACGGTCGGCTACACCCGCGCGCATCTGGGAAGCGCAGTTTTGAGTTACCGAAGAGAGAGCGAGCCGCGTCTTGTCATTCGGCTCAAGGTTCGCAAACTAACATATCAGACCATCGGTCATGAGCTAACCCACCTCGTGCAGGGACTCGGCCGCGGTCACGGGAACAGGGATTCACCGTTCGGCTGGCAAAGCATTCCCTCCGGAGAAAAACAGTGTGACATCTGGACACTCGCGCGCGACCCGCTCTTTTGCGACGATGCGCCCACCTATTTGCGTCTTCCGCGCGCCATGCGCGAGCACTGGCAGGATTATGCCGAAGAGGTGCGCAAACTTTCCATCGCTGCGATTAAGAAACGGGAAAATCTTCGCCTTTATATCCGCTGGTTCGAAGGGGAGGTTCGCAAGCTGGCCAAAGTCGGGCGCCGGAAGCCGGCGCCCGAGCAGCTGTTCCTACCGTTCCCGGACTGGGAGTAAACTTTACTGCAATTAACGTTACCGCCCGCAATAGGTGCGGCGTGAGCTTGGGAGTTGTGAAGGCACAGTAGCGTAGTGTTTCAAAGCCGTTTGTATACACGGCACTCAGTCTCAACATTTCAGGCCTCTACTCATCACGCCGCTGCTGGCAAATGCTTTAGAGGCACGGACCCCCATTTCCGCCAAAAGGCGGATCAGCCTCAGGCTGAGCCTGAAGGGCAACGTAAAGCTTGCGCCTCGCCCTTTGTTTCAGCTTCAACTATCTTTTAGAATCGCCTCGATCTCTCGGAGGTCAGCAACTGTAAGGCTCCAGTCCGCCGCTTTAACATTGCTGATCAGTTGATCGAGACTCTTCGCTCCCGAAATCGACGAACAAACCTGCGGCTGCGCCAAGAGCCATGCCTGCGCTAATTCATTGACTCCCCGGTTACGTTCCCTGGCCCACGCTGTAAGCTTGACGACCTTGTTATAGTTCTCCTCAGTCATCAGATCCCGCACGTGTTTCACGGACTCGCCGCGCGACCCTGGCGGTGGAGGTCTTCCTTTTTCGTACTTGCCCGTGAGGAACCCACCCGCCAAAGGATAATAAGGCACGAACCCGACGTGATGAGCGCGGCAATAAGGCAGGACTTCTCGCTCGACATCGCGCTTGAGCATGCTGTACTCGGATTGAATCGCAACAAATGCGGTCCATCCTCTGAGGTCTGCTAGCACGTTAGCATGGGCCAACTGCCACGAGGCATACGCCGATGCGCCGATGTAGAGCACCTTTCCCATGCGAATCAGATCGTCCAATGCTCGCAGGGTTTCTTGAATCGGCGTCGTCTCATCCCAACGATGCGTGTAGTAGAGATCGATGTGATCCGTTTGCAATCGCTTCAGACTTTTCTCGACTGCTTGCATCAGTTGGTAGCGCGATGCGCCCCAGGTATTCGGTCCATCCTTTTTTGGAAAGGAAAATTTTGTCGCCAAGACAACTTTATCAAGGTGGCCCTTTAAAGCGTGGCCCAGGGATTCTTCCGAAGCGCCGTTTTGATAGGTATTCGCGGTGTCGATGAAATTGATCCCGTGATCCATGGCAGCATCAACGATCCGGTTGACTTCCACTTGGGGCACCTCTGGCGCACCGAACCGATTGGTGCCCAGACCGATGATCGACACGCGGACGCCCGAGTTTCCCAGTTGCCGATATTCCATCAAATATCCCTCTGTCTCTATCTAGTTCATTTACCCTTATAGCGTTTGTAACATTCGGCATCAGAGTGGGTCAAACAATGAATACAAGCTTGTGGTTAGCCACGTTGACCGTTCGGCCGGAGTCACGTAGGATCGCGCTACTTGGAAAATCGCGCTGTGCGAGAATGTTCCGTTGAGTCGGTACTTGTGCGTGCCAAAAATTTAGACGTCATGTGGGGCCGTTGGCTCTTACTCTCGGGTCTTTTGCTTTTTGTCGGCGGCGCCGTGCCACTCAGGGACGAAATCGTTCTGCCGGAAATGCTCGCTATCGAACTCCCTAAACCGCAAATGACTGAGATCGCGCCGACGGAAGCGCCGCTTCAGGAACTGCTCGAATCAGCAAAGGCGGGAGCGTTCAAGGTCACCCATGATCGAGTTAAGCCGTTACCGATCGGCGGCACGCAGGTAACATGGACTGCTTGGGACGGAGGGCCGGGGCAGAGCCGTGCGCGCGCCACGAAGAGCGCGTACGTTTATGTTCTTCCGTTCGGCCAAACTCCCATTGGAGTTTCGGGTAATGATCACGCCACCGCCGGCAATCAGGGCGCGAAAGTCGTGCGCGATGCTGCGGGGAAAATCCATGCGGCATGGCTCGACGCCGCAAGGCCTGGACAAGGCTATCGTATCTTGTATCGGCGCGGTCTTCAGGACTCGTCAAGCGGGACCGTCACCTGGGAAACCGGCGCGATTTCCGTCAGCGATGGCCGTTCCGAATCTTGGGGTTCTTACGTCGCTATTGAAGCCAGCGAGAATGCCATTCACTTTGTCTGGAGCACACCGGAAGCTGCCCGCTATCGACGGCTTTTGCTCACCGGCACAGAATGGAAATTCGAACCGATCCGAAATACTCGCGCCGCTGGCGAGTGGCATGATAACGGTCCGGATATTGCTGTCCGCGGGGATAACGAGATTCATATTCTGACGCCAACCGGCAACTACGCCGTTTCTAAAAACGGGGGGCTTACTTGGGTCGTGGAAAAACTCCCGATACCGCCGGGAAACCAGATGAAAGGCCCATCTTTGGCCATTGATTCCTTTGGCAATGCCCACTTCGCATTCATAGCCCAGGTCCGCAACGCGCAAGACTGGTCCTATTCCAAGCCCAATCGTGGATATTGGGAGCTGCGCTACGTACGGCGTCAAGCAGGAGGCGATTGGCTGGACGCGCAAAATGTCCTGACGTCATTTCCCGCGTGGAATGATCCGAAAAACGATTGGGATATTCTATCGGATTGGCCCCACATCGCCGTGGATAAGAGTAATAATATTCATCTGGTGTGGCATGGGACGGTCAATACGCACATTTTCGGCAACGATGAAGCGTTCTATATGCGGCGCCCAGCGACCGCTGACGGCAGGTGGGGCAACTGGGACCCGCCACGATCCCTACATCCTCTGAATCCCGCGAAAGGCGAGTATTATTCTTTCGCGCCTTCCATCACTTTCGACGAAAGTGGCGACCTAGCCATCGCCGTAGTTTTTTTCGATACCACCGATGGCGAGCAGCTTTTGGACTACGATGCGCGCGTGCTCAGAAGCGGCAACGTCGAAGCAGCGCCAATAGTGTTGTCTCGACTGGCGCGGATGACGTCCGCAGGGGGAAAACGACAGGAGGCTTTAAGGAGCTGGTTTCCGATCGCCGCACCGCGGCTGTTTCGTCATGCCAACGGCCGCGTCTGGTTGGACGTGTTGACGACCGTGGCAACGCCGGAACAGCACAAGTCACCGCATTTGGTTGTCTATGAACGAACAGAGGTCACAAACTATCTGGGGAAACCGGCACGATAGACAATTGCGAGTTCAAGGTTCAACGACTGATTCCTCGTTCACAGTTAAGCTTACGCGGACCTCCGGTCCAACGCGCCGCGCCGAATGCCGCCGCAGTTCCAGCACTCACTGAACTGCCCTTCGATTTGTTCGCCGCACCCACTGCAGCGCCATGATTTCTTCACTGAGTCCAACGGCGCTAAAGCTTTCTTGAGAATCGCTTTGGCTTTGGCGAGCTTCTCCTCATCCACGACCCACAACTCCGGCCAGCATTCTATGGGCGGCAACTGGCCTGCGGCGCTGGATAGGTCAAGGTTTCTCGTAATGCACCTGATACCGAAGGTCGCAAGCACATTTTTTAGGTGGCCGATCATCAGCGGATCTTTGGCCGTATAGATCCTTTTCATCCTATCCGCCCCCCTTAGCCTTGCTGGCCGCGGCGGAGAACCGTTTCGTTTAGCTTGAGCTTCTCACCGAGCCAAAGAGAGCGCTCCAGATGGTCTCCATACCCATCTCCAGTCGAGGGATGAACCAGAACAGACAAACCTTCGCGATGGAGCATCAGCCACGGTACAATGTTGCCAAACTCTTGCGGTGTAAATACCGCCTGATACATTCCCTGCAAATGGGGTCCCACGGGTTCGTCGTGCCAGCTGCCGAGCTGGACCTTGAAATTCGCCCTTAATCCCGCCCGCACCCTTTCTGCCGCGGCGCGTGTTTCAGCGTCGTAATAAACGTGTGCGTGATAACCCTTTATTTCGCGATCACTCATAGCGCCTCCGCATGACCTATGGGTTAGTCATATCAAAGACACCGTAAGGAATCCAAACACCGAAGGGCGTTGGCGGCAAATTTAGACTAAATTTTGACTTGGTTGCAGCTACGGATCAGCTGCGAGCGCTACGATGCTCGCTGAAGGCAACGAGCTTTGCTTCTGGCTATTTCGCGGGTTCTGGCATGATTTCGTCGGGGAACAAGTATTCTTCGCCCGCGCTTCCGAAGTTTACCAGGATTAATTGCCGTCCCAAATTTTCCACTGCCCTAACGAAGGTACCTTCTCTGGGTAGTATGACCCCCGTTTTTTGTGACCGAATGGGCTTGATGGTTCTTAATGCATCACCAGTTCTCATGGCCCCTCTACCTCCCGGTGCAGTTCGGCTTATTTCCTTGTCAGGGTATGATCGGTAGCTCGTTTTCTCCCCGTTAGTCGGACTTACTATCTATCTGTTAGACGTAAGCTGAAGCCAAAAGTATGCAAACCGAAGACCAAGACCTTTGTTAGCTCTATCATCCGCACCATTTCCGCGCTGTTCGCACCCCAGTTCTGCAGCGAAACTAGATGAAAACACGCATGTTTTTCGTTCTGCTTCACAGTTATTTCGCGATATTTCCCGCCTTCCCCTCAATCAAACGCAAGGCACTTTGGCCTACGAGTCTGCCCAAAAAAAGGGCGGCAACTTTTGGATTCATGCTGCCACTTAGACAAAACCGTCGGCCCGATTGGTCAAACATGGTCGGCTGTCAAACCATTTGTCAATTCTTAGACTCCCTCGACATCCCTTATCCCTGCGTTTACGATGTTAAGTCAGGGGCCAATGCGCCCTAAACTCGTATGGGTTGCCGATCAATCCGCCCGATTTCCCAAATCGATCGGCAAAGGACACCCGATCGCTGCTATCCAAAAACCTCTCTGTTTGGGGAAAAAGAAAAGAAGAATACCCGAGAGTTCTCTTGGACCGATCAAACGCGCCGCTATTACGAAACCGCAATTGCGTCGCGCGCAAGAATTTTTCTAATTCCACTCGCAAAATACCGAGCTTCGATGCTTCGTCTTAAGCCCCGCAACAGGCTTGCTAACAAGTCGCTATTCGCCACATCTTCAGCAATCCGATTCGCTACTATCTTAGGCCCCGGGAAAAACAACAATGCTACGTGTTGGGTAGAAGGCAGGCAGTAAATTTCATCTCGCATCGGTCCGGGCGGAGAGCACCATTTATTCGACGGTCACCTTATACCAAAACAAACCCCTCGATGTCCAGATTTTTTTTGGATTAGTCGCAATGGAAAGTCTTTAAATGATTTTTCGTGTTTCTTGCCGGAGACTTTTTTTGTTTACTTCCCACCATAGATCTTCTCGAAAAACCCTTCGCCGTCGAGTTTCTTTAGCCAGCTGGTATCGACGATGTCCTCGGCCCTGATAGCGGCGGCCTTGGGATTTTGCTCGGCGACATACTTTATGACGATTTTGAATCCTTCTAGAGTGGGATAAGGCTTGCGATCTAGTTCCTCTTGGGCCTCGGTATAAAAGTCTTCTGCGGCCTCGACGTTGGGCAGGCGGATATTCCTCGCTATGATTTCTTTCACCGATTGCTTGTTCTCTTTCTTAAAAATGTATGCGTACGCTTCGACGGTGGCACGGGTAAAACCATCCACAACTTTTGCGTTGGCCGCAGCGTAATCTTTTTTTATTGTGAGTCCGGTATTCTGGTACGGAATCTTCGCCTGGAGCATATTCAGTAGAGGATAAAACCCCTTGCCCATCATCACCTTGGTCGCCACCCGCTGCAACATGCCCGCGTCAATCGCTTTCGCTTCCAATGCCGCCATTCGGTCAGGATCTACTCCCGTTTGAATCAACGTAATTTTGTCTCGTCTGAGATCCAATCCCAGATGCTCCAGCGCAATCAGCGCGGAAATGTGCGAGGAGCCGCCAAAGCGCGCGGTGCCGATTTTTTTCCCTTTGAGATCCTCCGCCTTGCGCAAGCTCGGCTGAGTTACGACGGTGAATGGCGACGTATTGCTGAGGCCGAGAAAAAATGACAGCCGCTCACCAGAGGCAGCGAGACTCACCAGCGATGCCGGCGCATTGGCGGTAATCTGGAGCTCTCCCGCGGCGAACATTTGCGCGACTAAGGAGCCGCTATTGACCAAGATCAATTGGACATCGAGTCCATGGTTTTCGAAGAATTTTTTGTCCTTCCCGACCCAGAGGGGTGCCATATGCGGCGTCGGTGTGGACAGGGCAACTCGCACGCGCTGAAGCTTCTGGGCATGTAAGAACGACGTTGGCAGTAGCGCCAAAACCAATGACGTTGCAAGAAGCGCCTTGATCATAGATTGCGCCAAAGTGGCCCTCCTTTACTTCCTCTATGGTATGGGAATTATACTCGACACAAATGGTAGAACAAGTTTTTTCGAAGTTTTTAGGCTGCTGATGGAACTGAGCGTCGCGGCCAACTCCTCAACACTAGATCGGCGAGAAACAGAAACAGCCCGGCACCGGCGAGCGGCCACCAAGTCTCCTGACTTCGGGTCTGTTTTCCGGGAGCTGGCCTGTAAAGGCGCTTGAGTCCCTCTTCGATCTTATCCGGATCGAGCATCTGGCCTCCGGTTTCCTCGGCCAGGCGGCTCAGAAGCGCCATGTTAGGTTTCAGCTCGCGGTATTCCTTCGGATAGGGAGCGATGTAAGGAAGAGTTGCTATGGGCAATGGGGATTCATTTGTCCTTCCGTCAGCATACAGCGTAAGAAAGTGAATCCCGCGTTGGGTGGGAGTGAACTTACCCTCATAGCGACCGGGTGCGATTTGCTGAAAGGTCTGCTCATACGTAGTTTGATTCGGCGCTGCCAGATTCCCTCTAAGATTCAGGTGATTTAAAAAGTTCCCTTCTTTAGAAACAAGGTCGGCGACGACCTTTATCTCTTCGCCATCAGGTTGGAACTCGGTCCGCACCCGCGTATCGAGAATCTTGCGCATGGTGTCCCGCGCTAGTTGGCTCGCCCATTGGGGAAAACTGGGCCAGGCAACCCACTCTTTTCCCCAGCGGCCGCTCAGGTCCGAGGTAAAGGCCATCACGCGTCCGAGGCCATAGCGCCAGGAGATCAACAGCGGGTCTTTCTCCGCTTTCATGAGCAGTTCTGCACGCTGCTTCGGATAGGTGAGCACGTAACCCCGCAGCGTCGGCAAGCGAGCTGAAGGGATACCCTTGAGCGGCCCCACCGGCGCTACAACGCTGGGCGTCACCGGTTTTTCCACCAACAGATCGCGCGAGATGAGCAATGTTTCGGTGGTAAAAATCTGTGGGATGGTCTGTGGATCGAGGGCGACGTAGCCCCTGCCTTTGCCATCTTTCGCGATGTCCGCCATGAGTTGGACATCGGCGTCGCTGCCCACCGATACCGTAGAAACCGTGATGCCGTCTCGGGCCATTCTCGTTGCTAAAGAGTGAAAATCCATTTTGTCGGTGAGCCCGTCGGAGAGTATTAGCACATGTTTGATGGCGGCCTCTTTCTTGGCAATGGCGCGGTACGCCTCAACCAACGCCTTGTACATGTCCGTGCCGCCGTCCGATTCCAGCGCAGCGAGTTTGTCTGAAATCCATTCCCCTTTACCCACGGGCCGAAACGGCAGCGCCCAATCCCAAGCAGCGTCAAAGGCGATAATGCCCACCTGATCTGTCGGGTTCATGACGTCCGCCGCGGCGATGGCCGCGGCCTTGGCGAGATCCAGTTTTGTGCTTCCCTCAGGGCCCGCTCCCATGCTCCCCGATTTATCGAGAACGAACAGCAATGCCACGTGGGGCAGATCGAGCCGCGTCGGCGGCCGCATGTCCACCGGAAGAACCCGTTCCAGCGGCGTCCGATAGTAGCCGCCGGCGCCGTAGCTCTGGGAGCCACCGATGACCAGCAAACCGCCGCCCAGATCCCGAACGTATTTTTCGATATTCTCCATCTTGGCGTGCGAGAGTTGAAACGCGGGAACATTATCCAGGACCAGAAGATCAAAAGATGAAAGCTCAGGCAAAGTAAGAGCATGGGCCTCGGGCCTTGATTCTTCCACGGCGTAACCTTGAACTTGCAAGACCCGGGATAAAAAACGTTGGCTTTCCTTTTGGGCGGAGAGCAAAAGAACCCGAGGTGGTCCTTTCACCTCGACAACGCCTTGCAGCCGATTGTTTTCCGCCAGAGTGTCATCTAACGACTCGAGCAGTAGTTCGTAGGTATGGCTGCCCCGATCCTTTAAGCTCTCGCGGAAATTCACTTGATTCGCTCCAGCCTTCAAGGGCATCTCGCGCTCACTTCGCAAGAGACCATCACGCAAAAGCTTGACGCGGGCCGCGGCATCCCGAAAGCTCTCGATCTTTGCTCTGACTTCGAACCCTTCGGCACTGTCCACTTCCCTGGGGAGCGTAAGATCGCTCAAGTAAACTTCATTGCGCCCACGCGAAAGGCTCACGGGCAAGGTCCAGACCTGAGCGCCCTGGGAGCGCAGCAGTGGAATGACGCGGGCAGTTTCACCGCGATTCTCGTTACCATCCGAGATTAACAGAATCTTTTCCTGGCGGCCTTCGCTCATTTGGGCGAGGACCGCCTGGAGTGCCGCCTGAATGTCGGTTTCTTCGCGGTCCAGGCGCGACGCGAAATCCGCCACCGGAAACTCCTGCCGCGGCACGAACTCCCATTCCGGCAACCGGCCAAATAACAACAGTCCGGTGCGCGTCTCGGGATTTTTTATGCGGCTGGCCGCTTCGAGAATGTCACGGGCTTTCTCCCGCCCCTCCTGTCCCACACTGCGCGAAAGATCGACGGCCAGCACCACGTCCAGAGCCTTTGTCGCCGAAAAGATTTTTGGGTTCAGCAGTGCCAAAGCGAGCGCTGCGAACGCACACCCTCGAACGACAATGGGATAAAATGCAACGCCAATTCGAAAAGCGACGAACAGCTCTATCGCAAGCAACGCTAGCACAAGGCCAACCAGCACGGGCCAGAGGGAAAATCCGGCTTCGACAGCGGCCCTGCTGTCCTGATCTTTTGCGCTCCTCGCCGACGTTTGCTGGGTCAATTTGGAAGTAATCTGCGATTCATCTTCATCGAGCAGATTGACCGCGAAACGACCTTCTCTGCCAGCGCTCTTGTAGGCATACACACCCGCTTCAAGCGTATCGGTAAAGATGAAAGGGCTGCCCAATACTTTGAATTCCTCTTTCCTGCTCGACGGGGTCGTCACTTCCACAGCGTTGTCCAGGGGAGATAACGCTAAGGCGAACGGGCTTCCCGCCTGAACGGTTTGCGCGGGAAACTCCAGACGCTGAGGTTGAAACCACTCAAAGACATTGTTGAACAAAATTGGGAAAGCTACCCTCAGTGGCAAATCCGAGGACATAAGATCAAACCCGATGAACAGCAGTCGTAGCTTCCCGCGCTCCCAGGCAAACAGCAGCGGACTCTCCGGAGAGCGAGCCAGAACCACACCCTCCGCGCCCGCCGATACTCGCAGGGATTCCTCCACATGCAGATCGCCGAGACTTAACCCTTCGGTGATGGGATGCTTCGCCGTGGGACCGGCCAATCGGGGAGTTTTGACTTTGCCCTGCAGCTTTAGCGGTAGGTTCGGGGCTACGGTATCAATCAAAACGAAGTTCCCTTGAGTCAAGTGAGGAACGGGGACACGGTCGAAAATAACGGCGTCGTATTGCGCAAACAGCGGAGCCGCATCCTGCTCCCAGCGCGGGGCCGTGGTCACTTGAACCTGTGGGAAAAAGCGGAAAAGGTTGCTGAGAAACATATTTCCGGGACCGACATACAACAGCCGCACTAGGGGCGCATCGTTCAAAGCCAAGTAGGCTTGATTGTCTGTTGGGAAATCGTCGTCAATTTCCAGATGCGCGGCCAACGTGCCAGCAAGAGTTCCTTCTAGGGGATAAATCAGCACCCGCCGGCCATTGGGCTCGATATCGACGAGCTCGTGCACTAGACCTTTTTCTCCCAACGTCAAGGTCAGCGGCACGCGCACCATCTTGGGCGTATAGTTTCTCACATGAACCATGACCTCATAGTGGGATGAGCGCCCAGGTTGACGCCGCACTTCGAAAGCCACGATGCCCACGTTATCTTTCCCGCCATCGACGTTGATGAAACTGAAATGGGTGGCTGGGCGTGCGAAATCCTCAGCCCCTTTGAAGGCCCCGTCGCTGATCAGGACAACTCGATCCGGACTACCTCGTTTGAGAAACGCGTGGGCGAAGAGAATCGCTTCCTTTACGCGCCCGGCGACATCGGTCGCAGTCAAATTACGTCCCAACTCTCGGAGCCGCCCTTTATCCGAGGTAAAAGGCATGAGCAGGCGCGGTTGAACACCGGCCCCGATCACCATCATTTTCTGACCCGACGGCAAGGAATCGACTAGCGAGAGAAACGCGTTGCGCGCTGCCGTGAACCGCGTGCCCGCTTTTCCCTTGGCTTTCATGCTGGCGCTCAGGTCTATCACCACCACGGTATCGCCCGACCGGGCGCCGAAATGAAGCAGCGATGGGTCCGCGAGCGCCGCGATAAGCAAACACGCCGCCAGAATCTGCAATATCAGCAGTAAATTGTTTCTGAATAACCAGCCCAGGCGCGTGGCCAGCGGCCGTTCCTTCAGCACCCGCTCCCACAGAAAAAGCGTGGTGGTACTGACTTTCAACCCTCTGGGCTTGAGACTATGAAGAAAGAGAATGAGCGGAACGGCTCCCAACCCAAGCAGCAGCGCATATGGTACGCCCCAAAGCATGGCTCACGTGACGCCGCTGACTTGGCGCAGGGCTTGCCGAACGAAATCGTCAAAAGGGACTTGCGTCGTCGTGCGTAGATAATCGATCCGGCGGCCGGCACAAACCGCCTCAATTTCTTTGAAATAGTTGCCAAGTTCTTCTTGGTAGCGACGCACCAGATCCGAATCCAACAAGAGTCGGCGCTCGCGCCTGCTCTCCACATCGTTCAGCGCTACATCCCCCCGTGACTTGGGGTTGACTTCCTGATCGTCCACAACGTGCACCACCAAAAGTTGATGTTTTTTTCTCACCAGCTCTTCCAGGGCGGCGCGCCAACCGGCAGGATCGAAAAAGTCACTCACGACCACCACCAGTCCAGGGTGGGGAAAAAGATGGGTGAAAGCATGAATGGCCGAGCGCAGATCAGTCGCGCCATTGCACGAGAGTTTGATAAGAAAGTTAAACAGGCTCAGGATCTGCTTGCGTCCCCGGCCTAGAGTCAGCGGCGCATGCAAGACCGAAGAAAACGACGCTCCGCCCACGCGATCCAGATTTTTTAAGCCGATGTATCCCAGGGCCGCGGCGATTTTCTTGGCACAGTCGATCTTGGGCGGCTTGCCTTCGGCCATGGAGCTGCTGGTGTCGACCAGTAGGTAAACGTTCATCTCCTCCTCAGCGGTAAACACTTTCAGCAGCAAGCGGTCAAGGCGCCGGTAAATGTTCCAATCGACATAGCGCAGGTCGTCGCCGCGCTGGTAGGTACGGTAATCGGAAAACTCCAAACTGAAGCCTTTGCGGGACGAAGGGTGCTCGCCCTTGGCGCCCATCCAACTCAGCCGTTTGGCGATCAGGTGCAACCGTTCGAGTTTTCTGAGAAACTCCGCGTCGAAGAAGGTTTCAGGTTTCGGGTTTTGGGTTTCGGGTTGAACAGCCGATCGGTGAACTTCCGCATTGCTCGTGGAGAACGAAGGCTTCCATGAACGCATTCGTAATTTCTCGCTTGTGCGGAGGTTCCCAAAACGCTCTAATGATTTTTTCAAAAACCGGCGCAATCCCAACACAAAACTTTGACCTCGGAACACAAAAGCCATACTTTCCGGCTTATGGAACTTCGGGAACAGCTTCTAACAGTTCTGTCAGAATTTTTTCACTGCCGACTCCTTCGGCGTCGGCTTCCAGATTGAGGATCAAGCGATGGCGCAAGCTCGGCAGCAACATCGCGCGTAAGTCGGCGAAGGAAACGTTCGGTCTACCGGACAGGAGCGCGCGCGCTTTGGCTGCCAGAATCATACTTTGAAGGCCCCGGGGGCTGGATCCGTAGAGGACAAACTTCTTTGCCAACGAGGCGGCGCCGTTGGCACTCTCCGATTGCGGATGGGTGCTGAGAACCAAACGAACCGCGTAATCCTTGACCAGTTCGGCCAGCGGAACCTCGCGCACGCACTGTCTCATTCGCAAAATGCCGCTCGCGTCCAGCACTTCCCGCAGGGTTGCGGGCTGGCCCGCGGTCGTGAGATCCGCGATGCGCGCCAACTCTTCGCGGCTGGGATATTGAAGCAAAAGTTTGAAAAAGAACCGGTCTATCTGAGCCTCGGGAAGCGGATACGTCCCCTCCATTTCGATGGGATTTTGGGTTGCCAGCACCACAAACGGACTTTCCAGGCGATGCAGTCTACCCCCGACGGTCACGCTCTGTTCCTGCATCGCCTCCAGCAGAGCCGATTGAGTCTTGGGGGTGGCGCGATTTATCTCATCGGCTAGCACGATGTGGGCAAAAAGCGGGCCCCGCTGAAAATCAAACACCCTTTTC
>Ga0126374_10000136_pt1 | contig 14512 bp, 12 predicted proteins | sample PanSoiMetPlot_12_FD_89874 | JGI IMG/M metagenome (GOLD analysis project Ga0126374, IMG submission 89874) | Tropical forest soil microbial communities from Panama - MetaG Plot_12 | ecosystem: Environmental > Terrestrial > Soil > Tropical forest > Bulk soil | place: Panama | collected 2016-02-17
ATGCCAGCGGATCACAACCTGCGCGGGCGTGCGGCCGTACTTGGCGGCGAGCGCCGTGATCACCGGGTCGCGCAGCAGCGCGCCGCCTTTCGCGAGCGGCGACCATGCCTCGGTGGCGATGCCGTGCTCGGCGTGGTAGGCCCGCAGCTCGGACTGCGCCAGGTACGGGTGCAGCTCGATCTGATTCAGCGCGGGCACTACGTCGGTCTCATCGAGCAGCCGCTGTAAGTGGGGAATCTGGAAGTTCGAGACGCCGATCGCCCGCACCCGCGCGTCCGCGTAGAGCTTCTCGAGTGCCCGCCACGTGTCGACGTAGCGGTTCTGGCGCGGTAGCGGCCAGTGGATCAGGTAGAGGTCGACATAGTCGAAACCGAGCCGGGACAGGCTGGCATCGAACGCGCGCAACGCCTGGTCATAGCCGTGGTCGGGGTTGTTCACCTTGGTGGTTACGAACACCTGATCGCGGGGCACGCCCGACGCGGCCACCGCGCGACCGACGCCCGGCTCGTTGCCGTACATGGCGGCGGTGTCGACGCTGCGGTAGCCGATCCGCAGCGCCTCGGCGACCGCGTAGGCCGCCTCGCGATCGCTGGCCCGCCACACGCCGATGCCGAGCTGCGGCATGGGCACGCCGTTGTTCAAGACGATGTCAGAGACCATCGTTCGACGCTATCCGGTCTTCGACGGGCGCGCCGAGCTGCACGGTCCGGGAGACGATGCACAGCCGGTCGTGGGACTGGGCGACGGCTCGAGGGAGCGCTTCGCGGGCCGCGTCCGCATCCGCCGGGAACGTGATCCGAAATGTGACCGCGAGGTTCGTCAGTCGGTTGCCGCCGTCGTCGCGGATCTTGTCGCCGGTCACGGTGACCCGGAACGACTCGGGCTCGGCGCGCTTGCTGGTGATGTAGTCGACGTCGGCCGCCCCGCAGCCGCCGAGCGCGGCGAGGAACAGCTCGACCGCGGTGAACTCGGTGTCGTCGCCGCCGATGGTGACGGTGCCGCCGCGGACGTTGGTAGCGCGGTAGCGACCCAGGCCGAGGCGTTCGATCTCGACTTTGCGCAGGCTGTCACTCATGGGCCTATCTTCCGCCGGATCACTCGGCAAGTGGCGGAGCCATGTAGAGGTGACGGAGCTCAGCGGGCGGTGGCGTGTCGGGGCGGTATTCCATCGGCGCGTCTCCGTCCGCCGCCGCGGCTGCGGCGTCGGCCAGCTGGAACCGCGACCGCAGCCGTTCGAAGAAGTCGGACGGGCGCAGCCGCACCAGCCGGGCGCGCCGCCGCCCGGCATACACCGCGACCCAGTCGCCGGGATCGATCACGCCGCGCAGTTGCCCGTCCACGCTCACCGCCACCTGCCCGGAGTGCGTCAGCACCCGCACGCCCACCGCCTCGTCCGCTGCGAGCACCAGGCTCCGGTCGAAGATCATGTGGGGCGCGACGGGGGTGAAGACGATGGCTTCCAGTCGCGGTGAGAGCACCGGACCACCGGCAGAGAAGCTGTATGCCGTGGACCCGGTCGGGCTGGAGACGATGAGTGCGTCGGCCGAGTACGACGCGAATAGGCGCCCTGTCACGTATACAGCCAGGCTGGCTTGTCGGTCACGCGCCAGCTTCTCGAACACGACGTCGTTGAGTGCCATGACGTCCATGCCGACGCCCCAGCCCACGTCAGCCGGAGTACTCGCATGCACCGGCGGTGGCGGCAATTTGGGGCCACGGCCGAATCGCAGCAGGCCGTCGATGCCGGCAGGGATATCCAGGCCGCGCGACGCACGCAGGCTCAGCGTGAGCCGCTCCTCGATGATCGCGGTCTCGTTGCGGACCGCATCCAGCGCGCGGGTGAGGTCGTCCACGCCGACCTCCGTCAGGAAGCCGAGCCGGCCGACATCGACACCGAGGACGCCGGCGTCGGTCGCGGCGGCGATCCGCGCGCCGCGCAGGAACGTGCCGTCGCCGCCGATCGTGACGATCAGGTCGGGGTAGCCCGCCTCCGCGGCTTCGTCGCGGGCGTTGCGCCGCTCGACGCCGTCGTGCCAAACGTCGACGTTGACGGCCGAGACCCCGTGTTCGGCCGCCCAGTCGTGGACCGTTCGCGCCGCGGTGCGCGCTGCCGCCTTGCCCTCGTGGACCACGATGCCGATGCGCTGCAGGGTCATGGCCCAGACGGTAGCCTCCGGGCCATGCGGTTGGTCGTGGCTCGCTGTTCGGTCGACTATGTCGGTCGGCTCACCGCGCACCTGCCGCTCGCCGTCAGGCTCCTGATGGTCAAGGCCGACGGATCGGTGCTGGTGCACTCGGACGGCGGCTCGTACAAGCCGCTGAACTGGATGACCCCGCCGTGCACGCTGAGTATCGTCGGCGACACCTGGACGGTGACCAACAAGAGCGGTGAGCAGCTGATCATCTCCGTCGCAGAGGTGCTCTCCGATTCGACGCACGACCTCGGCGTCGACCCCGGATTGGTCAAGGACGGCGTCGAGGCTGAGTTGCAACGGCTGCTGGCCGAGCACATCCACACGTTGGGCGAGGGATACCGGCTGGTGCGGCGTGAGTACCCGACCGCGATCGGACCGGTCGACATCCTGGCGCGCGATCCGGCGGGGGCCGCAGTCGCCGTCGAGATCAAGCGGCGTGGCGAGATCGACGGCGTTGAGCAGCTGACGCGCTACCTCGAACTGCTCAACCGCGATCCGCTGCTCGCGCCGGTCCGCGGCGTCTTCGCCGCCCAGGAGATCAAGCCGCAGGCGCGGGTGTTGGCCACTGACCGGGGCATCGACTGCGTCGTGCTCGACTACGAGGCGTTGCGGGGGATCATCCGCGAGGACACGCTCTTCTAGGCGAGATGTTTCGCGAAGAACGCCGCGATGCGCTCCCATCCGTCGTTGGCCGCCTCGACCCGGTAGGACGGGCGGTCCACCGCGAAGAACGCGTGGCCGGCGCCGTCATAGCTGTAGAACTCGTGCGGCTTGCCGTAGTCGGTGAGGATGCTGTCGAGGGTGGCGACCTCCTCCGGGCCGGGATGCGCGTCGTCTTTGCCGAACAGGCCAAGCAACGGGCAGCGTAGTTCCGGTAGCCGGTCGACCAGGCTGGTCATCCGAACCGAGCCTCCCTGCGGGGAATCGCTGACCACGTACGCGCCGTAACAGTCAACCGCGGCGTTCAGGTCCACGCTGCAGGCCGCGAGGACGCTCTGCCGCCCGCCCGAGCAGTAACCGATCACGCCGACCTTTCGGTTGGACGACGGCAGCAGCCGCAGGTGCGCGGCCGCGCCGCCGACGTCGTCTATGAGCCGCTCATCGGGCACCCCGCCGCGCGCCCGCGCGGCCGCCGCCGCGTCGTCGGGCGCCGCGCCCGGCGCTTTGCGATAATGCAGGTTCGGGCTGATCGCGTCGTATCCCATCTCGGCGAAGCGGCGCACGATTTCCTTCGTCGCCCGGTCGTATCCGGGCAAGTGGTGGATAACCACGACACCGCCCTGCGGTCCCTAGTCCTCCGGGCGGGCAAGGTATGCCTCGATCCGATCACCGCCATGGCCGACGATCGTGATGGTGCTCGCTCTGGTCCGTCCCGGTCTCGAAAGTCGCTCCCGCCGCGCTGCTATCTTACGTTTACGTAAGGAACAGAATGTACGGAAGCTGGGTGCGGATGCGACTGGGCAGGCTGGACTACAAGTGGGTCGCGTTGTCCAACACGACCATGGGCATGTTGATGGCGACGATCAACGCCTCGATCCTGTTGATCGCGCTGCCCAACATCTTCCGCGGAATCCACATCGACCCGCTGGCTCCTGGCAACACCGGCTATCTGCTGTGGCTGATCCTCGGATTCATCGTTGTGACGGCTGTCCTGGTCGTCAGCCTGGGCCGGCTCGGCGACATCTACGGCCGGGTGCGGATGTTCAATCTCGGCTTCGCTGTGTTCACGACGTTCTCGATCCTGCTGAGCATCACCTGGATGCACGGGGCGGCGGCCGCGTGGTGGCTGATCGTGATGCGTATCGGGCAGGGCGTCGGTGGCGCGCTGCTGTTCGCCAACTCCAGCGCGATCCTGACCGACGCGTTCCCGCGCGACCAGCGCGGCCTGGCGCTGGGCGTGAACTCGATCGCGGCGATCGCCGGCTCGTTCATCGGGTTGGTGCTCGGCGGCGTGCTCGCGCCGGTGTCGTGGCGGCTGATCTTCTTGGTCTCCGTGCCGATCGGGCTCGTCGCGACGGTGTGGTCCTATCGCAGCCTGCGGGAGCTTGGTGTGCGCAAGGCGGCGCGCGTCGACTGGTGGGGCAACATCACGTTTGCGGTCGGCCTGGTGGGCCTGATGATCGGCATCACGTACGGCATCCAGCCCTACGGCGGCGACACCATGGGATGGACGTCGCCGCTCGTGCTGACGACGCTCATCGGCGGCGTCGCGATGCTCGGCGCGTTCTGCTTCATCGAATTGCACGTGGCCGAGCCGATGTTCCACCTCGAACTATTCAAGATCCGCGCGTTCGCCGGTGGCAACATCGCCGCGCTGCTCGCCGCGATGGGCCGGGGCGGGCTGCAGTTCATCCTGATCATCTGGCTACAGGGCGTGTGGCTGCCGCTGCACGGCTACGACTTCGCGCGCACACCGCTATGGGCGGGCGTCTACATGCTGCCGTTGATCGGCGGCTTCCTCGTGGCCGGGCCGGTGTCGGGCTACCTGTCGGACCACTTCGGCGCGCGGCCGTTCGCGACCGGCGGGCTCATCGTCGCCGCGATCAGCTTCGTGCTGCTGATGGTGTTGCCGGTGGACTTCTCTTATGTGTGGTTCGCCCTGGTGCTGGCGCTCAACGGGATCGGCATGGGCCTGTTCGCGTCACCGAACTCCGCGGGCGTCATGAACAGCCTGCCGCCCAGCCAGCGCGGCGCCGGAGCAGGCATGCTCGCGACGTTCATGAACTCGGCGAGCGTGCTGTCCATCGGGGTGTTCTTCACGTTGATGATCGTCGGGCTGGCCTCCGATCTGCCCCATGCGCTGCAGAACGGCCTGGTGCAGCACGGTGTGCCGCGGAGCGACGCGCATCGGGTGTCGACGCTGCCGCCGGTGGCAACCCTTTTCGCGTCGTTTCTCGGCTACAACCCCATGGCCACCCTGCTCGGCCCGCACGTCCTGAGCGCGCTTCCTCCGGGCCAGGCGGACCAGATAACCGGCCGCGGCTTCTTCCCGCACCTGATCTCCGGCCCGTTCCACAGCGCGCTCGTCTACGCGTTCGTATTCGCTATCGTCGCCTGTCTGGTCGCCGCCGTGGCGTCGCTGCTGCGCGGCGGCAAGTACCACCATGTCGATGAGGACACGACGGTGCCCGCCGGTGCGCAGCCGGACGCGGCGCCGAGCCCTGCGACGGCCTGACCTGCGAGGCATGCGATGACACAGACCACCACCGGCCAGCGGCTGTACAAGATCGGCGAGGTCGCGGAGGACGTCGGCATCACGCAGCGCACCATCCGGTATTACGAGGAGCTCGGCCTGCTCGGTGCGGACCGCGCTCGTCTCAAGGGCAGCCACCGCCTGTTCACCGATGCCGACATCGCCCGCCTGCGGGAGCTGGTGCGGCTGCGCAACCTGCTCGGCCTCTCACTCGACGAGTTGACCCAGCTCGCCGAGGCAGCGCACGTGAGCCAGTACCTGCGTGTCCGCTGGGAAAGCAGCACCGAAGACGCCGAACGCACCGAGATCATCGAGGCCGCGATCCCGAACGTCGAGCGGCAGCTCGAACTCGTCCACGCCCGGCAGCGCAGCCTGGCAGAGTTCGAAGCCGAGCTCACCGACAAGCTGGCCCGGATGCGCGAGCGGCTGTCCGCCCTCGAGCAGCAGTAGCCGTCGCTGTTACTCGCTCGTACGGTTGCCGTATGACCGAGAAGTTCGAATCGCTGGACCCCGCCACGGGCGACGTCGTCGGTACCTTTCCGGTCCACACCGCCGACGATGTGAATGCCGCCGTCGCACGCGCGCGCGGCGCGGCCACGTGGTGGGGCGACATTGGCTATGACGAACGCGGCAAGCGGCTGCGAGATTGGCGGCGGCTGCTCGTGCGGCGAAGTGACGAGCTCGCGGACCTGATGCATCGGGAGAACGGCAAGTCGGTGGACGACGCCGTCAGCGAGGTGATACTCGCGATCGATCACCTGAGCTGGGCGAGCGCCCACGCGCGCCGGGTGCTGGGGCGGCACCGTGTCGTGCCGGGCGTGCTGGCGATGAACCACACCGCGTCGATCACGTATGTGCCGTATGGCGTGGTCGGCGTCATCGGGCCGTGGAACTACCCGGTGCACACCCCGCTCGGTTCCATCAGCTATGCGCTCGCGGCGGGCAATGCCGTGGTTTTCAAGCCGAGTGAGTACACGCCTGCCGTTGGGGCGTGGCTGGTCGACACGTTCGCTTCGGTCGTGCCGGAACGGCCCGTCTTCCAGCTGGTGCCAGGCTTCGGCGAGACCGGTGCGGCGCTGTGCCGCGCCGGCGTCGACAAGCTGGCGTTCACCGGATCAACCGCGACGGGCAAGAAGATAATGGCCGCGTGCGCCGAGACGCTTACCCCGGTGCTGATCGAATGCGGTGGCAAGGACGCACTGATCGTCGCCGACGACGCCGACCTCGACGCGGCTGTCGACGCGACGATCTGGGGCGCCATGTACAACGCCGGGCAGACGTGCGCCGGCGTGGAGCGGGTCTACGCCGTGGCATCGGTGTACGACGACTTCGTGGCGCGAGTGACTCGCGCAGCGGCGCTCGTGCAGGCCGGCACCGAGTACGGCCCGATCACGATGCCGGCGCAGCTCGACGTGGTGCGCCGGCACATCTCCGATGCGCTGGCCCACGGGGGACGCGCCGTAGTGGGCGGCCAGGACTCGGTGCAGCCGCCCTACGTGCAGCCGGTGGTGCTCGTCGACGTGCCCGAGGATTCCGCGGCCGTCCAGGAGGAGACGTTCGGCCCCACCGTGACGATCGCCCGGGTCAAGGATGTCGACGAAGCGGTAACACGGGCCAACGCGAACCCGTACGGGCTCGGGGGTGCCGTCTTCAGCGCCGCCCACGGCGAGGAGATCGCCGATCGACTCTCCTGCGGCATGGTGAGCATCAACTCGGTGCTCGCGTACGCCACCGTGCCGGGATTGCCATTCGGAGGCGTTCGGAACTCGGGGTTCGGGCGCATCCACGGCGCGGACGGATTGCGGGAGTTCGCCTGGCCGCGCGCCGTCACGCACCTGCGCTACCCGCCGCCGATCAAGGCGCTGACGTTCCGGCGCACGCCCGGCGACGTGGCGCGACTCAAGCGGCTGGTCAAGGCGCGGTGGGGCCACTAGCGCGGGATTGATGATCTCTGCCGAACCCGCGAAGATTGGCGGTTCTGGCGGAAATGATCAAGAGCCGGGCGATGGGCGGACGAGTGAGACCGGCCTCAGCCCGGGCAGCCATGCCGCGGCGGCGCACTAAGGTTCAGTGGCATGGCTCGGGAGTTCCAGCAGGTCGGCGTCGTCGGACTCGGCACCATGGGTGCCGGCATCGCTGAGGTATTCGCCAGGACGGGGTTGCGGGTGGTCGCCGTCGAGGTCGACGAAGGCGCCCTCGCCCGCGGGCGTGGCCATCTCGAGCACTCCACCGGGCGTGCCGTCGCACGGGGCAAGCTCAGCGAGGCCGAGCAGCGAGCGCTGCTGGAGCGCATCGACTTCGGCACCGATGTCGGCCGGCTCGCCGAGGTCGACCTTGTCGTCGAGGCGGTGCCTGAGCATCTCGACCTGAAGCGGCACATCTTCACCGAGCTCGACCAGACCTGCAAACCCGACGCGATCCTGGCCACGAACACGTCCTCGTTGTCGGTCACAGAGATCGCCGTCGCGACGGGCCGGCCGAGCAAGGTCGTCGGCCTGCACTTCTTCAACCCTGCGCCCGTGATGAAGCTGGTCGAGATCGTACGCACGGTGGTCACCGAGCCCGAGGTCGTCGACGAAGTCGAGGCGTTCGCGCAGAAGCTCGGCAAGGTCGACGTCACGATCGGCGACCGTGCCGGGTTCATCGCGAATGCGCTGCTGTTCGGCTACCTCAATCACGCAGCCTCGCTGTACGAATCGCGGTTCGCAAGTCGCGAGGACATCGACGTGGCTATGAAGCTCGGCTGCGGACTCCCGATGGGTCCGCTGGCCTTGCTGGATCTCATCGGGCTCGACACGGCCTACGAGATCCTCGACACGATGTACAAGCAGACCCGCGACCGCCTGCATGCGCCGACGCCGGTCTTCAAGCAGATGATCACAGCCGGATTCTTGGGGCGGAAGTCCGGCCGCGGCTTCTACACCTACGACGTGCCCGACTCGCCGAACGTGGTGGCCGACGCACAAACGCCGGGGGAGGACGCGGTCACGGGCGCGCGGCCGGTCGAGCGGGTCGGCGTCGTCGGCTCCGGGACAATGGCCACCGGCATCGTCGAGGTGTTCGCCAAGGCCGGCTACGACGTGCTGTTCGTCGCGCGCAGTACCGAGAAGCTCAGCACGGTGGCCAGGGCCGTCCAGCTGTCGATGGAGAAGGCGGTGCAGCGCGGGAAACTGGACGCCGCCGACCGTGATGCTGCCCTCGCGCGCATCCGTGGCACGACATCGCTCGACGACCTCGGCGACGTCCAGCTCGTGGTCGAGGCCGTGATCGAGGACCTCGCAGTCAAGCAGGCCCTGTTCGCCAACCTGGGCGACATCTGCGCGCCCGGCACGGTGCTGGCCACGACGACCTCCAGCCTGCCGGTGATCGAGTGTGCGGCGGCCAGTTCGCGGCCGGGCGACGTCGTGGGTATGCACTTCTTCAACCCAGCCACGGTGATGAAGCTCGTCGAAGTCGTGCACACCGTATCGACGGCGGCCGACGCCGAGGCGACGGTGCTTGACGTCGCCCGCAAGCTCGGCAAGCACCCGGTGCGCTGTGGCGATCGCGCCGGCTTTCTCGTCAACGCTTTGTTGTTCCCGTACCTGAACGACTCGGTCAAGATGCTCGAGGCGCACTACGCCAGCGCGGACGACATCGACTCCGCGATGAAGGTCGGATGCGGCTACCCCATGGGGCCCTTCGAGCTGCTCGACGTCGTCGGGCTCGACGTCGCGCTCGCGATCCAGCGCACCCTGTACCTGGAGTTCCGCGAGCCCGGCTTCGCGCCCGCACCGCTCCTCGAACACCTCGTGACGGCCGGACGGCTGGGCCGCAAGACCGGCAAGGGCTTCCGCGACTACTCACCGTGAGTGATGCCCCGGCATAACCGGCGCCGGGTCGAGGCACCACTCGCGCGCCCGATCGGCGGAGCCGAACGCCGCGATGAGTGGCGCGGTGACGAGTACGTGGTGCGCATGTTGGCCGGCTCGGCGAAGGCGTACCGCTGCCCGGGCTGCGAACAGGTCATCCGGCCCGGGATGCCGCATGTTGTGGTGTGGCCGTCCGACCACACCGAAGCCGCCGGGCGGCGGCATTGGCATACCGCGTGCTGGGCGGCGCGAGACCGGCGGGGCCCCATGCCGTGACCGACCGGATTGTCTTGCTCGCTCAGGCGCGCTGGTTGGGTCGTGGGCGTGGTTTTGCCGGCTGCGTGGTGGCCGGCCGCTCGTCGGCGGGCTGCTCCGGTCCGGACGGCTCGGCGGCCGGGGACGCGGCCGGTGCCACGAGTGGACCCGTCTCCGCGAGGACAGTCGCGATCTTGGCGTGCAGCGCGCGCAGCTCGATGTGCGTCTGTTCCCGACGGGTGCGCAGTCGGGCTACCTTCTCGTCAGCCTCGTGGATCATCTCGTCGGCCTCGGCGCGCGCCGTCTCGCGTGTCTGCTTCGCGTCGGCGTCGGCCGCTGCCGCCAACTCACGAGTCTTGGCCGCCTCTTCGCTGCGACGCAATCGCAGCGCTATCTCGAAGTCCTCCTCGGCGGTCTGGATGCGGTGTTGCAGCTCGGCCTCGTGCCGCGCCTGGCGCTGCGCGAACTCGTCCTCCTGGCGGGCGCGCTCGGCGGCCGCTTCGGCATCGAGCCGCTCCCGGACGGCCTGCGCCTCGAGGGTCAGCTGATCCTCCTCGACGCGGGCGCGAGCGATGTCTTGCTCGAGCTGGGTGGTGACTTCCGCGCGGTGCCGCTCGACGTCGGCGATGCGCTGCCGGAACGTCTCGTCCGCTTCGATGTGCCGCTCGGTCGCCTGGGCCATGATCTGCTCGGACTCGAGGCGTGCGTGCGCGCGGACCCGTTCGGCCGACTCGTCGGCGGCGCGGCGGGTCGCGAGGACATAGGCGTCGGCGTCCGTTCGCATCTTGGCGGCCTCCGCGGCAGCGGAGTCGAGCATCTCGCGGACTCGCATGTCCACGTTTTGCGTGGTCGGCCGCTCGCTCGCTCTGCGCAGCTGTCGCCGCAGCGACTCGATCTGCGCCTGCGTGCTGGCAAGCTGCGCGGCGAGGTCGGCACAGCGGGCGAGCGCGGAGTCACGGTCGGCAGCGGCGGCGCGCACCTCGTCATCGAGATTGGCGACGTACTCGTCCACCTGGCGCCGGTCGTAGCCTCGCATGGCGGTGTCGAAACCGCGATCGCTCAGGATCGGCAGGGCGTCCGCGTAGTTCTCCGAAGACATACTCCGATCGTCTCACCCTGGCGCATCAGCCCCAAGTCGCCACCTGAAGATCACGCGATGAGAACGAGGAGCCCGCCGCCGCGACGCGGCCCGCGCCGAAGGCGCGAAGCGTTGCCGCGGGTCCACCCGAGCGTAGCGAGCGGTGGGGACGCGGATTCGCCGACGGCGGAGGTTAGCGGTTCTTGAAGCGGTTGATCTCCGTCAGGTGCCTCGCGCGAAGATCGTGATCGCGTACCCCGAGGCCCTCGCGGGGGGCGAGGCATAGCACACCTACCTTGCCCTGGTGCAGGTTGCGGTGCACGTCGTAGGCGGCCTGCCCGGTTTCGATGAGCGGGTAGACCCGCGACAGCGTCGGATGGATCGCCCCGCGCGCGATCAGCCGGTTGGCCTCCCAGGACTCCCGGTAGTTCGCGAAGTGCGACCCGACGATGCGCTTCAGCGTCATCCAGAGATAGCGATTGTCGTACTCGTGCCGGTATCCGGACGTGGATGCACAGGTGACGATGGTGCCGCCCCGGCGCGCGACGTACACCGACGCGCCGAACGTCTCCCGGCCCGGGTGCTCGAACACTATGTCGGGGTCGTCGCCACCGGTCAGGTCCCGGATTCGAGCGCCGAACCGCTTCCACTCGGACGGCTGCTGCTCGCCGTCCTTCCAGAACGCGAATCCCTCGGCGGTGCGATCGATGATCAACTCCGCTCCAAGTGAGCGGCACAGGACGGCCTTCTCCGGCGAGGAGACGACGCATACCGGGATTGCCCCGCCGTTGAGCGCGTACTGGGTGGCGTACCCACCGAGGCCACCGGATGCCCCCCAGATCAGGACGACGTCGCCCTGCTTCATGTCCGCGCCGTGGCGCGAGACGAGCTGGCGGTACGCGGTGGAATTGACCAGGCCCGGGCAGGCGGCCTCCTCCCAGGTCAGGTGGGCCGGCTTGGGCATCAGCTGGTTGGCCTTGACGAGCGCCAACTCGGCGAGCCCCCCGAAATTCGTCTCGAAGCCCCAGATGCGTTGCTGCGGGTCCATCATCGTGTCGTCGTGGCCCTGCGGCTCCTCCAGTTCGACGGACAGGCAGTGCGCGACGACCTCGTCGCCCGCCTGCCAGCGCGTCACGCCCGGGCCGGTGCGAAGCACTGCGCCGGCGAGGTCGGATCCCACGACGTGGTAGGGCTGGTCGTGCTTGCGGGCCAGCGGCGACGACTCGCCGTAGCGGCGCAGGAATTCGAAGGTGGGTAGCGGCTCGAAGATCGACGTCCACACGGTGTTGTAGTTGATCGCGCTGGCCATGACTGCGACCAGTGCCTCACCCGGCCCGACCTCGGGCGTGGGGACGTCCTGCACGGAAAGGCTCTTGCGCGGATCCTTGTCCCGGGTGGCGAGTCCCTCGAACATGCCGACCTCGTCGGCGCGCACGACGACGCCGCGGTAGGAGTCCGGCACCGGCAGCCGCGCGAGGTCGGGAAGCTCGTCGTTCAGGATCGCGGTGCGGATGTCGTCCACGGCGGCCTCCTGCGGTTACTCGCCGGTAACATTAGCGGGCTCGACCAGCTCGACCAAGACGCCGCCGGCGTCCCTGGGGTGGACGAAGTTCACCTTGCTGCCCGCGGTGCCGCGCCGCGGCTCGTCGTAGAGCAGGCGCAGACCCTTGGACCGAAGGGCATCCGAGGTCGATTCGATGTCGTCGACGGCGTAGGCGAGCTGCTGAATCCCCGGCCCGTCGCGCTCGAGGAACGTCGCAATGGTCGAGGCCTCGGAGAGCGGGGCGAGCAACTGGATTTGCGTTTCGCCATCTCCGACGGCCAGCATGGCCTCGCGCACGCCCTGCTCCTCGTTCACCTCGACGTGCACGGACACCATGCCGAACACGTCGCGATAGAACGCGATCGCCTCGTCGAGGTCGGGCACCGCGATGCCCACGTGGTCGATTCGCCGCAACATCTCGTCATGGTGGCGCCTGCGCAGCGCTTACAGCGAGGCTGGCGTGCGCTTGTTCACATCCGAGAATCGGAGCACCGTGGATAGAGTCGCGGGAGAGGCGAAAGGTGGTTGCCATGGCTGGCTCAGTGATCGTCAACGGTGCGCGCACCCCGATGGGCAGGCTGCTCGGCTCGCTCAAGGACTTCTCTGCGGCCGACCTGGGCGGCGTCGCCATCAAGGCCGCACTCGAGCGCTCGGGCGTAGCGCCCGAACAGGTGCAGTACGTGATCATGGGCCAGGTGTTGCAGGCCGGCGCCGGGCAGATCCCCGCACGGCAGGCCGCCTACCAGGCCGGCATCCCGCTGACCGTCCCGGCTATCACGATCAACAAGGTGTGCTTGTCGGGGCTGGACGCGATCGCGCTCGCAGATCAACTCATCCGCGCCGGCGAGTTCGACATCGTGGTGGCCGGTGGGCAGGAATCGATGACCAATGCGCCGCACCTGCTTCCCAAATCGCGCAGCGGCTACAAGTACGGCTCCATCGAGGTGCTCGACGCGATGGCGTACGACGGGCTCACGGACATCTTCGACCACATCCCGATGGGGGAGTCGACGGACCGTGTGAACACGAAGCTCGGCATCAGCCGCGAAGATCAGGACGAGTTCGCGGCCCGTTCCCACCAGCGGGCCGCGCTGGCGCAGAAGAACGGCGTATTCGACGATGAGATCAGCCCGGTGCTGATCCCGCAGCGCAAGGGCGACCCGATCGAGTTCCGCGACGACGAGGGCATCCGCGCTGACACAACCGTTGAGGGCCTGGCCAAGCTCAAGCCGGCGTTCCAAGCGGACGGCACGATCACCGCAGGCACCTCGTCGCAGATCTCCGACGGCGCGGCCGCCGTCGTGGTGATGAGCAAGGCCAAGGCCGAGGAGCTCGGACTGCCGTGGCTCGCCGAGATCGGCGCTCACGGCAACGTCGCCGGACCGGACAACTCGCTGCAGTCCCAGCCGTCCAACGCCATCAACGACGCGCTGCGCAAGGCGGGTCTCGCGGTGGGCGACCTCGACCTGATCGAGATCAACGAGGCGTTCGCCTCGGTGGGCATCCAGTCGATGAACGACCTCGGGGTCGGCCCGGACATCGTGAACGTCAACGGCGGAGCCATCGCCCTGGGGCACCCGATCGGCATGTCCGGGGCCCGGCTGGCCCTGACACTGGCCCTGGAGCTGCGCCGGCGCGGCGGCGGCACGGGCGCGGCGGCGCTGTGCGGCGGCGGCGGTCAGGGTGATGCGCTGCTGCTCCATGTCGGTGCATGACGCGTACCGCTGACGTAGGCGACCTCGTCGAACGCGCCCGCAGGGCGGACCCGCGGGCCGTGGCCCGGCTGATCTCGCTGGTCGAGAACGACTCTCCGCTGCTGCGCGAGGTCGCCACCGCGTTGGCGCCGTACTCCGGCACCGCCCAGGTCGTGGGCATGACCGGATCACCCGGGGTGGGCAAGTCCACCTCGACGTCCGCCCTCGTCGCGGCACTGCGCAAGGACGGCAAGCGGGTCGGCGTGCTGGCCGTCGACCCGTCGTCGCCGTTCTCGGGCGGAGCGCTGCTCGGCGACCGGGTGCGGATGCAGGACCACGCCACCGACGATGGCGTGTTCATCCGGTCCATGGCATCCCGCGGGCACCTCGGCGGGTTGTCCGCCGCCGTGCCGCAGGCGCTGCGGGTGCTCGACGCCGCCGGCTGTGACATCGTGCTGGTCGAGACCGTCGGCGTGGGGCAAGCCGAGGTGGAGATCGCCTCGCTGGCCGATACCACCGCGGTGCTACTTGCGCCCGGGATGGGCGACGGCATCCAGGCGGCCAAGGCGGGCATTCTTGAGATCGCCGACATCTTCGTCGTCAACAAGGCCGACCGGGACGGCGCAGACCAAGTGGCCCGCGACCTGCGGTACATGCAGTCGCTGGGCGGCCGCCACTCCGAACCCGGCGCCTGGCGGCCACC
>Ga0126374_10000140_pt1 | contig 14327 bp, 11 predicted proteins | sample PanSoiMetPlot_12_FD_89874 | JGI IMG/M metagenome (GOLD analysis project Ga0126374, IMG submission 89874) | Tropical forest soil microbial communities from Panama - MetaG Plot_12 | ecosystem: Environmental > Terrestrial > Soil > Tropical forest > Bulk soil | place: Panama | collected 2016-02-17
AGCCCGAGTGGCGGTCGTACTTCCGCTCGACGATCGCGCACAATACCGTCGAGCTCGACGGGCGGAGCCAGTCCCGCGACGGCGGCCCGTTCCTGTGGCTGAGTCACGCGAACGCCCGGGAGATCGACGTACGGGACGACGGCGACACCGTCGAATGGACCGCGGAGCACGACGGCTACCTGTCGCTCGACCCGCCGGCGCGGCACCGCCGCACCGTCCGGCTGGACCGGGGGTCGCGCGCCCTCGATATCACCGACCAGATCGACAACGGCGGCCACGAGGTGCGCCTTGCCTACCACCTCGGCCCCGAGGTGCGCGCCGAACTCAACGGCGCCGACGTGGCCCTGCGCTGGCCCGACGCCGCCACCCCGGGGGGAGCGCGACTGGCGCTGCCGCGCGCGCTGGGGTGGAGCCTGCACCGCGGTGAGACCGATCCAATCCTCGGCTGGTATTCGGGTGGCTTCGGGCGCCGCGTTCCCGCGGTCACGCTGATCGGCCGCGGGCACCCCACGCCAGATGAGCCACTTGGCACCCGGCTGGAGTTTTTCGACGCCGACAAGGCGGCAGAACCTGGCTTTACCCGGCCAGCCGTATCATGGTGCGTATCCGATCCCCCCGTGGGAACGGCGCCGGAAAGCCACCCGGAGGCCGGATGAGCGACCAGACGCTGGACCTGCGCAGATCCCTACAGATATTGCGGCGGCATAAGCTTCTCGTCGCCGCTTTCGCTGCGCTGGGCCTCGCCGCTGGCCTGGGTTTCGCCATACTGCGCCCGCCGATGCTTACCAGCACCGCAACCGTTGTGCTTCCGTCTTCCCTGCATGACATCTCCACCCAGGTGTTCATCGCGACCAGTGATCCTGTTCTGGAGGGTGCGCTGCGCACCATTGGCTCGAGTGAGTCACCCGCAGCGCTGCGCTCCGCCATCCAGGTCAAGAACGTGACCACCAACATCATCTCGATCAGCGCCCCAGGCAAGGTCGCCGCCCAGGCAGAGCGCACCGCCGATGCCGTCGCCAACAGCTACGTCGCCTTCGTTAACTCTCCCAGCAGGCCGGGCCCCCGGGCACAGGCGCGGATCCTGCAGCTCGCGGAAGCGGGAGGCGCCACCGAGCCCTCGAAGCTAAAGCGCTGGCTCACCTATGGCGGGCTGGGCGCCCTGGCAGGGCTGGTGATCGGCGCCACTATCGTGCTTGCCACCCGCCGCCGGGACCGGCGCCTGCAAGAACGCGACGAGATAGCCGACTCCATCGGGGTTCCCGTCCTGACCTCGGTCCGGGCCGACCACCACCCCACCGACGCCCCGGGCTGGCGGAGGCTCTTTGAGGACTACCAGCCCGGAGTCGTAGATGCGTGGCGCCTGCGCAAGGCCCTGCGCCAGCTCTGGCCCTTTGGCGTGGACGAAGGCAACGCTGAGGCAGGCGGCGGCTGCTCGCTGGCCGTGCTCTCGCTGTCGTCCGACCCGCAGGCCCTCGCCCTTGGCCCCCAGCTGGCGGCCTTTGCCGCTTCCCTGGGGATTCCCACGACGCTCATCGTCGGGCCCCAGCAGGACACGAATGCGACGGCGATGCTGCGCACCGCCTGTACCGCGCCGCTCGAGCCCTCGGCGCGATCGGGAAACCTGCGGGTCACCGTGAGCGACCAGTACCACGCAGGCCGGCCGCTGCCAGCTGATGGCTTGGCCGTCGTCATCGCCGTTGTCGACGGCGAGAAACCGCAGGTGGCTGCCACGATGCGCGCCACCGCGACAGTGCTGGCCGTATCCGCGGGTGCGGTGACGGCCGAGCAACTGGCGCGCGTCGCCACCAGCGCCGCCAGCGACGGCCGTGAGATCGCCGGGACCCTCGTCGCTAACCCGGACCCAGCCGACCACACGACCGGCCGCGTCCCGGAACTGTCACGGCCGGCGCGCCGGAGAATGCCGACCCGAATGACCGGCGAATATGCGGGGACCAAATGACGAATGACAATGACCGGACGGTCATGCTGTCCCTGAATAGAAACAGCGATCCTCGCGGCCGGTCCTGGGCCGACGGCAATTTCACGGCTGCCGATGACGCGCCCGAGAATTTTAGCCCAAGCCTGGTAAGCCTGGGATTCATAAAGGCAGCCGTCCGGCGCAGCGCCCGGTTCATAGTTGTCCTGGCCGCCGCCGGGTTCCTGATTGGCGCCGCCGCGTACGTGGCGTCACCCCACGCCGCTCAGGCGTCGACAACGCTCTACCTCACCGTCGGCCCCGAAGCAGTCCCCGGCACGGCGATACAGGACGATCAGGCGATCGTGCAAAGCCGTGCCGTGGCGGGGCTCGTCGTGCGCAAGCTGGGGCTGCCACAGGGCGTCAACAGCTTCCTCGGGTCGTACACCGCCACGGCCCTCACCGACAAGGTGCTTCAGATCACGGTCAATGCGCCGTCGGGCGATGAGGCGACAACCCAGGCCAGGACGCTGGCAACGGAGTTTCTCCAGTACCGGGCGCAGCAACTGGAAAAGGCGCAGCAGCAGACGTTCCTCGCGCTAGACCAGCAGGTCAATCAGGCCCAGCAGCAGATCAACGCGACCAGGAGCAAGATCGCCGGGCTGTTGGCTCAGCCGCGGTCACCCACGCAGCAGGGCATGCTCAGCAGGCTGCGGACGCAGGTTACCCACGAGAAGAGCGCGCTGTTTGCGCTCCAGCAAAACGTCAACAGCACCCGGGCGGACACCCAGGACGCCACCGCTTCGCAGGTGAACGGCAGCTACGTGCTTGCGGCCGCCGCCGTGGACCCGCCGCACTCCAAACTGAAGCATCTGGTCCTCTACGCCGCCATCGGGCTCGTCGCGGGACTGGTGCTCAGCTTGGGCTTCGTGGTGATCCGGGCGCTGATATCGGACCGGCTGTTCCGGCGCGACGACGTCGCCCGGGCTCTCGGCGCTCCGGTCAAGCTCAGCGTCGGCCGCGTGCGCCTCAGCCGCTGGCTGCCGGGCTGGAAGGGGCTGAGGGCGGCCCGGGGCACTAACGTCCGGCGGATCGTGACGTACCTGGGCAAGATGGTGCCCGCCCACTCCCGGCGCGCCCACTCCCGGCGCGCCGCCTCCCTGGCCGTTGTCCCCGTGGATGACCCGCGGGTGGCGGCCCTGTCCTTGATGTCGCTGGCCATCTCCTGCGCGCAGCAGGGCATGCAGGTCGTGGTGGCAGACCTCGCCAGCGGCGCCCCCGCGGCGGGCCTTGTGGGCAGCAACAAGCCCGGAGTTGGCCCGGTGGACGTGGACGACGCGCGCCTGATCGTTGCGGTCCCGGAGAGGGACGATGTGGAGCCGACCGGGCCGCTTGGCCACGCCTCCGCACGGGACCAGCCCTCGCCCTTCACCGAAGCGGTGAACGCCGCCTGCGCCTCGTCGAACGTTCTGTTCACCCTGGCCCCTCTCGACCCTGCCCTCGGCGGCGAGCACCTCGCGACATGGGCAACAGAAGCCGTGGTCTTCATCACCGCCGGGCGGTCGTCGTGGACGAAGATCCATGCCGTCGGCGAGATGACACGTCTCGCCGGCACGCGCCGGGTCTCCGCCGTGCTCGTCGGCGCCGACAAGACCGACGACAGTCTCGGCGTGATACCCGAGGCAGCAGCCGAGTACGAGGCGCACGCCGCGACCGGGACGTCACATCCTGATCCGGGTGTCCCGTCGCCGCATCCGACAGAGGCGCATGGCAGCGGGCGCCCTTACAACTGGTGATCCCGGCCCGGCCGGCCGGACGTTCGTTGTATCAGGACCGCCCGCTCAGCGCTCATATGCACATGCGCCTGCTGAGGGTAGGAACAACGGGCAGCTCATATGAGGGGACACGATGAAGGTCACCACGGTCGGCCGGCGCTGGGCGGCCTGGCTGCAAGGTCCATAGTCGATGAGCTCATCCGCTATCGCCTTCCGCGCTCGCCGCGGGACCCGGCCACTGGGGCCGGTACAGGCACGGGAGCGCTCGGTACGGCGCCGGGTCGGCATCGCGTGGGGCCTGCTTGTCCTCAACGCCCTGACCTACTACGGATCGATCCTGAAAATCCCGTCAGTGGGCGGCAAGCTCATTACCCAAGGCGCGTTGCCCGTGGCACTCTTGCTGGCGCTGACCGTGAATCGCAGGATCGTCGTGCGGCCGAACGTCTTCCTCTGCCTGACGAGCCTGCTAGTCATCGAGGCGGTTGTCACCACCTTGCAGCCTCAGCACCTCGGTACCGTATATCGGTTCTTCCGGCTCGCTGAGTTCGTTGCAGTGCTCTGGCTGCTGACGCCGTGGTGGGGTCGGCGCGACCTGTTGCTCGTACGCTGCCACCTGATCTCGCTCTCGGTTGCGCTAGGCACGGTCATTCTGGGCGTGCTGGTGGCGCCCGGCCATGCGCTCAGCGGAGGCAGGCTCGGCGGCGTGCTCTGGGATATACCGGCCACAGAGGTCGGGCACTACGCAGCGGTTGTGGCCGGGCTGGTGGTCGTGCTCTGGCTTAGCGGCATGCTTGGCGGAAGGGTTACCCTGCTTGTCGCCGTGGCCGGGGTAGCCATGATCATCCTCTCCCATACCAGGACCGCTCTTCTCGGCATGGTGGCCGCTCTCCTCGTCGCAGGCCTCAGCCTGGTCGTGGTCAGGGCACGGGCACGCAGGTTCTTCGTGGCTGCCGGTGTCATTGTGTCGATCGGAGTCATGACTGCGGCCGGGGCGGCGGCGGCTTGGCTGGCACGCGGGCAGGACGCAGCGCAGCTGGCGTCCCTCACGGGGCGGACCGACTTCTGGCACCTGGTTCTCGGCCTGCCGCGCACCAGGTTCGAGGAGATCTTCGGTTTCGGCCTATCCAACGGGTCGGTGAATGGCCTCCCGATCGACAGCAACTGGCTCGTGGCGTATCTGGAGCAGGGCATCCTCGGAGTGATTGTCTGCGCCGTAATGGTGCTATTCCTAATCGTGGTCGCGTTCTTCCAGCCATCCGGCACCCGACGGGCTCTCGCACTATTCCTCATCACGTATTGCCTGGTCGCATCGTTCACCCAGGTCGGGTTCGCCCAGCCCACGACGTACCTCCTCGAACTCACCCTGGCCGCGTCGTTGCTGGTGCCGCCGGTCGTAACAGGGCCGCCGGGATGAGGCAGCGCCGGAATTACCCCCGTCAACTGCGCAGGTGGCCCATCGGCTGGACGCTTGTGGCGTTGGCCGCTGGGACTGCCGGACTGGCCTGGCTGGCGCTGGCGTTGTTCCATTCCCCGGCCGCGCCGGCCCCCGCGTCCCCCGTGCTGGCTCCGGAATACGCAGCCGCGAGTCCTACGTCGCCTCCGGTGCGGGTCTGCGGCAACCGCGAGATCCTTGGTAACGCTCCCTCATCCCCGCCCAGGAGAGCGGTCGTTATCCCGGCTGGCGATAACAGTGGCACCGTTCTCGCGCACAACTGGACCATCCGGCCGCATACGACGTACTGGTTCGCGCCGGGCAAGCACACTCTGGGTACTGGTCAGTTCAGTCAGATTATCCCGGCAGACGGTGACACGTTCATCGGAGCGCCAGGGGCAATTCTCGACGGCCAGCACGCCAATCTCTATGCCTTTACCCAAACCGCGCGCAACGTGACCATCCGTTACCTGACCATCCAGCACTTCGGGAAACCCGGCGTCAACAACGGCCAGGGGGTCGTCAACAACGGCATGGGATCCGGGTGGCGGATTGACCACGTGACGGTGCGAGACAACGCCGGTGCCGGGGTAATGCTCGGGTCCAATGGTGTTCTGGCGTACTCCTGCCTCAAGGACAATGGCGAGTACGGTTTCGCGGCAGGCGGCTCTCACATTACCGTAACGCACAATGAGATCGCCGGTAATAACACCGACGACTGGGAGACCCGGCAGCCCGGCTGTGGCTGCGCCGGAGGCGCGAAGTTCTGGGGCGTCAACGGGGCGACCGTTACCCGGAACTACGTGCACGGCAACCTCGGGCCGGGCCTGTGGGCAGACACCGACAACCGGGGCTTCAACGTTACGCATAACTACTTCGCCGACAACCAGGGCGAGGGATTTATCTACGAGATCAGCTATAACCTGCGGCTGGCCAACAACACGTTCGCCCGCAACGCCCTGGTGGCCGGGCCGAAGCTGGGTGGGTTTCCTGATCCCGCAGTCTACATTTCTGAGTCCGGCGCGGACAACCGGGTGCCTGGGCCATATGGGAACACATTGGCTATCACAGGCAACACGTTCGTCAATAACTGGGGCGGCGTGGTCCTGTGGGAGAGCGCTGATAGGTTCTGCGGCTCCCCCTACAACACATCGGCGGCCGAGTGCACCCTAGTCGACCCGAGAGTGATAACGAAGAACTCATGCAACGCCACCAATATCGCCACGGCGCTCTATTATAACGACTGCCGGTGGAAAACCCAGAATGTGCTGGTCAGCCGCAATTACTTCAATTTCGATCCGGCGACTATCGGCCCGGACTGCACCTCAGCGAAATTCTGCGGCTTCAACGGTATCTTCAGTCAGTGGGGCTCTAATCCCCCTTGGTCGCCATACCGGGGCAGCGTGGTCGAAAATCACATCACATTCGATCAGAACAATCATTTCGCGGCGAACAACTATATCGGGCCGTGGCAGTTTATGGTCCACGAACAGAACAATGCGGTGAGCTGGGCAACGTGGCGGGGAGCCCCGTATCACCAGGATGCGAATAGCACGATGAACCCGCGTAGCGATTGACTGATACGGGCAACGACCATGAATCAGGTGTGCAATTGATGGACGAGCAGGCCGTGCAGGCGTTTTGGCAGGATCATGCGTGTGGCGATGCCCAGGTCGGTGGGCTCCACGAGCGCTTTCGTGACGATTATGAAAATTTCTTCACCGACTACGACCACTTCCGCTATCAGAACGAACGCCACCTGCCAGCTTGCCTCGACGCCCTGAACGTGGCCGACAAGCGGGTGCTAGAGATTGGATTGGGCGAGGGTGCCGACGCGGAACGCCTGATAAAATCCGGCGCGCATTGGTCTGGGGTGGACCTCACCACCGAGTCTGTCGAGAGAGTACGGGCCCGCCTCACGCTGAGGAACCTCCCTCATGATGAGCTACGGCAAGGCAGCGTTCTCGCCTTGCCCTTCGCCGATGACAGCTTCGACATGGTGTTCAGCCATGGCGTGCTGCATCACGTGCCCGATATCAACCAGGCGCAGAGTGAGATCCATAGGGTGCTCCGTCCGAGCGGGGAGCTAGTCATCATGGTGTACGCCCGCTGGTCGTTGAACTATCTGGTATCCATAGCCGTGATCCGCCGTGCAGCGCTGCTCGCGGCCTACCCGCTCGCCAGGGCCGGGGTGCTGAAGCCAGGCCCAGCCCGCGGGATGCTGGCCGCCCATCTCGACAACGCCACGAAGATGGGGCTGTTCCGCTACCTGCGCCTGGACGAGTTCGTCCACCACAACACCGATGGCCCGGCCAATCCGTACGCCCTGGTGTACGACACCGCGCGCGTGGCGGAGGACTTCACGTCCTTCCGGGTCACGCGGACCTACAAGCGCTACATGCATGCGCCGCCACTCCCCGTGCACGGGCTACCTGGTGAAACCATCATGGGCTGGCATTTGTGGGCCCACCTGGTGCCGCGTGCATGATCGCCCGGGCATCCAGGCCGTGGCGGGAATTCTGCCCCGGCGGTATCAGGCACGCAGCCTGGATGCTCTATAGAAGGTGAGACAAACGGACGACGAATCATTTCCCAAGGGTGACAGCCGACTACAGGATGCGGCTTCCGTACCGTTGATAATTGCGACTATCCTCCGCGGGGACGGTATCACGGGCGTAGACACGCATATCCGGCAGCTACGCCGGTATCTCGATGAATGCGGTACCGGCAGCACACTCGTCACCCCGTTCTCGTGGGGCGGGCCGCTTGTGTATCCCGTTTTCGGCCTGCGCAAGCTCCTCCTGGAGCGGTGCAGTCGGCCGGCCAGCGTCGCCTGGTATCTGCACTGGCACGAGGTGTTCCTTCGCAAGGCACTGCGCCGACACCTCGCCGGGATGGGCGACTGCGTTGTCTACGCACAGGACGCTCCGGCCGCGCGGGCGGCCATGCGCGTGCGGCGAGGGCCGCACCAGCGTGTTGTGATGGCCGTCCACCTTCGGATCTCGAACGCCGACGAATGGGCCGACAAGGAGCAGATTAAGCGCGGAGGGACCGTGTTCCGAGCGATCAGGCGGCTGGAACGAGAGGTAATCCCGCGGGTCGACGGGCTCGTGTTCGTGTCCAGGTGGGGACGGGACGCGCTGTTGGGTTGGCTCCCAGAAGCCGCTGCTGTCCCCTTCGCTATCATCGGCAACTTCGTGGCGGCGCTGGACATCGAACCTTCCCCCGAGCCTCTCGGGGACCTGGTTACGATCGGTAATCTTGATCTTGTCAAGAATCATCGCTTTCTGCTGAAGGTCCTGGCTGAAGCAAAACGGACCGGGCGATCCCTCACCCTGGACGTGTTCGGGGACGGGCCGTGCCGGAAAGACCTCCTGCAGCAGACCCGCGCCCTGGCCCTGGAAGAGCAGGTCCGCTTCCACGGCTTCCGGCCTGACGCCCGCCGTTTCCTGCCCGGTTACCGAGCGTATGTTCACGCTTCATACTCCGAATCACTGCCTCTGGCGATCATCGAGGCGATGGCCGCTGGGCTGCCCATTGTGGCGGGTGACGCGGGAGGCATCGGTGAGTTGTGCGACGATGGCGTCGAGGCGCGGTTCTGGCCCCTCGATGACGTGGCCCAGGCCACGGCCACGCTTACCGACTTGCTCGACTGTGAGCCAGAGCGGTTGAAGGCGGCGAACGCTGCGCTCGAGCGATTCCACCGTGACTTTGACGCGGACGTCGTCGGCCCGGAACTGGAGGTATTCCTGCGGGGACGGCCGCCCCGGGCTCGACGGGCCGCGGCGCCTTCCTAGGCTAGAAACCCCGGTACTTCCATGACCTGCGCCGCAGCCACCCGTGCGCTTTGTGGGCGAACGCGGACACAATGAACGGCTCCAGGTGGCGCATCGCGCGCGGTCCGATGCGCCTGCGCAACTGCAGAGTGTGGTAAAGGGGGAGCCGGTTCACCTCGGGCCAGCAGTCAAAGGCAAACGCCACTAGCTCGTCCACGGGAGCCTGCTCGGCTTGCCCAAGATCATATGATCGTGCCGCGGCCCAGAGCGCTTCCCGGCCCAGCTTGCGGCGCATGAGGCCGGACAGGCGCTGATCGCCTGACACTTTGCCGCCGCGGCGATCAAGCGCCAGCTCGAAGGCCAGCCGCACCTGGCGCAGATCCTTCAGCGCATCATAGGACGTCCGCATGCTCTGCCCGTGGACCCGGTAATAGGCCTGATCAACACCGCGCAAGAAGCCGACGTCGGCGTTCGCCGCCAGCCGCAGCCACATCTCCAGGTCGCCGGCATGGGGTAGCCGCGGGTCGTATCCGCCGACTTGCCTTTGCACCGATGTGCGCACCACGACCTCCGGCGCCGTGATGCAGTTGCTTGCTTCACGGAACCGGCGCTCGAGCCACCACTGGCCCGGCCATATCGACCAGCCCCGCAGTTTGGTGCGGGCCGCGGGCAGCGGCTTGTCCTGCCAGAACCACAGCGGATGCCCGTAAACGAAGCCGACCTCGGGATGGGCGTCGAGCAAGTCCCTGGCCCGCTGCAGCGCGCCGGGAGTCAGCCGGTCATCTGCCGACACCAGAGCGCAATAGTCACCGTCAGCCCAGTCGAGCAAGCCCTCGTTGTAGGTCGCGATGTGCCCCTTGTTGGCGGTGTGGACGAGCACCTCCACCCGGTTGTCGCGGGCCGCGATCTTCCGCGCCGCCTCTGCGCTGTCATCGGGCGAGGCGTCGTCGATAATGAGCACGCGCACATCGACGCCCGCCTGGTCATCCAGCACGCTGCCGACGGCGTCCTCGAGGAAATGACCGTATTTGTAGCAAGGGATGACGACACTAACCGAAGTCATCGCCCGCTCTCCGGCTCCCGCGGGTGGCGGTCCGCAGGAGCGCAGGCACACCTGGTGCCCGGCAGCCGGGTCCTGGCCGGCTGGCGTGTTGCGGCCTGGTCATGACAATGAGACGCATAACACGGCGCAGGCGATGACATGAACTTGCGGTGATGCACGCACTGTGTCCTATTTCATAATCATGGCTAGGGTTGTTCCGCTCCCCGGTGGCCCGAATCGGAGGATCGCACCAGCGCAGCTTTCCGGGGCTGGTAGCGTCTGATTCGGCACGGTCACGAGCATATGCTGCCGCTCATGACGGGAATACCCTGCGGCGGCTGGCCGTCCGACGGGGTGGCTGGGACTGGATGGAGGGCGGGGGAATGACGTCGGTTCCGCTTGTCGATCTTGCGGCGCAGCACGCGGACGTCGCGGAGGAGGTCGCGGAGGGCTGGCGGCAGGTGCTGGCCAAGACCTCCTTCATCGCAGGACCGCAGGTTGCCGCGTTCGAATCCGAGTACGCCGCCTTCACCGGGGCGCAGCATTGTGTCGGGGTGGCGAACGGAACCGACGCGATCGAGATCGCGCTTCGCGCGCTCGGCGTCGGCCCGGGTGATGAGTGCATTCTTCCGGCGAACACCTTCATCGCGACCGCGGAGGCCGTGTGGCGGGCTGGCGCGACTCCGGTTCTGGTCGATTGCGCCGACGACGGGACATACCTGATCGACGTCGCCGCCGCCGAGGCCGCGCTGACACCGCGGACGCGGGCGATAATCCCGGTGCATCTCTATGGTCAGGCGGCCCCGGTCGAGCTGCTGCTGCCGCTGGCTGAGAGCGTCGGCGCGTGGGTCGTGGAGGACGCGGCACAGGCGCAGGGCGCCCGGCGCAGGGACAGGAACGCTGGTTCGCTCGGGCATGTGGCTGCTACCAGCTTCTACCCAGGAAAGAACCTCGGGGCATACGGTGACGCTGGCGCGGCAACCACCGATTCCGGAGAGCTGGCGGCACAGATGCGCATGGTCGCGGACCACGGTTCGCGACGCAAGTACGACCACGAGGTGATCGGCTTCAACAGCAGGCTGGACACCTTGCAGGCTGTCGTGCTGTCGGCGAAGCTGCGCCGGCTGGCGGGATGGAATGCGGCCCGGCGGGCGGCGGCCGGGCGCTACGACCAGCTGCTGGCCGGCGTTTCAGAAGTCATTAGGCCACGCGTTCTGGACGGCAACGAACACGTGTGGCACCTGTACGTCGTGCGCGTGCCGGACCGGGACCGGGTGCTCAAGGAGCTACACGCGGCGGGGATCGGCGCCGGGATCCATTATCCCGTGCCTGTTCATCTCAGCTCTGCGTTCGCCAGCCTCGGATACACCGACGGCGCGTTCCCCGGGGCCGAGAGGGCGGCGCGTGAAGTGCTCTCTCTGCCGCTCTTCCCCCAGATCACACCCGCGCAGCAGGAGCGCGTGGCGTCTGCCCTGACCGCTGCGCTGCGGCGCTCGTGATCCGTGGCGGCGCGGTGCAGGGCACCTGCGGTTCAGCCCCAGATATCGCGCAGCACGTTGAGCACGACGCGTGAGCCGAGCCGATCCAGCTTCACCGGCAGCTCCCGCATGTCAGCCAGGCTCTGGCGCACCGCACGCTGGTGCTCGACCGGACAGATGACCAGCAAGAAGCCGCCGCCACCCGCTCCGGTCAGTTTGGCGCCCGACGCCCCCGCCTCGAGCGCCCGGCTCACCGCGGCATCAATGTGACCGTTTGATACCCCCGGTGCCAGCTTCCGCTTGGCTTCCCAGCTCTCGCGCAACGCGGGGCCGATTGCGTCCACGTCGCCGTCACGGAGCCGCTGGGCGGCAAACCCGGCGAGGTCGCGCAGCTGGCCGAGCTGAGGGCGGGTGGCATCCAGCCGCGCGTTTTGCTCGGCCAGGATCGTGTCCGCGCTCCGGGTGATGCCGGTATAGAAGAGCATGATCTGCCGCTGGAGTGCCCGGCGGTCGGCCGCGCCGAGGTCCACTTCCTCGGCGACCACCTCATCGCCGGGCCCGAAACGGATGTCACGGATCCCGCCGAACGCGGCGATGTACTGGTCCTGCTTGCCGATGGGCTTTCCGCACCGGTCGATCTCGATCGCGCAGGCGCGCTCGGCTAGCTCCGCGGCGGAGACCTGCCGTCCCTGATACGCGAACAGCGCGTGCAACAGGCCGACGGTCACCGCGGACGACGACCCGAGACCGGAGCCCGCGGACGGGATATCAGCCAGTGTGGTGATCTCGACGCCCTGCGTCACGCCGGTCATCTGCATGGCTTCCCGGACGAGCTCGTGTTCCAGCTCCTCGACCCGAGAGACGATCTCCTTCTTGGAGTAGTTGACGTAGATGTCGTCGTCGAACCGCTGCTTCACGATGACGTAGATGTACTTGTCGAGGGCGCAGTTGAGGACCCGGCCGCCGTTCTCCCGGTAGAACCCGGGCAGGTCGGTACCCCCGCCCAGCAGGCCGATTCGCAAGGGTGTCTGGGTGATGATCATCGTGAGGCCCGCGCGGGCCACTCCTCCCTGGCTCGCCGGTACGCCTCGGCGGTACCGATATCGCGGAAGTACCCTTCGACCGGCACCGCCCAGGCCCGGCCCACCAACCGAGGCAGCAGGTCATAGCCGATGTCGCTGGGCGGCTCGCCGCGGATCTCGTCGAGCACGCTCGGGTGGAAGGCGTACATGCCGGCGTTGGTCAAGTCGGAAACCGGGTGGGCCGGCTTCTCCGCAAACCCGGTTACCCGGCCGGCGGCGTCGAGCTCGACCACCCCCCCGGCCGACGGATTGGGCGAATGGAACACCGTCAACGTCGCGATCGTGTCGTGCTCGGCGTGCGCGTCGATGAGCGAGCGGAGATCGAAATCCGTGAGGTTGTCGGCGTAGCAGGCCAGAAACATTTCCTCACGATCGACCCACCGCCGGTTGGCCAGCAGCGTGCCCGCACTGCCGAGCAGCTCCGGTTCGAAGAACGTGCGAACCTTGGGCGGCGCCGTGCGCGCGGCGACGTGACCCCTCACCACGCCCGGCAGGTGGTGCAGGTTGACCAGGACCTCATCGACACCCGCGCGGTCGAACTCATCGAGCCAGATGTCGATCAGGGGCCGGCCGGCGACAGGCAGCATGCACTTCGGCGTGGTGTGGGTGATCGGCCGCAGGCGGCTGCCGACCCCCGCGGCGAGCAGGAACGCCTTCACCCCGCCGCCTTACGGACGACGCCCAGCGCGCGCATCCGCGCGTTGGCCTTGGCCAGCACCCCGTCCAGGCCGTCCATGCCCTTGAGCCAGGCCGCATAGGCGGCGACGGAATCGGCCGGGGTGTGCCGCGGGTCCCAGCCCAGCGCCCGGAGGGCGCCGATGTCCGACAGGATGTGGCGCGTGTCGCCGAAGCGGTACTCGCCGGTGACCACGCCGGGCTGGTCGGAGCCGTAGTGACGCATCACGACGTCGGCGAATTGCCTGGTCGTGACCGCCTCGCCGCCGCCGACGTTGAGGACCTGCCCGGCGGCGCGCTCGTCGGTCAGCACGAGGATGTTGGCGTCCACCACGTCGTCGATGTTGACGTAGTCGCGGATCGCCGCGCCGTCCTCGTACAGGATCGGCGCGAGGCCCTGCAGGTAGCTGAGGCAGAAGATGCGGCAGGCGCCCGAGTAGGTGTTGTAGACCGACTGCCGCGGGCCCTGGACAATGCTGTAGCGCAGCGCGACGGTCGGGATGCCGTACCGGCGGCCCAGGTTGACGGCGACCATCTCCTGGCCGAGCTTCGACATGCCGTAGGCGTTCTGCGGATTGGAGACCCGCTCGGGCGTGGGCTGCATCTCGAGCGGCCCGCCGCACGCGGGGCACGGAATGTCCCACTGGCCCGCGGCGAGGGCGGCCTCGGGCCGCATCCCGGGTACCTGCTCCCCGTCGGCCGGGCACCGGTAGAGCCCTTCGCCCATCGCGGCTTGCGAGGACGCCACCACAACGCGGGCCAGGTCGAGGCGCTCGGCGACGATGATCTCGTAGATCAGCGCCGTCGAGACCACGTTCACGTCGGAGAACCGGGAGAAGTCGGGCAGGTAATCCTGGTACGCGGCGAAGTGGTAGACGGCGTCAACCCGGCGCAGCAGGTTCGCAAGCAGGTCACGGTTGCGGGTGTCGCCCTGGTAGAAATCGGCTCCGGGGCTGATGTATTCGGGGCGGCCATCACGGTGCACCGGCGGGGTCAGCGCGTCGAGCACGATCACGTCGTGGCCGAGCGCGAGGAGCCGGTCGCAGGTGTGCGACCCGATGAACCCGGCGCCGCCGGTGACGAGAATCCTCATGACCGTCGGCTGCGCCGGCGCTCGGCGGCCTCGCGGTACACATCGAGGGTCGCCGCGCC
>Ga0126374_10000147_pt1 | contig 14201 bp, 13 predicted proteins | sample PanSoiMetPlot_12_FD_89874 | JGI IMG/M metagenome (GOLD analysis project Ga0126374, IMG submission 89874) | Tropical forest soil microbial communities from Panama - MetaG Plot_12 | ecosystem: Environmental > Terrestrial > Soil > Tropical forest > Bulk soil | place: Panama | collected 2016-02-17
TGGGCATTGGCGGTAATTTCCGCCGTCGGATACGAAGAATTATCGACTAAAATGTCCTGCGCGAGAATGATAATATCGACGGCGCGCCGGAAGGACTCGGTGTCAAAAACTTCGTCCTCCCGAAGGTATTTCAGCAGGTTCAACGACGCCAGGTTACAGGCCGAGTTGTCCAAGTGCATGTACTCGGAACAGGGATTGGAAGCGTTGATCCGCGCGGTGTTCGAACAGGTATGCCAGTCATTGATCGTGCTATCGTACTGCATGCCCGGATCGCCGCAGAAATAGGTGCTCTCGGCGATCATCCGTAGCAGGTCGCGCGCCTTGAACGTTTCGCAGACTTCCCCCGATCTCACGTAGCGGGTCTTCCACTCGCGATCCTGCTGCACCGCCTGCATAAACTCATCAGAAACACGGACTGAATTATTGGCGTTTTGAAAAAAGACGCTCCCATAAGCAGGCCCGTCCAAGCTGGAGTCGTAGCCGGCTCCGATCAGCGCCCAGGCCTTCTTCTCTTCTTCCACCTTGCACTTGATAAACTCCTCGATGTCCGGATGGTCGATATTTAAAACCACCATTTTCGCGGCCCGCCGGGTTTTGCCTCCGGATTTAATGACTCCCGCCGACGCATCCGCAGCTTTCATGAATGATACCGGCCCGGACGCCGTTCCGCCGCCCGCTAATTGCTCCTTCGAGGACCGGATCTTGGAGAGGTTCACTCCCGAACCGGAACCGCCCTTAAAAATAACCCCTTCTTTACGGTACCAGTCAAGAATCGAATCCATGGTGTCGTCCACGGAAAGAATGAAACAGGCGGAACATTGAGGTTTTTCTTCGATCCCACAGTTGAACCATACTGGGCTATTAAAGCACGCCTTCTGGTGCACTAAGATATGAGTTAGCTCATCGGCGAATGCCAGGGCATCTTCCTCGGCTGCGAAATAGCCGTCCTTCGAGCCCCAGCCAGTGATGGTATCGACTACGCGGCCAATCATTTGGCGCACGCTATGCTCCCTCTGAGGGCTGCCCAATGGACCACGAAAATACTTTGATACCACCACGTTGGTGGCCATTTGTGACCAAGCTTTAGGGATTTCGACATTGGATTGCTCAAATACAACGTTGCCTTTCTCATTTGAGATGGAAGCCGAACGCTGCTCCCATTCGATTTCGTCATAGGGACTAATCCCGGCGCGGGTAAAATACCGCTCCACTTTCAAGCCGGTTTTTACCCTGTCCTGCTCTTTACCAGCGATAGGTTCTGTCTTTTGCGGCATACTGCTAGCCATGGTCCTGATCCCCCTCTTCTAAGAAATCCTCAATATATGGTGTGAGCTAGAATTTAACTATACCAGGTTTTGTACTTGTAAAAGCATTTTTAAAGTTTGTCAATAAAATTTTTTCGCAGCCCTGTTTGCCTGATTTTTCGCTAACTTTGGGCCGGCCTTACAACAAAATGAGGGCGCACATTGGCAACTTATGGAGTCGGCGCATCACATCTGCTAAGTTTTACTCCCGGATGGCTAAAAAAGATCCACAAGGAGAGCGGGTTGGCGATGTTCTAGCTATGTCTCTCAAACGGCTTCAGTTAGGGCCGCGATTGGAAGAGTACGGTGTCTGGCCCGTTTGGAACGACGTCGTGGGTGTACCCATCGCCCGTAATGCCCAGCCGGAAAAAATCCGCAACGGGACGCTATTCGTGAAGGTGACAAGCCCGGTCTGGATGCAACAGCTTCAATACATGAAAATCATGATTATCGAGCGCATCAATCAACGGCTTAAGGCAGATATCGTAAAGAACATTTTTTTTGTCGTCGGTAGGGTCGATGCCGATAATGATGCTGATGAAGGAAACCCGCCACCGGTGCTGCCTCAACGCGTCATCGCCACGGAGAGCCAGTTGGACGACCGATTTCTTGAATCCATAGAAAATCCTGAGATTCGCCAAGCTTTCAGGCGATTGCTGCGCAGCTACGCACGCTGGAAGCAGAAGCATTAACCCGGATTCCGCAGCCAACATCACTACCTGCATAGCGAGGCGTGAGCCTGGAGGAGCGAAGGCACAGAAGCGTAATGTTTCAAAGTCCTTTTGGTACTCGGTACTCCGTTTTCAATGATTCATTATATGCTCATCGCACCCGCGCTCACTATAATCCTTAGTTAGAGGCAGAGACTCATTGACTTCGCTCTGGAAGGCTTGCGCCTCGCTCGTCGTTTTCACATTCAACTGCGGAATTCGGGGTTAATAGGCGAAACTACTGCCAAGCGCAAAGGGCATGGCGCGAAACGTTCTTAGTTTGCTCCTTGCTTTGCCAGTCGGTACGTTTTAGCGTGGCCGCGCCTTTGAGGCTTTTTCCAGTCTGGAGTCACAAAACTAATCCGCTCGCTTCCCGGCGCCTTCCAGCGCTCCCGCTAGCATCGCTTCCACCTCGCGCGTGTATTTTTTTCCTCGCTCATAGATTACAAGAGGCGCATGCACCTGCACACCGCTTTTCCCGCCTTTCACCCCCTCCACCAAGACCAAAGACGCCTCGGTTTCAGCAAATGAATGAACCATCCTCACGCGCTTTGGCTCTATTCTCGAGTGACGCATGGTATCGATCAAATCGATGGCGCGAACCGCGGAGTAAATCACCGCCATTCTACCTTTGGCGGGCAATAGATAAGCGCCCGCCGCGATAAAATCAGTCAGGTTACCTTCACATTCATGACGGGCGATCTGCTTTTCTTTGTTAGGACTTATGCGGCCGGCACTTGGCCGCCTGTATGGCGGATTGCAAACCACGGCATCGAAGCTTTCCGGCCGGGCGACTTTCTCTATGGAGCGAACGTCGCCGCGCTGGATGCGAACTCTTTTATCAAAGCCGTTCAGTTGAACGTTACGGCAAGCCCTCTCCGCCATAGCTGCTTGGAACTCTATTCCCACAACGAAGATCGATGGATGCAAATAAGCCAAGATCAGCGGAATAAGTCCATTCCCGGAGCCCAGCTCGACAATATTTTCTTCTTTTCGAATCGTCGCGAAACAGGCCAGCAAAACAGAATCCACGGAAACGCGGTAGCCACGGCGGCTTTGAACAAACTTCAGATTTCCTCCAAACAAGGTATCGAGAGTCTCGTCGTCTTTTGGACTATCGACGGCCGTGTTTATGACGAGGGAATTTTCTGCTGCGCTGCGTCGCAGACAATGGCCCCGGGAAAAAGTCGCCATCACTTCCTTCCAAAAGAGCGGGCAAATATTTTGCTTGCTTGAAAATCGCTAAAGTTTTCTATATTAGCCTAATCTTGATGTCCGCGCGAAGTAAAGCATGCTTTCTTTAATTGCTCAAATCGGCCGCACTACGATTCAACAGCTTGCAGGCATGGGACGAATGTTTCTCTTTCTTCTCTCTGCGTTCGCATGGGTTTTCCGGCCTCCCCCGCGCCTGCGTCTGATTGTCGAGCATATTCGCACCATCGGCGTTGATTCGCTTTCGGTGGTGCTTCTTTCCGGTGTGTTCACTGGAATGGTTCTGGGACTGCAAGGTTATTATAGTTTGCGGAAATTTAATGCCGAAAGTTTTCTTGGCTCCGCGGTGGCGTTGAGCTTGCTACGCGAGCTTGGTCCGGTTCTTTCGGCTTTCATGGTAACTGGGCGAACCGGCTCCGCGATGGCGGCGGAGCTCGGCAGCATGAAGGTGACCGAACAGATCGACGCGCTCTATTCCATGGCCATCAATCCAATTCAATATTTGGTTTCTCCCCGTATCATTGCAGGCCTCATTTCTATGCCGCTTCTTACCGCCATCTTCGACGTAGTCGGCATCTACGGTGCATACCTCATCGGCGTCGGATTGCTCGGCGTCAGCTCGGGCAGTTACTTTGCGGGCATGCAGAGCAGCGTCGTTTTCCACGACGTCTGGAGCGGCATGCTCAAATCGGTGAGCTTCGGTCTCATCATCACCTGGGTTTGTTGTTATAAAGGTTTCCATGCCCTTCCCATGGCCACCGGCGTCGGTCAGGCCACGACAGAATCTGTTGTGCTCTGCTTTGTCCTGATTCTTGTGTGGGACTATTTCATGACCTCGGTCATGCTTTAAGTTCATGATTCGAGTTGTCGATCTGCACAAGAACTTCGGCCGCCAGGAGGTCCTCAAGGGAATCAATCTGGATGTTGAGGCCGGTAAAATCACCACGATTATCGGCGGTAGCGGCGGCGGTAAGACGGTGCTTTTGAAACATTTAAATGCGCTTCTCCTGCCAGATCGAGGCAGCGTGCTGGTGGACGGGGTAGACATCACGAAAATCGGCGAAAGCGCACTCAATAATATCCGGCAGAAATTCGGCGTCCTGTTTCAAGGCGCGGCTCTACTGGATTCCATGACGATCTACGACAATGTGGCCTTCCCTTTGCGGGAAAAAACCAAGTTGACCGAGACCGAGATTCAGAAGAGGGTGGAGCAAAGATTAGAGCAGGTGGGACTTGTGGGCGCGGGTTACAAGTATCCCGCTGAAGTCAGTGGCGGCATGAAAAAGAGGGCGGGACTCGCTCGGGCCCTCGTCATGGAGCCTGAAATCGTTCTCTTTGACGAGCCGACGACGGGATTGGATCCGCTTTTGGGAAAAAGCATTCATCAGCTGATCCGGAAAATACATGGCGCCTTCGGATTTACCGGAGTTATTGTCAGTCACGATATACCGGAGGTTTTCAAGATTTCCGATCGCGTGGCGATGCTTGCCAACGGCGTGATTGCCGAGATCGGGAAGACAGAGGAATTCGTGGCTTCGCAAAATCCGATCGTGCGGCAATTCGTACGCGGAGAAACCGAAGGTCCGCTCGCGGTTTTATAGGAGATTTACCGGTGAATCACACGCGCAGTGAAATTATCGTGGGTTTTTTCGTTCTGATCGGACTTGCCTGCCTCGGCTATCTCGCCATCAGGCTGGGAAAACTCGAAGTGATGGGTGCCAGCGGTTACACGGTTTATGCAGATTTTTCTTCGGTGGCCGGACTCAAAGTCGGCGACCCGATAGAAATCGCCGGCGTCAAAGTCGGCCGGGTCGAGGCCATCCGACTAGCGGACGATCGCGCCCGCTTGGAGCTGCGGCTGCAGGATGGCGTAAAATTGCAAGACGATGTGATCGCTTCCGTCCGCTCGCGTGGCTTGATCGGGGATAAGTTCATTCTTGTTTCTCCTGGAGCTTCGGATAAAATCCTCCCTCCCGGCGGCAAGATCCGGGAGACCGATTCGCCGCCGGACATTACGGATTTGATCGGCAAGTTTGTGGGCGGCGATTTAACTTCAAAAGGTGAAACGAAAGATGAAAGCCAGAAGACGAAAGATGAAGGTCAGAAATAGTCAAGTGGTGTTGGGGCTCTGCTGTTGGCTCGCGGCGATGGTCGGGGGCCCGTCGCATGCAACGGCAGGGCCGCCAACGGACCAGATTAAAACCACCGTCGACCAAGCTCTGGTGGTGTTAAAGGACCCTCGCCTGAAAGCTCCGGCCAATACCAAAGAGCGGCGCGATCAGCTCAAACAAATTCTCTTTGCCCGTTTCGACTTCAACGAGATGGCCAAGCGCGCCCTCGGAGCCGAATGGCGCAAGCGCACGCCCAAGGAACAGGAAGAGTTTGTTAGTCTTTTCACTGAGCTGCTAGAACGCTCTTACACCGAAACCATCGAAGCTTATACCGACGAAAAGATCAGCTATGTCGGTGAAAGGATCGATGGCTCGTACGCGGACGTCAATAGCAAACTTCTCACAGGTAAAGGCGAGGAGGTTCCCATTAACTACAAAGTCCAGCTTAGCGGCGGTGAATGGCGCGTTTACGACGTAGTGGTGGCAAATATCAGCATGGTGAACAATTTCCGTTCACAGTTCACTCGCGTGCTCGCCAATTCTTCCTATGAAGAATTGATTCGGAGACTTAAATCGAAGGCCGACGGCACAACCCAAAAGAACTGAGCTATTAAAGAGTTAGTTCATAAGTAATCATAGAGCGACCGAGGGGCGAGCCTTGGAGAGCGCGGCCACGCGCGCGTGAAAGTCTCTTGGGGGCCCAAACCGTCGGAGTTCCCACCTAATATTTCGCCTTCGAGCCAAAACGTTCAGCTCTCGCAACCAACTTTCTGCTCCGGCCAGTATTCCCTTGACTCCACAGCCCTTCGCGCAGTATTCGGAGGGTGATACTTTGTTGGAAGGAGTCCACTCATGTCAACCTGGATCGATTGGCACTCGCATCACACGGCGCCTGAAGCCGCGGAGCAATTCGACGCCTTCACGGGCAAAAAAACCAAAATCGACGACTACGACTCGACGGATTTTTCCCAACGAGTAAAAGCGATGGATGAGGTCGGCCTGGATCTTCAACTCATCTGCCAGGGAGCCGGCCTTTACGCTGATCAGTTGCCGGCCGAACAAGCGCTAAAAATCATGCGGGAATCGAACCGGCTCCTCGCTGAGCGGCTCGCTCCCCATGGCGACCGCCTGATGGGCGCAACGGCGCTTTCGCTAAAGAATATCGACGCTTCAGTTCAAGAACTTGACCGCACCGCGACGCAGGGTTTTCGTGCGGCTCTGCTTTACCCCACCGTCGATGGCGAAATGGTCGTCGATTTGCCGGATATAAATCCGATCTACGCCAAAATCTCCGCTCTCGGTTGGCCGATCTTTCTCCACGGCGCCGGCTCGGCCAAAAACCCAACCCTCAAACGACTCGAAGACGGCGGCGCCGGCGTGGCCTATGCCGTGCTCTCCGATGCTGAGATATCGGAATGCGTCCTGCGCATGATCGCTAGCGGCGTGTTTGATCGGTATCCGAATTTGCGTATTGTCATCCGCAGCTCGGGCGGCGGCTTGCCGTTGTTGCTGCACCGTTTTTTCTGGAAGCACAAGGGACCAGCGGGCGAAAAGCGTTATTCGGAAATTTTCCTTGAACACTTCTTGATCGACTGCGCGAGCTCGGATGCCCGCACATTGTCGTTCTTGATCGATACCATGGGTGAAGAACGAATGGTTTTCGGTTCTGACTATTGCGGCGGGCTCGGGCCGTTAGCCAAGGGCTTCGGCGCCGTGAACAAGCTGTCGAACCCGGGCCACGTAAAAAGCTTTATGGAAAAAAACTCACGCCGTCTGCTTCATCTGTAAATAGCTAGCGGGCGGTTGCGAGAACAAAGGTCATAGCGCAAATCATTTTTTCCCTTGCTCTTTCGTTTTCAGTAAGCGTTTATGGCTTACCAGTACGATCTCACGATTATCGGTGGTGGCATCATCGGTCTCGCCACGGCGCTGAAGATCACCGAAGTTTACCCTCGCACCCGGCTGCTGGTGTTAGAGAAAGAACCCAAACTGGCGCAGCACCAAACCGGTCATAACAGCGGTGTGATCCACTCGGGGCTGTATTACCGGCCCGGTTCCTTGAAAGCCCGTACTTGCGTCTCCGGAGGCAAAGCCCTGGTAGCATTCTGCGACCAGAACGGTATTCCCTACGACCGCTGTGGAAAAATAGTCGTCGCCACAAGCGCCGAAGAGGTACCGCGGCTCGAAGAGCTTCATCGCCGCGGCACCGCCAATGGGCTTCAAGGGCTGGAAATGGTCGGTCCTGAGCGGTTAAAAGAACTGGAGCCCCACGCCACCGGCGTCAAAGCCCTCATCGTGCCCGCCACCGGCATCATCGACTACAAAAAAGTAGCCGACGCCTACGCGGAAAAGGTCAGAACCATGGGCGGTGACATCCGCACATCACACCGAGTCTTGGGTATCCTGGAACGGGATGGTGAACTCATATTACAGACATCTCAAGGGGATTACCGCACAAGCCGCCTGATCAATTGCGGCGGCCTCTATTCCGACTTGGTCGCTAAAATGATGCACGCCAGCGACAACACGACAACCCAGGAAGAGCACAAAATTATTCCCTTCCGCGGCGAATATTATAAAATTACGCCGGAAAAACACTTTCTCGTGCGCAATCTGATCTATCCGGTCCCCGATCCGACTTTTCCATTTCTGGGTGTGCACTTCACGCGGATGATCAACGGCGGCGTGGAAGCCGGCCCCAACGCCGTATTTGCTCTGGCCCGCGAGGGCTACCGCAAGACCGATGTCAATCTAGGAGAGCTTTGGAAAACCATCTCCTTCAAAGGCTTCTGGGCGATGACTGGAAAATATTGGCAGACCGGCCTAGGCGAACTCTATCGCTCACTCAGCAAGTCAGCTTTTGTTAAAGCGCTGCAAAAGCTACTTCCGGAAATCACCGAAAGCGATCTGATCCCCGGCGGCGCTGGGGTCCGCGCCCAGGCCGTGTCAGCCAGCGGCGCGCTGGTGGATGATTTTGTCATCAAACAAAGCGCCAACGCCATCCACGTTCTCAACGCCCCCTCTCCCGGAGCCACGGCGTCCTTGGCTATCGGTCAAAGCATCGCCGAAATGGCGGCCAAGAATTTTGAATTGAAAAATTGATTTCCTAGATTAACCGCAAAGAGCCTAGCGCGGCAAAGCCGCAATCAAATATTAAAACGACGGCAAAGAACGCAAAAAATTCGGAGTATCTCCCGCAAAGACGCGAAGGCGCAAAGGGAAAAAAATTTCCAAACTTAGCGTCTTGGCGCGAGTAATATCCGAGAGTTTTTAGGACCCCAAATTTGCGCAACGGCTTGAACCTCTTGAACGTTTTGAACGGCTGGAACTGTTTCTACCCATACTTATTCTTGCTTTCCATCTTTGCGTCTCATATCGTGGCCGCACATCCCTCGGAGGTTGACGGATTATGATTATCGAATACAAAGGCAAACGGCCGAAAATCTCCCCCACGGCATTTATTGCTCCCACGGCTGTTTTGATCGGCGACGTTACCATTGGTGACGAAGCAAGCATTTGGTGGGGAGCCGTCATAAGATCCGATCAAAACGGCAATCCCATCGTCGTGGGTGCCCGCACCAGCATACAAGACAATTGCGTCCTTCATTCCGGCGAAGCGCCGACTATTATCGAAGAAGATTGCACTGTCGGCCATTGCGCTGTGATGGAAGGTCCGCTGGTCAAACGCGCGGCCATCATCGGCATGAATGTTACGCTTTTAGAAGACGTGGAAATCGGTGAAGAAGCGCTGATCGCCGCGGGCAGTGTTGTGGTTCCGCATACAAAAATTCCGCCGCGGGTCCTAGCCGCGGGCAGCCCTGCGAAAGTCAAAAAAGAACTCGCCGGCGAAGCTTTGAACTGGATCAAGATGGGCTCTTCGACCTATGTGAATCTGTGCAGGAGCTACATGGGCGGCGACTACAAGGTTATCGGCTGACGAATAGATCGTTCAAAATTCAACGTTCCGGGTTCAAAGTAACAAATCCCGTTCCGGGAACTCTCGATTATCAGTCCCGTTGCGTGGTCGCCGTGAAAGCGTGCGCCTCGCTCTTTGTTTCAGCTTTCACTGTGGAATCGGAGTTCACGACGGTACGAATAGCGTACTCTTGACAGCCACGGTCCGTCCGCGCAATTCTACTCGCCAGAGCCCTTGAGGAATGAAACGTCTATGACGGCGAATCAGCCCTTAGAAATCGAATTCCCTGTGATGCGCTACGATATCACGATGCCGCTTCTCGAGGGACGGGTTCCGATCGACGGTGTAACGCTTAGGCCGGTAAAATCCTCGTCGATGATCAACAAGGAAGAGCCCAAAATGAAAGCCGGCGATTTCGGCCTGTGCGACCTCAACATCGGTTATTTTCTGCCGGCGATCGAAGCCGGTTGGGAGATCATAGGCTTGCCGGTATTTTCCAAGCGTAAGCCGGTCTACCAGCTTATTTTCTGTTACGCCGATGCCAAGATAGAGTCGCCAAAGCAGCTCGCCGGCAAGCGCATCGGTTCGCGCACTTACCGAACCGCGCTCACGGTGTGGGCGCGGGGACTCTTACGCGAGCGTTACGGCGTCGATCTGTCGCAGGTTCAATGGATCCTCCAAGCCAAGGAGGTGTTTCCCGTCCACGACCAGGCGGTGAAGATCGAATATGTCGACGATAGTAAAAATATGGTTCAGCGTTTGATCGCCGGCCAGTTGGACGCGCTGATCACGGACATTTCGGATACCAAGCTGTTCGCAACGCTTGAGAGCCATCCAAAAGTAAAGCGCCTATTTCCCGACTACATGGCGGAAGATAAAAAACTTTACAACGAGACAGGCATCTTCACGCCGGTGCACATAATCGTGATGAGCAGGACACTCGACCGTAGATTTCCCGAACTGGCGGCGAAATTCTACGCGGCGTTCGAACAGGCGAAGCAAATCGCCTACGACGATATCCTCAGCGACCGCGGCGGTTTTTCCGTCGTGTATTTGAGAGAGCGCATGAAAGAACAGATCAAAGCCTGGGGCGAGCCGTGGCAATACGGACTCAAAGCGAATAAAGCGACCTGCGACGCATTCATTAAATACAACGTGGAGCAAGGCATGATTCGAGCCAAACCGTCCTACGCCGACATCTTCGCTTCGAGCACTCTCGATACATAGTTCGGTTTAAATCCGGAGGAGACTTACCATGCTGTCGGTAGAAGATAACGACCTTTTAACCCAAACTAACCGGGGAATGCCCATGGGCGAGCTTATCCGGCGCTACTGGGTTCCAGCGCTCTTGTCCGAGGAAATCCCCGAGCGTGACTGCCCGCCCGCTCGGGTGCGCATGCTGGGCGAGGAATTGGTAGCTTTTAGAGACAGCCAGGGACGCATCGGCTTGCTTGCCGAGCACTGCGCCCACCGCGGGACATCGCTGTATTTCGGGCGCAACGAAGAGTGCGGGCTGCGCTGCGTTTACCACGGTTGGAAGTACGATGTGGATGGAAACGTGCTCGAGACGCCGGCGGAACCGGGCGACAGCGACTTTCGAAAAAAACTTCATCACACCGCTTATCCGACCCACGAAGCCGGCGGCGTGGTCTATGCCTATCTCGGACCGCCCGCAAAAATGCCTTTATTTCCCTCCTATGAATGGACTCAGGTACCGCTTGAACAGACCTATGTGACCAAATGTTTGATGGAGTGCAGCTACCTTCAGGGCTTGGAGGGAGAGTGCGATTCGTCGCATCTTTCTTTTCTCCATCGCGCGCTCACCAATGAACGCAATCAGCCGCTCTACAAAATCGATACTGCGCCGGCTTATGAAACCGAAGAAACGGATTTCGGTGTGCGGCTGATCGCAACCCGCAACGCCGCCGACGATCAGCACTACGTTCGTTTTTCCGCGTTCGTGCTCCCCGTTTATGGCTGCGTTCCCGCCGGCCGGCCCACCAATGAGCTCGATGGTTACGAAATCCACACCTATGTTCCCGCAGACGATACACATACGTGGCGCTACGACATCGGCTTTCGTCGGAGCCGCGCGGTGTTAGAGGAAGAAGTTCACCGGCGGAAACAGATCGGCCCGGACTACCGCCGCATTCGCAACGCAAGCAACAACTACCTGCAGGACCGACACATGCAGAGGACGGTTAACTTCACTGGCATAGAAGACTTTCTCAATCACGACGCCTGCGCCACAGAAAGCATGGGCGCAATCTTCGACCGCAGCAAAGAACACCTCGGCGTCAGTGACAAAGCGGTTATCGCGGTGCGCAAGTGTTTGTTGAATATCGTCAAGGCGCTTCAGGGCGGCGCAGAACCGCCTCATCTGGTGCGCGACCCCGAACGGAATCACTTCCCGCACATTGATTGCTTCGCTTATCTGTTGCCGCGGCACGTGCCGTGGCGCGAGCACTTTGATTACCTCGCGGGATCGGCGCAAAAAGAAAACCCAGCCGCGTTTACGGCCAAGCAAAAGTTCGCGTCGTGAACGGCAGCCTAACCCCGTAGCCTTACGCCAGCAACGAGACACCTGGAGACACTATGAAAAGGACGAAACCAGCGAGCGCTCTACGCCGCTCCGCCATCAAACTTGCCGAGGAAGAACTTCGCGTGGGCGCCAAGATTCTCGAATACGAAATGGGCGACATATGGGGTCATGTCGGTGTGCGTTTGCCCGATGATGAGGGCATCGCCGTTCAGATGTTTCGCCGCCCCGAAAGCGGCAAGAAAGATTGGCTCGTTCACTTCGACTACGAAATGAACAAGCTCGGGGGCGTCGGCACACCGCCTCGCGAGGCAGCGATTTATACGGGGATCTTCAAAGCACGTCCAGACGTCAACGCCGCCGTCCATTCCCACGCGCCGATGTGCGTCGCGCTTAGCCTCGCCGACAAGCCGGTTTCCTGCGTGCAAATGCAGTCCGACCGCTTCGGCCGCGGCGTACCCATCTATCCGAAACCGATATATATCTTAAATGATGCCGAAGGAGCCGATCTGGCTCGCACCCTTGACCAAGCGCCCGCCGTGATGATTAAAGGTCACGGCATCGTCGCCGTCGGCAAGACCATCGACGAGGCCTGCATATGCGCTATGCGCATGGAACGCGCCGCGAAGATCATGGCTATGGCCCAGCTTTTCGGATTCAAAGGCGTTTCGGACGAGTTCATCGGACAACTCGCCGGCAGCAAAGAGAAACTCTTCGCACAACCAAGAACGAGAACGACCCATTCCGCGGAGTGGACCTACTACGCCGACAAGATCAAAAAAGGGGAGCTTTGGACGCGCGGATGGACGTAGCAAGACCGTTTTTGAGTTTCGGGTTTCGAGCCTCGTGTTAAAGAGACACATAGACGCAGTTAGCTTCCTCGGCCCTGCGACAACGCAAAAGGAGGAGAGCGCAGATGTTTAGCCGGTGGCTCTATACAGTTCTTCTGCTCTTCGTTTTCCCAGTCCAACTCGCCGCGCAGGAGCACTACCTTGTCGCCTATGCCGGTTTCGGTGGCTTTCAAGCTCCGGTCTGGGCGCCGAAGGACTTGGGATTGATGACAAAATACGGCTTCAATGGCGACGTGGTCTTAGTTCCCGGTTCGGTTCGCCAGATTCAAGCTCTCCAGGGAGGCAGCATTCATTTTGCCCAGGTGGATGCGGCCACGGCCATCAACGCGATCAATCAGGGCGCGGATCTCGTGATGTTATCCGGCTCCCTCAATTCATTCCCATACAGTTTCATGGTGCAAAAGGAGATACGCAAACCGGAGGATTTGGTGGGAAAAAAGATCGGCATTCTTGCCGTCGGCGGAGCCACCGAAACGGCGACCATTCTCGCGCTCAAGGCATGGAATGTGCCGCGCCAGTCGGTGACGATCTTCCCCGCCGGAGACCCGGTGGCTCGAATCGTGGCCCTTTCAGCGCGCGCCATCGACGCCACCGTGCTGTCCTATCCTGACATCAATGAAGCGGTCCGAGTGGGGATGCATTCGCTGGCGGACATGAGCGAGATGAAAGAAGCGTCGTTTCCGATGAACGTGATGGCAGCGCGCCGCTCATTCGTGGAAAAGAACCGCGAGGTTGTCAAGCGCTTCCAGCAGGCGTATGCCGAAGGAACCTACCAGTTCATCAACAATAAGGACAAAGGCGTAGCGGTGCTGGCCAAGTGGTTGCGGTCAAAAAACTCGAAGGCGATTGAAGAGACTTACCAGTATTTCGCCAAAAAATTTTCCTTCCCCACTCGTGTATCCCAAGTCGGTCTGCGCAATACCTTGGAGCTGCTCTCCCAGCGACCGGGAGCCAAGATCGATATGAATGTGAACAAATATCTCGACGAAAGCACCCTCGACGAGTTGGAGCGCGAAGGTTTTTTCAAACGGCTCTCGGGAAAAAGCTGACCTGGAAAACCTGCGCAACTAGCTTGACGGGTTCGACATCGCTCCAGAGAGAATTCGGCGAAACCAGAAACGGAGTCTTTTCATGCGGAGGATTTGTACTTTGTTGTTCGGCTGGTTATTCTTCTTTGTCGCGCCTTCTTCGTTTGCGCAAAACGCCAAGCTCATCGAAGCCGCCAAAAAAGAAGGCGGCAAGGTCATTGTCTATACTTCCATGGAAACCTTTACCGCCGACGCTCTCAAGAATGCCTTTGAAAAGAAAACCGGATTGCAAATGGAATATTGGCGCGGCGGCTCCACCGAAGTCATCGATCGCGTTCTGAGCGAGCACCGCATCGGCAAGCCCATTTTCGATGTCGTTGCGACCACCGGCGATCACATGCACCTAATGTTTAAAGCAGGCGCCTTCGCAAAGTACGAATCACCTTCACTCAAGGGATTCGCCAAAGATGCCATCGATCCCAATCTCGGGGCCAGATACCGCAATGTTTTGTACGGCGTTATTTATAACA
>Ga0126374_10000151_pt1 | contig 14089 bp, 17 predicted proteins | sample PanSoiMetPlot_12_FD_89874 | JGI IMG/M metagenome (GOLD analysis project Ga0126374, IMG submission 89874) | Tropical forest soil microbial communities from Panama - MetaG Plot_12 | ecosystem: Environmental > Terrestrial > Soil > Tropical forest > Bulk soil | place: Panama | collected 2016-02-17
CGAATCCCGTGGTGCGGGACGTGGTGAGCGGGCAGTGATCGCGCCCTCCTCACCGCCGCCGCTCCTGCGCGTGGAGGCGCTCGGCGCAGATGCCCTCGGCAACGTCCATCGCGATCTCCTCGAGCAGCTCTGCCACGGTGCTGGGGTGGATGCCGTAGCGCGCCGGCTGGCGCACGTACCAGTCCAGCACCGCGAGGTCATCCCCGCGGAGGTGCAGCGTGACGGGTACAGTGCGCAGCTTGGCGGGCAGCACCGCGCGCCGCTGGCGGGCCGGGACCGCGGTCCGCATCGGCATCGACATCGCGTGCTCCTCCTTCGTGGCCGCCCCGCCCTAGCGCAGGCCGCGCGCGCTCCGCAATGGACCGGCGCCGCGACACACCGCGCGACAGGATGTGGCACCCTGGCACCCGATGCATCATCACCCCTTGCACGCCCCAGCACCCACGGGAGCCCCCATGCCTGACCCCGCCCCCGCCGCGTTCCCCGTGCCGCCCTACCTCCCGCCCGCCGCGCGCACCGTCGTGCCGTGGGCCCGCCAGTATGCCGCCACGACAGCCCGGCGCGCCTCCCTCTCGCGCGACGACACGTGGGATGAAGCCCTCGCCGCGCTGCTCCGCGCCGCCGTCTACTTCCGCCCCGGCGCCGGCACGTTCGCCCACTACTGTCGCACAAGCATCGTGCGCGGCCTCTGGCGCTACGCCACGCGCGCCGCCGTCCGCCAGGCTCGCCACGGCACGCACGTGCCCCTCGAGGAGGCCTCCGTACTCCCCGCCCTCACCGTCGCGTCCGCAGAAGAGATCGTCCTCGCCTGCGAACTCGCCGCCTCCCGCGCCCGCACGCTCACGCAGCATGCGACCCTCGCCGCCTCCCGCGGCGATGCCGCCACCGCCGATATCCTCCGCGCGGCCGCGCACCTCGCGAAGACCACTGCCGCCCACGGGCGCCCCACCCGCCGCGCCTGATGCCCGGCCGCCGCAACTTCGCCCGCGAACGCGCCGAGCACACCCGCCTCGCCCCCCACCGCCAGCGCCAGCTCTATACGATGATGGTCACGTACCTCCCCAGCCGCGAACGGGCCCTCGTCGGGAGAGCCGCCATCCTCGCCTATCTCCATGACTTCGGCCTCCGGCGTCGCACCGGCGAGCCCCTCACCTGGCGGATCATCCTGCGTTGGCGCCGCGATCACGGCTTTCCCCTCGTGCGCGGCGTCTGGCATCCCGCCGCTCCAACGCACCCCGCCTCTCGGTCGCCCGCGCTCACTACCACCCATGCCCTCACCGCGTGGCTCTTGACCCAGTGGAACACCGACGAGCGTGGCTTCTTCAGGGTGGTCAGTCACCCTACACCCGCCGCTCGAGAGGGAAGGCGCCCCAGCGAGCGCGCGGCGTGACGTGCCCCGCGCGTGGGCGCGCTCGAGGCCGGGCCGCGTGCGGGCCATAACAGCCCGCGCTGGCAAGCCGACACGCTCGCGTCCCTCGTGCGCGATGCGTCGGCAGGTGCGCGGGGCGGGGCCCAGCCGGCGCCTGCGGGTCGCCGCGCGCTCTCTGCAACCCGCGTGCAACCGGCGACGGTCAGCCCTTGCAGATCACGCACTTACGAGGGCGACGCTGATACCCAATTAGCGGGTCCGCGCGGGGGCCTTTCCCACTACCCCCCATGTTGCCTTAGAAGCTGCACGGCAAGAAAAAAGGAAGGCGGCCCGAAGCGGAACCAGAATTGGCGGAAGCTCGGTGAGGGGGAGGGGGCCGCCAACCGCTTTGACGACGCCGCGCCGGCCCGAGCCGGGAAGGACCCCTCTCGGTGGCGGGGGCGCAAGATCGGTCGAGGACGGGGGGCTCAGAGATCGTCGGGGGTGAGGCCGGTGTCCTTGGCGAGCTTGGCGAGCATGGCGGGCCCGAGTTCGACATCGTCGTGGTGGGCGAAGACGACGGGGGGCCAGCCGGGGCGTTCGAGGCGGCGGTGGGAGCCGCGCTGGCGGGTGACGGTCCAGCCGAGGCGTGTCAGGGCGGCGAGGACGCGGCGGGCCTTGGTGGCCGGCCACGTGGCCACTCTAGGCGGCCTGTGGGATGACGAAGGTCACGGACTGGAGGGTGAGCGGATTGCGTTCCCCGTGCTGGATTTCATCGGCGAGGACTTCGAAGGCGAGGGCTTGCGCGCGGCCGAGGGCGTCGGTGCGGGAGGTTCCGTAGACGTGGGCGCCGGGCAGCTCGGCGATGCTGGCGATCCAGCGGCCGTCGGGTTCGCGGTCGAAGGTGACGGTGAGGGTCATGCCGCGAGGCCAGCGTCCCCTCGGCGGGGGGGCGCGGTGGCCGTCTCGTGGGTCACGGTGCGCGCCCACCGTGCCGCACAGGTGATCTCGTAGCAGAGGCAGTCGAGTGCCTGCCTGGTCGGGTCGGCGGGCCGCGTGCCCTGCGCTTCGTCGCGGAGCGCGCGCATGGCGGGGAGCGCGGCGCGGAACTCCTCGAGGCGGGCGGAGGGGGGATCATGGTCGAGGTCATCCACCGGCGTAAGGGGGGGCATGGGGCGTGGGCGCATGGCCGCGGTCGCCGGCCACGCCTCGAACGTCGCACGGGAGATCATCTGCACCTCCAGCGCCTCAGGTGTCGGGGTCCAGAACTCCTCTCCCTGATCGCGATGGATCACCGACGGGACGAGTCGCCCAACGATTTGCAGGATACGCAGCGGGGTGCGGAGGCGATCCTTGAGCCCCTTGGCGAGATTCGTCACCGTGTGTGCGCTCCCGCTCGTGGCGTCGAGGTTCGGGTTGCGTTCCCACACATCGTCGAGGTGTCGCTGCGCGAGCCGGTAGAAGCTTGGGCGGTCCGCGCGGTGGGCGGCGCGCCAGGCGCGCTCGACGCGGTCATACTCGCCGCCGGCGCCGTAAGGGGCCCTGGCTGCAGCGGCTCGCCGCTCGGGCGGGAGCTGCGTGAATTCATGGGCCAGTATCTGGGCCGTGCGGAGCTTGGTGAGGTACTCGCTCCTCGTCGGGCTCGCCGCTTCGACGATCGCGTAGGCTGCGTCGCGCCCCATGCGGCGCTTCGGGCCTGGACGGTTGCGGAATACTGGGGTGGCCAGTGCCGCTTCCAGGGACGCCCGCTGCGCGGGGGAGCAGCCCCGCCTCCACCGCTTCTCGGCGGCGATCTGCCACACCATGACCCGCGACAGGCCCATGCGCTCGGCCACCGTCGGCAGCGACGGGCAGGCCCGGAGTTGGGGACGAAGGTCCTCGATGGACACGCGGGTCACAGGAGACTGCTAACGCAATTCGACCCGTAGCGCCAACCTCGACTGTAGTAGTCCGTCCCTCATGCAATCGGCACTCGTGAGCGCGCGCGAAGCGGCAATGCTGCTGGGCTGCTCGGAGGCGGGGATCAGACGGTGGGTCGCACGGGGGCGCCTCCGTGGCATCCGGGTAGGTCGGACGCTGCGGATCGCGCGGAGTGAGCTGGACGCCATCGTGGCGCGGGGCACGCTCGACGTCCCCCATCCCGACGGCACCGCAGCCACCACAACAAGCCCGCTGCCGTGGGCGCTGCGCGCGGCTGAACGCTATCTCGCCGCGCTCGATGGAGACGGGGCGTTGGCGCGGGCGTGCCTCGACGTGCTCGAGGGGCGCGACGGCGCCGCAGATCGCGCAGACGCCGCGCGCTGATTGGGCACGCGGGGAGGCGGCGGCGGATGCCGGTGACATGCGAGCACACGCGCCGGGTGAGCGTGACGGCACCGGCCCACCATGCGGCGGCGGGGACGCGGCCGTGACCGCCGCGACCCGCAGACGGCTGCGCGCGGCGGTCCTCGCCCTTGATGACGACCAGCGGGAGCAGCATCTCGGGGCCCTCGCGGCCCTGCTGCACCTCCTCGACCACTGCGTGGAGGGACGCGAGCCGCGCGGATTCGTCGCCGGGTCTCGGGCCTTTCGGCTTCCCGCGTTGCGTTGGGCGGCTGCACTGCTCGGGCACGTGTGGGTGGAATGCCGAGCGGCCGACTGTACGGAGCCCGATCATGTGAGTCTCCTCAGTGCGCCCGTCCTGCGCGTGGTGGTCGGGCAATGACCGATACGGAGCAGGTGGTCTTGGTGGCCGAGGTGACACGCGCCCTGGAGCAGCGCGGCGTGGAGCGGGATGGCGACGAGCTGAAGTTTCGTTGCTTCTATCCAGAGCGCCACGAGCATCGCGACGAGCACCCATCGGCGTACTTCAACCCCAAGAAGGCGGTGTGGCTCTGTCGCGTCTGCAAGGTCCGCGGGGGCCTCCTCGATCTCGCCGACCGCCTCGGAGTGCCACGTCCCTCTCGTGCAGGCGTCGCTCCCCCACGACTGGAAGACTTCGCGCGGGCGCGATGCCTCTCTCCCGAGACGTTGCGCCGGTTTGGCGTGCGCCCCGTTGTCGAGTCTGGCCGCCCGGCGCTCCGCTACCCGACTCCGGTTGGGATAGATCGCCTCAAGTTTCTCGACGAGCGGAAGCCCAAGTACCGCTGGAAATCGCGAGGCGGACGGAGTCACTGGTACGACTGGGACTGCGCGCTGGCCTCTGTACGGGCCGGGGCGTCGGTGCTCTTCCTCGTGAACGGCGAGGTGAGCGTGTGGGCCTGCGCACAGGCGGGCGTGGCGGCGCTCTGTGCGTGCGGGGGTGAGGTGGCGCGGCCGACGCCAGACATGGTCGAGCAGCTCGCCACCACGCTCCGTGAAGTTGGGCGCCCGATTGCATTGCACATCGTCTACGACGCTGATGCGGCGGGCCGTCGTGGGGCACTCCAGCATGTCCAGCCCCCGCTGGCCGCAGCAGGGCTCGACGTACAGGTGCTCGACATCGGCGCGGCGATTGCCGGTGTTCCGGGAGCGGACGTTGATGACCTCCACCGCCGCGTCGGGGATGCCGGACTCGCTGCGGCGCTGGCGGCGCTCTCGGTGCTGACCGATGCAGCCACGGCTGAGCCGGAGGGAGATGATGATGGCGAGGACCGCGGAACGCGGGACACTCCCTGGACGCACACGCTCAGTGCGCCGGCCTTCCTCGCCCAGATGGAGGACACACCGGATTGGCTGATCGACGGCGTGCTCATGCCGGGGGCCATCACGCGCCTGAATAGTCCTCGAGGACTCGGCAAGACCAACCTCGGCCATGCATGGGCGGTCATGGCTGCCCGTGCCGCACATCAGGTGTTGCTCTTTGATCGCGACAACCCCAAGGCGGAGATACGTCGCCGGCTGCGCGCATGGGGCGCCGCGGAGATTGAGCACCTGCACATCATCAGCCGCGAGCATGCGCCGGCGCTCACGGACGCGCGGGCGTGGCGGCAATTCCCGATCGGGAAGTACGACCTGATCGTCATCGACTCGTGGGACGCCTCGACGGAAGGCGTGGGCGAGCAGGACAGTGCCAAGCCGAGCAAGGCACAGGCGGTGCTGCTCGATCTCGCGCACCGGGCAAACGGCCCAGCCATCTTGGTGCTCGCGAATACGGTCAAGAGTGGCGAGGCGGGCCGCGGCGCGGGCACGCTGGAGGATCGCGAGGACATCGTCTGCGAGGTGCGCGACGCGACGGGATTTACCCCAACTGGCCAAGCGGAGTGGTGGCTGGGACTGCCCGATGCGTCGCGAGGGGCGTGGGCGGCACGCGCCGCCCGGCGGGTGAAGCAGGACCGGCAGCGCCTCGCCGTCACCTACTCGAAATGCCGGGTGAGCCCTGAGCGCGAGCCATTTGTGGCGGAGGTAGACTTCACAACCTCCCCCTGGAGCCTCCGCCTCGTGACCGCCGAGGTGGTGGCCGCGGGGGAAGCGGCGAAAGACGCCACGGAGCAGCAGGCGGCTGATCGGGCGACGGACGCCATGGCGAAGCTCCGGGACGAGATCGTGGGCCGGACACACGCCGGCGAGGAACCCTACAGCAAGACGACGGCGGCCCGGTTCCTGACCGTCCTCGGCGTCACGTGGAAGCGGGCCTACGTCCTGATCGAGCAGGGGATCGGCACCCACTGGAGGCTCGTCGAGCTCACGACGAAACGGGGCAAGCCGATGGTGCTGGTCCCGGTAGAATCCCCCTCCACGCATTCTAAATCGCCCACTTCGGAAGAGCCTGCAGCAGAAGGACTTGCGGCACCCTTATTTGTAACGCCCGCCCCCAGCACGGACGTTACAAATACCCTCGACGGAAACGCTTGTGCCGCAATGGGTTCCGAAAGGGGCGATTTGCAACGCGCGGGCGTCGGAATACCCCCCTCACGCGCCGCGGACGGTCCCATTTCAAATCCCCCAACCGGCAGCAACAGGGATGAATCGCCGCCCCGCGGGGTGCCCGCCGACCCCTACGGTCCTACGCCGCCAGCGACTCCGTGCCGCACCTGCGGCGGGGACGCATGGCACCGGGCGGGGAGCGGGTGGACCTGTGGAATATGCCATCCCATCCCGACGGCACTCCCACATCCGCCGGGAGACTCGACGCCGGACCACGAGCCTGCGGCGCTGCTCGCGCTGGCGGCGCAGCACGGCTGGTGCGAGATCGAATACACACCAGGCCACCGCATCGGCGGCAGTGAAGTCCGATGGGAGACCTTCGCGCGGGGTGGGCTGCCTGAGGCGCGGCGTGCCGCCCTCGCCGTGCTCGAGCACCTCGCCACGTTGGCGGGAGGCGCCCGATGATCGGGCCCGGACTCCCGGCGCGCCCGCAGAGAGAGGAGGACCGGATGCAGTCCTCGACCTACGATCTGAGCGGCTGGGGCCCCACGACGGAGGCGCTGCCATGGGCGGCGGGCGAGAACTTCGATGACCGCATGACGCGCCTCGGCTTCCATCGCTGGTTCACGGTGCCCGGCGACGAGCGCGACGCGATGCTGCTCAGCCTCGACGTGTGGGGCGGTGGTCCCGCCCCGTGGCCCATCATGGTGTGCGTCGAGGAGTGGGCCGTCGAGAGCTATGACGAGATTCTCGTGGCGAGTCCCGCCGCGCTCTGGCGCCTCCTCGGCGAGCTCGTGCCGGTGATTGAACGGATCGCCACCCTCGAGTTGACGGTGCAACGTGATGGGCTGCTGCGGCGGGCATACTGCGCGTGGCACGGCCACGATGCGGCGGCGGTGTGCCGGGCCTGTGATCCCGTCGAGGCGCGGCTGCGTGCGGAGGCCCGCCACCGTGACACACTCCGTCGCGCACAGTCGGTTGCGACGGGAGACGGGGCGACCCCCTCCGCGCGGGGGGCGGGCACCATGACCTTCGATGGACGCGGCTGGTCGCAGCGGCACGGCGGCAGTGCGGATATCTGCAAGAGCCATCCGCTGCGGCCCGCCGCGCCCACCGAGGGTCGCGGAGGAGAAGAACCATGACGCGGCGGGAACAGGAGACGCTGGTGCGTTGGGACCAGGAGGAGCGCGTGGCACACCTCTACTCGACCCACGCGCCTACCGTGCGGCGGTGGATGCGGTGCGGCTACCCGGTGCGAGTGCTCGGGGGGGCCTCGGACGGGTCTCCCCGGAGCTGGGAGGCGGTGGTGCCGGTGGCGTGCATCCGGTTCCGGCGCCTCGGCGCCGTGCATCGGCGTCCGCGGACCTCCACGGGAATGCCTGTTCTTGGCGAGAAACCCCGCAGAACGCCCGACTCGGAGGGCGGGACGTGGCCCGACTGGACCGAGACTCCTCCGCGGCCCGCTCGCGGCCTCGAATGGGCTCTATGAGCGTCGTCGTGGCGCTTGCCCTCGGCGTGGTGGTGCTGGTCGCCATCCTTCTCCTGCAGCAGGTGCGCGTGCTCACTCGCCGTGTGGGACACCTTGCCGGCACGCTCGCGACGGTGGTGGACCGTGACCCTCCGATGCCCACGTCCAGCCAGACCAGCAGGAATGGCACCACACCACATCACCCGGATGCAGCAGCCGGCATCGCTGGAGTGTCGGGAGATGCAGAACGGCGCTGAGGATCAGCCCGCTGGCAGCGTCGGGCCGCTGATCGCCGCGCTGCTCGAGCACCCCGACCGGGTGACGGCATTGGCCCCCACGACGGTCCACGAGGTCCTCGTCGAGGTGGCGGGGCTGCACCAGCGCCTCGCCACCCTCAGCATGGTGCTCACCATCCGCCTGCGCCAAGAGGGGACCGCCACGGCGGCCGAGGCCCGCGCGCGCCCGTCACCTGAGCAAGGTGCCCTGACGCAGGCGCAGGCCGCCGAGGCATACTGCATGCCGGTGCGCACCCTCCGCCGGCTCACGCGCACGGGGCGGGTGCCCTCCTACCGGCAAGGCCGCAACCGCATGATCCGCCCGACCGACCTGGACCGCTACCTGGCGCGATGCCGCGCCCAAGCGGTCAAAGTCGGAACCCTACTTGACGTATGACCTCTACCTCACGTATGTTTGCGGTATGGGCGGCAGAGCGCGGCGGCGGGGACGGCAGGCACACAAAGCGTCAGACATGAAAGGCGAGGAAGTGCGAGAGGCACGGCAGGTGCTCGGGGACACACAAGGCGCGTTCGCTGAGCGGGTGGGCGTCGCCACCAACACCGTCACCCGATGGGAGAACGGCCTCGTGCCCGTTGGCAGAACCGCCGCCATCCTGATCCGCCTGCTCAAGGAACTACACAGCAAGGAGCGCACACGATGAACATTCGCGTCCACGTCACCAGGCGGCAGCGCCGGGGCCGGTCCCGGTGGCTGTGCGACTGGGTCGATGCCCACGGCAAGCGCCATCAGGTCATGCGGCCGACGAAGGAGCAGGCCGAGGAGAAGGCCGAGCAGGTGCGCGGCACGCTCCGGGCGCAGCAGGGGCGTAGCCCCGAGCTCCCCGAGGACATCACCTGGACGCAGCTCTTCGAGCGCACGATGCGCAACCGGAGCGATCTGAAGCCCCGGACGCTCGAGTGCTACCGCACGACGCACACGCGCTACCTCCAGCCCGAGTTCGGCGTGCTCGAGGTGCGGCGGCTCACCCGCCTCCGCCTGCGGGAGTTCCTCCGGAGCCAGCTCGCCACGAAGTCCCGGAGCACGACGCGCCTCATGTGCGCCACGGTGCATGTCGTGCTCGCCGAGGCCGCCGAGGACGGACTGATCCCGGCCAATCCCGCCGCCGGGCTCACCCGCAAGCTCAAGCTGTCGCCGAAGCAGGCGGCCCGCCAAGCGGCGGTGAAGGTGAAGGCCATGACGCGCGCGGAGCGCGACACGTTCCTCGCCACCGCGGAGCGCCTTGAGCCGTGGTGGGCGCCGGCGTGGACCGTGCAGGTCTTGACGGGCCTCCGCCCTGGCGAACTCCTCGCGCTCGAAGAACGTGACGTGAACCTCGAGGCACGCACGCTCCGGGTCGAACGCTCGCTCTCAGACGATGGCACGCGCATCGATACGCCGAAAGGCGGCATCAGTCGCGTGGTGGACCTCTCGAATGAGGCCGTCCGGGTGCTTCGCGCGCACCTCTCGCGGCGACGGGCCGAGAAACTCCGCCGACGCTGGCGGGAACTCCCGACGGCACTCTTCTGCTCGAAGGCCGGCACCACCCCGGACCCCTCGGGCGTGCGGCAGGCGTTCCGCCGGGTCTGCATCGCAGCGCAGCTCGTCACCACGAGCCTCTGCGCCGACGGGACGCCGAAGAGGTCCCCGCGCTTCACGCCGCACGGGCTGCGGCACACGTATGCCTCCCTCCACCTCCAGCACGGGACCGATGTCTACTACGTCAGCCGTCAGCTCGGGCACCGGAGCATCGAGTTGACGGTCTCGACCTACGGCGCATGGTTGCAGCCGACCCGCCGGGCGGCAGTGGACGCGCTGGATCGCATCGCCGAGCCTCCGGCGGAGGACGAAGCGAGCGGCTGAGCCGCGCCCCACATCATCCGACCCTGCAGGTCGATCAGGGGCGGGCGTGGCGTGGTGCCGCGCCGAGCGAGCTCGGTCACGGTTGGTGGCTTGTTCCGACTCGACGGCGGCGTTGAATTCGTCGCGGGGGATCGCGGCAACGACTCGCCCGCCCGCCCGACTCGCCCGCGCCTGGATGCGGTCGGCGAACCGTCGCAAGGTATCGTCCTCGGCCTGCTTCGCGTAGCTCGCCAGTGCCTCCGCAGTCGAACCCGCTAATCGGGACCGCGCCGGGAGGCGGGCACGGACCCCGAAACTGGTTGCACGCTGGTTGCACCCCGTGCGGCACCTTGAGGTGCAGATGCGTCTCACGCGGGAGGCGGTCCGCCGCGCTGATCGCGGGAATCCGCAACGCCGTCGCGAGGATGTGGTCACATGACGTGCAGACGGCTGCAGACGCAGACGCCTCGCGAGGCTCCTCTTAATCAGCGGGTCGCAGGTTCGATCCCTGCGCGGCCCATTCGAAAAATCACGGGCTTACGGCGCCAGTTTCTAGCAAAGTGAGGTCGTGGTTGCAGGATGGTTGCAACGAGAAACGCCGTCGATGCGTGAGGCGGGCGCTCCGCGGGTGCGCCCCGACCCGCTAATTTGGTTGCACGCCGCGCGCGCCCACTCGCACCGTCGGTGACCTCGACCACCGACTAGAGTCCCGGCCCGCAATGCGCTAGAGAGCGGCGCATCCGCACTGCCTCGGCGAGGAGGGCGCGAGCATGCGTGCGGACGGGGCGCGGAACACACGGCGGGCGGGGCGATGACCGGCACGCCGCAACCCCCGCAGGTCCTCGCCGGGCAGCAGGGCGGACTCGCCAACGCGCAGGGTGCGGTCACGCCCCCACCGGATCAGGGGACCCCACAACCCCCCACGGTGACCCCGCCGCAGGCGGCACCGGCGCCGACGCTCGGCGCGGTGGCGCAGCAGGCACAGGAAGAGCCCGACATCGACGCGAAGTTCCAGAAGTACCTCGCGCTGACGCAGGCGGCGCAGGCGGCGAACATGCGGGAGCACCTGCCCGAATCATCGCGGCCGGGCATCCTCGCGAACATCGTCACGTTCGGCATGGCCGGCGCGATGCACCACGATTACGAAGCCGCCTACAACGCCGCCGTCGATAAGCAGAACGCGGAGTTGGGATCGAAGGCCGTGCAGAACGCGGTGGACCTCGTCGGCAAGGACGTCGGGCTGTCCCACGGGGACATCAACCAGCAGATCGGGCTCCTGCGGCTCCAGCAGAGCATCGACGCTGCGCGGCTGACGAACCTCTACCGTCAGAATCGGCTTGCCTTGTCGGCGACAGGTCTGGACCTGCAAGGGCAAGGACTCGATCTCCAGCGGCAGCGGTTCGGCTTTCAGCAGACGTATCCCGCGCCCACCGAGGAACAGCGCGCCGCCGCGGGCGACATGGGCTACGGCTACATGCCGGCGCCGGGCTTCAACAACCGCTTCATGCTCGTCCCCCTGAATCGCAAGGGAGATGTGCCGGGAGGGACGCCGGGCGATCCGACAGCACAAGGCGGCGCAGGAGGCACGCCCAATCATCCGGGGAACGAACCTGCAGCGTCAGGAACACCTGGAGGTCCACTGACCTCCGCCGGCCTACGACAGCAGAAAGCGGAGGCGGCAGGCACGGCGCAGCTCGCGAAGGATCGCGCGACGACGCTCGAGGAAGTGCGGCGCAACGCGGATAGCGTGCGGGCCTACCTCGAAGACCCGGCGTTCGAGAAGGCCATCACGACGGTCCTGCCGTCGGGAACGGGCAGCCCCCTCGTCGCAGGCGCGAAACGGCTGGCGAATCCCGCCGGGGCGTTCCTGAAAGGCATGTCGGGCGACGAGAACGTCGCCTACCTCCAGCGCGCGGAGTCGAACATCATCGAGGCGATTCGCTCACTGTCGGCGGGCTCGAAGGGCATGCGGATCAACATCCCCGAGATCGAAATCTTCGGGAAGCAATGGCAGCAGCTCGCCAAGGGCGGGATGACGCAGGAGGAGGCGCGCACCTTCAAGCACCTGTTCCTCAAACGCCTCGACCAGGTCCAGGGGGTCTTGAGCCGCACGCCGGCCGCTGTCACGAGCGGAACCAGCACGACGACCACGCCGAGTACCACCACCACGAGCACAACCCTCGGGGCCGCCGGCGCGTCGAGGCGCCCCGCGACGGCCAGCGAGTTCCTCCGCAAGCACGGCGTCGAGTAGCGCCCCATGGCGGACGTGGGCACGATCCTCCGCGACCCGGACTTCGCCGCGCTCCCCGATGCCGAGCAGCGCAAGGTGCTCGGGCAGCTCGACCCCGACTTCACCGCGCTGCCGGCGCCGGAGCAGGACGCCGTCCTCACGCGCCTCCAGAATCCACCCAAGGCGGAGCCGTCGAAGACGCCTGACATGAGCATGAGCGACCGCGTGAAGGCGGCAGGCGACTATCTCGTGCAGCGCGGGGCGCAGGCGGTCGAGAGCGGGCAGAACCTGCTCGCGGATGTCGCGCAGACCGTCACGGGCCGCCCGATGTTCCCCGAGCCGCGGACCAACTGGCAGCGCGGGCTCGATGTGCTGACGGTCGGCGGGACGGCGGCGGCGCCCTTCGTCGCCCCGGAGCTCGTCGGGGCCGGTCTCGCCATGGGCGCAGCCTCGCGGGCGGCGGGCACGTCGCAAGAGACGGCGGAATCCCTCGATGCGCTCACCAACCTCGTCGGCGGCGGGTATCAGATGGCGCAGGCGGGGCGGGCCGCGCTCGCCGCGCGGAGTGGTGCGGCGGCACAAGCCGCGCGGGACGTGGAGCTGGCGCGGCAGGCGCAGGCCGTCGAGAACGTCGCGGGGGCCATCGGCGAGGCGGGCGAGGCCGCGCACCTCACCCGCGGGGCCGCGGCGAGTGCCGGCGCGGGCGGCATCACGGAGGCGGCGCGCACCGCCCAAGGCGTCACCGGGAACCTCGGCGCCGCGCTGTCGGAAGCGGGGCAGGCGGCGCAGACCGTCCGTGGGGCCGCGGCGGCTGAGAGCGCGGCGGGCATCTCGGATGCGGCGGCCACGGCGGAGGCGGCCAAGCGCATCGAGGCCCTCGCCACCCGGACGCCGGTCCAGGCCGGCACTGCCCTGCGGGAAACCTACCCGCCAGCGGAGGCGGCCCGGCGGGCGGCGTTCCAAGAAGGCACCTATGACAAGATCGCCCAGTACGCCGCCGCCCGCGGCCTCGACGCCACGGCGGAGAACGCGGTCGGGCAGCGGCTCGGGCAGTCCCTGCTCGACGCCGAGGACACGTGGGGGGACCTCGCCGGGACGGCTGAGCACAAGCAGGTGCGCACCATTCTCGACAGGTTGTCCACACCGGGCGCGGCGGGGCGCGTGTCGTGGGCTGACCTCGACAAGGCCGAGAAGGCGCTGCAGCGTGTGAAGGGGCCCTCCGCCGTGCGCGCGGCGATTGCCGAAGCGAAAGGGGGCCTGCTCGCCGGGACGCCGGCCGCCAAGGCGCTCGAGAGCGCAAACCAGCAATGGCGCCTCACCATCCGGCCGGCGAAAGCCATCGCACAGAAGATCACGTCGGCGGAGTCGCCGGCGCAGGCCTTCTCCCGGGTGATGGGGACCGGGAAAGACCCGCAGCGCATGGAGTTCACGCGCACGATTCTCGAGGCGCACCATCCCGAGCAGTGGACCGAGCTCGTCGGCGGGTTCTTCTCCGACCTCGTGCAGAAGGCGAAGGGCGACCCGGTGCGCGCGGCGAAGCTCTGGCAGACCGTGCGCCCCGCCATCCGCGCGCAGGTCGATCCCGCCGGCACGGCCGCCACGGCGTTCGAGGACATCACGGCGGCGGGGAGTCGCGCACGATCCGCCGTCCCCGAGCTGCCGACCATCGGTCCGCGAGGCTTGCCGACCCCCAGCGAGGTGCCGCCCGTGTCCCTGCCCCCGACGGCGCTGCGCAGTCTGCCGCGGGCCGCCCCCGTGTCGCAGGCTGCCGCGCCCAACCGACTCCTCGAGGCGTGGCAGTACACCAGCCGAGGCGGTGGGGGCCTCGAGGGCATCCGGCGCTTCTATCACGGCGATTGGTGGGGCGGACTGATGGCCTTCGGGCTGGGCACGGCACTGGCGCGGCCTGATCTCGCCGCGGTCGCAGCCCGCGGGGCGCTCACCTCCCCAGCGGCGGCCCGGACGGCGGTGGCCCTCGCCGCGAATCCCGTGGTGCGGGACGTGGTGAGCGGGCAGTGATCGCGCCCTCCTCACCGCCGCCGCTCCTGCGCGTGGAGGCGCTCGGCGCAGATGCCCTCGGCAACGTCCATCGCGATCTCCTCGA
>Ga0126374_10000152_pt1 | contig 14086 bp, 13 predicted proteins | sample PanSoiMetPlot_12_FD_89874 | JGI IMG/M metagenome (GOLD analysis project Ga0126374, IMG submission 89874) | Tropical forest soil microbial communities from Panama - MetaG Plot_12 | ecosystem: Environmental > Terrestrial > Soil > Tropical forest > Bulk soil | place: Panama | collected 2016-02-17
ATGTATGTGCCGGGCTTGGCGATCGCCTCGGGTAAGATGGTTGCCTTGAGCTCGTCTTTGGAAACAAAACTGGTCGGTAGTGGCTCGCCGTTCAACATCACGCGATGGAATGGCCACATCCCTTCTTGCCCTCTTACTTTCAACACCGTGGGACCGGATCCCTGGATGAGAAAGAGCGGCGTTATCTCTAGGTCCAGAGGTAAGCTCTGGTACGAATAGAACGATGCGATCGGATTCTTGTATTTTGTAAATCCGATATCGATTACTTTCCCGTCCATGATGACCATCTTGACGTTTTGGGTCATCCAGATGTCTTTCAACGGGTCGCCATCAACGATGGATAGGTCCGCGACCTTGCCGGGCTCGACGCTGCCGTAATCCTTCTCCTTCTTAAAAGTCCTGGCAACATTGAGCGTGGCCGCTTGGATCGCCGTCATTGGCGGTACGCCCGCTTCAACATCCATCACCAGAGCCTGATGCATCAACAAGGCCGCCATGCCCCGCGGCGGGTCCGAGCCTTCCTTCAGGATGCCGCCGGCCTGGACGAACCGCCGAATGAATTCATTGGTTTTTTCATAGCCGACTTTCGCTTGCTCTAGCTGTTTGGGCGTGTAGCGCTTGAGCAACTTGTCATAGGCATTGTCCGCCACCGCGCGCACCGCAGCGGGCAGATCGGCGTCGGGATCGTTCAAGATTTCGTTTTCTCTTTCTCTGAAGCGCGCGGCGCTCGGCGAAAGCGGACGCAGCCATTTGGCTATGGTCGGAGTCCAAGCGACTCGATGTTCCACCATCGCCCCGATCACCGCGTCAAAATTTTCTGTCTGGTAGTAAGCGCCGGCGAGCTCCTGATCGATGACGCCGCCGAGGCGATCCTCGGCCAGTTTCCGCCTGGCTGGGATATAGGGAATGGAGCTATAGCCAACCGACCAAATGTGCTCGATCGCGTCGACGCCCGCGCTGACGGAGCCGGCGACGTCCCAACTGTGGGCAGCCACCGCCATGTCCAGTCGATGCGCTTCGTCACAGGCAACCTTCAGCAAGTCCGAAGAAAGAAACTCATTGACCTTGAGTATCTCGCAACCGACTTCTTTTTTTCTCTGCACCGCTTGGCGCACCTCTTCCGGGGTTGTGACCAGGATGTTCCCGCGGAAGGTTCGAGAGCCGAAGGCATCGTGCTCCGTGCTGACACCACCGATCGCCCGGCCCGACATCCAAATCCTCGGCCCGCGAATTTTGCCCAACGCGGTGCCCTGTTTTTGCGCCAGCGTCCAAGGGCCGTCTTGGTATATCTCGATATTGGCGCAGGTGGTAATTCCTAAATGAAGATAAAGCTCTCCATGGAAATCCTCCAAGTGGCCGTGACCATCGATGAAGCCCGGCAGAACGGTCTTGCCTCTGACATCAATCACCTCAGCACCGGCAGGAATCGAGACTTCCCCACGGCTGCCGACTGCCTGGAACCTGCCTCCCTGGATAACGATGACGGAATTCTCGATCGGCGTTCGCCCGGTGCCATCGATTAGTTTTCCACCCTGGACAACGAGTGTTTTTTCTGCCATGAATTTTTTCCTCCTCGTCCCGCCCGGCGCCAGCATCAATCTGCTTTACGATTTGATTTTCATGTCCCAGCTGCAAATCTTTTCGTCGGGCCGGGCGTTCCAGATGACGTTGCGTGCCACGCCGTAAAAGTCTGCCAAGTTGTAGAGCGGCACGAAGGGCACGTCTTCCATGAGAATCTTTCCGGCTTGTTGGAGGAGAGCAATTCGTTTCTTGTTATCTGCGGTTGCCTGCTCTTCTTCGATGAGCTTATCGAATTCCGGATTGCTGTAGGCCACTCGCTTCGAGGTCCCGGTCCGAAAGTATTGGTCGTAGAGAGTGTCGGCGTCGACTAGACTCCCTCTGCCGATATAGTAAAAAGGCAATTTGCCACCGTTGACGCCGGAGGTCCCCCAGAAAATCGCCCACTCCTGTGAGATAAGCTCGACTTTAAATCCGCCTTTTTCCAACTGCGCGGCGACCACCTGGCACACTTCCCGGTCCCGGGCAAAGCGACCAGACGACAGATAGAGCTTGACCGCAACCCCTCCTGGATAGCCTGCCTTGGCCAGCAACTCGCGGGCTTTTTGCGGGTCATGGGAATAGCGTTTGTGATTCGGATCGTAGCCGATCACGTTGGAGGCCACGGGACCGTTGAGCACGTAGCCACCGCCTTCGAAAATATTCTTTACGATCGCCGGCGCGTCTATCGAATAGTTGACCGCCTGGCGAACCAGCTTGTTGTCAAAGGGCTTGAAAGCGGGGTTCAGGGCCAAAAAAAACATTCTCAGCCCCTCGACCTTTTCGACCCTTGCCCTGGGACTGCGCTCCAAGCGCTGCACATCGTGCACCGGCACATTGTTGATGATGTCCGCCTGACCCGATTCCAACGCCGCGACTCGTGCAGCATCCTCGGTCACTTTCTTGAAAATGACTTCCTTGATTTCTGCTTTCAGTCCCCAGTAGTCGTCGTTGCGAGTCATGGCAAAATTGCCGCCGCGCTGAAAGCTTACGAACTTGTATGGTCCGGTGCCGATCGCATGCTGGTCCATCTCATCGCCGTACTTGTCGGCGGCCGCTTTGCTGATAATGAAGCGGTTTTCCACGCGGTCGAGGAAGAGCGCATTGGTCCGCTTCAAGACAAAAATTACGGTATAGTCATCGGGAGCCTGCATCTCGACGACATCGTTGAAGTTCGTTCCTTGCAGGCTGTTCTTGTCCGTCCTCATGCGGTTCACAGAGAAAGCGACGTCTTTCGCTGTAAATGGAGCTCCGTCGTGAAAGCGAATATTTTTCTTAAGCCGAAATATCCAGTTCTTCCCTTGAAACTCCCACGACTCGGCCAAGATGCCGGTGTAGCGCACCGGCCTATAAGTCACCTCCACCAAGGGCTCGAAAATGTGCTGCCACATTCCATAAATAAGACTGCCGCTATGATTGTAGGGATTGAGAGTGTCCGTGACACTCGAGCTGAGAATGGTAACGCGGTCTTTGGACGCGCCTCGAGCGACTCCAATCAGGCGCTCGCTAGTTAGCATCCCTAAACCGGCGGCAGCCCCTCGCTTGAGAAAATCTCTTCGGCTCACTGGCCATTTTTTTCGGTCCATCGGATTTCCTCTCTTTCCGCTGTCTAACTGAATTGAGGAACACACGTTCCAGCAAGCAAGCGGTCCAAGATCAAGGTCTTCCTTAATATGAAGGCGTTCCGACCGAATCGATCAAATATATTTGCATCGGAGATGGTGCCCTAACCTGCTCGATTGTTGAGCACTTGAAAGCATCATCCCATGTTATTTACGCGAAACTCGGGCCGTCACCCAGTAGAGAAAACGGCAAGACACTATTTCAATGTCTCGCTAACTTTACGGACGATACTAAAATCGAACACTTGCTCGGGCAGCACCGGTTGCTTCGGTTTAATTCGCAGCGCGGCATCGGCGATCATTTGGCGTTGAATTTCTTCGCTCACCGAACCATTTTCCAGGAGCGCTGGAGCTGCGATGTCATAAACACGAGACGCAATCTTTTCCGGTTCTTTGCCAACGTCCAACCAAGGCCCTTTAATAAATTCGATGCCATACTTGCGGTCAGATTTGATTAGCCTTATCGCTCTCATCATCGCGCGCACAACCTTGGTCACGAGCTCGGGATGCTCGCTTAGCATGGCCTTGGTTGTTGCAAGACCTCCTTGTACAGAGCGATAGACGTCCGCAGCCGACGCCAGCTTGCGAAATCCTTCATCTTGAGCAGTGAACGTCAAGGGCATCTGCAGCGGCGCCGCGTCAATAACCTTGGCTTTCAAGGACAGGTAAGTCATGTGGCTGGGACCTGTCGCAAGAATCACGACCTCTTCCGGACGGACATTGTGTGCCAACAGAATCCGGCGCGCGAGAATTTCCGCTAAGGAGCCGACACCGCCGGTGCCGATTTTCTTGCCCCGCAATTGTTGAACGCTCGTGATGTACGGCTGGACTATTAGATCAAACGACGGCTGGTCCGTGACCGCCAGAATGACTCTTATGTCGGCTCCGCTCACCGCGGCGCTCACGGCGGATCCGGTTGCGGAAGCGAATTGCGTGCTGTTCCCCATTGTCGCCTGAATAGTCTGAATGGCCTGCATCACGATGAGTTCTACATCCAAGCCTTGCTCTCGGAAAAATCCGCGTTCCTTGGCAACAAAGAAGGGCATGGAAGTCGTGCTTCTGGCCGCCAAACCCATCCGTACTTTGGTCAGCTTGTCAGAGCCATCCGCGGAAAGAACAGGTTGTTTGGCGCCGATGCTGAGCGATACGAGGGTCGAAAAAAGAATCGCGACTCTTCTAAAATGACTCATCACGCCTCCGTAACGAGTGTTTGAATCTCAAAGCGCATCGCGAAAGTCAAGCGATGGTGTTCGTGAGCATCGTTTGATGTCGGTCATGGCTGATTCAAAGCACGCAACGAAGCTTGATGGTCCAATATATGAAGTTCCTCGAGAATAATCCTCTCTACGGTGTCAAGAGACAAGCTGCTATAGCCGAGGGGTTCGTCGTATTTTACGACGCGCGTGGCGCGGGGCCCGGATGCGACGAAACGCAATGCAGGACTCCATCGTGTCACCCACCATGAACCACCCGCCTGGGCTGATTCCAGATCGTTCAGTGTCTCCGCCGCATGAAGCAGTAGATGTTTGGGCGAGCAAGATCGAAGCACGATGTCGTACCAAAGAAACTCGCGATAGTACAACTCGTATGTGTTCCCATTGGGCGTTCTGACCGTCTCCAAGATGCGGTGGCCTTTTGCGGCTATGTTCCGCATGAAATGATTGAGCGGAAAATTACTGGAGACTACCGAGAGATGTTCCGCGGGCCACTCATAAACTTCGATGGATCCGTTTCGTACCCTTGAGGCCATCTCCAACAGACTTTGATAGTCCTCTTCCCAAAGATAGCGGTACCGCTCCGGTTCGTAGAGCAAGCTAGGCATTTCTGCCAGAAGCGCTTCGGTGGCAATTTGCCAACGCTGCGCGTCGGGCAGGGAGGGCATTTGCGCGGCCACGGGAGACTTTTCCAGCGATTCAAATGCGCGCACGATCAAGTCAAACTGAACTGCTTCGGGAGAAGTAAACTCATAAAAATCTCCCGCTTCTGCCGCCGCCTGCAAAGCTGGCGCATGCTCCAGAGACTTCATAGGATTCAAAAGCGTCCAGATCGCCAACAAACCATCTGTGTCGTAGTGATCATTCGTCACCAAGTTAAAATTGGCTAGCTGCGCCGGGAACCCTGGGGAAGCTAGAAGTCGAAGGACTATGTCCAAACTCAAGTCTGCCTTAAATTCTACCGGCGTAGTATTTCCCGGCCAGTGACTCAGTTGCAGTCCCAGGCCGCATTTGTTCCCATCGACGATGATTTTGTCCACGTCGTGGAGGTCAGAGGTATACTGACAAAATTTCATGACGCACTAATAACTATCGCCGATCCGCATCACAGCGCAACTGGACGAAACCGTAGGCCGTGGTTTATTTACAACCGCAGCATACTCTAGCTGGAGCAAGATTCTCGCTCCGCGCCAGACTGTGTGAAGCCGTTCATGGTTCGACTGAGCTCGCCACGAACGGAACCGCGGTATAACGCAATCAAGTGCGTAGCCATTCCCATCGGCGTCGTGCTTTTTTCGAGCCAAGATCACAGGGCGTGAAATTCCCGATCGCTTGATGAAGTATTTCGTTGCCGGCGGTTTCCGTGCACGAGTCATTTGATTAGGCTATCCTCCCAGGGTAAGTTTTCTTTTTAATCCTGATGTTCGCCATCTTCCTTGCGCTTTTTGGTTCTTTCTGGTTTGCGGCGGCGATGGTTTCCATCAACCGCGGCGTGCTATCCATCGACTACTTCCGGGGTTTGCTTACAAACCTGGGAGTCAACGCGTTATTCCTTTGGCTCTATGTGCTGTTGTTCATCCACAACGTCGATTTGTGGCTTCCAGTCAACGGCGTCTTTGTCCTCGTAGGTGTCTTTGTTCCCGGCATTGCGCGCTTTTTCATCTTTAAAGGCATGGAGCGGCTCGGCGCAACAATTTCTTCCTGCCTAACCAATGCCGGGCCGCTCTTTGCCATTGTCATCGCTATATTGTTTCTTGGCGAGCGGCCCACGGCGACCAATGTGTTTGGCGCAGTCTGCATCGTCGGCGGAGTCACCGCGCTGTCATGGAAAGGTTCCACCAAAACCTGGCGCACCCGCGATCTCGGCTTCCCGCTCACTGCGGCCCTGCTCTTTGCGGCGCGAGACAACCTGGTCCGTTTTGCCGTAGTCCAGATTCCTTCTCCAGTCGTCGGCGCCGCCATAGCGGTGACAACCTCATTCCTTACCATGGGGAGCATGTACTTAACTTTCGGCGAGAAAAAACCGTTGCTGCCCCACGCCAATAGAGGGTTCGGCTACTTTGCCGTTTCCGGCTTCATGAATTTTCTTTCATATCTTTTGAGTTATACGGCTCTCAGTCTGGAGCGGGTTTCTATTATCTCGCCGTTGGTGAACGCTTCTTCACTTTTTATCCTGCCTCTCTCTAGCCTGCTTCTTAAAGACGTGGAAACGCTAAGCCCGCGAAAGATTGCCGCGACGGCGCTGGTGATTCTGGGCGTATTTCTGATCTCTTGGGAAAAAATGAGCTGATTGTTGCGATTATAAAAATAGCCGCACGTGAAACGAGATGCCGGCCAACAAGTCGTGCGTAGGTGCTATGACCTATTTGCAAAACTTTAGTAGATCGTGGAAAAGGTACAGCGATGACAGCAAAATTGAAATTTGGATTGCTGTTGCCTCACTTTGGCGCGCAGGCTTCCATTGAAAAATGCATCCAAGGGTCGATCATGGCGGAGGCCTACGGTTTCAATTCGGTCTGGACGAGAGATCATCTGGTATTTACCCCGTACCACATGGAAGGAACCGATAACACGCACATTGAGGGCTTGCTCGTGCTGTCCGCCGTCGCTGTGGTAACGAAGAAAATCACCGTTGGAACCGCCATGACAATTTGTCACAGACATCCTATTCACCTTGCTCAGTCGTTTGCAGCGTTGAGCCACCTCGCGAACGGACGGGTGATCATTGGAATGGGCATCGGTGGATTCTCACACGAGTTCACCGCTGCTGGTCTACCTGGCGCGGCGTCCGAGCGGGCACGTTTGGCAACGATAAATGCGGACATCTGCCGCAGACTCTGGTCGGGAGAAAGAGTTTCTTATCAGGATAGTTACTACGACTTCCGGGAAGTGGAGCTGAGACCGCTGCCCAGAAATCCTATTCCGATCTGGTGTGGAGGATCGACAGCTGCGGCCTGCCGGCGGGTAGTGGAGTTTGGCGAAGGATGGCTGCCGGCACGGATCACGCTTGCGACCTTTAAAAAACGCATGGCATATCTTCGGGAGCTTTCTCCCAAGGCAGAACACCCCTTGACCACGGTGGGAGTGATGCCCTTGACCAGCATCGGCAGAGATAGAGAAACAGCGCTGAGACACGTCAACGTCAAGGGCTTGATCGACGACGCTAACAAGAACTCCAATTGGCCTAAACCTGCGAGCGGGATTTTTTCGACTCTCGACGATATCCGGGGACTGCTTCTCGCCGGAACGCCGGAGGATATTGTCCGGGAGACACAGGCGTATCAGGTCGCTGGCGCCAACCTCATAGTTTTCGATCTTCGCTTTCGTTACAGCGATTGGTATCAGCAGATCGAGTTATTGGGCAAAGAAGTCTTGCCGGCACTGTGATCGCGAACAAGAAAAATATCTACACGGTAACAGTGGAAGCTCGGATCTAGTCTGGCGTTTCGAATCCTCTCTTGGCACGTGGGCAATGATTGAATTGGACAATCCGGAAAGTAATGCTCTTAGAAAACCCCTGTATCCAGTAACGCGTAGATCATCTCTTTCAACGCCGGGTCTATAGTGTCTAGTCGAGTGACAATAGGTCCGCCGGCTAAAGAATCGACTATTTCCGGTAGATCCTCGGACTTGACTCCCGCATACCAGGTCTTCTGCGGGTAAACCACGATATTCGGACCGTATTCACACCCCCCAAAGCATAGATAGGACTTCACCTCGACATCGAGGGACCGCTCAGCGACTTTATTAGCCAGTTCATTCATGAGCCGCTCGGACCCTCGGCTATGGCAGTCGACGTTTTGACACACGAAGCAGATTTGTTTCATTGGGACCAGCCCTTTTAACATCTAGGTTAACCTAATCCGTAGCAAGCATTCAACAGACGGCCCGGGTTAAAGTCTCAGCAGTGAGAACACCGTGCCTCGTCGCTTTCCCATAATCGGCTCGACCTTCTTAACAAACGCTGTAATTTCGCGGCAATCACATTTGGCATCCTCTGTGCGTGCCTGAACCAGAGATAAGGAGGCACTTATGAACAAAGATCAATTTAAAGGCAGCTGGCGCCAGTTCACGGGCGAGTTAAAAAAGAAGTGGGGGAAATTGACTGACGACGATCTTCTGGAGGCAGAGGGCGATTATGATAAGTTTTTGGGCGTCGTGCAAAAAAGATATGGCGACCAAAAAGAGCACGTAGAGCAATGGACGAAAGAGTGGTACTCAAAACGCGAGCGCGATGAAATCATCGCCAAAAAAGCCAGCGAATCGCGCAACCAAATGTAACGGCTGTCGACCGCTGAGAAAAAATTAGTCGAGCGATCCTATCGTATCGGTTTAGCTTGGCGGTCTAGCAATACATTGGTGATCGCTGGAGACCTTTCTAAAACCTTCAATGCATCAGGTCCGACTCGGAGCGCAATGCCGGGAATTTTTCTATAAAGCCGCGTAACCCGGTATTGCGTTCCGGTTAACTCCGCTAAGATGTAACGCTGCGCGTCCATAATCGCGCTTCTTTGCAGGGTCATTAGTTCTTCACTGAGGTTATCTTCGTTCTGCCAGGGCACCCGTAATCCCGCCAGCACAAGGACAGTTCCATTATTTGCCGCGCGGGTAAAAAGGTGCGCTGGCACTTTCTCCGGAAACATGGCTTCCAGCACCTCGCGGCGCCCCGCATCACGAACCTCCTCCTGGCTTGGCTTCATTCCCGGACGATCCAGCACGACATTCATGACTCTTTCCGAGCGCGCAAGCTCAGCCAAGGCGTCGGCTCCGACTTCCAAGGCAATCCCCGGCACCTGCTCATAGCGGCGAATGACCTTATATTTCCTTCCTCGCAACTCACCCAAGAGATGCGCTTGGACGGAAACGATGGCTTCACGCTGCGCGCGTACCGCCTCTTCGCTCAACGTTGATTCCATCTGCCACGGCACTTTCAAACCCACAAGCACCAACACCGTCCCATGGGAGGATGCCCGATTAATCACCTCGGGAGGAATTTTCCCCACGGCTTGCGCGATGGCCGCATTCCCAGCGACGAATAACAAAACAGCCAAACAAGTGACTCTAATGAGGATGTGCGCGGGAAAAGACATGTTCGCCCTCCGATCCGATTAGATTACCGGGGGTGAAAAGCAAGCCGGCTATTACTCCATAAATCACTATACCGATTCGTTGGTCAATGTCGAGAGCTTCTCTGTGCCGGCGAATCATTGCGCTGTTTCCGACGATCGAACAAGAACCGCCGTGGGAATGCGCGCTGAACCCCTTTTCCCGTTCTCAGCTATTGCGCCCAAACTTTTGCTCGAGAAGGCCCTGCCACTTCTTTCCGACTTCCTCTTTCAGCTTCCGGCTGGCGCCACTCACTTTCGGGAATTTCTCGCGCCATTCGTAAGGTCGCGTCGCGTCGATAACCGCGCGCGAGCTGTGACCTACCTCATCGCGCGGAATGCGCGGGTCTAGGGGCCCGCTCCAAGCACGGCGCAAAATGTCAACTGACTGTGCTGGATCGGAACGGCTGCTAAGCGCCCACAAAAATTCCTCCGAGTTGGTGATATCTATGTCGTCGTCAACTACGACGACGTAGCGCCCAAGGTACGCCCCAGAGCGACACTGACTCGCGATAATACCGGCCTGTTTGGCATGACCCGGATAACGCTGATGGATGGAAACCACCGTAAGGAATCTTCCCGCGGATGGATGCGCCCAAACGCCTTTGACATCGGGAACGCCGGCTTCATCCATAGCATTCCAAATCAGGGCCGATCGCATGAGAGAAAAATGGAGATTGTCCCCGCTCGACGGTTTCAACAAAGGAAACCCGCAGAGAATCGGATCATTGCGGTAATAAACCGCTTTAACTTGGATAACGGGAACCGCGGGTTGATTGCTGGCATAATAACCTGTCCATTCGCCAAAGGGCCCTTCGGCCTGAACATCTTCCAAGCCAACTTCACCTTCGATCGCAATTTCAGCATCGGCGGGGAGCGGCAGTCCTGTGAGTGGACCCTCAACTATACGCAAGGGTTGTCCAAGGATTCCTCCCGCATAATCGTATTCGTTGACGCGGTTCGGCACATCGGTGGACGCGACGACAAAATTGATCGGATGATGGCCGAAGGAAACGGCAACCGGAAAGGGCTTTCCTTGTTGATGATATTTCTCTCTGTGGACCCGCCCATGTTTGCCCGGTGACATGTGCAATCCGGCGCGATCCGGCCCATGAACCATGATGCGATAGGTCCCGACATTCACCCAACCCTCTTCCGGATCGCGGCTGACTACCAAGTCGTCGGTGCCGATGTAGCGTCCACCGTCCAGTTCATGCCAGCGTGGCACCGGGAACCGGAGCAAATCGATCTCTTTCCCTTCCAGCACGTTCTCAAAAATCGCGCCATCGGTAACCATTTCGGCTTTGACCGGGACGATTTCCTTGACCCGCCGGCGCCAGCTCTGGACGAACTCTAGGTCGCTCAGCTCAGGCTTCATGCCGAGCGTCATGGCCAGACGATCTACTGACGACACCAGGTTGGCGGCTACGCGATAGCCGGACGGATAATTCTTGATCCGATCGAAGAGTATCGCCGGGCGATTTTTCGAGCGCTCGTTGATGACTTCGGTTAAAGTCGACAGCTCGAGATCCCAATGAACGCCCTCCACAGTCATCAACTGACCGATCTTGTCAACGTCATTCAGCCAGGAGCGCAGATCCGCCATAATTGAGCCCTGTCTCCGAAATCTGGTTCTTTGTCGGGCAATTTTCGTTCAAAACGTTCAAGCCGTTCAAGCCCCCTCCTTAATCCTCCCCAGCGTCGCGGGGGAGGAAAGAGGTGGGGGATTGAACGGACACAGCGATTGAACGGCTGTTCATTATTTGCTGCCCGCCGCCGGTGCCTGCGGCGTCTGCATTGTGTGCAGAGAAATTTCCGGCTCCTCGCGGTACAAACCAAACGCTTCGACAATCGGAATATCGTTTACCGAAAACAATATCGCTTCTTGTGTTTTAGATCGATTAACGTGCTCGTGCCATGCCCAATTGGGAATCGCAAAGCAATCATGCTTATTCCATTCCAGCGTCTTGTCGCCGACGACCGTTGTTCCCGCACCGCCAACCACGAAATAGGCGGCGCTTGAAGTGTGGCGATGCTTTTTGGTGCGTTCGCCTGGCCGCAGCAGCTGAATCCAGCAGCTCAAAGTGCGTAACGTCGAACCGCCAGTAATTGGATTTACATATTCCAGCGCGACGCCGTCATACGGGCTGCCGCCGCTATCCGCCAGCGCGCGCAACTGCGGCTCGATTTCTTTCCAAGCATAGCGGAACGGTAGATTTTCTTTCTTGGGGTTCTCCCAACTCGGACGCACTAATCCCGCTCTCTGCTGAAGATGATCGCTTGTTCTCTCACGGACCGCCTGAACTTTGTTGCCCGGATAAGGCTCGTAAATCGGCTGATTAAGGCCGAGAAGAAACGGCACATCGAGAGCGTCCACCCAAATGGCGGTTTCCTTGGTGGGGTTTTGATGATCGTGCCAAGTCCACTGGGGCGTGAGAATTAAATCGTACGGCTCCATCGGACATTTCTCCCCGTCAACGACCGTAAAAACTTTGCCGTCGCCCTTGATCACGAAGCGAATCGCCGCCAATGTATGCCGGTGCGCCCAGGCGATCTCGCCGGGCTTGATCATCTGGATGCCCATGAGCAGCGTATGGGTCGTGGCGTTGTCGTGTAAAGCCGGATTAGCGAACAATAAGCTCCGCCGCGCCGTGAAGCTTTCTTCTAAGACATCGCAGGCTTCGAGCAACTTCTCGTAGACCATTTTCCACGGCCAGAGATATGGGTCTCCTTTCGGACGGGGGCCGTTGATCGCGCGGTTCAATAGATCTTCATAGATCCACTGACCCGACATGTGTAGTCCGGCTAACTCCTGATTGAACTGCTCCAATGATTTTTTTATCTGTGGCTTCGCCATAGCTCCTCCTACGACTACTGGTTCAAATCGTTCAAACCGTTCAAAACGCTCAAGCCCCCTCTTCATCCGCGACGCGGGGGAGGACCAGAGGTGGGGGTTTGAACGGAGCGCAGCGATTGAACGGCTGGAACTGCTGGAACCGCTCAGCAACGAATCACCGATTCGTTGCTGAGCGTCGTATCCCTTCATAATAAAAGCCGTCGAAATAGATCTGCCAAACCATCATCGACTCTTCTGCCGCAGACTCACCCCCAACCCCTCACCCGCAGGAACCTCTATCGCGCCCTGCGTTACTTTCAAACCCACGAACGGATCTCCCGTAATCACTTCGAACTCACCCAATTCGCACAATGGGGTGATCCCAGGCGTGCTGGCAGCAAGGTGGACAGCAGCAGCGTCTCCTACCATACTGCCGGCGGTATTGGACAGCGCGCAGCGGACTCCATTCATTTCGCATAGTTCGGCGATTTTTTTAACTTCCTGGATACCGCCCACTTTTTGAACGCTCGTGTTGATGGCGTCGATCATGCCATTCTTGATTAAGGTATAAGCGTCTGCCACAGTGCGCGCCGATTGATCCGCTTCGATCTTGATCGGCGAATGTTGTTTCACTTCCCGCAGCGCAGCGAAATGATCCCGCGGCACCGGTTGCTCGAATATTTCCACGCCTTGATCAGCCAATCCTTTCGCCAGACGGATCGCTGTCTTTGCGTCATAGGCTTCGTTAGCATCTACTTTGATAAACACGCCATCGCCCACTGCATCGCGTACTTTGGCAACTCGCGGCAAATCCTGCTCGATCTTGCCACTCATTTTAAGTTTCAGCGCCAACCCTTGGCGTACCAGTTGTTTTGCTTCCTCCGCCATCGCATCAGGTTTATCCACGCTCACCATCTTGATCACTTTGATCTCGCTCCGATAACGACCACCCAATAGCAGGTAAAGCGGCACATGCACGCTTTTCGCGAGCGCATCGCAAAGCGCCGTCTCCAACGCCGCTTTGGCCCTCGGGTTGCCGGTCAACATATGATCGACGTCGGCCCTAATCCGCACTAGCTCTTCAAGCTCACGCGCAACTACTTTAGGCTTCAGGGATATCAATCGAGTGCCGTGCGGTTTCCGGCGTTTCTCCCGTCCGCGGAAAAAGATCGGCGTAGCCGTAAGCCCTCCATACCGGTATCGGTAACCACTTTCGCCAGAACACCGCACGCCACGGTAAAATTATTCGTCGCTGTGACCAGCGGCTTGGTATAGGGCATTTCCAGAACAGTGGTTTCGATTTGAGCAACTTTCATCACAGGATTCCTTTTGCCTGAGCAACTGCTAGACCAGTGGATACCACAACTCAACTAATAGCCGCCACTAGCGACATCCATCAAAACAAATCTTATGCCCGTTCTTCTCTTAGGGTTTACGAATAGGCTATAAGGGGATCATGAAAGTTCTCCTCATCCAACCGCCGGTGCAGGACTTCTACGATACCGACGTTCGGCTTCAGCCTATTGGCCTCTGCTATTTGAAAGCGGCGGTTAATAAGCATCTTCCGCAAGTTGAAGTGATTATCAAAGATTTTCATGCTGGCTGCGGGCGAAAGACTGTAAAGATTCCCCGGGAACTTAAATACCTGACGGACTACTATCCCGTCGCCGACAAATCGCCATTCTCGACGTTCCATCAGTACTATCATTTTGGCCGATCCTTCGATGAGATTGAAACAGAGATAGCCGAAAT
>Ga0126374_10000159_pt1 | contig 13897 bp, 10 predicted proteins | sample PanSoiMetPlot_12_FD_89874 | JGI IMG/M metagenome (GOLD analysis project Ga0126374, IMG submission 89874) | Tropical forest soil microbial communities from Panama - MetaG Plot_12 | ecosystem: Environmental > Terrestrial > Soil > Tropical forest > Bulk soil | place: Panama | collected 2016-02-17
AAAGAGACTTCGCAGCAATTGCAGTTGCAAACTGAGAGTGAAGTCCTGTCGGTGGTGAACAACCTGATCGTAAACAAAGAGCAGCGTTTTCCGGACATTGCGTCGAGTGCCACGAATTCCGACATGATGCTCGGAAAAAACAGCACAATCCTGCGCGGACAGGAATTTCATACGAGCTACTGGGGCCATCGGGGAATCCTCGACCTCAAAGAGCATCTTTTGCTTCCAGGATATTCCGGCTATCCGAACACCGCGGCAGCAAGCCTGGTTCCGATCAATCTGGACGTTTACGACATGGCGCACGCCCAGGAAGCGCTGGTCGGAGCAGTGCACCCGTTCGACAGCGTGCCCGATCCTTTTGCGCAGCCCGCGCAGCGGATAACCGATGAAATGCCGGTGGATGTGGCTCTTGGCAAGCTCGATTACGTGGAGATTGTCGGATTCAGCGACCACAAGTCGACGGCAACCGTGTGGTACAAGCTGTTGAACCTTGGTTTCCGGCTTCCGGCAGGGGCCGGCACGGATGCGACCGCGAATTATGCCGCGCCCATTCGCGGCCAAGTCGGATTTGACCGCGTGTACGTCTGGGTACCGGTGTTGCCGCTGAATCTGAAGGAGTGGATGGAGGGAATCAGGAAGGGGCGTACATTTGCGACGAACGGGCCGCTGATTGAATTCAAATTGGGCGAGGAGATTGTTGGCGGCGAATTGCAGTTTGAAGGAGCGAAGGCGGCCGTTCCCTTCAGCGCGAAAATGCGGTCGGTAGTGCCGATCGATCACCTGGAAGTTGTCTGCAACGGAAAGGTGGCACAGAGCCTGAAGCTTGAGGGATTGCGCGACTGGGCCGATACCACGGGAACCATCCCTATGAAAGAGAGCGGGTGGTGCCTATTGCGAGCCTGGAGCGAAAAGCCGGAGTATCCCGTGATGGACAATTATCCCTATGCAACCACGAGTCCGGTGTACGTGACCATCGGCGGGAAGCGCGCGTATTCCCAGGAGGACGCGGATTACTTCAAGGCTTGGATCGACCGCACACTGGAAATAACGGATGCCTACCCCGACTGGAATTCCACCGAGGAGAAGCGGTCGGTGATCAACAAGCTGCGCGAGGCACGCGCCGTGTACCAAGGCCTGCGTTAACCTCGATTCTCCCCACTGCTCCGTTTGCGGCCCAATCAACCCGAAAGCCCGCATCCTTGTCGAAGGCAGCACATTAAGGATAAAATTCACGAGTCAAGCCGATAAGTTGCTGTTCATGCGGTTCGTATGAAGAGCATGAGTGCGTTCTTCCCGTTCCAAGAGGGTTAATCGCTCCGCCCTCCATTCCGGATGAGCATGCAGACGGAAACGAAATCTGCCAGGGGCAGTGAAACACGGGCGTAGGAATGCGCACTCGAGGAGCGAGCCAGGCTTCGAGCACAGGGCATGAAGGGTTCCGACCGAAAAGGCTATCAATAAGGAAGGAGGGTACATGATCGTAGGTGTGCCCAAAGAGATTTATCCGGGCGAGCGCCGGGTAGCGCTCGTGCCGGCCGTAGTTCCAAATCTGACGAAGTCCGGGCTCGAAGTACATGTCGAGGCGGGCAGCGGCGTGCTGGCGGGCTATCCAGACTCCGACTACGTGGCCAAGGGAGCAAAGCTGATCCCGAGCCGCGCGGAAATATTTCAAAGGGCGGACATCGTCGCGCAATTCCTGTGTCACGGTGCGAACGACAGGAACGGACGGGAAGATCTGCCGCTGATGAGAAAAGGCCAGGTACTGGTGGGATTCCTAAGGCCTCTCGGCACGGTGAAGACGCTCCAGGAAATTGCGGAGCGCGGCGTCACGGCGTTTTCCGTGGAGATGATTCCGCGAACGACGCGCGCGCAGAGCATGGACGCGCTGTCGTCGATGGCGACGATTTGCGGATACAAGGCCGTGGTGCTCGCGGCCAACACCTTGCCTCGAATGTTTCCAATGCTAACGACGGCCGCGGGAACCATTGCGCCGGGGCGAGTGCTGATCATTGGAGCGGGCGTCGCGGGGTTGCAGGCAATCGCCACCGCGCGGCGGCTGGGCGCGGTGGCCTCGGCTTATGACATGCGTCCTGCCGCAAAGGAGCAGGTGCAAAGCCTTGGCGGACGCTTTGTGGAATTGCCGATTGAGGCCAAGGATGCACAAGACGCGCGCGGATACGGGAAAGCGCAGGACGAGAGCTTCTATGGGAAACAGAGAGAGTTGCTCGGGAACACTGTCGCCGAAAGCGATGTCGTAATCACCGCAGCGGTCATTCCGGGAAAGAAATCGCCGGTGCTGGTAACGAAGGAGATGGTGGAGCGGATGGCCCCGGGCTCCGTGATTGTGGATCTAGCGGCGGAGCGCGGCGGAAATTGCGAACTGACGAAGCCGGATGAAACCACGGTGGCCTGCGGCGTGACGATCATCGGGGAGTTCAACCTTGCGGCGACCGTGCCATACCACGCGAGCCAGCTGTACGCGCGGAACATCAGCGCGTTTTTGCAGCACCTGACGAAAGACGGCAAGCTGCAACTGAATCTTGAGGACGACATCATTCGCGAAACCATGGTGACGAACGAAGGAGAAGTGGTAAACGCCCGGGTACGCGAATTCTTCTCACTGCCGGCGCTGGAATCGACATCGGCGGGAAGGAGCTCCTGATGAAGCTGGATCTGCTTACGAGCTTGTACGTGTTCATGTTGGCCGCATTCATTGGATTCGAAGTGATCCGGAGGGTGTCGCCGCTGCTGCACACGCCGCTGATGTCGTTGACCAATGCCCTGGACGGCATCGCGGTTGTGGGCGCGATCATTCTGGCGGGCGAAGAGAAAAGTAAGCTGGCGATTGTGCTCGGAACCATCGCGATCGTGGCGGCAACGAGCAACATTGTGGGCGGCTTCCTTATCACAGACCGCATGCTGAAGATGTTCAAGGCCAGCGGCCCGAGGAAGCCGTAACGACATGATTCGGACTGAGCACCTCATCGAAATCGCGTATCTGATTGCAACGGGCCTTTTCGTCCTTTCACTGAAATGGCTAAGTTCGCCGGCGACGGCGCGCCGCGGGGTGTGGGCCGGTGAAGTGGGCATGCTGCTCGCGGTCGTCGGGACGCTGTTTCATCACGGAATTGTTTCCTACCGATGGATTGCGATCGCGCTGGTGCTCGGAACGGCCATCGGCGTGCCACTGGGGCGAGTGGCGATGACAGCAGTGCCGCAACGGACGGCCCTGAGCCACGCGTTTGGAGCGTTGTGTGTCACGCTGGTGGGCTCGTCGGAGTTCTATCTGCGCGCGCCGGATGTACCGCCATTCATGATGGGCGTGCTCTCACTGGAGGTTATTCTCGGGGCGCTGACGTTCACGGGCAGCTTGATGGCCGCGGGAAAATTGCAGGAAGTGCTGCCGCAGCGGCCGATTACGTACAAGGGCCAGAACCTAGTGAATCTGGGGATGCTGGCGGTTGCGATCGCCATTGCGGTGATCCTCGTGATGCATCCGGAGAAGACGTACTTGTTCCCGGCGATGATCATTATTCCGTTGATTTTTGGGGTGATGATGATTATTCCGATTGGCGGCGCGGACATGCCAACGGTGATTTCGCTGTTGAATTCCTACGCGGGTCTCTCGGCAGCGGCCATGGGGTTCGTGCTGGAAAGCAAGCTGCTGATCATCGCCGGGGCGCTCGACGGCGCATCCGGTTTCATTCTCTCCGTGAACATGTCGAAGGCCATGAACCGTTCGTTCACCAATGTGCTGTTTGGCGCGTTCGGCCAGGAACAGGTAACCGCGGCGGCAGGCAAGGAAGCGCGGCCGGTGCGGAGCGCGTCGCCGGAAGAAGCGGCGGGGATTTTGGCGGCAGCGAGTAAAGTGGTAATCGTGCCGGGATACGGCATGGCCGTTGCGCAGGCACAACACAAGGTACGCGAACTCTACGACGCGCTGACGAAGCGGGGCGTCGAGGTGAAGTTCGGCATACACCCGGTGGCCGGACGCATGCCGGGACATATGAATGTGCTGCTCGCCGAGGCCGATATTCCGTATGACAAGCTGCTCGAGATGGAAGATATCAACGGGGATTTTCCGCAAACGGACGTGGCGCTGATTATCGGGGCGAATGACGTGACGAACCCGGCCGCCCGCGAAGACACGAGCAGCCCGATTTATGGCATGCCCATTCTGGATGTGGACAAGGCGCGCACCGTGATGGTCATCAAGCGCGGGATGGGCGCCGGATTTGCTGGAATTGAAAACCCGCTGTATTACATGGACAAAACGTTGATGCTCTTTGGGGACGCGAAGAATTTCGTGGGGTCGATTGTGCGGGAATTGACGGGGGGGCACGGCTAACCTCCCCCTGAAGGCTGGGGATTCCTACGGGCTCGCCTGCCATGCAGGGATCGCGGGACCTACTTTGCGCCACGGCTAGGCAGGCCTGCTGCGCGCGAGGCGGACCGTCTCAACCAGAGACTTGGCCATTTCCACGATCTTTTGCGACTCATTCCTCCGCAGGGCGGCAAGGTCGACCAGGTCCGCGCCGACGCCGAGGGCGAAGGAGCCAGCAGCCAAGTATTCAGCGGCGTTCGAGAGGTTTACGCCCCCCGTTGGGATGAATGGCGTTTCGGGGAACGGGGCGCGCAGGGCCTTGATGTGCTTGGCGCCTCCGGCGCTCCCGCAGGGAAAGATCTTGATGACCCGAGCGCCGGCTTCAAGTGCCGCCATCACTTCCGTAGGGGTCAAGGCACCCGGGATAGCCAGCGTTCCGTGCTGGGCAGCAACTTGAAGTACGGCACTCGAGAGGCCGGGACTGACGAGGAACTGCGCTCCGGCGTCCAAGCAGACCTCCGCCTGCCGTGCCGTGGTTACCGTACCAGCTCCCGTGAGGACTTGGTCGCCATAGTGCTGCACAAGCTCGCGGATCATCGCCGGCGCGTTCGGCACCGTCATGGTAACTTCAATAATTGGAATGCCGCCACGACAGATCGCGTTGATGGCCTGGCGGGCTTCGTCGAGGTTCGCCGCGCGGACCACCGGAACGATGCCAATCTCCCTGATTCGTCTGATTGTGTCTTCGAGAGCCATGAGCCCGCTCCTGGAGTTACGGTTACGGAAATTGCCAGTGATTCATTCTTGGGGAAGCCGCCGGATTTGTCACGGTCACACTCGAGCGGAAGCTGTGAGGCTCCTATTGGGATTGACGAAGAACCATGCCAGCGCGCCAAGCGCACTCAAGAGGGCGGCGGCCAGAAACGAGGCGTTCCAGCCAAGTCTGGCGGCGATGACGGGGGTGAGCGAAGCGGTTACGGCGCCGCCCAGTTGCGCACCCATGTTCATGAAGCCGGATGCGGACCCTGCACGGCTGCCGGCAATATCAGCAGTGACCGACCAGTAGGAGCTTTGCGAGAGGTATAGGGCGCCGGCGCCAGCGGAAAGAACCATGCCCGCAAGCCGCACGCTTGCCGCGTGCGAACCAAAAATCAAAAGGACGGCCGCGAGAAGTAGAGCAAACGCGGCGATGCCGCAGCGGCCGGCACGCTTGCCGTGGGTTTTCGTGATACGGTCGTTGATTACGCCGCCTAAGAGGCTCGCAGCGACCATGGCGAGCGGCGGAAACGTGCTGTAGAACGCGCTCGATTTCAGATCGAGGCCACGTTCTTTGGCAAGATAGATGTAAAACCAACTGAAATAGATCCACGCCACATAGCCGAAGCAGAAATAGCTGAGCGTGACGGCCCAGACATCCACGCTCTGAAGGATCGTGGACCACGACACACTGTGCGTCGTGGCCGCCGGGTCGGCGGGCGATTGTGCTGTGCGGCCGGATTGAATGTGGGCCAATTCGCGGAGCGAAACGCGCGGATGTTGTTCGGGAGTGTCGCGAGCAGCCAGATACCAGATCGCTCCAACCAGCAGGCCGATGAGCGCGCTCAGCCAGAAAGACCAACGCCACCCGTAGTGCACCATGATGGTGGTGACGAAGGCCGGGGCGGATCCGGCGCCCGCGCCCACGCCCGCGAAAATCCAGCCGTTGGCCAAGCCTCTTTCCTCGCTCGGAATCCAGCGCGAGACGAACTGATTGGAAGCCGGAAAAATGATGGCTTCGCCTGCACCAAGCAAAAAGCGCACCAGAATGAAGAGGAGGATGGCGCCGGTCATCGCCGGCGAGACCGCGGCCGTAAGCGCCGTGAAAATGCCCCACCAAAGGACGCCGACGGTGAGCACAAGCCGCGGGCCGAGCCGGTCGGCAAGCCATCCGCCGGGAGTCTGAAAGAGCGCATATCCCAGCAGGAAGGCGCTGAAGACCCAGCCGAGCTGAATTTGGCTCAGATGGTATTCGGCGGCAATGGAGCTTCCCGCAACGGAGATGTTCACGCGATCGAGGAAAGAAACAGCGCTCAGGACGAACAGCCAGAAGACGAGGTACCAGCGGACATTGCCATGCTCGCCGTCAGACATGGATCCACCGTAGCAAAGCGCCCAGCTCCAAAATCGAGATCGCAGCGCGACGCTTCGCGTATCTAGGAAAAGATCGGCTCGCCCCGGCTCGGGATGAGGTGCGCTGGGCGGTTTGAGGCCAAAGATTTCCTAACCAGCGGGTACGCACGTCGCTTTCCTTATCCTGCATGGTCGGCTTCCGCAAGTGGCCCAGACCTTGTCGCGTTACGCAGCGTGAGCTTTCAAGAGTTCGTAGAGCTTGTCCGCAATAATGTTCTCCTCTCCGGGCTGGAGCATGAAGGAACACATCGCGAGGCCGGCATACTCGCCGCCATGCTTTTCGGAAGTGGAAAGAACGATTGAAGGCTTAGAGCTTCGCAAGGCGGCGTTGGCCTCCCGCGGCGCAAGTTTGATGCGCGCGGGGTCCCACCTGATTTCCATGTGAGGCACGTGGTTTGCAATGTCCGGAACAAAATAAGAAGTGGTGACGGAAGAAAGGCCGGTGATTTTAGCGGAAATGACTTCCAGGCGGCGCTGCCATTCCCTGTTGAGCGCCTCCTGATCATCCTTCAGATAGAGCTCGAGGGCCTTGATCATGCCGATGATTTCTTCTTTGCCGACTTTTTGACTGCGGCCGATCGTATCTTCGTGTGGGCTGTTGTTGAGGAGCGCATAAGAGACCAGATCGGCTCGGCCGAGTAACAGCCCGGCGCATTGCGGTCCGCGGATCGCCTTACCGCCGCTGTAGGCAATCAGGTCGTAGCCCATGTTGGCATAGTCCCAGAGATGGGAGACGGGCGGCGTATCGGCGGCGGCATCAATGAAGGTGGGGATCTTCAACTCTTTTGCAAGCTTCACCCATTCGTCGACCTTAATCTGGCCCTCGGAATTCGCGAAATTCGAAAAATGCATCATCGCGGTTTGCGGATTCACCGCTTTTCGCAAGTCCTCGCGCGATTCGATAACAATGAGTTTCACGCCGGTGTTGCGAAGCTGGTGATCGAAAGGATTGCGGTGCGACTTTTGGATGATGACCTCGGACTTCATGCCGGTGAGGTCGGGGATTTGTTCGATGAACTTGGGATTGTCTCCGGTGAGGACGCCGGCGAGGCCCGATTGCATTGCAGCCGCGGCTCCCGACGTGACGATCGCGGAGTAACCGTCGGGAAGTTTCAGCATTTCGGCGATGCGCCGTCCGGCGGCCACCTCGAGTTCGGGAACACTGACGAAATGACGGCTGGCCAGAGCCATCACGGCTTCGACTTCCGGACGCATCAAGGAGCCGCCCAGAACGGTCATGGTTCCCTGGCCGTTAATCACCGTGGTGACGCCGAGTTCCTCGTAGACGTTGCCGCTTGAGCCGAAGCCGGTGATCTTCGAGTCGCCCTGCCGCGGCGTAGACGCGAACAGTTTCCTAGGGTTCAACGCCGCTGCAGCAAGAGCGCCCAAGCTGCCCATAAACGATCGCCGTGTCCACTCGAGGTTTAGTCCCATGGCTTTCTCCTTTTTTCTTACTTCTTGACGACCGCGGCGATGCAGGTGATTTCAACGAGAGACTTTCCCGGAAGAGCCGCGACGGCAACCGTGGTGCGCGCGGGTCCACCATTCGGGAAATAGGTTTTGAAGACGGCGTTCATGCCCTCGTAGAAGTCGATGTCGGCAAGATAGACAGTGAGCTGCAAAATGCTGTCCATGGTACCGCCGCCGCGCTCGACGAGCGTTTTGACGTTTTCCATAACTTTTTTCGTGTGCGTTTCAATGTCCATCGGGAATTCGCTCGAATCGTGGGAATGCGCGCCCTGACCGGCGATGTAAATCACGCCGTTGTGAATGACCAGCGGGGTGATGAAGCCAGTGCCGGCGGCCTTGCCTTCGTAATCGAGCTTTTGCACGCCGGTGGGAGCTTGCCCGGCCGCGGGGCCAGAATCGGCGAGCAGGGTCGCAACGCCGGCTCCCGTAAAGAGAGAGGCGAAGCGGGCGGCAAAACTTCGGCGCGAGCTATGAGTCGAAAACATAGAGTCATTTCCTCCTTATAGGTGAACCACCTGAGATGCTTGCTTCTAGGGCAACGCAAAACTGAAAATATCACTTCCCGCGGCGATGGCAACGTATTGCGTGCCGTTCACCGCATAAGACATCGGAGACGCGTGAAGATTCTGACCGGTGTTGAAGTGCCACAAAGGAGCACCGCTCCGGGCGTCGACGGCCTCGAAGGACTGCGCATCGTCACCAAAGAACAAAAGCCCCCCCTTTGTGGTCATGGTTCCGGCGAAGCCATGACCATTGCCAACCTGAGGGTAGCGCCAAGCAGGTTTATCGGATTCAAGATCATAGGCGAGGAGAATTCGTTTGCGATCATCGCCGGGGCTGTGTTTGACGCCGGTGGAGTAGTAGGCCTGGCCTTCCTCGAATTTCTCCGCTTTTTTGAAATACCGGTCGCAATGTTCCAAAGCCAGAAAGTAGAAAAGCTTAGTATCGGGGTTGTACGACGGCGCGTACCAGTTTGTGGCGCCGCTGAAGCCCGGGCAAACGCGCGTGCCATCTGCGGTCGGCTCCACGTCGCTGCGAATCGGGCGGCCTTCTGCATCAATTCCCTTGGCCCAATTCAGCAGTTCCACAAAAGGGACCGCGGAAAGAAAATGCCCGTCCGTGCGATCGAGGACGTAGAAAAAGCCGTTGCGGTTGGCTTCGGCCAGCAATTTCCGCGGCTGGCCCTTATAGACGGTATCGATCAGGACTGCCGTCTCCGTTGCGTCGTAGTCGAACAGGTCGTGCGGCGTGAACTGGAAATGCCATTTGAGCTTGCCGGTGTCCGGGTCGAGAGCGAGCACAGAATCCGTGTAAAGATCGTCCCCCGGACGCGGATCACCGTCGAAATCGGGACACGGATTGCTCGTGCCCCAAAAGAGCGTGTTGAGCTCCGGGTCATACGTGCCGGGCATCCAAGTCGTGCCGCAGCCATGCAGGTAGGCGTCACCCGGCCAACTTTCGGAACCGCGTTCGCCGGGACCGGGAATGGTCCAGAAGCGCCAGGCGAGTTTTCCCGACTCCGCGTCGAACGCCGCGAGAAAGCCGCGCACGCCGTCGTCGCCGCCCGATGTGCCCACGAGGACTTTATCCTTTACCACCAGGGGCGCGCTGGTTGCTCCATAGTTTTTGCCTCCATCCGTGTAAGGAACGTCCCAAAGCAGGTGACCCGACTGCGCGTCGAGGCACAGCAGATGGGCGTTGTCGGTTTCAAGATAGACGCGCGAGTGCCAAATACCGACACCGCGATTGTGATGTTGCGAAGCATCGTCAATCAGACCCTCGGTGACCGGGCGTGAGTAGTGCCAGATCATTCGCCCAGTCCGGCTGTCGAGGGCGTAGGCATCGTTCCCGGAGGTGACAAACATCAGACCGTCTACAACGACGGGAGTGACTTCGAGGCTGTCCGAATGGGGCGCATGAAATACCCACTGAGCGCGCAGCTTAGCGACGTTGGCGACGTTGATCTGGTCGAGATTGCTGTAGCGTCTTCCGGTGTAGTCGCCATTGTAGGACAACCAGTTCTTGTCCGGTGGCTGTCGGGTCAGCTGCTGCGGTTGAACGTCCACGGTGACGGATATGGCTCTCCCGCCCCCCTCCGCGGCCCCACCAGGCTCGAGACTGCGCATGGCGTCGGCCACGGCGGTGCCACTCAGGTGCTTGTCGATGCGAACGGGGAGCCAGTCCGTATCCATGGCATAGGATTCGCCAGGCGCGAGCGAAACGATCGGGCTGTTGATTTCAGCTTCCATGTAACGAAGCGCTTCTCCGGGGTGCGGGGAAGCCAGTATCGGTGAGCCATGATCGTCAAGCGTGAGCGAGCCGCCATTCTTATAAAAGATGACGGTGGCCTTGCCGGGATATTCGCCTGCCGCAAAGTGCTGGAAGCGCTCGACCATTCCATAGCCAGAGGCGGAATCGGCGACCGCGAGCCAGCCGGCAGTTGAATCCAACCACACCTCGTTCTCGAGCGGCAGCCAGTGCAAAGAGAAAAGGTCTTTCTCTACGCGGAAGGACGGGTCATCGGCAAGGCCCGAACGCACGTGAAAACGCGCGAGGTAGGCACTATTCGAGTTTGCGGGCGTGAAGGCCCAGAATTCATGGTTGTAGTCTGCGGCATCCTGCGGATTGCTGGTGTCGTATTGCGTGACCGATTGCATGGACCATTGAATCGGGTGGTCTGCGATATTTTTCATGATGGCGTGAAATCGAATTTCGGCCGATTTTGAGTCGAGAGAAATTTCGCGGGAATATTGGAGCCCCGTTTTGGGATCGGGCGGCCCGTCGAGGCGAACCGAGCACTGCGGAGCCAGCGAAAGAGTCTTGAAGGCATACTCGCCGTCATCCAGGGGATCGGAGATGGGGCCCGGCCAATGGTGCTCGTCCTCGTCGCCTTCGGGCATCGGCCAGATTTTGTCGCCGCCGTAATTGAACCAGCGGTGCTTCCCCTCTGCGGCGGATGGTGGAAAGTACTGACCTTTATATTTCGGATTAATAAAGAGATACGGATGGCCGTTGAAGACAACTTGCATGACGCGTCCGCCAAGCCGCGGAACAAGAATGAGCTTCACCGAAGAATTGGACAGTTGTTGGGCTTGCCAGCCTTCGAAGTCGACCGATTCGATGCGGCAAGCCGTTGGCTGCGGGGCTGGCGCTTTCGCCGGCGCTTGCCGCGAACACACAGGCGCTACCATGATTGCGCCGATCAATGATAAACCAAGCCCGCCGAAAGCGGTGCGACTGTGAGCACCCACGCCCGACCTCACGAGATTAGAGCCGGCCGAATTTCTTCACCGCTTCCTGGATGGATTTGAGTTTTTCGATGTACGCGTACATCGAATGCTCCTTGAAATCCAGCTCCTGGGCCAGCGCCAAAACCTTTGCCGCGTCTGAACGTGGAACGACAACAACGCCGTCGGTGTCCGCAACGACAATGTCAGCGGGCTTCACCTCAACCCCGTCGCAGACGACGGGGATATTGGAGCCCGCAAAGCGGTAGTGATGGATCGAAGTGGAAGGCACAATGCCCAGGGCGTACACCGGGAAACCGATCTTCTGCAGGTAAGCGACGTCGCGCACTCCGCCGTCGATCACCGCGCCGGAAAATTCGCGAGCCGACATCGCTGTACCCATGAGGCCGCCCATCCCGGCGATGTCGTTACCATCTTCAACCACCATGACATAGACCGAGTCCTTACTTCCCTGATCGATCGCGGCGAGCATGCCATTCAGGGCGTTCGGGTCTTCGTTCGCTTCTTTCTTCAAAAGTACGGTCAGTGCGAATCCCGCAAACCGGGTGTTGAAGATTGGGCGCATGCGGTGGGTCATGTACATCTTACGGCCGCCGAGCTGCTCGAGCGCGTCAGAAACCGAGGCCACCTCGACATGACGGTAGCCTTCGAGCAACGACGCGGCATCGGCGCCCCCGCTCGGCTGCTGGCTCGTCTTTGCGAGGGGAGTCCAAGCGAAACCGGCCGCGACAGCTCCGGCAATCGTAAGCAGAATCAGGATTTTGCGGATGGGGTTGCCGCGCCCTAAGTGATCAAAGGTGCTCATAAACCCTCCGAAGCCCTCCAGCAACGACTTTACCATCAGTCGCCTCGCGGGAGGAAACACTTTTGAATCGATTTAAGAGACGACAAAATCGATGCTCGAAAAGAGAAAAATGATTGACACCCGCGAAACGATAAGGTATTTCAGAATTTAGCCGCCCCGGGGACTAGCTGGTCTCATAGGGAGTTCCTGTTCTGAGCGCTCGGCGAAGACACTTGGCCCATCAGCCAAAATTTTGGCTACACTCGCAGCTCGATCGAATGACAAGGCAAAGAAGCATTTTGGCTCGTTGCACCTTCAGCCTTTGCCGGGTTGGCCTCCTTGCCGCCATGGTCCTCTTGGTTTTCGCAACCGACGCGCAGAACCCTCAGAAAACACCGGCCGCGGGCCAAACAAAGGAAGGCCGCACGATCTTCGAAGGAACCTGCGCGGGTTGTCATGGCCTGGACGGCCGTGGCGGCGAACGCGGTCCGGATATCTCCTCGCGACAGCAGGTCGTGCAGCTCTCCGACGAGAAAATACTCGACATCCTGCGCCGGGGCATTCCCGCGGCGGGAATGCCTCCGTTTGCTTCGCTGGGAGCGGCGAAGTTGAATGCCGTGCTCGCTTATTTGCGGTTGCTCGAAGGCAAGGGTGCGAGCGTCGTGCTTCCCGGTGATCCACAAAGGGGCAAGGCCGTTTTTTCAGGAAAAGCGCGCTGTTCCGCGTGTCACATGGTCAGCGGCGTCGGCGGGTTTTTGGGTCGAGACCTTACGCTTTACGGCGCTAATCTGTCTCCGAAGGAGATCCACAACAACATCGTGAACCCGCCCGAAGGCATCGGTCAGGGCAACAAAACTGCGGTAGTTACCATGCGAGATTCGCAAAAGCTCTCGGGGATTATTCGAAACGAAGACAACTTTTCCCTGCAATTGCAGTCGTTCGATGGTTCGTTTCATCTGCTGAACAAGTCCGACGTGAATAAGCTTGAGTTTCTGCCCGATCCGATCATGCCAAAGGACTACGGCACCACACTGAGCAGCTCGGAGATCGACGATTTGGTTAGCTACCTGGTGACGACAGCAACGGCGAGCCAAAGCGGCACAAAACGGAACCCAGATGACGAAACGGAGTAATTCAGGAGCTTTCCTGACGGCAGAAAGGCAATGAAGACACTGTACCTTGCGGTCGCCGTAGCGCTTCTCGCCGGCTCTTCGTTCGACCGCCCCCAAAGCCGTCCGGCACGGTCGTTTGAATTGCGCGCCGAATCGCCGGAGTTCTGGAAACTGGTGCCAAAAGACGCGAAGCTCGAGGTGGTGGCAACCGGCTTTGGCTTTACGGAAGGACCGGTGTGGGATCCCGCGGGATTTCTGTATGTCAGCGACGAGGAACAAAACAAAATCTTCCGCGTGTATCTTGATGGTCGCAAGGAAGAGGTCATCGCCCTGGGGGACCCGGACGGGAACACCTATGACCCGGACCATCGGTTGCTGGACTGCGCAAGCGTTCTGCGCGCCATCATTCGCGTAGAACCCGGCGGACACTATGCGGTTCTTGCGGATCGCTACGAGGGCAAACGATTCAACAGTCCGAACGATGTTGTCATGGGCCCGGATGGGGCAATCTATTTCACGGACCCGACGCTCGACCTGGTCGCCGGAGAGAAACAGGAAATTCCGTTTCAGGGAGTGTACCGGCTGGACTCGAAGGGCGAGGTTCGGCTGCTCACGAAAGAATTGACGCAACCGAACGGCCTCGCGTTTTCTCCGGACGGACGGAAGTTCTACGTCGACGACAGCGAGCAGAAGAATATTCGCGTCTACGATTTTCAGAGCGACGGCACGGTTAGCGGCGGGCGCATCTTCGGCAGCGAAGACACCGGAAAAAAGGGTGGCGTGCCGGACG